>Ga0265295_1002936_pt1 | contig 25769 bp, 26 predicted proteins | sample Munlansysbiofilm_FD_192503 | JGI IMG/M metagenome (GOLD analysis project Ga0265295, IMG submission 192503) | Leachate microbial communities from a municipal landfill in Southern Ontario, Canada - Methane capture system biofilm | ecosystem: Engineered > Solid waste > Landfill > Unclassified ... | reverse complement strand
CAGGAATTACAGGACAAGATGGGAGCTATTTAGCAGAGTTTTTACTCAAAAAAGGCTATGTGGTTCATGGGATCATAAGAAGAAGTAGTCTTTTTAATACAGATAGAATAGATCATCTATATCAAGACCCACATGTAGAGAATAGAAATCTTATTTTACACTATGGTGATATGACTGATAGTATGAACCTAACAAAGATAATTCAAGAAACAAAGCCAGATGAGATATATAATCTAGCAGCTATGAGCCATGTGCATGTGAGTTTTCAAACGCCTGAATATGTAGCAAATGCAGATGGAACTGGAACTCTTAGAATACTTGAAGCTGTAAAACTATTAGGACTTACAAAAAAAACAAAAATATATCAAGCAAGTACTAGTGAATTATATGGAAAAGTACAAGAGACACCTCAAAGTGAAACAACTCCATTTTATCCAAGAAGCCCTTATGCAGTTGCTAAAATGTATGCTTATTGGATAACTGTAAATTATAGAGAAGCTTATGGAATGTTTGCTTGTAATGGTATTTTATTTAACCATGAATCGCCAGTTAGAGGTGAGACATTTGTTACTAGAAAAATAACAAGAGCTGCAAGTAAAATTGCACTAGGGCTTCAAGATAAACTATATCTTGGAAACCTTGATGCAAAAAGAGACTGGGGACATGCAAAAGATTATGTAAGAATGATGTGGATGATTTTACAAGCAGAACAACCTGAAGATTGGGTAATAGCAACAGGACAAACAACAACTGTACGAGATTTTGTAAAATTCTCATTTGCTTATGCTGGAATAAATCTTAGATTTGAAGGTGTAGGAGTAGATGAAGTAGGTATTATTGATTCACTTGATGAAACAAAAGCAAAAGAGTCAAATATAGATATCTCTCACTTAAAACTAAATCAAACTGTTGTAGCAGTAGATCCTAGATACTTTAGACCTACAGAGGTTGATTTACTTTTAGGAGATCCTTCTAAAGCTGAGAAAAAACTAGGATGGAATAGAGAGTATGAACTAAAAGACTTAGTAGATGATATGATGCAAAGTGATCTAAAGCTTATGACAAAAGATGTTTACCTAAAAGAGGGTGGATATAGAACTAATAGTTATTTTGAGTAGTGGTAATTAGTTATTGGTAATTGGTTATATTTAATATACTAATCAAAGAAAGGTTCTTGATGCAGTTAGGTAAATTGGATATTTATAAACATTCTGTAAATCTTAGCAAAGAAATATGGGAAGTTTATTCCAGTTTGCAAGTAGACTTAAAGTATAATATAGGCAATCAAGTGATTCGTTCGATTGATTCAATTGGAGCAAATATAGCAGAAGGTTACGGACGTTTTCACTATAAAGATAGTTTAAAGTTTTATTATAATGCTAGAGGTTCTTTATGGGAATCTAAACATTGGGTTTATTTACTTTATCAAAGAGAACTTTTAAGTAAAGAACGATATGAAAAAATATTAGGAGATTTAAATTTATTAGGTAAAAAACTAAATGGATTTATAAATAGTATGAAAGAAAGAAGCAAAAATGACAAATAACCAATATATGAATACACAAATAACAAATACACCAATACACAAAGACTCAAAGATTTTCGTTGCTGGTGGTACGGGACTAGTTGGTAGTGCAATAATAAATAATCTACTATCAAAAGGTTATACAAATATAATAGCCAATTATAGAAATAGACAACCAAAAAATAATTCAAAATTTAACATTAAACATTCATCATTGAAAACAAATCCTGTACGATATATCCATTTGGATTTGTTAGATACTTTAAAAGTAGAAGAGTTTTTCAAAGATGAAGCCCCTGAATTTGTAATACTAGCTGCTGCAAAAGTAGGTGGGATAGTTGCAAACAACACCTATAGAGCAGAGTTTATATATGAAAATCTACAAATCCAAAACAATATCATCCATCAAAGCTATCTTCATGGTGTAAAAAAGCTACTATTTCTAGGAAGTACATGTATATATCCAAAAGAAGCACCTCAACCTATGAGTGAAGACTCACTTCTAACAAGCCCACTTGAATATACAAACGAACCATATGCTATAGCAAAAATAGCAGGGATAAAAATGTGTGAGAGTTATAATATCCAACATGGCACAAACTTTATATCTGTAATGCCTACAAATCTTTATGGACCAAATGATAACTTTGATCTTGAAAAGTCTCATGTGTTACCAGCTTTGCTCCGTAAGATACATTTAGGTAAGCTACTTGAAAATAGTGATATCGATGCAGTTAAAAAAGATTTATCAGGAATAGAAATAGTTGTTCGTGAATCGAAAGTAGTGATTAGTGAAAAGAGTAGTGATGATGAGTTGCTTGAAGTATTAGAACATTATGGTATTAAAACAACTCACAACTCACAACTCACAACTCACGATCAGCAACCTACGGTTGCGATAGAAATTTGGGGTTCTGGAAACCCAAGAAGAGAATTTCTCTACTCAGAAGATATGGCTGATGCTTGTGTATATCTTATGGAAAAGATAGACTTTCAAGATATTATCAACCCACTACTAGCAACTAACGATTCACAATGTACCACTCACAACTCACGACTCACGACTCACGAAATTAGAAATACTCATATAAACATAGGTACAGGTATAGATATATCTATCAAAGATCTAGCATATCTTATCAAAGATATAGTAGAATTTGGAGGTGAGTTGTATTTCAATACAGATAAACCAGATGGTACTATGATAAAGCTAACAGATCCTAGTAAACTTCACTCTTTGGGATGGAAACATAAAGTTGAGCTGGAAGATGGAATTAAAACTATGTATGAGTGGTATTTAAATGATAGAAAATAATCTTAGCACTGAATACTTAGCACTTAATGCTAATAATGGCTGGAAATATAAAATGGATTTGGAATCTCAGGTATTAAGAATATGTATGAGTAGTATCTTGCTTACTATACAGTGATTTTAAAGTAAATAGATTGAGAACTAGAAATAAAAAATTAGGAAATGATATATTGATATGAAAAACAATACCCCAAGCCGAAAAAAAGCATTTTTAACACAAGCAACAGGTGGGTATATACTTACGGCTATTGCTATGATAAAGGGATTGTTTTTACTTCCAATATATTTTAAGTTTATATCGTATGAATTATATGGATATTGGGTAACTATAGGAAGTATAGTTGCATTACTTAGTATTTTAAATTTTGGTATTAGCACTATGACAATGCAAAGGATATCTAAGTCTTATGCAGAAAAAGATTTTGAAAAGGTTGGGAATTATTTTATAAATAGTTTATTAATTTCTTTTTTGATAGCAATAGTTTTTTTAGGAGTTGGTTTTTTACTATCATATTTGTTACAAGATTTATTGACTATTGCAGATGATAAATTACAAATCGTAAGAATTTCATTTTTTTTAGCTCTTTTTACAGTGATGTTTTCTTTTTTTTCTGATGCTTTTAGAGGATTAGCAGTAGCTTTACTTAAGCCTTTGTTTGGCTTACAAGTTATGGTTGGAGCAAACTTAGTAGGCATTGGATTAGTGCTACTACTTTTTTATAATAATTTTGGATTACTTGCTTTACCTATAAGTTTACTTGCCACAGAGTTTATCATAGTATTATTTTGTGGTATTTATGTATTGTTTCTTTATAAACAATTTGATATTAAATCTAAAATTAATATAACTATACTTAAGGAGTATTTTACTTTTAGTCCACATCTTTTTAAATTAGTTTTAGGAAATAAAATATTAGAAAATTCTCATCCTATACTAATCACTTCTTTTCTAGGAACAGAGATAACTACTGCATATGATGTAACAAGAAAAATGATAGATATAGTATTGACAATACTAAATCATTTAAATTCAGCTTTATTAGCTCCATTTTCTCACTTAGTTGGAGAAAAAGATACTACACTTATTAAAGAAACAACAATAAAAATAATAATGCTAAGTTTTTTGATTGGCTTTATAGGCTATGGTACTTATATAGTTACAAATGGTTTATTTGTAAGTCTATGGGTGGGAAAAGATATGGTTTTAAGTCAAAATATTATTATACTACTGGGACTAAGTGCTTTTATGTTTAGCATGAATAGACTTTTTAGAAGTTTATTATTTGGATTTGATGAGCTAAAATTTGCTACAAATTCTGTACTAGCGGAAGCTTTAGCCTATGTAATAATTTCTTTGATTTTTATAGATTTATTTGGTATAATAACCATTCCATTTGTGTTTTTAATTGTAAGTGGATTTTTTGCTTTAAAGTTGTTAAATAAAGTTACTACTATAAGTAATGTAATGTTTTCATGTAAACAAATAATAAGATATACTGTAATGGCTATAGTGATTTTAGGAATAATAATTATATTACAGAGTATCTTAAATGATATAAGTTGGAAGACATTTATATTAAAGGTTATTATAACTATTTTAGGAATAGTCATGATAGAAGTATTGTTTAGTTATAGGTATTTTATAAAAATAGGAGCAATACCTTGGAAATAAAAAAGAAAGTTGACGAAAGCTTTTAACTCCAAAATTACAAAAAAATATAGAATATACACATAAAGATATGATGGATAAATTTGGCTATAAAATAGAGACTATATAAAAAAGGAAAATATTTGAGAAAGATATTAAAATATATAAAAAAAGTGGCTATGAAATTTGGAATAAGTTTACAAATTGGTCGTTTAACTTCTAATAAAGATCTCATAGAATTTATCAATCAATTGAAACCAGTAAAAATAGATAAAAATCTAATTCGTCTTGGTTCACAAAAAGATGGTGGATATTTAGTACCTGATGATTTAGCAGGGATTGAGGCACTGTTTTCACCAGGGGTTGGAATGTCTTCAAGTTTAGAATTAGATTGTGCAGCAAATAGAGGAATAAAAGCTTTTATGGCAGATGCTTCTGTTGAAGGTCCAGTTGAAAAACATGAATTATTTCATTTTGAAAAAAAGTTTATTGGTGCAATAGATAATGATGAGGAGTTTATGACTATAGAAAAATGGATTGATAATGCTGATATCTCTTCTGATTCTGATTTGATACTTCAAATGGATATAGAAGGATATGAATATGAAACAATTTATAGTATGTCTTTAGAAAAATTGAAACGGTTTAGAATTATATTAGTTGAATTTCACCAGATGGATATGCTCTGGAATAGTTTTTATTTTGAAAAATTTAAGAATGTATTTTTAAAATTAACTCAGACACATTATGTTGTACATATTCATCCAAATAATTGTTGTGAACCAATTAACAAAGATGGAATATCTATTCCACCTGTTATGGAATTTACTTTTATAAGAAAGGATAGAGTAAAAGTAGATGGATATGTTGAGGTGTTTCCACATCCTTTGGATGTAGATTGTGCGGCTAAGAAACCTTTTAGTTTACCAAAATGTTGGTATGGAATGAATGATATAGCTTAATCAATAAAATTATATTATTTATATAGTAAGAATCTTGTAGATAATATATGAATAAGAAAGTGAAATAATACAAATGAAAAAAGTATCATATGTAGTGGATAGTTACTTCCACAAAAATATATTATTTGATAAAGATCAAACTTCAATAGTGGCTCGTGATGATTGTTTAAAGCCATATCATATACTTTTTGAGGAGTTTTATAAAAATGGATATTTAATAGCCACAAATGATATTCATACAATAGAAGATTCAGATATAGTTATATATAGTGATATGCCTAAAAAACTACCACTAAAAAAGGATATCAATAAATCGTATTTGCTAATGCTAGAAAGTCCTTTAGTTTGTCCACAAAACTTTGATATAGAAAAGCATAAATATTTTAATAAAATCTTTACTTGGGATGATAGATTGATTGACAATAAAAAGTATTTTAAGTACAATTATTCGTTTGTAATACCAAAATCTATTCCTAAAAAGTTGGATAAACAAAAATTACTTTGTTTAATAGTAGGTAATAAGTATTCAAACTATCCAGATGAACTATATAGTAAAAGAAGAGAACTAATAAGATGGTTTGAAGCAAATCATTCAGAAGATTTTGATTTATATGGTGTGGGATGGAATGAGTTTAGATTTAGTGGTATTTTGCCTATAAGAGCTTTAAATCGTGTATCACTTGCTAGAGGTATAGCATATAAGCTATTTGGTGAAAACTATCCATCATATAAGGGTAAGATAGCCAATAAGTTTGAAACTATGCAAAACTATAAGTTTGCTATTTGTTATGAAAATATACAAAATATAAGTGGATATATTACTGAAAAGATGCTTGATGCTATGTTTGCAGGGTGTGTACCTATATATTTAGGAGCTGATAATGTCGCTGTTCATATACCCCAAAATAGTTTTATAGATAAAAAAAACTTTTCTACTTATGAAGAGCTATATAAATATATAAGCAATATTAGTGATGATGAGTATATGAAATATCTAGAAAATATCGAATGTTTTCTAAATAGTGAAAAAGGATTTAGTTTTAGTGCAGAAGTAAATGCTGATAGATTGGTACAAGTTATAAATAAAGGATAGAAATGTTTTTTCCAAAGAGGATAAAAAGTATTAAAAAAACAGATAAAGTATTAGAAATAGGACCTGGTAATACACCATTTTATAGATCTGATATATTACTAGAAAAAGTTTTTTTAGATGATGAAGAAACCTTTTTACAAGCAGGTGGTACTCAAAAAATTGATTTAAAGAAAGATATTATTTATTTTACTGATAATGTGTTTCCTTTTAAAGATAAAGAGTTTAATTATACTATTTGTTCACATGTTTTAGAACACATTCCTAAAGATGATCTATCTCATTTTATAAAGGAATTAGAAAGGGTATCTATCAATGGCGGATATATTGAAGTTCCATCATATAGTTTTGAATTATTGACATCTGTTAAATGTCATTTGAGTTTAATTTATGCTGATAGTGAAAATACTCTTCATTTTTTGTATAAAGAAGATTTTGATTTACATAGTGAATCTTATGAAAGACTTAGAGAAAGTATGATTAAAATTGGTTTAAACTCTCATTTAATACCGTTAAACTTAGATATATTTGGATATGGATTTGAACATAAAAATAATATAAAATATAAAGTCCATAAAGATGCGAGTTCGTTTTTTGATATAGTTAATCAAAATAAAGGTATAGTAAATATAATTTGGTCAAAAAATATCAAGTATTATTTACAAAAAGTCCTAGAACAGTTTAATCAAAACATATTTAAACAAAAAATATATAATAAATTTAAAGTTTCTTTAAAGTAAAAATATATAATGAGTAGATAAGTACAAAGATTGCTATTTGCTATTAATATGGCTATGATGTCAAAGATTACAAAGTTGTGTGAAAAAGTCAAAATAGGTAAAAAGGGAAGTGGTAAAATAAAAATTCCCCAAAAAGCAATAGAAAATATTTTACCACTTTTTAAAGATAGTAATAGTATATTAAAAAATAAATATAATTTAGAAGTTGATAAATATAAATGGGTGTTGTAATTGCAATAAAATTGATTTAGATTAAAAAGGTTAAAAATGAAAAAATATATAGATTTTATTATTAGACAGATCAGAATATATGTTTTAAAAGACAAGTTTCTTTTAGCTGCAAAGCAGTGGTTTAAAGATGATGGAGATAATACTCATAGGTTGAATTATAATCTAACACAAGATAGTGTAGTATTTGATCTTGGTGGGTATAAAGGTGAGTTTGCAGAAAGAATTGTAGATAGATTTGATTGTAATATTTATATTTTTGAGCCTGTAAAAGAATTCCATACAATAATACAAGAAAAGTTTTTAAGTAATAACAAAATAAAAGCTTTTAACTTTGGACTTTCAGATAAAACAGAGGAGATTGAGATTTCACTATCAGATGATGGATCTTCCGTGTACAGAGGGAAAGACAATCAAAAAGAGATGATATCACTAAAATCAATAAAAGATTTTATAAATGAAAATAGTATTAGCAAAATCGACCTTCTAAAAATAAATATAGAGGGAGGAGAGTTTGCTGTATTGCCAGAGTTATTAAATATGGATATTATTCAAAATATTAAAAATCTACAAATTCAATTTCATAATTTTGTGGATAATGCAGAAGAAAAAAGAGAAGCAATTAGAAAACAGCTCTCCTTGACACACAAGCTAACTTATGATTACTACTTTATATGGGAAAATTGGGAATTAAATGCTAATAGTTAATATAACAGGTGGTCTTGGAAACCAGATGTTTTTATATGCTTATGCTAAAGCACTAGAACAAAAAGGATATAAGACAAAGCTTGATATCAGTGGATTTGAAACCTATAAACTCCATGGTGGATATATGCTTGATAAATATAATATATCTTTATCAGTTGCTAATAAAAATGAGATATCTAGATACTATAAAAGAGATTTATTATCAAAACTTTTGAGAAAACTTGGTAAAAAAAATAAAAAAGTTCTTATAGATGATAGTTTTGTATTTGATAAAAAATGGTTAGAGATAGAAGATGATAGGTATATCATAGGTTATTTTCAAAGTGAAAAATATATAAAAGAGATAAGAGATACTCTTTTACAAGAGTTTAGTATAAAAGAAGGGATTTCTAGTTTTACTAAAGAGATAGAAAAAGAGATTTTATCTATACAAAATAGTTGTTCTTTGCATATACGAAGAGGTGATTATCTTTTGCAACAAAATATAAACATTCATGGATTTACAGGACTTGAATACTATAAAAAAGCTATAGAGATGATAACTCAAAATCATAAAGATATGCAATTTTTTATATTTTCTGATGATATAGAGTGGTCAAAAGAGAACTTGAATATTGAAAATGTTACTTATATAGATAGTAAAGAAAAAAGAATCCCACATGAAGATATATATCTTATGAGCCTTTGTAGGCATAATATTATAGCAAATAGTTCTTTTAGTTGGTGGGGTGCATGGCTTAATCAAAATAAAGATAAAATAGTTATAGCACCAAAAAGATGGTTTGCTGATGAGAAGTTAGAAAAACAAAGTATTGATATAGTTTGTGATGGTTGGATTAAATTATAATTTGTCAAATATAAAAATAGAAATGAATTTAGATTGATTGGAAGCTGCTAATGGATAAAATGCTAGATAATGCACATTTTAAAGAGTTTGTTCAAGAGATAAAGCGAAAAATTTATAGTGTAAAATCAAAAGCAATACTCACTGCTAATAAGCTTATGATAGAGCTTTATTTTGAGATAGGTAAATCTGTAGTAGAAAAACAAGAAGCTTTAGGATGGGGAAAATCAGTTGTAGAACAGATGAGCAAAGACTTGATAAGTGAGTTTGGAGAAAAGAGTGGATATTCTACTCAAAACTTATGGTACATGAGACAATTTTATTTGGCATATAAAGATAGTTCAAATCTCCAACAGCTTGTTGGAGAAATTCCTTGGAGTTCAAATATACTTATTTTTAGTAAATGTAAAGATGATAGAGAAAAAGAATATTACATCAAAAATACTATTCAAAATGGATGGAACCGCAATGTGCTTATGCACTATATTAAAACAGATTTATTCAGTAGAGATAAAATAGAAAACAAATCAAATAATTTTGAAATGGCATTGCCAATAGAGTTATCAGAGTTAGCTCAGGATATTGTTAAAAGTGAATATAATTTAGAGTTTTTAGAAGTAGCTAAAAATGCTCATGAGCGAGAAGTTGAGAATAAGCTTGTTGAAAATATTAAACGTCTTTTATTGGAACTTGGATATGGGTTTAGCTTTGTTGGAAATCAATACAAACTAACACTTGAAGAAAATGAGTATTATATAGACTTGCTATTTTTTCATAGAAAGTTAAATGCCTTGGTAGCTATTGAGCTTAAAGTAGGAAAATTTAAGCCAGAATATGCAGGAAAGATGAATTTTTATCTTAATATTCTTAATGATAAAATAAAAATGCCACATGAAAATTCTGCTATAGGTATAATTTTATGTACTGATAAAGATGGTATTGAAGTAGAGTATGCTTTACAAAATGTAGTGCAACCTATGGGAGTGTCTACATATACAGTAAAAGAAAAACTACCAGATGAGTTAAAAGGTTTTTTGCCAACTTCAAAAGAGATAAAAGAAAATATAACCAAGCTATTTGAAAATGAGAAAAAGTAATGAAAGGAGTTTTATATGGTAGTAGGTACTGGGCTACTAGCAAAGGCTTTTTTTGAGTATGAAAACAATGATGATATTATAATCTTTGCATCAGGAGTTTCTAATTCAAAAGAGACTTCACAAGAGCAGTTTGACAGAGAGGCAAATTTGCTAAATTCATATTTAGAAAAATATGGAAATTTTAAATACTTTGTTTATTTTAGTACTTGTTCTATGTTTGATACTTATTTTGAAAGAAGTGCCTATACAATACATAAACTAAATATGGAACAGATTATAATCAACAAAGCAAAAAAATATAATATTTTTAGATTACCACAAGTTTTAGGACAAAATAATAAAAATCAACTTATTGGGTTTTTGTATCATGCGATAAAAAATGATATTCATTTTGACTTGTATGATATAGAAAGAAATATTATTGATGTTGATGATGTTTTTAATATCACAAAAAACTTTATCAATTCCAAAAAATATATAAATAGTATTGTAAATATTGCTAATCCAAATAATATAAAAGTATATGATTTGGTTAAAACAATAGAAAATTTATGTAATAAAAAAGCTAAATACTCTATAATACAAAAAAATGGTAATATGATAATAGATGTTGCGCAAGTACAACAACTTCATAATAATTATAAAATATTTGAAGAGAATTATTTAGAAAATAGGATAAAAAAATATTATGAATGAACTAATAACTGTAATACTCCCAGTATATAATGGTGGTGTCTATTTAAGTGAATCTATATCAAGTGTTTTAAATCAAACATATAGAAATTTCGAACTTATCATAATCAATGATGGATCAACAGATAGTAGCTTGGAAGTGATTAGGGAGTATGAAAAACAAGATAATAGGATTATTGTTATAAGTAGAGAAAATAGGGGTTTGATATCTACTTTAAATGAAGGAATAGAAAAGGCTAATGGCAAATATATAGCAAGAATGGATCAAGATGATATTTGTTTACCTAATAGGTTTGAAGAACAGTTAGAATTTATGAAGCAAAATTCAGATATTGGTGTGTGTGGGAGTTGGATTGAGGTTTTTGGAGAGGGGTATAAAACCAAAGTAGTAAAAGTAGCACCAAGTGATGAAGAGTTGAGGACTATGCTTATATTTACGGTACCTGTTATGCATCCAAGTGTAATGATGAGAAAAGATTTGCTGGATATTTACAATCTAAGATATAACGAAGAGTATCAATCAGCTGAAGATTATAAGATGTGGCTAGATTGTGCCAAGTTTGTAAAGTTGGCAAATATACAAAAAGTTCTTTTGAAGTATAGAATTTTAAATACGGGTATGACAAGAGTGGCTGAAACCACACAAAATGATAAAAGATATGAAGTTATAGGTAGGATTTTTAAAGAGGCTTTGGCAAAAATGGGAGTGGAAAATAGCGAAGAAGAAAATCAGTTTCATTATATATTGATATCACATGAACGAATAGCAAAAACAAATGTAGATATTGAGTATCTGGATAAATATTTAAATAAACTTTTAAATGCAAATAAATCCAGTAAATTATATCAACATAGATATTTAAAATATTTATTGATAAAAAAGTTTTTAGTAGTGGTATATTTTAAAGTACGCAATAAAGATTTGAGTTTTTTACAAGCTATGTTTTATAAAAAGTTTTGGTTAGGTATTTGGTATGTGATGTGTGGAAAGATTACTATATAAGCTAAAAGTAGTTTTAACTTAGGTACATAATAAATATGTTATAATTAGAAAGAACTATATTCTTAATAAATAAGAATATAAAAAATATAATTCATATATAAAGAAGATTAATGACAAACAAAGATAGATTAACTCACCTAAAACAGCTAGAAGCTGAATCAATACATATTATGAGAGAGGTAGTAGCAGAGTTTGAAAATCCTGCTATGCTTTATAGTGTAGGCAAGGATAGTTCAGTGATGTTGCATTTGCTACAAAAGGCATTTTATCCCTCCCCTCCACCGCTTCCACTTGTGCATGTAGATACTTTATGGAAATTTCATGAGATGATAGAGTTTCGTGATCGTAGAGCTAAAGAGGTAGGTATGGAGCTTATAGTTTACTCCAATCCAAAAGGTGATGAAATGGATATTTCTCCTTTTGTTCATGGCTCAGCACTTCACACTGATATCATGAAAACTGAAGGTCTAAAGCAAATGCTTGATATCTATAAGTTTGATGCTGTTTTTGGTGGAGCTAGGAGAGATGAAGAAAAAAGTAGAGCAAAAGAGAGGATTTACTCATTTCGCGATGAAAACCATAGATGGGATCCCAAAAACCAACGACCTGAATTATGGAATATTTATAATGGAAGACATCATAAAGGCGAGAGTATAAGAGTTTTTCCTCTTTCAAACTGGACTGAACTTGATATTTGGCAATATATTTATCTAGAAAATATTCAAATACCATCGCTATATTTTGCAAAGAAAAGAGATGTAGTAGAGTATATGGGTACAAAGATATTAGTTGATGATGAAAGAATGCCACAAGATCTAAAACAAACAGCGAAAAAAGAGATGGTGAGATTTAGGACTTTGGGATGTTATCCTCTAACAGGAGCTATAAACTCTAGTTCAACTACACTACCAGAGATTATTCAAGAGATGTTAGTTTCTACTACTAGTGAGCGACAAGGAAGATTGATAGATAGTGATAGTGCTGCATCTATGGAGAAGAAAAAACAAGAAGGTTATTTTTAGTCTTTGGCTAAAAATAGTCAATAGATACTAGTCGATAGTCTATAGTAGGAGAGGACAAGTAGTGAAGTGTAAGAATTTAAATGTTTGGAAAAAATCAGCTTCTTTGTCATCAGAAATATATTTGAAGTTAGCTGATCTTAAAGATTATGGTTTTAAAGACCAGCTTACTAGAAGTGGTCTTTCTATATCTAGTAATATAGCTGAAGGCTTAGAAAGAATTTCAGATAAAGAAAAGATTAGGTTTTTAGATATAGCTAGAGGTTCAGTAGCAGAAGCTCAAACTCAAGTTTATATAGGTATGAAGATTGATTATATAGATAGTATAATTGGTAATCAGTGGATAGATGAGTTAGAGGAAATAGCTAAAATGATAACAGGATTAATAAATAGCATAAATAAAGAGGTAAATAAATAATGAAAGAAAAACCATTAACTATCGATAATCGACAATCGACTATAGACTCACGACTCACAACTATTGGTATAGAAGAGTATCTAAAAGAACATGAAAATAAAGAAATTTTGAGATTTATCACTTGTGGGAGTGTAGATGATGGTAAAAGTACATTAATAGGAAGATTGCTTTATGATTCAAAGATGATCTTTGATGATCAGTTGGAATCTATCACAAAAGATAGTAAAAAGTTTGGCACAACTGGAGATAAACTAGATCTTGCATTACTTGTAGATGGACTTGCAAGTGAGCGAGAACAGGGAATTACAATTGATGTAGCATATAGGTTTTTTAGTACAGATAGAAGAAAATATATAATAGCAGATACCCCAGGACATGAACAATATACAAGAAATATGGCAACAGGGGCAAGTACAGCTGATGTTGCAATTATTTTAATAGATGCAAGAGCTGGAGTTATGACCCAAACTAAAAGGCACTCTTTTATAGTCTCTTTACTTGGTATCAAAAATATTATAGTAGCTATAAATAAAATGGATCTTGTAGAGTTTAGTGAAAAAAGGTTTAATGAGATTGTAGAACAATATAAAAAAGAGGTTTTAAAGCATATTTATAAGGACAATCCACTTATAGAGGTTAAGTATTTACCGATCTCAGCACTAAATGGAGATAATATAGTATCCAATTCACAAAATATACTATGGTATAAACAAGAGCCTTTGATGGAGCTACTTGATACTATGGAGATAGATATAAATGAGTCAAACTCTTTTAGATTTCCTGTTCAATATGTACTTAGACCTCATTTGAATTTTAGAGGGTTTTGCGGGACTATCGTAAGTGGTGAGATAAGTGTTGGTGATGAGATAACAGTATTGCCATCACTTAAAACAAGCAAAGTTAAGTCAATTGTTTCAAATGATATAAAAGAGCTTAGACCAAAAACACAAGATGAAGAAGTAGAGAGTATTGATAGGGCTTTTGCACCGATGGCTACAACTATCACGCTAGTCGATGAGATAGATATTAGTCGTGGAGACATGATAGTAAAAAGTAGTGATATCCCACAAATATCAAATCACTTAGAAGTTATGCTTGTATGGATGAGTGAGACTCCTATGAGTTTAAATAGTAGTTATATTATCAAAAGAGCAACTAGTGTAATAAATGGAAGCTTTGAAGAGATATTTTATAAAAAAGATGTCAATAGCTTTGAAGAGTTAGCAACAAATAAACTAGAGCTAAATGATGTAGCTAAATGTTCTTTGAAGATAGATAGAAAAATAGCAGTAGATCCATACAATACAAACAGATTTACAGGAAGTTTTATAGTAATAGATAGATATACAAATGAAACTTTGGCTGCTGGAATGATAATCTCCTCTATTGATGAGCTAAAAGGTTCTAATGCTATTGATTTAAATACAAAATCTTATACAAAAGCAGAAATTGAGCTAAATGAGTATATAAGAAAAAATTATCCAGAATGGGAGTGTAAAGCAATATGAAAGTTTTGATAGCTATTTCACTTGTAGCACTAATAGTGCTTTTAATCCAAAATAAATATAGAGTATCACTACTTTTTGCATCTTTGGCTTCTATATATTTTGTACTAGATCTAGTGTCATTTGAAGCTATGGTAAGTGGTTTTGTAAATAACTCTTTACTTGTTTTGGTGTTGATAGTAATTGCATCTATTGCTTTAGAAAAAACTATTTTGATGGAGTTTTTTAGTAAAATGATAATCTCAAAAAGTTATCAAAAAACCTATCTTAAACTAGGTGCAATAATACCTATTTTTTCAGCATTTTTAAACAATACAGCTGTTGTAGCAAGTCTAATGGGAGTGATCAAAAACAATAAACATCACTATCCTTCAAAACTTTTGATACCTTTGTCTTTTTTGAGTATTTTGGGTGGTACAATGACTTTGGTTGGTACAGCTCCAAACTTACTAGTTAATAGTTTTGTGGTAGAAAATGGACATGAGAGTTTAAAGATATTTGACTTTTTTTATGTTGGTATTATTATAGTTTTTTTTGGAGTAATAGCTCTATATTTTAGTAAAAATCTACTTCCAGAAAATAAAACTTCAATAGAAGATAATGAAGAGTATCTTCTAGAACTAAAGGTTTTGCCTACAAGTACACTTATATCAAAGACTATTAAAGATAATGGTCTAAGACATTTAGAATCTTTGTTTTTAGTTGAGATTATAAGAGGTAGTAAAAAAATCTCACCAGTAGGACCAGATGAAACAATAGAGGCTGAGGATAGGTTGGTTTTTAGTGGGGATATTAAGTGTTTAGATCTACTAAAAAGATTTGATGGTTTAGTACTTACAGAAGATAAAGATATCAAAAAAACAAACTTAGTAGATGTAGTGATCTCTCCAAGTTCTAGCTTAATAGGTAAAAAGGTCAAAGAATCAAACTTTAGATCCAAATATGACTCAGCTATAGTCTCTTTTAAAAGAGGTTCAGAAAATATTCTTAAAATCGGAGAAGAGACGATACAAGCTGGTGATAGGATGATTCTAGCCGTTGGTAAAGAGTTTAAATATCGTGAAAATATAGCAAAAAACTTTTATATATTATCAGATATAGAAAAAGAGTCTAAATATGATCTAAAAAGTTCTATTTTTATAGTACTTGGATTTATGAGTGTAATAGGCTTTAGTGCTATGGGATATATATCACTTTTTAAAGCATTGGTTATTTATTTGACATTTTTATTGTTATTTAGAGTACTTAGTATCGCTGAGATTAAAAGAAGATTTCCATATGAGATATATATTATTATAGGTTCATCTTTGGCTATTTCAAAAGTATTGGTATCTAGTGGATTGGCAAATGATTTGGCTATGGTGATTACTTCTACTTTGGGTAGCTTTGGAGTTTATGGTAGCTTTATAGGAATTTATTTGGTCACAATGTTACTTACTGAGTTTATGTCCAACAATGCTGCGGCTGCTATAGTGTTTCCTATAGCTTATGCTACGGCACTTGCACTTGATGCTAGTATATATCCTTTTGTTTTTGCGGTTGCTTATGGAGCAAGTGCTAGTTTTTTGATACCTTATGGATATCAAACTAATCTAATGGTGAGTAGTGTAGGTGGATATAAAACAACAGACTTTATAAAAACTGGTGCTATTTTATCTATAGTTTATAGCTTAGTAGTAATAATATTTGTACCGATATTTTTTAAGTTTTAAAGGATTGTTTTGAGTGAAAATAAAAATATAGTTTGGCATAATCAAAGTGTAAGTAAAGAAGATAGAGCCGTACTTCTAGAACAAAAGCCATGTGTGCTGTGGTTTACAGGTCTATCTGGAAGTGGTAAATCAACTATAGCAAATGCAGTAGAACTAGAGCTTTATAAAAGAGGTATAAAAACATATTTACTTGATGGAGACAATGTACGACATGGTTTAAATAGTGATTTGGGCTTTAGTGATAAGGATAGGATAGAAAACATTAGACGAATTGCAGAAGTTTCAAAGCTTTTTGTAGATAGTGGTTTGATAGTTTTGACTGCGTTTATCTCTCCTTTTAGAGATGATAGATATTTGGTTAGAGATTTGCTTGATGATGGTGAATTTATAGAAATTTTTGTAGATACACCACTAGAGGTGTGTGAACAAAGAGATCCAAAAGGACTATATAAAAAAGCTAGAGATGGAAAGATAAAAAACTTTACAGGTATAGATAGTCCTTATGAAAAACCTATAAAAGCTGAAATAAATATAATAAATGATAAAATATCAGTAGATAGTGGTGTAGAAACTATCATTGAGTATTTAAAAAATAAAGAGTATATAAGTGGGTAGTCTTTTGAAAATGATAGATATTGAAGATTTAAAAAATATAGCTTTAAAAGCTGGTGAGATTATTATGCAAATATACAAAAAAGATTTTAGTGTAGAGTATAAAGATGATAAATCTCCACTCACACTTGCTGATTTAAAATCAAATGAATATATTTGCTCATATTTGCAAAAACTATATCCAGATATCCCAATAATGAGTGAAGAGAATAAAGAAGTACCCTATGAGGTGCGAAAAAATTGGGAATACTACTTTTGTATAGATCCAATAGATGGAACAAAAGAATTTATTAAAAAAAATGATGAATTTACAGTAAATATTGCTTTGATACATAAAGATACTCCAGTAGCAGGAGTGGTTTATGCTCCAGCACTTAATGAATTGTATTGGGCAAAGAAAGATGAGGGAGCTTATTTGTCAATAGTTAATAGTCAATTGACAATAGTAGAGAATAAAAAACTTCCTTGTTATAAAAAAGAACAAAATAAACTAGTGGTAGTAGCTAGTAAATCACATATGACAAAAGAAACACAAGAGTTTATCGATAAACTATCGACTAGCGACTATGAGCTATCGACTATATCAAAAGGCTCTAGCTTAAAACTTTGTATGGTAGCTACTGGTGAAGCCGATATTTATCCAAGACTAGCTCCTACTATGGAGTGGGATACAGCAGCAGCTCATGCTATAGTGCTAGAGTCTGGTAAAAATGTATATATTTATGAAATCCCTACTACTACTAATGATTATCAACCACAGACTATTGAATATGATTTAAAGATTATGAAATACAATAAAGAAAACTTATTAAATACTTGGTTTGTGGTAAGGTGAGTTTTTATATATTTAATAAATAATAGAATTAAATATTATTAAACTATATGGGCTTATCTTGATAGTTCAATATACTATATATTGTATATAATCAAATAAAAATGAGGTAACATTTGGAAGATTCTATACCTATAAAAGGTGGCATTAATATAATAGCTGTAAATATCAAAATTGGTGGTGGTCTAGAACTGCTATTGTATTTGGTAGAATATATCAAAAAAAAGTGGCCACAAATAAAATTTAGAGTTTATGTAGATATTTCCATACAAATATTACAAACAGGTAAAAATGTAGAGGTAATACATATGAGTGGTTCTTTGCAGAAGATAAAGTTGTTTTCAAAAAAGATAGATAACTCTATATATTTTGGAAATCTACCACCGTTGGTAAAGTCTGAAAACTCTATGGTGTATTTTCATAATCAGTATCTTATAATGCCTTTTGCAAAACTTATAAAAATATCTTTTAAGTTTGCTATAAAATATACTTTACAACAAATTTATGTTAGATTTTATATTAAAAATGTTGATATAGTTGCTTGTCAAAATGAAGATATAAAATCTAAATTTATAGAAAAATATTTATATAAAAAAGTAAAACTATATCCATTTTTTAGGACATGTGATAAAGATTTTATTAGCAAATATGAAAAAATATATGACTTTTGTTATGTATCTTTAGCATATCCACATAAAAACCATCAAAGACTAATAGAAGCTTGTGAAATACTTTTAAAAGAGAATATTGAGTTTTCCTTGGCTTTAACTATAGAAGATGGACATAGTGAGTTAATATCAAAAATAGAAGAGATAAACAGGCTAGATGTAGTAAAAATAACAAACTTAGGAAAGTTATCAAAAGAAGAAGTATGTAAACTTTATGCCAAGAGTAGATCTTTGATTTTTCCTTCAACAGAAGAAACTTTTGGCTTAGCACTTGTAGAGGCCATTGATATGAATTTAGATGTTATCGCATCTGATTTAGAATATGTATATCAATCTATACAACCAAGTTTAGTTTTTGATCCTTTAGATGTAAATAGTATAGCATCAGTTATAAAGCAATATTTAGCTGGTAATACTCAAAGAAGTAAATCAAAAATTGAAAATAAAATTGAAAATTTAATTGAATTCTTAGTGAAGGGAAAATAAGATGTTTAAAAACAAAGTATTGTTAATCACAGGTGGTACAGGCTCATTTGGTAATGCTGTTTTAAGAAGATTTTTAGATACTGATATAAAAGAGATTCGAATCTTTAGTAGAGATGAAAAAAAACAAGATGATATGAGAAAGTTATACAACGATGATAAACTAAAGTTTTATCTAGGTGATGTAAGAGATGTAAACTCTGTAAAAGATGCTGTAAGGGGTGTTGATTATATTTTCCATGCAGCTGCTCTTAAGCAAGTCCCTTCTTGTGAGTTTTATCCTATGCAAGCAGTACAAACCAATGTGATAGGTACTGAAAATGTACTCAATGTAGCTATAGAATTTGGTGTAAAAAAAGTAATAGTTTTAAGTACAGATAAAGCTGTTTATCCTATAAATGCTATGGGTATAAGTAAAGCTATGATGGAAAGAGTAGCTGTAGCAAAAAGTAGAAATCTTGATGATAGTAAAACAACGATTTGTTGTACAAGATATGGTAATGTTATGGCAAGTCGTGGTTCAGTAATACCACTTTTTATAGATCAAATAAGAACTAATAAAACTATTACAATCACAGATCCACAAATGACGAGATTTATGATGAGCTTAGATGAGGCTGTTGAGCTTGTGATATTTGCTTTTCAAAATGGAGTAAATGGAGATATTTTTGTGCAAAAATCACCAGCAGCTACAATAGAACTTTTAGCAAATACATTAAAAAATATGTTAGATAGACCGTCTCATGAAGTTAAAATTATAGGTACAAGACATGGGGAAAAACTTTATGAAACATTACTTACAAAAGAAGAGATGGTAAAAGCTGTTGATTTAGAAGGGTATTATAGAATACCAGCTGATACAAGAGATTTAAACTATAATAAATATTTTGAAGATGGAGAGAAAGTTATAACTCAAGCAGGTGAATATCACTCTCACAATACTCATAGACTAGATGAAGAAGAGTTAAGATTACTTCTTATAGATTTACGAGAGATACAAGCCGATTTAAAAGAGTTTGGAGTTAAATAATGAAAACAGTAATGACAATAGTTGGTACAAGACCAGAGATTATAAAACTGAGCCGTGTTATCGCAGAACTAGAAAAATACACAAATCATATACTTGTACATACAGGTCAAAATTATGACTATGAATTAAATGAAGTTTTTTTTAGTGAAATGGGAATAAAAAAACCAGATTATTTTTTAAATGCAGCAGGAGATAATGCAGCACTTACTATTGCAAATTTAATAAGTAGTTCTGATAAGCTATTTGAAGAGCTTAAGCCAGATGCTGTATTGCTTTATGGAGATACAAATAGTTGTTTATCTGTAATCTCTGCAAAAAGAAGAAAAATACCAATTTTTCATATGGAAGCTGGTAATAGATGTTTTGATCAAAGAGTCCCAGAAGAGATCAATAGGAAAATAGTTGATCAATTAAGTGATATAAATATGGTTCTAACAGAACATGCTAGAAGGTATTTAATCTCTGAAGGTATAAAAGCAGAAACAGTTATAAAAACTGGTTCTTCAATGCTTGAGGTTTTAGAATATCACAAAGATGATATTAAAAATTCAAAAGTTTTAGAGAATTTAAATCTAAAACCAAAAGAGTTTTTTATAGTAAGTGCTCATAGAGAGGAAAATATTGATAGTGAACAAAATTTCAATGATCTTTTAGATTCTTTAAATAAAATTGCAGAAAAATATAAAAAAAGAGTGATAGTATCAACACATCCGCGAACTAGAAAGAAACTAGAACTTTTAGATAAAAAAGATTTTAATCCATTAATAGAGTTTATGAAACCACTTGGATTTTTTGATTATATTGCATTACAACAAAGTTCTTATTGTGCTATAAGTGATAGTGGAACTATTACAGAAGAGTCTTCAATCCTTGGATTTCCTGCCATAACTATAAGACAAGCTCATGAAAGACCAGAAGGTATGGATGAAGGAACCTTAATCATGTCAGGATTAAAGAGTAATGATATAATAAACTCCATAGATATAGTCACCGAGCAAAGTCTAGATAAACCTATGGATTTAGTCAAAGATTATGATACTTCAAATGTATCAAAAAAAGTTGTAAGAATTATTATAAGTTATATTGATTATATAAATAGAACTGTTTGGAAAAAATACTAAGGAAACAATATGCAAAAAGAAAGAGTACTTATTTTGGGCGTAACAGGAATGTTAGGGCATACTTTGTTTAAAGAGATGAGAAAATATGATGGCTTTGAAGTTTTTGGAACAACAAGAGATAAAAGTCGATTGATAGGATATTTTACGGAAGAAGAATTAAGTAAAATAAGAAATGGAGTAGATGCAGATAATTTTGAAACAGTGATTAGGGCAATAGCTAGTGTTGAGCCTACTATTATTATAAATTGTATAGGTATTATTAAACAACTTCCTATTTCAAGAGATCCTTTAACAGCAATTACTGTTAATGCACAACTTCCACATAGACTATCTTTGGTTACAAAAACTGCAAAAGCAAGACTTATACATATTAGTACAGATTGTGTTTTTGATGGTAAAAAAGGAAATTATATTGAGAGTGATTTATCAAGTGCAGAAGACTTATATGGAAAAACTAAGTTTTTAGGTGAGGTGCATTATCCACATTGTGTAACTTTAAGAACTTCTATTATAGGACATGAATTAAGAACAAAGTATAGTTTAATAGACTGGTTTATGTCGCAAGAAAATGAGATAAAAGGTTTTACAAAAGCCATTTATAGTGGGTTTCCTACTATTGAAATGGTTAATATTATTTCAAATTATGTTATACCTAATAAAAACTTAAGTGGTCTTTATCATGTATCAAGTGATCCAATATCAAAGTATGATTTACTCCATATTGTAAAAGAAGTATATAAAAAAGATATCAATATAAAAGCTTTTGATGATTTTGTATTAGATAGAAGTATGAATAGTGATAGATTTAAAAAAGCTACAGGATATGTTTCTCCATCTTGGAAAAAACTTGTAGAAGATATGTATTATCATGTGATGAATGACAACTGCTACAAAAATAAATTTTTTAGAAAATAGATATGTCAAAAAAAATATTAATAGTAAGTGAATTGTTTTATCCAGAAGAATTTAAAATAAATGAAGTAGCACTTGATTGGAAAAATAGAGGTTATGAAGTGGATGTTCTTACGATGGTTCCCACATATCCCGTAGGTGAAATATATGAAGGATATGAAAATAAATGGTATCAAGTTGAACTTTGGAATGGTATTACAATACATAGGATAAGATCAGTCACGGGATATAAAATAAGTTTATTTAAAAAAATTTTAAAATATTTTGCTTTTATGATTATGGGTTCAATAGCAAGTCTTAAAATAGGAAAAAAATATGATTATATTTTTGGATTTCAGGTAGGATCACTTACAGCTATGGTTCCAGCAGTAGTTTTGAAACAATTTTATAAAAAACCTACTATTTTATGGATACAGGATATTTGGCCAGATAGTGTTTATGCATATGGATTTAAAAAAACAAAAATAATGGAGTTTTGCATAGATAGGTTTGTTAGATATGTTTATAAATATACTACAAGATTTGCTATTAGTTCAAAAGGGTTTAAAGAAAAAATAATACCTTATTTAGACAATAAAAAAGAGATACTTTATGCACCCAATTGGTCAGATGAACTAGATAAAAGCTTAATACCTTTTGAGTTTAATAAAGATAAAAAAATACATTTTACTTTTACAGGTAATGTGGGAGTAGTACAGAATCTTGAAAATATTTTGGAAGCTTGGAGTAGGTTGGATAGTAGTGATCTAGAAAAATCTCAGTTAAATATAATAGGAGATGGATCAGCAATAAATAGACTTAAAAATGTGGTGTTAGAAAAAAAATTAGAAAATGTAATTTTTTGGGGGAGAAAACCAAGAGTAGAGATATATAAATATTTAAGTGCTAGTGATTTTTTAATAGTTTCTTTAATAGATAATCCTATTTTTGCTCTTACAGTACCAGCAAAAACACAAACATATATTGCTGTAGAAAAACCAATTTTAGCAATATTAAATGGAGAAACTGCAAATTTAATTAAAGAAAACAATTTAGGATTTGTGACATCTCCAAATGATATTGAAGAGATTAAAAAAATATTTAAAAAATCAATTAATTTAGATGAAAAACAAAAAGAAGAGTTTAAACAAAATTCAAACTTTTTAACAAATACAATATTTAATAAAAAATTAATTATAGATAGTTTGATTGATAGTGTAATAAAGGAAGAAAAATGAAAAACTTATTAATAACAGGTTCTTCAGGATTTGTAGGAAGTTATTTTATCAATAAATATAAGAATAAATATAATATAAAAACTTTTCGTTTTTTAAAAGATAATATTGCAAATTTAAATTGTGAGGGTATGGATGTTGTTTTTCATCTTTCAGCTTTAGTTCATCAAATGGGTGGTGCAAGTGAGCAAGAGTATGAAAAAGTAAATGTAGTTCAAACTTTGCAATTAGCAAATAAAGCCAAAAAAAATGGAGTAGGGCATTTTGTTTTTATGAGTACAGTCAAGGTATATGGTGAAGAAACTATTAGTAAATACACAGAAGCCTCTCCTTGCTTTCCAGAAGATGAATATGGCAAAAGTAAACTAAAAGCTGAAATAGAACTACAAAAGTTAGAAGATGAGAGCTTTAAAATAAGTATCATAAGAACACCAATAGTATATGGATATGGGGTAAAAGCAAATATTAAGTCTTTAGTAAATTTAGTAAATAAAATATCAATTTTACCTTTTGGTAAAATTGAAAATAAGCGGAGCATGGTATATATAGGTAATCTTTGTTATTTGGTTGATATAATAATCAATCAACAAAAAAGTGGCATATTCCTTGCTTCAGATGATAATCCACTTAGTACTTCAAAACTTATTGAACTAATAGCAAAAAATTTAGAGAAAAAAGTATACTTAATTCAAGTTCCATTTTTTGAGATTTTATTAAAGATTTTAAGGCCTTCATTTCACAAAAGACTATATGGAAGTTTGGAAATAGATAATAGTATTACAAAAGAAAAATTAAATCTTGAAAATCCATATAGTATAGAAGATGGAGTAAGATTTATGATAAAAGGAGAATGATTTTGATTTATTTGGTTTTATTTATTATTTCATTTTCACTCACATATTTTATAAAAAACTTTTATATCAAAAAATCATTAGTTGCAACTATAAATGAGCGAAGTTCTCATACAGTTCCTACCCCACATGGCGGTGGGATTGCACTTGCTTTGACTTGGTTTATAGGGTTGTTTTATCTTTTTGGTACAAATCAAATAGAAACAAACCTTTTTTATGCTCTACTTTTAGGAGTATTGGTCTCAATTGTAAGCTTTTTTGATGATATTTATGATTTAAGTCCCAAAATTAGATTAGTTATTCAAGCTATTGTAGCTATTGGGGGGTTGTGTTTTTTAGGTGGATTTAAGACTTTGACTTTTGGTTTTTTTGATATACAAAACTCTATTTTAACAACTATGTTTGCTTTTTTTCTTATTATTTGGTTTATTAATTTATACAATTTTTTAGATGGAATCAACGGCTATGCAGGAAGTGAAGCTATTTTTTTGAGTGTAGCTGGGTATATGTTTTTTGGTGGAAGTCATTTTCTAGTTTTGGCTGCTGTAGTTTTGGGATTTTTGTATTGGAATTGGAATAAGGCTAAGATCTTTATGGGAGACGTAGGAAGTACACTTTTGGGATATAATGTTGCTATTTTTACAATATATTATTCAAATCAAGAAGCTACTAATTTTTGGATATGGATTATACTATTTGGAACTTATTGGTTTGATGCAACATTGACTTTAATAAAAAGAAAACTAAATAAAGAAAAGCTATCCCTTGCACATAAAAAACACGCTTATCAAAGGCTTACTCAAGCAAGATGGAGTCATTATAAGGTTACAAATTACTCAATTGGGTTAAATATAATACTGTTTTTAGTAGTTTATTTGATTTCAAATATTTTTATAGCACTAATAGTAAGTTTAATTATTTTAACAGCTATTAATAAGTTTATAGATAATAAAGTCCCTTTTGAGTATAATAAGTAGTTTGTATAATATAAGGAATTTAAGTGTTTAAGCCAACTACTTTTAAGAGATTTTTGTTTTTTATTATAGGGGATATGTTTATCTCTTTATGGACTCTTTTTTTAGCCTATAATCTTAGATTTAACTTTGATGTTCCAAGTAACTTTTTTGAGAGTTTTTGGAGTGTCTTTATACTTATTACTGTACTAAAAATAATCTTTTTATATTATATGAAGATATACTCTATTGCATGGAGATTTTTTTCTTTATATGAAGTGAAAAAGATTATATTAGCTCATATTTATGCTTATGGTAGCTTTGCTATATTGTTTTTATTATTTGAAGAGTATCTATCGCCTCTAGCTAGAAGTATAATAATTATTGATTTTACCATTTCTTTAATAATGATAATATTTCTTAGATTTTCCAAAAGAATATTTATGGAAAGTAGTTGTAGTAGTGAGTATAAAAACACCTTGCTTATAGGGGCTGATCCATATATAAAGGTATTATTGCAAGATAAATCTTTCTTATACTCTCCAGTAGCTATAATAGATGAAAATCCAAACCTTAAAAATACTTATAT
>Ga0265295_1002934_pt1 | contig 25777 bp, 18 predicted proteins | sample Munlansysbiofilm_FD_192503 | JGI IMG/M metagenome (GOLD analysis project Ga0265295, IMG submission 192503) | Leachate microbial communities from a municipal landfill in Southern Ontario, Canada - Methane capture system biofilm | ecosystem: Engineered > Solid waste > Landfill > Unclassified ... | reverse complement strand
GGCCGACATGGGCGCACGCTCGATGCGTTGCAGGTACTCGTTTCGACGATCACGAACCGAAAGCTGGACGTACGTTACCCGCTTGTGGTCGATGTCTCAGGGTATCGTCATCGTCGCCGGCTCAAACTGGAGGAGATAGCAAGAGGCGCCGCAGCGCGCGCTGTTCGCCAGGGTCGATCGGTCAAGTTGCGGCCGATGAGTAGTTTTGAGCGTCGAGTGATACACATGGTGCTGAGGGACGACCGCAGGGTTACTACCGAAAGCGAAGGTGCTGAACCTCGGAGGATGGTCGTGGTCCACCCGGGCTAGGCGTTCGGATTGTGCAATGAAGGGGCCTGCAGATGCAGGCCCCTTTCTTCTTTGTAATGCATGCCACTATCACGATTAGAGAGTCTTTAGTTCGTCAACACGTTCCCCGGTTCATCCCTGAAATGCATTGAGTGCGTGGGAAGGAACTGTGGAGCGTAGCTACAGGCAGTAGGTGTGGGTAAGTATGTCCTGCGGGTTTATCGAGTCATGGGTCCTGTAGTGGGGCCTATGGAATTGCGAACCCCCGGGGCGCTGCGTAGAGCGCGGTTAGATGTCGGTGTGCGTTGTGGCCGCCCATATAACAGATGCAAGGGCCCTGAGCGTTGGTCAGGCGCACGTGGTCACCCGATGAAGCAGGCGTTGGTTGGCGCGGTGCACCTGGATGCGGAAGGATGCGCTGAGCCGTTTTCAGGAACGAGGGCGTGCTGGTGAGGTGTCTCGGTATAGGTTGTTGAAGGGGTGTCCAGTATAGTGTGCTGCGATGATGGTGGAGCGTACAGTCTGGCGGCAAGTGGCGCTGCAAGAGAACATGCGTGCGTTTTCTAGCAGGCGCGATCACTTTGACCGAGGATTCCGGCATGAGAGCGGCACGGTGCTTGGCTGTCGTTCTATCAAAGGTATGTGTGTCTTGTGCCGAATGTTGGCGGACTGCCAATAGTCATTGAATCAGGGAATCCTGGCAATGTTGCTTTGAAGTGTGCCGATAGGGTGGAGTGTGATGTGTATTTCGGGCTGCGCAGGTTTCACGTGAAACATGGGATTGCTCTATGGTGCGGCTAGGGCTTGCTAAAGTGGACGGAAAAAGTGAAGATGTTTCACGTGAAACAGTTGATGACCCCCGGGCCTCCAGGTGAGGCCGCGATTCGATCAGCCCTTGAAGCTGCAGGGCTGGTCGTCCCCATAGAGGCATCAACACAGCTCGCTGAACATGCGAGCGCAGTGCTCGAGTCAAATAGAGTCCTCAACCTTACCCGTATCATCGAACCGGACGATTTCATCCGTCTGCACATAGTGGACTCATTGGCGCCCCTGAAGTTCATCAATCTCAGGCAGGGCGAAGGCATCGATATTGGGTCTGGTGCTGGTTTCCCGGGTATACCACTCGCAATCATGGGGTGTAGGCTGACTCTGTGCGAGACACGGAAGAAGAAAGCCGCGTACTTGAGGGCCTGGGTTGAGCAACTTCGACTGGATGTGCCGGTGGTTGCGCAGCGTGCCGAGGAGCTTGTGGCAGGCGGGGGGTCATACGACTGGGTTGTCATGCGCGCCGTCAGCTCTTTGGCGTCCTTGCTAGAGCTCGCGAGTCCGCTGCTTCGGAGTCGTGGACGCATGGTCGCCATGAAGGGCGTTCGCAGCAAAGATGAGGAGGAGCGCGGAGAGTGTGCGGGACGACTCACTGGAATGCGCTTGGTCGATATACACGAGTACCGGCTTCCGGACGGCGCTGAGCAGCGAACACTGTACATATTCGAACGCGCTGGAGTTGTGAAGACGGCGCTTCCCCGCCGCGCGGGTCTCGCACAGAAGCAGCCCCTTGGGTGAGTACTATTCACCCCATTGCTCCGCAGCTCTATACTGATCAGTGATCGTCGAGTGTAGGAGGGGCGTTTATGGTTGACTCTAGAAGCGACAGTGGCACCGAGTCCGGGCGATCAGCGGCGGTTCTCGCCGTGGTGAATCAGAAAGGCGGAGTCGGCAAGAGTACGACCGCCGTCAATCTCTCCGCCAGCCTTGCAGAGCTTGGGTCGAAGGTCCTCTTGGTGGATCTGGATCCGCAAGGAAACGCGACTTCGGGCTATGGGCTTGACAAGAATCGGCGGGAGCGGTGCATCTACGACGCTCTTCTTGGGGATGTGCCGATCGACGAGCTTGTTGTGCCCGTTGAGATAGAGGGCGTGTTTGTGGTCCCGTCTACCATTCAGCTTGCCGGGGCGGAGATCGAACTGGTGTCTGTGTTCAGTAGAGAGACCAGGCTGAAAACAGTCCTGAAGCCGATTCTTGGGGACTTCGACTTTGTGATCATCGACTGCCCCCCCTCGCTTGGTCTGCTCACTATCAATGCTCTCACGGCCTCTGACGGAGTTCTGATTCCCGTTCAGTGTGAGTACTATGCCCTCGAAGGATTGACGAAACTGCTTGAGACGGTGCGTCTCGTCAAAACTCAGCTGAACAAGGATCTTGACGTGTTCGGTGTCGTGATGACCATGTACGATCGACGCACGAGGTTGTCCCAGCAGGTCGCCGATGAAGTGCGTGACTTTTTTGGTGAGCGTATCTTTGAAACTTTGATTCCGCGGAGTGTGCGGTTGTCTGAGGCCCCGAGCTTTGGCCAGCCAGGCACCCTCTACGATCCGACAGGTCGTGGGACAGATGCATACAGGCGATTGGCGAAGGAAGTGGTTGCCCGTGTCTAAGCGAGGTCTCGGTAAGGGGCTGTCTGCACTCATTCCGGGCGCGGGGCAGGAGATGGGCGGTGAAGTCCTGGATCTTGGTATCGACGAGCTAGCGCCGAACCCCGGGCAGCCGCGAACGGATATCAACGAAGATCAGATTGCTGAGCTGGCGGACTCGATCAAGAAAGTCGGGGTGCTACAGCCGATTCTCGTACGCGCCCACGGGGCCGCCTATCAGATTATCGCGGGCGAGCGCCGATGGCGTGCCTCGCGGGTTGCAGGGTTGGACCGGGTCCCGGTGCGAGTGATGGATATCAGCGACACTGAAGCGCTTGCATTGGCCTTGATCGAGAACCTGCAGCGGGCGGACCTCAATCCCGTCGAGGAAGCCCGTGGCTATCGCCGCCTTATCGCAGAGTACGGGATGACTCAGGCTGAGCTCGCTGATCGTGTCTCCAAGTCTCGGTCTGCTGTCACCAACACACTCCGGCTTCTCGACCTCCCGGACGACATACAGGAACTTTTGTACCAGAACAAGCTGACAGCAGGGCACGCCCGCGCGATCCTGTCAGTCGCCGACGACGACAGGCGCCATACCCTTGCGCGCAAGTGTGTCGACGAGGGACTGTCGGTCCGGGACGCTGAAAGCCTCGCTAGACTGCTGGCCGCTGGGTCGAGCATCTCGACACCGCGGGCGATCACCCCGAAGTCGTATAAGGTCGTTGCGCGAAAGCTGAGACGACTTCTGACGACGAACGTAAGGGTGAAGCAGACCGCAAAGAAGGGGAAGATCGAGATAGACTTTCAGGACGAGGGCGATCTGGAGCGTATCGTCCGTCTCCTGACGGAGGGCGATACTGTCTCAGGAACCGGGGGTATCTAGATGAGGTCAGGTAGGTTCACATATTTTGTCATCGGAATTTTCGTTGGTCTCGTCGGTGGTGTTGTCGCAGGACTTATGTTCGCTCCGGTAAGCGGGATCGAGACACGCCGCAGGCTGGCTATCGAAGCAAGTAGACTCCAGGAGGCGGCGAAGACCGCCGCTGGTCGCGCCGAGTCCGCAGTCGAGATCGTTGGGTCGCGGATGGACCACTATCTCGGTCGAGACGAGGAAGTCGCCTGGCGCAAGGTACAAGAGCTGAGGGATGGGGTCCAGCGTTACTCTCGGACGGTGATGTCGTCCTGAAGTCAGACCCGTGGTGTAGCTTTCTCCTATCTACTGGGGAGGGCATATGTCGCTGCGTGTTCTAACAGGGTCTGCAAACGCAGGTAAGACCCGCGCTATCCACGTGCTCCTTCAAAGGCACATCGCCTCGGGAGGTCGGGCACTTCTCTTGCTGCCGTCGCCAGCGGATGTTGCCATCGCTATGAGGGAGTTGGCGCCGGCCTGTGCCACTGGACTTGAGATCACGACCCTCGGTGCGCATCTCGATGGTTGTTGGAGGGTCGTCGGTGATGGCCGTCGGTTGGTCACCGCAGTGCAGCGCTCGATTATTCTGGAAGAATCTGGGAGGAGTGTTGAGGCAGGCTGCTTGAGCGACTCTGCTTCGACGCCGGGCTTTCGTCGCATGCTCGGGAGTCTGGTCCAACGGGCAGCCGAGTCGGACTTCATGCTTGGGGTTGCCGGACCCGGAGGTGACGACCCGGGAGCGTGTGTGCTGCGCTTCATCGAGGCGTATGCGCGTGCACTCGAGCAGGCGGGACTGGTCGAGCGCGGAGAGGCGTATCGCACAGTGGCTCGTCGTGCCGGTGCTCTCGATCTACCCGGCCTCATCGCAGTCAACCGATTCACCGGCTTGACGCGTCCCCAGGAGCACTACATCGAAGCTGCCGCTACATGTAGCGAAGTGCTCCTCTCCCTCACGTACAGCGAATCGTTACCGGCGACGGAGGCGGCCGAAGCGCTTGTTGCAAGACTTGAGTCATCGGGGACAGTGGAAGAGGTGATGCCTCCGGAGACACGCTTAGGGGAGTCAGAGTTGCTGGCGATCGAACGGGGTTTCAGTGCGTCAGGCCGAAAGCCACTAGTGAGCACGGGCGCGGTGATCATATCGGAAGCATGGGGGCGTACCTCTGAGGCAGCGAGAATCGTTGCCGAGGTACAGGACGCGCAGGCGGCCGGTATCGCACCGCAAGATATCGCGGTCGTCCTGCGCGATCCGATCGGCCACATGCGGGCTCTCCGTCTTGCGTTTGACGAGGCCGGCATGCTTGCTGACTGGGATATGCAGATTCCGTTCGAGCGCACGGGGTTCGGGCGAGCGTTGCTTGCGTTGCTGGCACTGTGCTCTGGTGGAGCAGATCGTGTTACGTGGATGGACTTCATGCGTTCTCCTTATGCGCCCCTGTGTCTGGAAGACCTCGACGAGTTCGACACTCGGGTCAGGCGGCTCGGACTTCAGGGTGCGGCGGCGGTGTCGGTCCTGGAGTCATGGTTGCGCGGTGACGCCGCGCTGTTTATGAGGCAAGCACACAGGGCAAGCGCCAATGTGGCCGATGAGGGCTCCGAGGCTCGGTGGCATACGTTGGCGATGACTATGCTCGGCTGTGCGCACCCCAGTGGTGCGAAGCTCACGCACGAAGGCATGATCGACGCGGCAGCAGCTCGGTCGCTGGTCGACGCGGTTGCTGGTCTACGGGAGCTACCGTATGCGCAGGCGCCTGCGCATACGCTTAGTGCGGCCCTCCGGGGGTCCCCGGTGTCCATTGGCGGTACCCCGGGCGGCAGCGGTGTCCAGGTGATGAGCGCTGAACGAGTGCGAGGGCGGCGCTTCGAATGCATCATAGTGGGCGGTCTCACTGCGGGTGAGTTCCCGCGGGTGCGGCGTGATGAGGGGTACGGGGCGATGGGTGTGGATAAAGCCCTTACGCGTGCCGGTATAGATACAGCACCCAGAGATGATGTCGCGGCTGAGCGCCTGCTCTTCTATCAGGTGATCACCCGGGCTCGTCAGCGGTTGGTTTTGAGCAGGCGGGCGTATGACGACCAGGGGCAGCCTCTCCAGCCGTCGATCTTTTTGGAAGAGGTGTTTGATCTTTACGGGGGCAGGGAGTGTGAGTCCGGCTCGGGTGTAGCACGCACGGTGATGGGTCTCGACCCGGGGTGTATCAGCGACGGTGCTCCGTGCACGTTGCGTCGTAGTAGGCGCTCGGCAGTACGGGGTCAGTGCATGGCATCGTCATCTTCGAGTGCATCGACTGTGGTGGAGAGTCACCAGGGGGTCACGGCGCACGACGCTTTGATCCGGTTCGCGCTCTCGGAGGATACGCGCGCAGCGCTACAGGAGCGCTATGTGTTTTCGGTAAGCGATATCGAGACGTACCTGCAGTGTCCGTACCGATGGTTCATAGAGCGTGTCATAAGGCCGACCGAGCTTGATCAGCAGGTGGATGCCTCAAGCGCCGGCCAAGTGGCACACGACGTGCTCGCCCGCATCTACGATCGCTTCATCGAGATCACTGGGGAGGCCAGGATTACGCCGGATACGCTCGACCGCGCGCTCGAGTTGCTACCGAAGGTGATCGAGGAGGTCGTCTCGGTAGTGCATACTCACTCCACTCAAGAGGCGTTGGAGCTGCGGCGGGGCGTACGAGCCGTAGGGCGTGTTCTGTCTGCCGATGCGAGACTTCTGCCTGATTTCGTACCTCGCTATCGGGAGTGGTCGTTCGGCATGGCCGAGGGGGATCAGCCGGAGCCTCTCGACGGCTATGCGCTCCGAGGGCGGATCGACCGCATCGACTGCAGCGATTCGCACCTGTTGATTACCGACTACAAACTGGGGGCGGTGGGTTCTGATCGCGGGATGGCGAAGTTCGCGGAAAAGGCGCTGGTGCAGCTGCCTTTGTACGCCTACGTGGCCTCACAGCGCCTGGGGCTCGAGGTGGCCGGTGCGATCTACCGCTCGATCACAGGTGACGGGATGCGCGGTTTTGTGGATGCGGGCTTACGCGGCAAGCCGTTCGTGTCGACGGATGTTGTGGAGTCCGGCGGCATCGATACAGTGATCAAGGAGGCGCGCGAGCGAGCACAGGTGGCCGTGCAGGGGATGCGTGCCGGAGTCATCGACGCGAGGCCGGCTGAAGGCCGCTGCTCCCCATACTGCGCGGCACGTTTCTTCTGCTCAGGATCGGACCGGGATCATGCCTGAGCTTGACGAACGACAACAGCGGGCGGTAGATGTCGGGCCGGGGGACCTGTTCATCGCTGCGGGGGCGGGGTCGGGGAAGACCCGGGTTCTGACCGCTCGGTTTGTGGCTGCGGTGCTCGGTCAGCCGCCGTACGATTCGACCGCGCCCGGCGCTCTGCTAACGGTCACGTTCACTGACAAAGCAGCAGGTGAGCTGAGCGAGCGGATGCGGAGGGGGCTGCTCGAGGCGGGCCGTCCAGATGCGGCACGACGCGTATCGGATTCCTGGATCTCGACGATCCATGGGATGTGTTCGCGCATCATCCGTCGGCATGCACTCGACATCGGCATAGATCCCCGCTTCGTGGTGCTCGACCAGGTTGAGTCGTCAGTCGTGGAGACCGATGCGCTTGACCGTACGCTTGGGGAGCTCATCGAGGCTGATCCTGATGTCGCCGAGATGGTCGGCCTGTTTTCGTTCACCGAGGTCGCGAGTGCTGTGCGGGCAGCACGAGCGGACCTGCTTTCGGCAGGCCTGACGGCGGACGATCTTCAGACGCTTGCACCAGCCGATGTCGACCGTGGCCTTCGCGAGTGTGCCGAGCAAGCAAACGATCTGGCGGAGGGTTTTGCGGCGCTACGGGCGAGCAAGACGACGGAGGCGAACGCTGTGGCGGCCCGGACCTTTGCGGGTCATCTCGAGCACGCCGCAGGCACCGATAGCCCAGCCGGGGAGATACTCGACTCGCTTGCAGGGGTCTCGTTCATGCAGCGCCGAAGTATCGAGGGGCACGAAGGACTTGTGGATGAGGCCAAGACGCTCCTCGAAAAGGCTCGAATGTGCGGTGCGCAGCGAGGTGTGATGCGCTACGAGACCGCGTTCGTACGGGTACTCCAGCGCTATGCTGCCCTCTACGCTGAAGAGAAGCGCTCCCGGGGGGCGCTGGATTTCGAGGACCTTCAAACGCTTGCAGCGCGCATACTTCGCGAGCGCACCGACATCGCCGAGCAGTACAGACAGGAATTCGCGATGGTGATGGTAGATGAGTTTCAGGACACCAACGCACTGCAGTTAGGCATCGTCTCGGAGTTAACCGATGAGAACCTTTGCACCGTCGGCGATGAGAACCAGTCCATCTACTCTTTCCGTCACGCTGATGTCGAAGTGTTTCGCGCGCATGGCCGCTCGGTAGCCGAGCACGTCGAGCTCGACATCAACTACAGGATCGCACCACCGCTTCTCGATGCCATCAACGGGCTCTTCGTGCACCCGGCGTTGCTCGGCAGTTCGTACATGACACTCCGGAGTCCGGGAGAGTCACAGGAGCGTCCCGCATGGCCTGATGCGCTGCCGCGGTTCGCAGTTCGCTTCGTCGATACCGCTATCGGCACGAGTGACCCGTCAGAGGCCGAGGCTGTCACTGTGGCAGAGAGGGTCGCCGAGCACGTTGCACTCGGTATTGCTCCGGGGGATATCGCGGTTCTTCTCGGGGCGCTCAGCAGAGGTCAGGGGGCGTTGGTCGAGCGCGAGCTGACCGCGCGGGGTATCCCTGCTGTGCTCGCTGCGGGGGGAGCGTTCTTCGAGTGTGATGAAGTTCATGAGGTGCGGGCGCTTCTCCGTGTCATCGATAACGTCCGCGACGACCATGCGCTTCTCACTGTGCTTGCAGGAAGGCTGGCTGGGCTTGGTGCTGAGTCGTTGTACTCCATACGCAGACAGGTCGATCTAGACCGTAAGGCGTGCGGGCCAGGCGGTGTTCCACGCCGGCGTCTATCGCTTTGGGAGGCGCTGCATCGGGTACTCGCCGAGCTTCCGGACGCCGAGCAGTTGGCGGCAGAGTGTATGGTTGCCGCGGTGGACTCCGCCAGATCGATGCAGGGGGTCCGGCCGCTCGGTGAGACGATCGTCAACGCGCTCCTCGATCTCGACTACGATCTCACGCTCTTCGGCGAAGGGCAGTCGGGTATCCGTGCCTGGGCGAACGTGATGAAACTCGTGCGAATGGCCGAGGAGTTCGAGTCGACCGAGGCGGGCGGCCTCGGCGGGTTCCTCCATAGCCTCGATCTTCGTGAGGCTTACGCACGGGGGGAGCAAGAAGCGCCCCTCGACGCGGTAGCCGATGCCGTGAGGATCATGAGCATTCATGCCGCCAAGGGTCTGGAGTTTCCCGTGGTCGTGGTGGGCTCGCTCACGGCGAAGTCTGGCGGACCGCCTATCGGCCTAGCGCGCATTGACGGGCAGATGTTGCTCGGGATGAAGCTTCCGAGGGCTTCGGGGAGCGAGAAGACCCTTGCGTGGAGCGCGACCACTGATGCGAGGACAGCGGTGCGGGATGCCGAGCGGCGCAGGCTCTTTTATGTCGCATGTACGCGCGCGCGCGAGGGGCTCACGGTCGTGTGTCGGGAGCGTTCGGATCGCACGGCCGGGGACTCTATCTCGGGCATCCTGCGGGAAATCTTCGGTATGCGGGAGCGCGATACGCTCGAGGATCGTGAAGTGGTCGTCGGGGCGGGCTCGATCGATGTGTCGGTCGTAGAGGGCGCCGGGGCAGGGGTTGGATGTATAGCCCCTGCGGTCGCGTCGAGCGGTGTCGAGATAGCCGAAGCACCACGGATCAGTGACAGGACTGCAAGCGTCACGGTGCAGGAGCAGGTACCGAGGGCCCATGCTGTGCCATCGGTACCACCTGTTTCGTACACGGCCCTTGCGACTTACGAGCGGTGTCCCTATCACTACCATCTCGTGCGCATGGCGCGGCTGCCGCTTCCTGTGCGCGCTGGTGCTACGACCGCACTCGACTTCGGTAGTGCGCTGCATCAGGTGCTTCAGCGTGTGTCAGACGTTGCCGATCTGGGTCCCGTACTCGACGCAGCACTCAGCTCGGCGGGCCTTGATCCGTCATTTCGTCCTGCACTTGAGAGAGCGGCCATGACATTCTTGGAGTCGCCGCTTGCCGACAGGGTTCGGGCCGCAGAGCGGGTCGAGCGGGAGGCACCATTCCTCGTCCCGATCGCGGGTACGGTGCTGTCGGGTGCCATCGATCTCATTGCGTGGAGTGGGTCTCACGCGCTCATCGTCGACTATAAGACCGGTGCTGGCCCGCTCGAACTCGAAGTGGCACGTGAGCGGTACCGGCTACAGGCCGAGTGCTATGCGCTGGCGGCGCTCCATGCGGGTGCCCGGAGTGTGGAGGCCGTGTTTGCCGAGATTGAGCGCGGACGGGAGATCGTGTTCTCATACGACAAAGACGGTCTTTCCGTTCTTACCGGGCGAGTATCCGCACCTGTGCTGGCGATCACCCGTGGTGAGTTCGCGCCGCTCGAGACCTACGTGCGTGGGCTATGCGATACGTGTCCCGGGTTCGGCGGACTCTGCCCTGTCACGCGCCCACAGGCCGATGTTTCTGCGTGAGTTGACCGCATGCAGCATCGATGTCCGTGCCTCGTTCGGTCCTAATCGAGGTCTCGATGCCCGCGTTCCGGAGCACTGAGGCCACTGCGAGTACCTGCGTATGGTCCGGTCGTGCGGCAGCACTGCCCGAGACGGGGTTCACGGGAATCAGATTCACGTGTGACATCCAGCCGCGCGCAAACGACACAAGGGCGCTGATCTCGGCGGCTGTATCGTTCGTGCCAGCGATCACTGCATATTCGAGCGTGGGGCGTCGTCCGGTGAGGTTCGTATAGTCGATGAGCACTTCACGCAGCCGTGCGAGTGGCCACCGGCGCACCCCGGGCATGATTCGGTTGCGCGTTTCCTGTACGGCCGAGTGAAGTGAGACTGCGAGTGTGAACTGCTCCGGCTCGCGGGCGAGTCGCTGGAGACCCGGTATGACGCCGCACGTGGAGATCGTGAGATGCCGGGCACCGATTCCCTGTCCGGCGGGGTGGTTCATCAGGCGTAGTCCGCCGAGAGTCGCATCGTAGTTGTTGAGCGGCTCGCCCTGTCCCATGGCCACCGCGTTCGATACACGTGTCCCGAAGTCGCGGCCGACGAGGGCCACCTGCCACACCAGTTCCCCGGGCAGCAGGCTGCGCACGAAACCGCCACGCCCTGTAGCGCAGAACGTGCACCCCATCGCGCAGCCTACCTGCGTGCTGAAGCACACCGTCAGGCGGTCGTCCGAAGGGATGCCAACGCTCTCGACCATCGCACCGTCGGCCAGTCGCCAGAGGTACTTGCGGGTACCGTCTGCCGAGTGCTGTACGTCGACTTGCTCGGGCAGACGGAGTGACCACCGCTCGGTCAGGTCGGCACGAAGGTGTGCAGGAAGGTTGGTCATCGCGTCGAAGCTCGGTACCACTCGCCCATACAGCCACGAAAGTACCTGTTTCGCCCGGTAGGCGGGCTGTCCGAGCTCTTCGAGCGCTCGGTTGACCCCGTCAGCGTCGAGCGACGCGATATCGGTGTACCCCGGGTCACTCACCGCTATCGAGTGCCTTCTTGAAGGCGTCACGATGCTGGCGCTCGTAGCCGCCAAGCGCCCGGAGGTAATGGGCGATTTGTGGATAGCCTTCTTCCTCGGCGATGTCGGCGAAGGAGGGGTACATGTTGTCGGTCTCGTCCTCTTCGCCTGCGATCGCCGCAGCGAGGTTCTCGTCTGTCGAGCCGAAGCCACTTGCATATACCAGGTTGCCGAGGGCGTGAGCGGCTTCTTCTGTCAGCGCCCGGTCGAACGCTTTCTTGGCGTCCGCTCGACCCTCGAGTCCGGCGATCTGGGAGAAAAGTGCATAGCGTTGGTTCGCCTGGGACTCGCCGGCAAAAGCAGTCAGAAGGTTGTCGAGCGTCCGGCTCCCTGTGAGATCGCCCGGACCCTCGTACTCCTTGAAGAACGACTGAGGAGCTCCGCAGACGGGGCAGCGATCCGGCGCAAGACCGACGTGCACATACCCACATCCCTTGCAGCGATACATCTCCATCGTTTGCTCCCTTCTCTGCGGGACAGCTGAGAGATACGGGTACATCATAACTGCATCACCTGATGAAAAGGCACCTTCTGTCGTGCACGGATGACCGCTCGACGTATCTAATAACCGTTGAGCGCCAACCTGGGGTACGTTTATCGGAGTAGTGCGTTCTCGGGACGCATGAATGAGAAATGAGGAGGGTCTGCACTATGAAGAAGAAGACGGGACTTCTCATCGCCGCCGTCATGGTGATGGTAGTGGTTCCCTCGGCAGCGTTGGCGTTGCCGTCGATGCCGAGTTCGTTGTTTCAGCCGTCGGCAGGCTGCGGGTGCCATGCCGGTCTTGTGGACCAGTGGAGCCCGTCGATGCACGCCAAGGCACTCAGTGACCCGATCTACCTCTACGAGGTGAAACTCGGCGATGAAGCCACCGATGGCGCGCTCGGTCCATACTGCAACTCCTGCCATTCGCCGATCGCTGTGATGGCGGGTGAGCTCACGGGTATCGACCACTCCATGGTCACGCCAGCGGGTGCCGAGGGTGTCACGTGCGACTTCTGCCACCAGGTCAGCGGGACCGAGGGTGAGGTTATCGGCAACGTTTCGACTGCGGTCACGGGTGACGGTGTGAAGCTCGGTCCGATCGCAGACCCGCAGTCTGGCACCGCGCATCAGTCGGCAGCGTCGGACTTCCATAAGACTGCTGAGTTCTGTGGCAACTGCCACGACGTCCATCATCCCGTCAACGGGATACCCCTTGAGGCCACGTACACGGAGTGGAAGAACGGTCCGTACGCAGCTGAGGGTACTGTTTGCCAGGACTGCCATATGACCCCTGGTCCCGGCGTCATCAAACCTCGCGAAGGTAAGGCGGCAGCGAGTGGCCCCGTCCGCGAGGATGTCGCGATGATGACCTTCGCCGGCGCTAACGTGGCCCTCGGTGATGCAGCGCGTGCCGAGGAGCGGCTCCAGGCTGCGGCACGGCTCGATCTCGACGTGCCGGAGATCATGGAAAGCGGTGAGGTGTCGGTCAAGACGACGATCACCAACGTTGGCGCCGGCCACTATCTGCCCACCGGTCTCACAGATATACGGCAGATGTGGCTTGAGGTCACCGCGACCGACGCCGACGGCAAAGAGCTCATGTCCGAGCGTCGGGACTTCGGAACAGTGCTCAAGGACGCAGAGGGCAAGTACCCAGTTCTGCTATGGGAGGCCGTTGGCTTCCAGAGCGACGACCGTATTGCGCCGCGTGAGTCCACCTCCAATGACTACAGCTTTGCGATGACCGAGGGTGCGGTGACCGTCAAAGCGGCGCTCTACTACCGGTCGTGCTCCGAGTACATAGCAGAGGCCTCTGGTGTAGAGGTTCCCACCACCACCATGGTGGAGGTCACGAAGACCGTGTACTCCTCGGAGGATGCGATGGGCGTTACCGACAAGGAGTTCCGGGCGATGCAAGATGGTACCGGAGGCCTCATCGGCCTGGTCTTTGCGGTGGTCATCTTCGGCCTGATGGGTGTAGCGCTGGTCGTCATGAAGATGAAGATGAAAGATGCGTGAGTCGCGTGACAGTCATCCGGCTGTGCCGCGTACGCGCCCGAGAGGAGTGGTGATGCGCATATCCACACGTCCAGTATCACTGGTGATCGCTTCGGCGGTGGCGCTTGCGGTGATGGCATTACCCGTAGCAGCGTCGGCACTTCCGTCGATACCTAGTTTGAACTTTCCGTCCGCCACGGGGTGCGGTTGTCACGCGGATCTGTTCGAGCAGTGGAGCCCGTCGATGCATGCGCAGGCGCTCACTGACCCTATCTATCTCACGAAGCTTGCCGAGGCGGACGCTGCTACCGACGGTGAGGTCACGCCTTTCTGTCTTTCATGTCACACACCGGTCGGCATCATGGCCGGTGAGGTGACCGGTCTTGACCACTCGGTGGCCTCTGGTGTCGCTGCCGAAGGCACGACGTGCACTTTCTGCCACCACACGACGGGCACGAACGAGCCTGTCGGCAACGCATCGCAGGTTGTGAGCCCGGAGGACGTTCGCGTTGCGCAGATCAAGGACCCTCAGGCTGCGCACGAGGCTGCATACTCCGAGTTCCATGAGACGGCCGAGTTCTGCGGCGCGTGTCACAACGTGGTCCACCCCACCAGTGGGGTTCACCTCGAGGCGACCTACAAGGAGTGGAAGGAAGGTCCTTACTCGGCTGAGGGTACCGTTTGCCAGGACTGCCACATGACACCCGGACCGGGCGTCACAAAGCCCAACCCCGGCAAGGCGGCATCCACCGGCCCAGACCGCGATCATATCTACACCATGACGTTCGCCGGTGGCAACGTCGCTCTTGGTGATGCCGAGAAGGCTGAGGAGCGGCTCAAGGCCGCGGCGCAACTGGAGCTTGAACTGCCGGAGATCGTCGAAAGTGGAGACGTCGCAGTCAAGGCCACCATCACCAACGTAGGGGCAGGTCACTACCTGCCCACCGGCCTTACAGAAGTCCGGCAGATGTGGCTTGAGGTGACTGCCACGGATGCAGAGGGTGCCGAGCTCATGCTTGAGCGCCGCGACTTCGGTACCGTGATGAAGGACGCGGAGGGCGACTACCCGGCAGAGATGTGGGAGGCAGTCGAGGTCCAGACCGATGACCGCATCCCACCGCGAGAGTCCACGTCCAGCGATTACAGCTTCGCGATGGCTGAGGGTGCAGTGACCGTCAAGGCGGCACTCTACTATCGGTCGTGCTCGGAGGAGATCGCCGAGAAGGCCGAGGTCGATGTGCCGACCACGACGATGGCGGAGATCACCAAGACGGTGTACTCATCGGCTGAGGCGATGGAGTCAGGCGAGCAGGAGCCGATCGAGCCGGGGGGCGACGCCCCAGCCGCAGATGACACGTCGACAGACGGTCTCGGTACGACAGGGCTGTTGCTCATCGCTGCCGGTGTGCTGGTGGTCGCGGGTGTGGTGTTCGTGATCGTGAAGCGGCGCAGCACGAAGTGACTATAGCGTCTGATGCACAAAGAGGGGCGCCCAGACGGGCGCCCCTCTTTCATATAGGAGCCTGCCGGCTACGGCGTCGCCAGGCTGTCTGGTTTCACGCCCACCTTCATCACAAGTTCGATCTTTTCAGCATCGCGCCAGATCGTCAGGGTGACCTCATCACCTACGGTGCGCCTACGTACGGCGAGAACGAGATCGTCCATGGTACGGATTCGGCCGTCATCGACGGCGACGATGACGTCACCCGCTTCGACCCCGGTTTTCTCGGCCTCCGAGTCAGGCGAGACCTCCACGATGAAGGCGCCTTCCTCAACGGGCAGGTCTTCTTCGCTGGCAAGTGCTGCTGTCACTGTCTGTCCGACGACGCCAAGGAAAGGCGTGTCCACACGGCCCTTATCGATGAGCTCATCGGCGGCTTGTGTCGCTCGATCCACGGGGATAGCAAGGCCGACGCCGTCGGAGACACCGGTATTACTGTAGATGGCCGACGGGATACCGATAAGCCGACCCTCACGATCGACGAGTGCCCCGCCCGAGTTACCGGGGTTGATGGCGGCATCGGTCTGGATCGAGTCGATGTACGGGTACTCTCCATCGTCACCACCGAAGCTGGTCAGCGGACGGTGAAGTGCCGAGATCACACCGGAGGTCACAGAGTGTTCGAGGCCGAACGGTGATCCGATCGCTATCGCGAGCTGTCCCACGACGAGCGCGTCGCTGTCACCGGCTTCGATGGACGGGATGACTGTGTCGACGCGGACGACCGCGATGTCGCTGTCGCTGTCACCACCGACCAGTTCGGCCCGGTGACGCTCGCCGGTCGAGTCGGTCACAAAGATCTCGGTAGCGCCGTCCACTACGTGATTGTTCGTGATGATGTATGTGCCGCCGTCGGGGGTTTTCTTGTAGGCGACACCGGATCCTTCACCCTGGATCGGTACGTCGGGATGCCCGGGTGAGAGGTCGTCCCCGGACGTCGCTGCGCCAGAGACGTCGATGTTCACCACTGAGGGTAACGCCACTGCTGCGGCCGCCGCGACGACTTCCTCGGTCGTGTCGCCTATCAACTCGATCGTACCGTCAGACGATGACGACTGTGGTGCGAAACGGTAGGCGGCATAGCCCCCGACAAACCCTGCAGCGGTGCCGGTGAGGAGTGAGAACACCACGGCGATGGCGATGATGCCGGCCGTGCTCGTGTGGCGCAGGGGGGCAGTCGGGGTCGGCCCGGGCGCTGAGGGAGTCTGGGGAACCGCAGGCGCTGAGGGAGCCTCGGGTGGGAGTGTGGGTTCTTGTTGCATGTCTGTGGTCCTTTCTCACGCGAAATCAGTTCGCGACTCCCCAATAGTACGCCGTGCGGTGACACGAGGGATGGTGCGTGCGTGCGAATCCATGAAAGCTCCATAGCACACGGTACAAGATGAGGCTTCCCGTCGTTCTCGCCTCGGGTTGTGACCCCTGATGGGCGTGGACACGCTACAATCGACATCATCTCGGTGTCGAAGTGAACCGTTCGAGATCCCGGGCCCTACAACAGGTGGGGGTAGTTCGACTAGACTGGCCCGAGTAACCGTCGAGGGGAGCTCGCCTCGTGTCCGAAGCAGTCGGCAGCACTGCACCTGAAGAGCAGACTAACGAACAGCCTACAGGCGTTCAGTCCGCTCCGACGGACGATACCGCTCCGATGGTGGGCGATGCCCCCGTCGTCTCTGTCGCGGCCGATGCCGCTCTCTTAGAAGGCGTCGGCGATGGTCTCACCTGGATACCGTTCGGGCTCTACCTTGCTGCATGGATCGCCCTGGCAACAGCGACTGTGTACTCCCTGCGCGGTGCTACTGCCGAGTCCCCCGCGCGATGGATGCCCGAGTACCCGGTGCTCCTGTGGGCGGGTGTCGTGCTTGCAGCCGCAGGCCCGATCCTTTCCCTCGGCGTATGGCTGGTCACGAGCAGTCGCCGTGCGGGCGGAGCCCGGCGGGGGCTGCTTGTCTCGGCCATGACACGAGGCGCACTTGCCGCCGCCTTCGGTGTCATGATTTGGCTCGGCACGCTGTATACGATCGAGATCATGACGATGAACGGAGCTTTGGCATGAGCAAGCAGGCGCTGCGGATAGCGGTTCTCATGGGAGGTCGCTCGGCGGAGCGTGAGGTGTCGCTTCACACCGGCGAGCAGGTCGCAGGTGCTCTGGCGTCGGTCGGGCACGATGTCGTCCCCGTCGATACGGCGGACATCGGCTTCATAGAGGCGCTCAGAGTGGGCGGCTTCGATGTGGCGTTCATCTGTCTGCATGGTCGCTTTGGTGAGGATGGCACCATACAGGGGTTGCTCGAACTCATCGAGCTTCCGTACGTCGGCTCCGGTGTGCTCGCGAGCGCGCTTGCTATGGATAAGGTCGTCTCGAAGCAGATATTCGTCGCTGCGGGGATCCCGACACCCGAGTGGATCGTCGTGCGGCGCGGTTGTCCATACTCGGTTGCAGATATCTCCGCTCGCCTCGGCGAGAAGCTTGTCGTGAAGCCGGTGAACGAGGGCTCATCGGTGGGTATGTCGATCGTCCACGATCCCGATGAGCTCGGCCCTGCGATCGAGTGTGCGTTCGAGCACGACCACACGGTCCTGATCGAGGAGTTCGTCACCGGCGCGGAGGTGACCGTCGGGGTGCTCGGCAACAGCGACCTCATGGCACTGCCCACACTCGAAGTCGTGCCGGAACATGAGTTCTACGACTACGATTCCAAGTATCTGCCGGGAATGAGTCGCCACATCATCCCGGCCCGGGTGTCGGACGCGATTCGCGAGGAGTGTCAGCGGATTGCCATCGAGGCGCACTGTGCCCTGGCTTGCCGGGGGATGTCGCGTGCGGACACGATCGTCACGGGAGACGGTATCGCTTATCTGCTTGAAGTGAACACCATTCCCGGTATGACGAAGACGAGCCTGCTGCCCGATGCGGCGCGGGCGGCCGGGATCGAGTTTCCGCAACTGTGCGACCGGCTGGTCTCACTTGCGCTTGAGTGCTGATCGGGTCCGAATCTCGTTTCAGGCGTTCGTAGCTCCGGGTGTCATGATGGGAAGCTCGATCACGAAACGCGTGCCAGTAGCCATGGGCTCGATGTACGCACTCCCGCCGTGGGCTTCGGATACGACCCTGACGATATAGAGCCCAAGCCCCATCCCCGGCGTATCCTGTGAGCCACGTACGCCACGGTCGAAGAGGCTCTCGCGGTGCTCGAGCGCGATACCGGGGCCGTCGTCCTCCACCGCTATCAGTGCGCGATCGTTTCGAGAGAACACGCGCACGCGGATCTCACCATCGGGCGGACCGTGCTTGATCGCGTTGCCGACGAGGTTCGTGATGGCCTGCTCTATCCGGTCGCTATCGCCGAGGACCGAGAGTGGTGCGGTAGCATCGATGACGATGGGTTGCAGTGAGCCGATCTGAAGCGAGGCCGCGATGTGCCGTGCAAGTTCGCCGAGTTCGACCGGACGCATCACCTGTGGGGCGAGGACTCGTTCGGCACGTGTCGCGTCGCGCAGGTCGTTCAGGAGACCCTCGAGCCGCTCGGTCGCCCGGCGTGCACTCGAGACCGCCTTCTCCCGCTGTTCGTCTGTGACCGGCTTCTCGAGGATGTCGAGGTAGCCGCGCACGACCGTCAGAGGACTTCTCAGGTCGTGCGATGTGAGCGAAAGGACTTCTTCGCGCAGGGCTTCCAGGCGCCGCTCTTCGGTGATGTTCCTCGCCGAGATGACGTAGTCGCGTTGATCGGGGTCGATGAACGCGATGCTCACTTCCATCCAGCGTTCGGGCTGGTCGCCCACCAGGAAACGGAGCACCTGCGTCTGGCCACCCGAGACCGTGTCGGTTTCGAGGAGGTCTATCCGCTCACCGGACTCGGCGTAGAACTCGACGCCGGCGAACAGCCCATCCGGGTCGGCACGCAGCAGGTCGCCGAGGTGTAGTCCGAAGAAGTGTGCGGCTGCAGGGTTTGCGATTTCCACGACTCCATCACGCACGAGGATCTTGAGCTCGGGCGACTCCTCCACGACAGTGCGGAATGCGCGCTCGGCCGCGAGTGTCTGATCGCTCGCTTCAAGGAGCTCTGCCTGGTTCACCCGGAGCTGGTTCATGAGGTCCCTGAAGACATCGCCTAGTTCGGCGATGTCTTCAGGGACCCCCGGCTCCATCATGAGTGCGTCATCTGTCCGCAGGCCGTGCAGTGCGAGGTAGCCCTCCTCCTGTAGGTAGGTCAGAAAACGGTGTAGTGGCTCGGTGATGCTGCGGCTCAATGCCATGCCAAGTAGGTAGGCGAGCCCCACCGTGACAAGGCCGAGCGCGACCGGGACGACCACGACAAGCCAGAGCCGGCCTCCGGCAAGACCCGGGTCCGGCTTCTCGATCCATACTGTTGCGGCCGGTCGGCCGTCGAGCCCGGTGAGTGTGGCCTGGATGATGAAGAGGCTATCGTGTGTTTCTACGAACGCACTTTGATAGCCATCAGGCGCTGAGAGTGCTTCCCATCCATCCGTCTGGGTGCGTTCATCGCCGGGGCGTACCAGGGTGACGGGGAGATCCGGCATGAGGATAGCGCCGGTTTGGATCGGTTCGGCGATGGCGATCGTGCCGGCAGGGGGCTCCGTCGAGTCGTCGGTCACCGGGGCGATCGACAGTACGACCGGCCCCGACGGGAACGCCATCACTCCGCTGGCGCCACCGGATCGCGCCATGGCGAGCTTGCTCAGCGCAGCGACGTTCGCGGCCTCACCGCTACTGCCAAGAATCGCGCCATCAGCTGACATCCAGACGACGATCGTGGCGTCGGTTTGGCGATCGAGCCAGCGCTCGAAGTCAGAGGTCGGCGCGGTACCGACACCCGTCTCCGTCGCACGGTGTACGACCGGGGAGGCTGCAAAGCGGGTGGAGAGCACGTCGAGTCGGCTCGATTCGAGTTCGAGATGCGCGTGAAGCGAATCCAGACGCGCTGCCGCCTCGAGCGAGGCGAGGGAACGTGCGTAGTCAGTGACGCCGACGCCGACGATCACCGCGATCACGGTGAAGACGATAGCGGCCGAGGCTGCCATGGCGACCTGCATCTTGGTCGAGATACGCATCACCGATCGCGCGCGCGAGCCCCACTGCGTCTGCTGTGGGCAGTCGCCCATCTCTACCTCCCCAGAACGGGTGCCCGGGTCTGCCAACACGGGACATTGTAAGGATACGACAACCAGGCATCCTCTCCCTATCGAACAGCAGCCGACATGCTCGTGTCGTTTGGGCACCGACCGATCTCAGGGCGTTGTACGCGATGTTGGCAGGGCGTATGCTTTCCGGACGCTTAGGCGCTGTTCAGGCAAGCTTGCGGAAGGACGGATATGGAAGAAAGCACCAGTACCACCCCTCGGAACAACACCGTGGTGATCGTGCTCATCGCACTCATCGTGTTGCTCGCAGGAGTCATCGCGTACTTCCTGCTCAGTGACAGTGACAGTGGCAGTGACGCGGCCGCACCGGCGGCGGCATCGGCCACCGATGTCGAGACGTCTGCAGCCATGCCGGCTATGACTACCGAGGACGAGTTCGATCCGGCGACCGCCACCAGGGTCGTCGAGGGCGTGACACCGGAGCAGCACGTAGAGAAGTACTTCGACGCGGTGCTCGCCGGTGACTACGAGACGGCATACGCGATGTTGCCGACGAGCAAGCAGGAGAGCTACGGGAGCGTGGATGCGTTCTCCGAGCAGCTCACAGGATATGGGATGACCGACTACTCGCATGACCCTGCTGTCGAGCAGGGCGAAGAGACCCAGGTGACGGCGACTGCAGTCATGCCGGGTGGGTCCTTCCAGTACCTCTGGACATTCGTGAAGGACGGCGAAAGCTGGCTCGTGAAGGCGCGTACCTTGCCGGGTATGGGCGGCTAGACAGCGTTACTGCATGGAGAGGGTCTGACAGCGGCGCCCCTCGGGGCGCCGCTTCATATTTCGAGGGCTATTCGACCCCGCCAGCGTCAGGGTTGCGTGCTACGCTTCCGGGCATGGCACACGAATCCATCATCTCTTTCCTACAGCCCGGAACCGACCCTGAGGTCGCTGCGGCGTACACTTCGCTCCCGGAGCGTGCCCGGGGCCAGGCCTTTGGTTTCGAGGACGAGGTGGCGTTCGTCGATCTTGAGACCACCGGCTTCGATCCGGTGCGTGATGAGATCATCGAGATGGCGGTCGTGATCGCCCGTGGACCCGAGGTGTTGGATCGGTGGTCCACGCTAGTGCGCCCTACGCGGCCGATCCCCTTCGAGACCACGCAACTCACAGGGATTGATGACGAGATGGTCGCCGGTGCACCGTCAGCGGCGAGTGCCGGTACCGATCTTGCCCGTGTCGTGGGCCCACGGATGGTCATCGCACACAATGCGCCGTTCGATCGGGCGTTTCTCGAGCATAACCCTTCGGTCGCCGCGCGTCTTCCCGGGCTCTGGGTGGACTCGCTGGAGGTCGTACGCATCGCGTTGCCACGCCTCAAGTCACATCGTCTGGGCGATCTTGCACGCGCGTTCTCACTCGATCCAGGCTGCGGTCATCGGGCGGCTGACGACGCTGAGACGCTCTTTGGTGTGTGGAGGATCGCACTCACTGCGCTCTCGGACCTTCCTCCGGCGGTGCTCCATGAGCTCGCCCGGCTCGGAGCCTCGGTGCCCGGCTGGGGTGCCGCGTCACTTTTCTCGCACCTGGCCTCAGGGGTCACGGCGCCCCCGTTCGACCTGCGCCGTCTGAGGACCGAGCGCCTCCGTGCCGAGCGTATGGAGCCGCTTGCGGACGCTGGCGAGATCACGATCACCCGACCAGAAGTAGCGGCGGTCCTTGCCGAGTTCGAGCCTGGTGGTCTTGTCGAGCGCATGTATGAGACGTACGAGCCGCGGGCCGAGCAGGCGGCGATGGCCGAGGCGGTTCTGGAGGCGTTCGGCTCGAACCGCTCGGCCGCCATCGAGGCAGGCACGGGCGTTGGGAAGTCGGTGGCGTATCTGGTACCTGCGGTCCGATTCGCTCTCGCCAACGGGATCGCCGTCGGCGTCGCGACGAAGACCAACACGCTCATGGACCAGCTCGTGCATCGCGAGTTGCCACGGCTCGACGAGGCGCTCGGCGGCGGCCTGCGTTTCACGGCGCTCAAGGGTTACGACCACTACCTATGCTTGCGTAAGGTGCAGCGCCTTCTCGATGCTCCGTTGGATCAGGAGAGCGCTGCGGCGCTCGGCATGTTGGTGAGCTGGATATCCCAGAGCACCTGGGGGGATCGCGACGGCATCAATCTGCATTGGCCGTCACGTCTGCGGCAGGAGTCGCAGGCGTCGTTCGCCGACTGCACCAAGAAGCGCTGCCGATACTACCCCAATCAGTGCTACCTCCACGGGGTCCGACGCCAGGCCGCATCGGCGCATATCGTCGTCACCAACCACGCCCTGCTGTTCAGGGACCTTATGGCCGATGGGGGCATCCTGCCACCGATCAGGCACTGGGTGGTGGATGAGGCGCACGCCGCCGAGGCTGAGGCGCGTGATCAGTTGTCGGTGGGCACGGGACACGTCGAGATACGATCGTTGCTTGGCGGACTGCATACCACGGGACGTGGTGGTCTGCTGGATGCGATACGGGTGAAGGTCGCGCTGGGTACGATCGAGGATCGGCTGGCTACGACGACGGCGATCGATGAGTTGCGGGAGACGGTGACCGAGGCGGTCATCATCGCGGACTCGTTTTTCGACTTCGTGTCGGAGATCGGATCACGGAACGGTAGCTCCTATGAGACGGCAGAGCTTCGGCTCACCGGTGAGGTTCGCGACGGCGGTGCGTGGAGCACTGCCGCCGGTGTCGGACGTTCGCTCGCAAAGCGACTCGAGCGGATCATCGAGGTAGGCAAGAAGGTCATCACCGCACTCGAGCCGGGCGGTGATGAGCTCACCGAGAACAGAGCCGACCTTGCGGGGCGTCTGTCGGCGATCGCCGGACAGCACGCTGGACTGACCACCGTGCTCGACGGTACCGACGACAGCTACGTCTACTCGGCCACCGTCGACCGGCGGCGTCAGGCTTCCTCGGCGCGGCTGGACGCCATGCTGCTCGACGTAGGCTCTGCGCTCGCAGAGCAGTTCTATCCCCGGTTGTACTCGGTCGTGTACACGTCAGCCACGATCGCGGCCGGCTCCGATTTCTCACATTTCGAGCGTGCGCTCGGATTGGATCGCATCGAGAGTGGCGGGTTCAGAACGCTGCGGCTCGACAGTAGCTATGACTTCGAGCGGCAGATGGCGGTCTTCGTGCCAACGGGGCTCCCGGACCCGTGTCGATCCTCCGACAGAGGATACGCCGCTTATATCAGTGCGCTTGGCGATCTGTTGTTGGACGTACACCGAGCCATGGAGGGGTCAGTGTTGACGCTTTTCACCAACCGGCGCGACATGGAGGAACTCTATCGCCGCCTTGCTGCACCGCTCGCGCACGAAGGTCTAAGGCTGCTCGTCCAGGAGCGGGGCATCTCGCGCAAGCGGGTGGCCGAGGAGTTCATCGCTGACGAGAGGGTATCGCTCTTCGCCACGAAGTCGTTCTGGGAAGGTTTCGACGCTAAGGGCGACACACTGCGATGCGTGGTGGTGCCACGGCTCCCCTTCGGCCCCATCAACGACCCCGTGCTCGAGGAGCGCAAGGAGCGGGACAGCGCGTGGTGGGAGCACTACTACCTGCCGGAGGCGGTGCTCGAGCTCAAGCAGGCCGCCGGGCGTCTCATCCGATCGTCGAGCGATCGGGGATGTCTCGTACTCGCCGATGCCCGGTTGAGTGGTACCAAGCAGTATGCACGTCGGTTCCTCGACGCACTGCCCGTGCGCGATGTCGAGCGCCTGCCCGCATCCGATCTCGGTACCGTGATGCAGGAGCGGTTCGGGTCCGACACGCGCTAAGCTTGTCCGGCATCTACATGATCGCCCCGAGTTCGTCGAGTGCGGCTTTTCGCACGGCTTTTCTCAGCGCGGGCGGCTCGATGATCTCGGCGTCACCCAGATATGCCAGTACCCGTCGGGCGATCCACGACTCTGTCTGGTACGCCACGGTGACAAGTGTCGTGCCGCCGGGCTCCGCCGTGAAAGTCGCGCCCGGCCAGGTCCGCTGATCCGGGAGCGCGACACCTGCAGCGAACCGCACTGTTGCCACCGGCAGGTCTTCGGTGTCGGGGGTGACGTTGAACGGCACGAGTGATGGTGGCTCGAACATCTCGCCGAGAGGGCGGGCATCGAAGATGCGATCGAGGCGGAAGACCCGCTCTTCGTGGACTGCTTCGCAGAGGGCCACGAGATACCATGTGCCGAGTCGGTTCACGAGAGCCCAGGGGTGTACGGTCCGTTCGGACACGTTGCCGGTCGAACCGGTGAAGTAGTGGATGTGGACCTTCTCGTGTGTCTCGGCTGCTGCAGCGAGCACCGAGTATGTTTCGGCGAGACCGCCGGGGCCCGAGCTTGCCCGCACTGTTCGGGCAAGCTCGTCCAGGGCCACCCCCGAGGATGCGGCGTCCCGAAGCTTCTCCCTAAGCGGCGCGTCTGCATCGTAGCCAGCCGCATCGAGTGCAGCCCCAAGCGCTCGCGCCTCGCCCAGCGTGAGGCGGAGCGGCCGGTCGATGCCGGGGGCTTCAGCGTAGATCGTGACCGTGTCGCCATCGATCAGCAGATCGATCATGTCATAAGGTGTGAACGGTGGCACGCCACACATCGTGAGCGTGGAGAGGTCAGCGGCGACTTCGGAGGGCTTGCATCCTACAGCGCCAGCCAGCTCATGGAGCGAGACGGTCTCGCCTTTCCTGAGCAGCGGGATGAGGGCGAGAAGGCGGCCGGCGCGGGTTGCGGTGTCGGGAGACTTAGGCATGAGCGTCAGCCACTCTTCGCAGTCCGATGGCGAGCTCTTCTATGACGGGCTCCGGATCGACAGCGTAAAGGCCGGGTCCCTCATCGACGATCCAGGAGGCCAGGCGTCGTGCATCTGCTGCCTCGACCGTCCAGACCGCCGAGCCGTCGGGCAGATGCTGGGTCTTCCCGTGTCCACGAGCAAGCCGGTCGATCCGCCAGGCGGTCTCCGGAAGGAACCTGACCCTTGCGGCGAACGGCGCACTGCCGTACTGGAACGGCAGCCGCTCCGACTCTCGGATATCGAAGTCCGCAGGCCGCTCGAAGTCTGGCGTGCGCGGTCGTGCAGGGTTCACATCGATGCCGTTCATGCGGGTGATCGCAAAGGTTCGTATCTCTCCAAGGTCGTGGTCGCGTCCTACGAGATACCAGGAACCGTTGCGGAAGAACACGCCGTAGGGGTCGATCGTACGGTCGCGTGTCTCACCTGAAGCGTTTGTGTACTCGAAGGTGACTGTCTTACGTGCCTGGACCGCCTCAGCGATGGCTCGTGCATCCACGCCCTGTCCGGCGGGCGCAGCACGCCCGAGGTCCGACGAGGCGAGCGGGCCTTCAGCGCCCGAGGTACCGAGCTTTCCTGTTGCGGATCTGAGCTCATCACCAAAGGGAAACCCCGGATCCTCGGCGAATGCCGTAGCCACTGCGCGGAGCGCGGCCCGCTCTTCTATGGAAAGGTTGACGGGGCGGGCGAAGGTGGCGTCAGCGTCGATCCGGTACGCATCCGATTCGCCGTCATCGACGACATCGAGTACCAACCCCCCGGCTCTCAAGGCGTCTTTGTCGCGTTCGAACATACGGATAAACGCCGTATCGTCCTGATCGGCGGGGTAGCCGAGCCCTGCGGCCCGGCACTCTTCGGCACTCTTCGGCAAACGGCTCGACGCGAGATAGAGCGCCAGGTTCACCACGCGTTCGACCGCGTCAGACACCGATCCTCCCATCAAGTCAGGTAGACATACAGATTCTAACCGAGTGATGACGTAAGAACATACAAGGGAGGGTTTCTCGGAAAAGAAGACGAGGCGCGCGGGGGGGCGCGCGCCTCGTCAATTTGGGCGGCGTGTCCCGCCTCTGAGGGGGGAGGAGCAGGCGGGTC
>Ga0265295_1002933_pt1 | contig 25789 bp, 14 predicted proteins | sample Munlansysbiofilm_FD_192503 | JGI IMG/M metagenome (GOLD analysis project Ga0265295, IMG submission 192503) | Leachate microbial communities from a municipal landfill in Southern Ontario, Canada - Methane capture system biofilm | ecosystem: Engineered > Solid waste > Landfill > Unclassified ... | reverse complement strand
CTGAATAGAAAATAGCCAGGGCAATGGTTTAAGTGCCGTAGGCACGCCATTTTAGATAGCCCTCCCGCCCCGAAAACTCTGAATGAGTGCCGTAGGCACTTAATTCATTGTGTGACAATCGTATGCTATCTGAAATAGCGTGCCGCAGGGACTCAATATGGCGCGGTGTGTGTTGTTGGGCTATCTAAAATGCATTTTCGGCATTTCATCGTCTTTCTGAACCACTGTGACAATAAAAGCCTTGGCAAATCTGATGAACTCTCTCAAAAATCTGTTGAACCGAAACCAGCTAGGTATCAGCATAAATTTACAGTAATCGTGAAACAAATACGTCTAGAAACGTCCAAAGCCAGCCTTATCTATCTCTCTGCTTGACAAACTGATACGATCACCGTGACAAGTGATACCGATTTGAAGATTTGGGTGAGAATATAAATCTTTTTTTAGGATGCTTTTTCTTTGCATGAGCATGGTGTAGTAGTAGAAAATAACTCCGATTTGTTCTTATGCTAAGAATCTACTTGACCAATTAATGTAGAACATAGGAAAAGAAATGGATGAAGAAAGTATTGATAATTTGCAGTGGAAATTCCTGCCGAAGCATTATGGCTGAAGCACTTATAAACCATTTTCTGAAAGGAACTTGGCAAGCCTACTCCGCTGGAACTCATCCCTCACATGTTCATCCTTACGCTATTCAAGCATTGCAAGAGATGGGAATCGATGTAGAAAGCTTACGGAGCAAATCTATCTCAGAATTTTGGGAATCTGAGGATCTGGATTTGATAGTTACGGTTTGCGACAACGCCAAAGAGAATTGTCCCTCTTTTTACAAACCTATTCCCCGTATCCACATGAACTTTGAAGACCCTGTGCGTTATGGCGCTAAAACCTTCGACGAAGGCATGCAAGGATTTCGCAAAGTTCGTGATGAATTAATTTCGAGACTATTACAGCATTTACAAGAGCAATGCCACTAAGCAATATAACTATAACTGTAAAGCGTACCAGCAGGCGTAAAACTCTATCGATAAAGGCAATAAACGGTAATGCTTTAATCGTTAAAGCACCACAAACCGCCAGCCATAAGAAAATCCGAGAGATTCTAACTCTGAATCAACAAGAGATCCATGCATTGCTCAAACAAGCAGCAGAGCGCGATAACCGTGTAGATTATATTTCCGGATATAAAATTCTGTATATGGGTGGCGAGATTAGTCTCATGTTCACCGAACAAGCATACTTATGGCGCTTTCAGGAAGATAAACAAGTGCTTTGTATCGATAAAGAATTCCAGAAACAAACTCCCACAGTACTAAAAGATTTTTATAATGCCAGAGCGGAATGGCTGCGGATTAGATGCCGACAACTTGCTGATCAGTATGATTTTAAACCCAAAAAGATATCATTGCGCTGGACTACTTCAAAGTGGGGCTCTTGTTCCTTAGAAGGCAACGTAAGTCTCAGTAAATATCTGATTCTCGCCCCTCAAGAGATTCAAGATTATATCATCATGCATGAACTCTGTCATTTGCTTCAACCCAATCACTCCTACGATTTCTATGCTCTACTTAGCAGTTTAGATCCCTTGCATAAAGAACACAAGGATTGGTTAAAGCAAAATGGTTTCAGATTATCTATATATAGCCCCAATTAACTATAACAGTTTTTTGGGGGGCTCTATGTATTCATCCTGATTCTGGTATCGCCATGAAAGAAACATCCTATCCAGTAGCGCAACTAACCCGAATAGTAGCATAGAGAGAGCTATTATCACTATTATCACGGCAAAAACATGGGCTGTGTGGAAGGATTTTGTAGCTCTAGTCATGTAGATACCTAATCCCGCAGAACCGCCCAACCATTCACCAATAACGGCACCCATCACGCTGTATGTAGCGGCAAGCTTCAACCCAGTAAAGAAACCCGGTAAGCTTGCTGGCAGTTTGAGATAGCGAAAAGTCTTGTATGCGGATGCCCCCATCGCCTTCATCAAACGAATCTGATCCACTTGCACCTGCTGAAACCCCTCAAACAAACCCAATGCAATAGGGAAAAAACATACCAGTACTACTGTAAAAATTTTCGCTGAAATGCCATAACCAAACCAGATAATGATAAGTGGTGCCACTGCAATGATTGGTACCGTTTGTGAAATTACCAAATATGGATAGATAATCTGACGAAAAAGCTTTGAAATATCCATTGCAAGTGCTGTAACAGAGCCTATTGCAACACTAATTATCAGCCCTGTTAATGCTGCGCTAAGAGTAGGTTTTAGATGGTGCCAAATGAGATTGTGGTTTTGGATAAACACTTCCAGCACAGATTTGGGCGAAGGAACTATCCAAAAGGCAATCACAGCCTTAGCGCTGATGTATTGCCAAAAAATAATGAGTACTACAAGAAACAATATGGGGTAAAGCTTGCTTTTCACATCTCCCCTACCATCCGGATTTCTGTTTCCAGATTCACCTTAAACCTATCATATACAGTTCTTTTTACATGGTCGATTAGATTCAATACATCCTGAGCTGTTGCTTTACCTAGATTGACAATAAAACCGCAATGTTTGTCTGAGATGGCAGCATCACCTATACGGAAACCTCTTAAACCGCATTCATCAACCAACTTTCCGGTAAAATGCCCAAGCGGACGCTTAAATACAGATCCGGCACTGGGCATATCCATCGGTTGTTTCTCATTTCGCTTTTTGTCCAAGCTTTCCATTTTTGTCCAAATCTCTTGAGGATTGGCATACACTAGCTTGAATACTGAACTCAAATGAATTAAGCCCAAGCTTTGCAAAGCGCTGTGGCGATAACTAAACTCATGCTCAATTTGCTTAAGATGCAAAATTGGATTGCTGCTTTCTAAATTAGCTAAGGTTGGACTAATACATTTGCTGCAATACAATACGTCTTTGATTTCCCCCTCATAAGCACCGGCATTCATAAACACAGCTCCACCTACTGAGCCGGGTATGCCACAGGCAAATTCCAAACCGGAGAGCCCTTCTTTTTGACAAAAATAACAAAGGTCCTTCAACGATACTCCCGCATAGGCAGATACATAATTTTCGTCTTTGCTAATCTTTTTAAAGCCTTCCATGCTAATTACCAGACCCCGAATCCCTTTATCTGCAATTAGCAAATTAGTCCCCTTACCTAAAACAAACCAAGGGATATTGTGCCGAATTGAGTATATTAAAAGATTTATAAGTTCTTTTTGGCTTTCTGGTTTTGCTAACACATCTGCCGGACCGCCGATCTTGAAACTACTATATGGTGCCAGAGGTTCATCTTGGAGTAATCTGCCCCCTGCCATCATACTCTCAAATTGCTTACATAATTCATTCATATTATACTAAAAAACCTTGTTATTTCTGTAATTAGCTGCATCTCATCCTTCAATTCAATGTGCTTGCCAGGTAGAATGGCTTTGAAGTAAGAGCCATAACGCTTATGACTAACTCTGCTATCCATAATTAATACAATGCCTCTATCACTCTTAGAGCGTATTAAACGCCCAAAACCTTGACGAATCCTGAGCAAAGCATTCGGCAGCATATAGTGCATAAATGAATCCTTGTTCTCTCGTTCCAGTTTATCTATATATGCTTCTACCAAAGGTTCGGAAGGGACTTGAAAAGGTATTTTGTATAAGATTAGTAAAGAAAGCGAATCGCCTTGAACATCCACTCCTTCCCAAAAAGACGAGGTTCCCAAAAGAATGGCATTGTTGGTCTTTTTAAATTCTTCCAAGATGCTGCTGCGGCTACTGCCTTTACCCTGTGCAAAAAATGGCCGTTGGGCATGATACATTTCGTCTGCAAGCTCATCAAAAACAAAGTCTAGATCTCGATATGCCGTAAATAATGCCATTGTGCCCACATCAACCATTTGAAAAATTTGTTTGAGGCAAGAGATTGCCTGATGCGGAAAGAATCTATCCTTGGGTTCCGGAAGAAAGCTTGTGATAAGCAATTTGGACTGTTGATTGTAATCAAAAGGAGACTCCACAATGCGCTCTACTACTTTTTTATCTTCCAACAAACTAAGTCCGGATTGGTTTAGGAAATAGCGAAATGATCCTCTAAGCGCTAAAGTGGCAGAAGTGAAAATTATGGAAGGCACTTGAGAATACATTAGCCGTTTTAAGAAAACATTTACTTCGATTGGCGCATAGTTAAACACCGCAGCCGGGACATTACGGTCTGGGCGAGGATTATTCTCAATCCAGAGGGCATAATCATCCAAATCCGGCTGGCTTATGCTCAATAATACTCCTTCCATTTCCGATAGACGCATTATATATGCACTTATTGCCTCAAAATGTTGATCGTAACCAGCTACTTGTTTACTCTCCAGTGCGCTAATCACATTTTCCAAGGCTTGAGCAGATTTTAAAACATCCTTGAATAGAAGGCAGAACTTTTCGAGAAGGGAAAAAAGATCTTTGGCATCATCTTTGCTTTTAATGCGCATTTTATTGTAGGAATCTGCTGCTGTGCACATGGCAGAAGCCAAGTTGAAGATGTCTAAAATGGGTTTTCGCACTACATCAATTACATCTTCTAAGTGTTTCAGGGTACTTAGGCTCTGTTCCCTTTTCGCTTCAGATATCGGGCTTTTAATCAATGCCTTTTCCAATGTAGCCAAAAAACTCTTACTGTGCCTTCGGGAAGAACCCGCTATTTGATTTATCAGAATAATCACATCGGCATAGGAAATTGAAGCACCTAGATGTTTTGAAGCAGAAGCCATCAAATTATGAGCTTCATCTATTACCAGATAGTTGTATTCTCCCAAACTGCTATTTTCCATGCGCATATCTGCCAAAAGCAGAGCGTGGTTTGCGACAACTACAGATGCTGTCTCAATTTCACGGCGCAAAGTCATAACATGGCATCTACGAAAATGCTGGCATTTTCGATTCCCGCATAAGTAGCGATCTGAACAAATCTTACGCCATGTAATATTGTATCTGCTTCTATCGAAAGACGAATTCTCGGAGATATCGCCAGTAATGGTTTGCAACTTCCATATATACAGATACATCAAGGCTTGGGCATCCCAATTGTTCAATTCTTTGGCACTTTGGCTAATCAGCTCTTCCCAACGCCGTTCACAAATATAATTTTCTCTGCCCTTTATAAGAACCGCCTTGAACGGTACCGGCAAAATCTGAGCTAATTGAGGAAGGTCTTTATAGAAAAGCTGTTCCTGCAAGTTTTTGGTGTTTGTGGAAACAACTACCTTAGCTCTGTTTTGGCATGAAAACTCAATTGAGGGCACCAGATAAGCAAAAGACTTTCCTACTCCAGTTCCTGCTTCTACTACAAGGTGTTCCTCGTTTTTGAAGGCATCTGATACTGCTTTTGCCATTTGCAGCTGACCCAAACGAAACTCAAAATTGGGAAATCGATGTGCAAATAAGCCATCTTGCGAAAACACTTCTTCAATTTGGGGATCTTTGGTTGCAGGCAAACTGTTATCAATAATGTTGTAGTAGGGGCTTTTAAGTTGGGCACTGGGAGGAGCTGAAAGTGCGGTTGAGCGTTGAAAGCGAACTATTTCCTCGAAAAAGGTTTGGCTGGGGCTCTGTGCCATCACAGCAAAACCTTGCAAACGAGCATTTACCAGCATGCTGAACTTTAAGCTAGCGTAATCTGCCAAAGCAAGAAGCAATTTTCCGGTTGCCATAGCATCAGCATCTGCTCTATGGGCATTATCCAGAGGAATATGAAAATGGTTGAGCACGGTACCCAATTTGTGATTTGTTGTAAAAGGCAGATACACTCTACTTAATTCAGCTGTATCCCATGTTGAATTATTAAGTGGAAATTCTCCGATTTTGCCAAAGTTATAGTTGATGAAACCCATGTCAAAGGATATATTGTGCCCTACAATAATATCTTTACCGACAAAATCTCCCAGTTTCCGTAAAACAAGCTCGATGTCTGGGGCATTATCCAATTCCTTCATGCTTATATGAGTTAAAAACACGATAAAATTGGGTACCTCATCTTTGGGTTTTACGAAGCTGTTAAATATCTTATCTACTTTACCGTTTCGAAAGCGAATTGCAGCTATTTGAATAATTTCGTTGTTCCGCTCTGAAAGCCCGGTAGTTTCAATATCTAGCGCAGTAAAATTAAGGCCTTCAGAAAATATCATCCTTCATCTCGAAATAAATTGTAGCGCTGCAGTTTTTTAATCAGCCCCTGTCGTGATAAACCCAGATCTTTAGCTGCCTGAGTTTGATTCCAGTCGTATTTTACCATACAAGTAAGTATCATTTCCCGCTCCAATTCCTCAACTGCATCCTTGAGGTTCTTTTTTCTGCTTAAAAGATCTATGGTTTTATTATGTTCTTTGAAGCGAAATACTTCCTCAGAGAAATCGGATGAATGAATGAATGTATTATCTTCAGCTAAGGTTACTGCGCGTTCGATTTCGTTTTCTAACTGTCTTACATTACCAGGGAACTCATAGTTTTCTAGAGTTTTCATTGCTTCTTCGGTAAAGCCAAGTACATTCTTGCCTATGCGTTTGTTATATTTATCCAAGAAATGTATAGCTAAAAGCGGAGTATCTCCGGGTCTGTTTTTTAGCGGTGGCACTTGAATGCGAATTACATTCAAGCGATAGTACAAGTCCAAACGAAAATCACCTCTATTTACTTTCTCTAGAAGCGGTACGTTGGTTGCGCATACTACTCGTACATTCACTTTTTCTGTTTTAGTAGAACCAACCCGCTTTATTTCGCCTTCCTGCAAGAATCGTAACAGCTTGGCTTGAGTAGATTGGCTAATATCTGAGATCTCATCCAAGAAGAAAGTACCCCCATCGGCTATCTCAAACAGCCCCTTTTTGTCGTATGCAGCACCTGTAAAACTGCCTTTAACGTGTCCAAACAATTCACTTTCTAAAAGAGTCTCGGGTAATGCTCCACAATATTGGGCAACAAAAGCTTTATTGGCTCTGTTACTACTGTAATGCAATGCTCTGGCAATTAACTCTTTCCCTGTGCCGCTATCGCCCTCTAACAATACAGTAGTGGGAGTATCCTTTACCTTTTCAACAATCTCAAATATCTTCAGCATTTCCGGGCTCTTACCAATTATATTGGCATATAAATTCCCTTCATTTAGTTGTTCCCGAATGATGGCATGAGTTTTTTCCAGATTGGCGCCACGGATGTTCTCGATAATAACAATAATCTGATTCGATAGCGCATTTAGCAGATTAATTATGCGTTCACTAAAATAATGGGAACCGCTCTTACAATATAGTAAAACCGCTCCCAAATTGTTATTGCGGATAGAAAGCGGGATCAAAAGAATATTGTTATATGCAGAAGCAAAATGGGGTTGTTTGTAGTTCTGAACTTTATTTTCCTGGTGAACCTCAGCACAAAGATTCATAAAGAGATCGTAATCCTTATCTTCTGCCGAGAAATTCCTAAATATCTTAAATTCCCAGGCATCTGGCAAGCTCGTGCTATTGTGCAAACAAAGCATTCCTCCATCTGCTTCCGATATCTCAATCAAGCTATTTAGCGATTGATCTATAATCAGATCCAGATCTGTAATCGTATTCAGTTTTTGGGTAATCTCATAAAACTGGTTCAGCAGATTTTCTTCAAACTTAATCTCCTGCATTTGCGAAGAGAATTCGCGGGAGATTCTTTGCATAAGGATATCGTTTTGTTCCAAGAGCTTTATAGAGCCATAATTTTGGATAACTTTCTTATTGTTTTTTAATATCTGTAACGCGGGCTCCCATTCCTGCAAATCGAAGAGTACTCCTGCCAATTCATAATTTGCCAAAGAAAGCTCGTAATTACTGGATATCGCAACGAAAAGTTTTATCGCTTCTTCCAAGTTTTTCTTACAATTCTCTAAATTCTTCCGCTCCAAAAGTGCTCGTAAATAGAATGTCCAACCTATTTCAAACTCATTTTGCTGCTCAGTTGCCAGTTTCATAGCTTCATTCAAATAGTAATCTGCGCTTTCGGCATTATGGGTCATGATAAAATAGTAAGCCTGATTTTGGCAACCCTCAATTATCTTATCTCGTGCACCTAATGCCTTGAAGAAGTCAAAGCTTTCCATCAAGTATGGATAGGCATCCTTATACTTATGCAATTTTGTGAGTACAGATCCCAAATTGCCATACAACTCTGCCTTAATATATTCATCGCTAACCGATGGTAAAAGCTCCAATCCTTTGAAATAGAGATCGTAAGCCAGATTTAGCTCACTGCTTTTTTCGTATACTTCGCCCAAGTTATTAAAGGACCTCAGCAAACCTTCACCAAAACTATTTTCTTCCGAGAGCTTAATTGCTTTTTCATAGTAAGCTATCGAATCCTTCCAATCGCCTTTTTTGAAGCTTAACGCTCCCAAATTATTCAGAGACGCCACAATGTTTCTAAAGAAATTAAAATTTATAGAGGTCTCCAGAGATTTCTTAAGTGCATCTTCTGCCCGGTCAAACTCTCCGTGATCCATCATAGTAACCCCAATATTATTGTAGATATTGGTAATATTGTATGGTTCCGAAAGCAGACGCTGAATCTTGAGAGCTTCTTCCAAGTAGTAGATCGATCTAGCGGCATCACCCTTATCATCCATCAACCCGCCCAAGTTATTAAAACAAACGGAAATCCCATTTAGGTTATAGTGTTCTTTTTCCAAAGCAAGGCTTTTTAGAAAATAGCTTTCACTTTTTTCCCATTCACCCTGAAACATATATAAAACCCCAAGGTTATTATTTATTGCCGCTAATCCCGAGTGATCTTCTACCAAAGAATACAATGTTTCCGCTTCTTTAAAAGCTTCTTCAGATTGATCCCATTCATTAATGTAATAGTGGATCTTACCGCGTATCTTTTTGGCTTCAGCCTGGATCAAATGCCTTTTCTGTTGATCATCGATGCTGTTCATAGTCTGCATAACCAAATCCAAGGTATCGAACGCTTCCTTGAAATCTTCACTCTCGGCAAGGATATCACTTTTCAACAGCAAAATCCGAGATTTCCAATAGGCATCTATAGTTGTGGGAGAGTATTTTTTTATTATCTCCAAAGCAAAACTGTTAGAATTTACGGCAAACAGGGTATTGGATAAATTAAACACTATCTCTTCGGCTGGAAGATTGTTTTCTGTGCAAATATGTAAACACTGCCGGTAATAATCTATAGCTTCGTCTTTTTGCCCTATACTGGCATGGCAAGCTGCAAGCTTAGAAGTGAATCGAAGCTTTTCTTGGGAATTCTTGGCAAAGGGAAGAATGTAATCGTATAAAGATATGCAACTCTGCGCATCCGAGATCAGAATAAAGCGATGCAAATTGGTATTGAACAAATCTGCTTTATAGGTATCGGACATGATATTCAAGCGCAAAAGAACCTGATGCCGTGTATTCTGCTTTTTAAGATACACCATTATCTTTTGGGAGAGCTGATTTGGCAAACGGGATGGATCTTCTTCTATCCAAAGACCAAATGCACTTTTCTTTTGTACCACACATCTTTCTTCCACAATGCGAAGCAAACCACTTTTTTCCAAAATCTTGGTATCTGCTTTCAAGCTCTTACGCCCTAATATTTCAGCAATATCAGCTAAATGCATCCCATCCAAAATGTATATTGCCATCAATAACTCAATTTGATTCTTACTCAAATCTTGCAGGTTTTGATAATATACTTCATGTGAATCGTATGTTTTTTCCAAATAGGGACTTAGATCAAATCCATGCTTGGTTTTAACAGCTGACATCTCGGCAAATATCCGCTCCAGGATCATTAGATTGCCGCCAGATATCTTGTGTAAGATTTCTCCTTCGGAAATATAGCTCAAGCCTGCACTAGGGAAGATGCTCCCTAACAGCTTTTGTAAATCTTCTGCTCCCAAACTGGGCAAATTCTCTTCATCAGAAAACGGAAATAAGCGCTTCTGCGAAAGAGCTATAATCTGAATTCCAATCTCGGAGGCATATTGCACAAGATATTGCAAAAAATCTCTGCTATACGAATCCAATACATCACAATCGTCAACAATCAATACTATCGGTTGCAAAAGCTCGCGCTTTAGCAACTGTTCCGTTATATAGTAGAAAAAATCGTACTTCTTGGTAGTATGGAATTTGGAAAAGTGCTCTTCATATAGCTCATTTTGAGCCTCTTCGTCCAAGCCCGTAAGTATCCCCAAAACTTCGGAAAAATGGTTGAAATATAAAGGATGAGGGCTAAAATACTCAATATGTGAATATGTCTCTTGCAAAACCGAGATGATGGGCATTATCAGGTAACTTTTCCCTGAACCGGATTTACCGGTAATCTCAAGCAAATGACTACGATCTTTTTCTTGCACAAGCCGCAACACTCGTGATAGATCAAATCGCTCCGAAACAAACTCGTGCATCTTCTGATACAGCTTTTCAGGCATTCTTTCTTCTCCTGAACCAATTAGTTGACAGTGCAACTGTAAAAAGAATTGACATACTGTCAAGTAAAAAAGCTATATTTTTGCTCCCCCCATTTTTCATTGACAGGTAAGAAGTGTAACTAAGAAGTGACTAAGAAGTGACATCGGAAATGTCAATCAGAAGTGACAGCTAAGAAGTGACACCTAAAATGTCAAATCGTGACACCCGCTTGACAAAACCACAGAAAAGCCCTCGGTTTGTGACATCAATTTGTCAAACCATCAGAATCTAGAGCCCATTAGAAGTGACAGCAATTTGTCAAAACATGACAGCAGATTGGCAGGTTGTGACACTAAATTGTCAGAAAGGACTTTGTCTTCTACTACATCATACTCATTAACTATGAAGCCGTCCTGATTCTCGGTGCCAAACTCAATTAACTTCCACTCCGAATGTAGATTCCAACAAATTATAAAGCATCTAAATACAACGTCCACAGTATTGAGTCTTTTTCTGTTATTCTCGAAAAACACCAGATCCTGAGCAGATGGACCGAAACTGGTACTTCTGCCAGGATGATTATGATAGTCGCGAACTTCTCTGCAGCCATTATCTCGAGCATATTTTCCCCACTTAAAGACGTTATCAGTTGTTCTGCCACTTGCCAAGTTCCCGAGGTTGGCAGCTGCTCTAATGGCAATGTTGGTTTTTATGAAGAGAGTTACAGACACTTCCCTATGTTCGTTATACATGGCTTTGGGCAATAGTTCTTCAATCTGATCTACAGTACTGCTTTTGAGTTCATGAAAGTTTTTAAATCTTGCTCCCTTTGTCCTACGTGGGAATGCCTCATAGATACAGAGCATTTTTTGCTCAAAGCCCTTAATCTCCTTTCTGATAGCTTTGATCTGATCATGCTCGTGCTTGCTTATTGTATTGCGTGAATCGTAAATAGAAATGATTATCTCATAGATCACTAAAGCTGGAATGGGAATCGAAATAATAACTCCAAAGAACTTGCCTAAGTCAACTCTGCCCAACATCATCCATATGAGCGCCGCAGAAGCAAAGAACAGAATGATGTAGAAGTACTTTTTCGCGATAACTGCGTGTAATGCTCTTATCTTATTTTGGTGAGTTTCGACCTGCTTGTCTAGTGTTTCAAGATGAGTCATACAATACCTTCGACGAGCTAGCGGCTATCTACAGGTGCATTCAGCCAATCTTCAAGACGACTTAAAACACTTTCCATATCGTCTCTGATCTCATACACCCAAAAACGCATCACATCCCATCCAAGTTCATACATTCTTTGGTTTCGCAACTGATCTCTTCTGCAAAGCTCCCCGTTCCAGTTCTTATGATAGTGTTCACCATCAACTTCAATGTCTAGTTTTCTGTCTCCCACAAAAAGTGCAAAATCGAGTATAAACTGATCAACGCTGAATTGAGGGATAGCTCGGATACCCCTGTTAAACATAGTCTTGTAGAGGTATATCTCCCAATCTGACACTTTCGACATGTCAGCAACCACTGGATACTCATCAGTTAAAGCTTCCAAGTCGTAAATAAACTGCTGAGAATCATGGTCAATTTGTTCCTGCGAGTATTCGGCGAATTTCTTCAAATATTCCACACTGCATTTTTTGCACGCGGAAAGGTCCCCAACCACAAGCAGGAGTGCGCGTGCACGAGTTATGGCCACATTGAACAAATTTGGATTCTTCTCCAAAAACCGCAATCCACCCTGGGGCATGTTTGTGGATAATACTGGAGAGAAGATCATAACGTCTTTCTCGTCTCCCTGGTATTTATGAACAACGTCCACCAGGATCTGATTTCTATTGATATAACCGTCCATGTCAGGATGCTTTTTTAACTTTTCCCGGATTAGATTTGCTTGAGCTCTGAAGGGTGTGACCACACCAATGGAACCCCAATAACCGTTCTTGATAGTTAAACGTATAAGTTGATTAATTACCTCAGTGGCTTCCTTATCGTTATACGCTCCACCATTTGAAGATCTGTTGGTAAATCCACTCACATTAATCCATCTGATCCCCTGCTCACCTAGTTTTTGTGTTTTGAGAAGGTCCATCTTGGTTGCTATACGTAACGAGGATTTATAAAAGAAACGGTTAGAGAATTCGATAATACTACTATGACTGCGGTGATGATCTTGTAGGATCACAGTGTCCATGTTGTTGATAGCCTTGGATAGATCAAACAAGGAGTTTTTAGAATACATCCAAACCAATCTGTTGAAATCAGGATCGAATTTTGCTAATAGTTTCAGGTCCTGTTTTTCCGGAAGCTTGCTGATATGCTTAAGCTGCTTGTCATCACCGATTATGACTGCGTTTTTTGCTCGATATAATAACGGAAGCACAGAGGCAATATCGCATTGACTTGCTTCATCGATGATCAACAGGTCAAAGTAGCCTGGCTCAAAGGGTATTCTGCCCCTAGCAGAAAGAGCAGTTACTGCCCAACAAGGAAAGACCTGAGAAAGATCGAAGAGCAGGTCATAATGACGTCGTTTAAGCTTCTGGACCTCCTTTTCATTCATGTTCTGCGGCATGTCGTTCAAGACTTGGACGGAGACCTTCAAGTCTGATAACTTCCTTTTTTGCTCGACACTGAGTTGACTGGGGAGGCTCTCCAAGTACAAACTCCAATAACGGAAATCCAAGTCAGACAAGTTCTCATACAAGTTTTTACGCTCCCTGGAGATGTCTTCGAGGGGCCGCAACTTCTGAAACTTGCTAAGATCCTGCAGATATCCCTCTATCTGCACCATATCATGCCAAATCTCAGAATTAGCTTCATGGATTTCGGACCATCGTTGCAAATAAGTCTGCGGGTCAGTAAAAACTACCTTCTCATCTACTGCGCGCAAGAGATTAGGTTGTACTCGGGCTGTAGTTTCTTGAAGATCAAGCATACGTTTTTTCGCATGCAGTATCCAAAAGAGCCTAACAAACATTGGCTGTATGCCCTTATTAGCCCTGTTGATTGCCAAGGCTAAAGAATCAATGCCGGTTTTGGCTGCGGAAAGATCCACTGACCTGATATCATCGAATCGCATCGGACTTACCTTGTCACGCAGGGCCTCCAGAGCGATCTCTAATCTGTCCAGCGCATTACGTTGCCTTATAAACTCCTCTTCCTCCATGGCCAGGGCTTTCAGGCGAGCAACCAGCTTATCCCTTTTCTGCCTTATCAGGTCAATTTCTTGAGTTGTGGTTTGAGAGGGTGAGGTTGTCGCATAATTGACCAGATAATTTGCTAACTTATCGCGATACTCGTTTGATCCAGTCCTGAGCAGTATTGGTCTTGACCCCAGGCTGTTCACCCTGGCTTCCACGACATCAACTGCCTGGTTATTCTTACTGGCAAACAGTACCTTCTTGCTTTTCCAAAATGAGTTCACCAAAAGGTTGGCCACGACTTGTGATTTGCCTGTTCCCGGCGGTCCCGTAATTGAAGTCAGCGGTTCACTTAGCGCTTTTGAGATCGCAAGGCGTTGCTCCAGGTTCATGGGGAAAACCTCAAGCAAATCTTCGAAACTTGATTCAGAACTACTGGTAATGGCTCCCGACAACCACTGACCCAGGGCAGTAGATTTATATTTTTCTTCCGGGATTTTTGACAATGCCTTCAGTTCACTTTCCAGTCCCACAGTATAGGGCGAGCGATCTGCCAAAATTATCACCGCTTTGTTATAAATACCGGCTACACTGAGCTCAGATATCTTTTTTTTTGCATCAAGGGCTTCCGGATTCATCTCTCCTTTCCACTTCCACCCTTGCCGGACATGAGCCAGATTGTAAATAACATCAATCCAATCAGGAAGTTCCTCGTTGTTGAACCCCAATTCTTCTTCCAGATCATTAATCTCTTGGGTGATACTGGCGTCATCCAGAGAAGTGATGTCTTTTATAGCTTTGTAATTGAAGATTGGTGCCTGGTTGGCTATTTCGTATGATCTAGCCTTCTCAGATTTTGTTATCGGTAAGTATAAGATCGGTTCCAGGAGGTATCCCTCCCAACTGGATCTTCTAGAGCTTATATGACTTAAGTAACACGGATATCCCAAGTACAATGCCTTTGCGTTGCTTTGTTTGTTTAGCAGGCTGACCAGTCTTTGCCCTTCCACAGAGGATAGAAGTACACTCACGTCAATGTCCAGCAGCTGCTCTATCTCGCAGTACTCCAGGTCGTCATATTTACTTTCAGCGAAAACGCTGATGCCGTTTTCATCATCATACCCCAGGCAGGCAAGATAGTAATCACACAAAGAAGTAAGCTCGGTAGGTTTAAACACCGCAGTAATTACCTTGTTTTGTGTGTAATCGGCAGCAAGGTACCACCTGTAGTATTTGTCCCGTATACACAAGCTGGCCAGCTTTCCGTATAAAAGGCTGTTCACAGAGTGGTTGTCAGCCCCGGCATACCTGGCTATCTCATATGCTTTTAATCCCGGATGCTCTTGTAATATTTGTTTGATGCTTGACTTCAAATCTGACATACGGATTTCCTTATTTTAACCCAGGGTACAATCCTAGCCTTTCGCACTCTGAGTAATGGGGAACCTCACACATATGAATCTCAGATATCAGTGATCCAATCGTTTTCACAAGCATGGTAGCGACAGGGTTCTCTTTCGATCCCTGCGCAATAATCAAGCAGTGTTTTCCCCGGTAGGTGGCAAGTTCTGCGAATATGGCACTTCCTGCTTTTGTGATACTGCTAAATTTTGCAGATAGATAGCTCAAAAAATCCTTTTTCCCGCGCATCTCATCCAATACCCATTGCGAGGTGTAGAGAATGTCATCGGCAAGAAGTTTCTCAATAAAACTAGCGTTTCGTGTGTTGTAGGCGTGGGCTAGAAAGTTACTGGCAACAATTTCATCTATAGAAACGGGATCATTAACATCATAGTCTAATCCAATAGTCGGAGATCCGCTATAAACGATCTTTCCGGTGGGTAGATGCTTAAATACTGCTACACTTCCATCCTTTCTGATAAACTTCAGTTTCTGATCGGCATTCTCTGTCTGGACAAAGTGATAATCATAGCTCAAAGAACTCTCATAGTCCCAACCATCTGGATACGAGACTATCCTTTGAGTGGAGCCTTTTAGCCTGCATGCGCTGACCCTTTGGGTTTGTGAGGAATCTATGAAAATCCTGCCAAAATCAGCCCACTCGCAGGGAATCGTAAACCCGCGTTGCTGGTCTACAACAGCTATATCTTTACAATGTCCATTCGATTGAAAGACTAGCCGTTTCGATTCCAAAAAGCTGACGTATTTCTGCACATCATTAGGAATCATAAAGCCTACTCTAACAAGTTCTCCATCTGCACAGAGAGTCTGGTTCGGAACGTCTTGGCTGAATTGCTCCCAACCGCCAGGATACTTTTCAATTATCGCTTGTGCTTTGACCAGCACTGAGATTGCTTCGATTAATACTGCCATAACTCATCCTTAATCAGTATTGACTGGCATCTAAAAGACTATGCCAACTTCTATGGTTTGGACATCTCTCGCTTATGTCTTACATGTAGAACTGTGCAGTAATTCCACTTACTAAGTCATCATATGTTATAATCTCAATATCCCTATAATCTGCTACTAATTCTCGCCACTCATCATTGCTAAAGTCGCTTCTTCTTCCCAAAACTAAGATCCTTTTAGGATGATGTACTTGAAAGCCGTAATTTGCCTCAAACCACATTCTGTTATTAGGATCATCAAAGTAAGTACTGTAAACTCGTGTTTGAGATATGTATGAATTAATTTCAGCAGAAAATGTTTCTCTATTTGCTCGTCCAGTTACTGTGCTAGATTTTAAATCTGGCAATTTGAACTCTACGATATCTGCATATCCATTAGGATGAACAACAAAGAAGTCTGGTTCAAGAGCATTCTTTTCCTCACTTTGCCATTCACAAGATAACTGATAATGTACCGATCTGGCTAGGAATGCCATTGATAAGATAAACTGATTTTCTTTCAACGATAAAAATTTCGTGATTGTTGGCTCTGATGTTTTTTTGTTACCAGCTAATTCAATGAATCTATTAATAATAGGAAGCTTGGCATACTTATAATCCTCCTTATCGGGCATTGGGTAGATATAATTGGCATCGTTTTCTATCAATTCATCACGATAGATTTCAAAATGAATAGCTAATTCTTTAACTTCATCATCATCCTTGATAATGTTAAGAGGGATAAAATCTATCCATTTAATATGCCGTGTTATCAGTCCATTATCATTGGAATCAAAGAAAAAAGAATTAATGAGTCTGACATGATTGTTTTCTGGTACACTCAGAGCGCGGATATTAAACCCCATGACCATACTTTGAGCAGCAAAATTCCATCCTAATTCTTGAAGTTTATCGTGACCCTTGTTAGTTGGTAATATAAGATCTTCACTGAAATAAGGTAACTCAAAGTCAAAATCAACTGTGCCATCGAAAGCAAAACCGATGATCTCTTCCATAAAATTCATGTCAGGTGAGGTTAAATCCATGAAACGAAAATCTATGGCAGCACTCGGATGTAATTCGTTTATTCTTTCAGGCCCCATAAACTCGATTGCTAGATGCGTTCGACCAATATACACAATAATCGTTTCGGGTTCTATCAAAAAGCCGGTTACTGTAGCTAAGTCCATTTGATTCTGATAAACATAGTCATCAATGCGTAAAAGATACTTGTCTCGAAGTATCTCGTAAATTTGATGATACGCCTCCCGAATCCTCGGTGTCGTGGAATCATTCATCTGTCTGCTCCATCCTTTTCAATATTGTTCAATTTTCTCTTTAATAAATAATCTATTTGCCAGAATAACGTTTGTAAGATAAACACGAAAAAACTCATATCTTATACTCCGCTTTTTCCGGATGTATGTTCTTTGGCCAGTTGTTTTTATCCCATTTCTCCACGGGGATGAAGTTGCCTTCTGAATCGCAGGGAGGACCGGGAAGGGGATTGAGGGTGCTGCGATATTCTGTGTTGGTGGCAAGGCAGTGGGTCATTTGGTCGTAGATTTCCAGGATGCGGAGCTTGGTGCGGTAAGTGCCATAATCCCGGAGGTCTTTGCGTTTGACGATGGGGAAAGTTTCCATGATGTATTCAACAGCATGGCGAGGAGTGGGGAGATAAGACAGAAGTTCCGGGGTGCCCTGAGTTTGCCAGTCCGATAGAGTGCCCAAGTAGAGATGGAAATGGAGAGCATCTAGTTCACAGCGATTTTCGAAGCGGCGTTCCTCATCCCAGATAAAGGGAGGTCCGTAATAACCACAGTCCGTCGCAAAAGGCCGTAAACTACATGAAGTATATAACAACTCTAGTACGCAAGCAGTTAAGGATTTTCCAAGCAGGAGGCAGACAGGATGGGTGAAAGATTCAGGCGATAGAACTGCTAATTGTTGAGCAATGAAGAAGTTCAAGTGCGTGCCACCAACCTTGAAGCGAGCTGCGAAGTCACAAGCAAAACTACACATACTAGCTATGAAACGTCCGACTTCAACACCTCTTCTATCAGTTAACCAGATCGGAAGGTTATTGCCTACTGCACTCAAAGGGATTAATGAACCCAAAACGGTTCTCTCATTCGTTGTATTCGTAATATCCCTAAACCCAAGCCAGTAGTGTGCTTTTTTGTCTGCGACTTTTAGCACATAAGATTTCTCTACCCAATACCTTGGCAGAGGTTCATACTCCGGATTCTGCAATCGGGATAGCGGAACATCGGGCAATTGAGTTGAGTCTGAGCCTTCGGGAAGATCAGCATAATCCCCAAAGCGGTGATTGAAGTGATGCATCATTTTGGCTTCATACAATGGCAGATATACCATATTTCCGTTAACAAATCTATTGCCCTCGAGTTCAAAGCCCTTTTCTTCCAGTTGTTGTCTGGTTTTGAAGAGATGGGAGTCATTGGACATATGAAACATAGTGCTAAACTTTATTCCCCATGGATTGCCATTAACAGGATCGTTTTCATTAATGAGTACTGGAACTCGTCGATAGATATACTTTGTTAACTCAGCATCCTGCTTGGAACGAAAAACAGGGCAGTTTCGCGTGTTTGGGTTAATCAGAGCAATATCATCCCTACTTAACTGGAAATGTCGCTCAGAATCGCTTAAATCGGCGATATTATGGGCAAAGAAAAAGAAGTCCGCGATGCTCTTATCTGCCTTTGCTCTTAATCCCAAACCTCTCATAGTTAAAAGACAAAACTTGAAACTGCGATGGACACCTGGGAAGATTCCTTCACTATTCTCAAAATCATAAAGACTCTTGAGTGAACCATTATCAAACAAATCCTGAAAGAAGAATTTAGTAGTATCGTCAGTGGCAATACCGCTAGGTACAATGCAACCGCTATTCCCATAAGCAGATAAAAGGATACGATTGAGCTCTGCAAAAACAGTATAGGTATTAAGGTCGCCCCTACCACATAGTGGGAAAAAGCCACCTGACCGAATGATTTCTGAAGAGCCTTCTGATTTCCGTTTTTCTGATAAAAACTGCTCAAACAGGGTAGGATTAGTCTTTGGTAAGCTGTCTATCATATTCTTACGGGCAGAAGCTGTGGGAGCTTTCGCAATGTTTTCATCTCGGGCTGCAAAGAATTCTTTTTCCTGCAGTTTAACTCGTTCCCAGGGTGGATTACCCAAAACACAATCAAAGCCGCCTGTCCATCCGGTGATTTCTTTATCTAAGATTTCATTGGGCAGCTTTGCCACAAAAACATCAGGGAAAGCGATATGCCAGTGGAAGAACTGGTACTCAACAGCAAGGCATTTGATTAAATCTAAACGTTCTGGCTCGATGTTATCCGGGTGTGCCAAAAGGTTTTCTAATGTGCTGTTTGTAACTGGGCTTGTGTTATCTGGATGCTTAACCCATACAAAAGCTGCACACCAAGCATCATAGGGCAATCTGGTTTGCAAGAAGTATTCTGAACTGATATAGTCTGAATATGCCAGGCTCTTCTTTTCAAGTTGTTCCAGGTTTTCATCTGGCATGGATTCGATACTGTTGCTTTGCTTTTTTGCTAGCTCAAGATCATATGTAAATTCACTGTTATAAGTAGTAATCTCGGCTTGACCCAATGTAGACTTATTTTGCTTACGGAATACAGAGCAGGTGCTTTTATCGTCTCCAGTAAGAGGAGAAAAAGCATCTTCAGGAATACCTTTCTTTAGTAACGCAGGAGTGCAACCTAAAAGAGAATTACCGCATTGGATATGATGATCCAGGAAGGTAAGGGGTTTGCCGGGTTCGAGAGCCTCCATCCAGAGGGAGATCTTACAGAGTTCCACGGCCATCAGATTCAAATCCACTCCATAGATGCAATGACCGATTACGTCTCTGAGAGCATGCTGAATGACAGAAGGTGCAGGCTCATCTTCACCAGCCCGGATAGAAGCCAAGCGCTTGGCAAGCCTATGGGCAGCCGAGATGAGAAAGTGTCCGCTTCCGCAGGCGGGATCGCAGATTTTGAGAGCAAGGATGGCTTGTTCTTTGGTAGTAGAGCCTATGGCCGTTTTAAGTGCATTATCTATAACAGGTTCCAAAGCAGAATCCAACAGACAATTAACCAGAGAAGAAGGGGTGTAATAACTGCCGGTGGTCTTGCGTTCGGATCCGGAAACAACGTTGAGTTTGAAATGACCTGCTTCCAGATTGATTTCAGGATGCATCTCCAGGAGAGATTCATAAACTGATCCGAGTTCTTCAGGTCCTAGATTACGATAGTTTATGGGTTGGAAGAGCTTGTTCTTTTGAGTATAGCAGAGAAAGCGGACTGCTGAGAGTAAATCACTATTGGCTATATCACAGTTAGCCAATGCTAAAGTTGAAGAAGCTCTAAACAGAAAAGAACCCAAGGCTGGCAGTCCAAGTGCCGTGTTGCCGTCATATAGGCCGTTAAAAAGCAAATTTAGCTGCTGCCAGAGATCAGAATGCCGGGTTCCTCTTTTCTTGCGGGCAAGTTCCCTGATTCGATAGGTGGAATAGTACTTGTGATAAGTCTGCTTTACCATTTCAGAAACATCACCCGGAATTAGCAAGTCCCTATCCTCTGCTACAAACACGAAGAGCAAACGATAGACCTGTAGCAGTACTTGATGATAATAGTCCTGCAAGCTAAGGTTGCCGGAGCGGAGTTTATCTCTGAGCTCAGTATTGGCAGGATGGGAAAGAAAACCTGCCCCAAGGGACTCGATGGCAGATTGGACATTATTACGAAGCTCATCCAGGGCACGGACGCCATCTTTGATGGAAGTGTTGTACCACTTTTCCAGCCAGCAGGTTTCTGGAGGCATCACTCTGCCTGTTTCATCTGTCCTCACTTCCACTCGGGACTGATGGCAAAGTAGATATAACAAGAAGAAATCGCTGTAGGCAAGTCCATCCATCATCGCCTGAAGATCGAACTCCACATAGGCAGCGCGGGTTAGGGATACATTGTCACGCAGGATGCGGAGCTTGAGGCCATTGGAAAGGATACCCCAGAGATGATCCTCACTGCGGTTTAGAAACTCCTGCATCAGAGAATGCGGGGAAAGTTTGGTTTCTCCTTTGGCTATGGGATTACGTTTATCCAGATCCCATTTGAAGCTGACCAGATGGATAGCTATTGGTTCGGATGCTTTGTGACTAATGGGATAGGTTTTGTCCTCTATCTCAATGGATTTCTGTGTCTGTAGCCTGCCATATCCAAACTCCTGAAAGAGAGGCAATAGCCAGCGTTCACGGGTTTCGGTGGTGCCAATGGATTCTTCAGGTAATTGATTGAGGATTTCACGATATGTCTGCCAGACACCAATGAGACGATTCCAAGAGCGTGTGGCAGCTTCATTCAAACGTTCGCTTGGACTTAAGTGGTAGTCTGTGGATTTCAGACCTTCCAGAGTGGTGTCACCACTGACAATCCTCTGGAGCAGTTCGGCAGGGAGGATGGCTCCTTCTGTGCGGATGGTATTAAAAATACTACTGCGCTTAGACATGGGAGCTCCTGTTCTTGAGGACATAGACCTTTTTGGGATCTGTTGGACTGGTTTTAACCTCTGAAATGAGCCCTTTATCAATCATTTTGAGTAATCTTGATCTGGCTGTACGCTCTGATACTTCCCACAAATCAGCTGCCTCTTTAGTAAGAATTTCATTTTTCAATTTCAAATATTCTACCAGCTGTACTTCTAATTTATCGAGTTTCAAATCGATTTTCTTACCAGCATACAGCGTGACTCGGAAGGCAGTTCCAATTTCTTCAAATCTTGGAGGCCGTAAATGAGCTGCATCGCATTCTTCAACAATGCGGGCAATTCCAGTACCCCATTGTTCGATAAGACTCAGCTCTTTGAAAACTCTTCCGATCACACGATTCCTAAGTTTAGACATTCCTGAAAGTGCTGATTCAACCGACATCCCAAATGGTAACAAACCAGGGTTGGTAATCTCGATTCTGTCATCATATATGGATATCCTGATGTTCATTCCTTTTATGGAGTAATCGGCATGGACTATCGCATTGATAACGGCTTCACGAATAGCCTTTAAGGGATATTGTGGCAGTTCAGAGCTGTGAATCCCCTCGATACTAAGTCCTACCAAGATGTGTTTTCTGATAAACTGGATAACCGATTCCACAGATTCAGGTAGGTTGACATCAATATCTAACTGGTCTATGAAGCGAGTTTTGGAGATACCCTCAAAGCGAGCGCAACGAATAACTGCATCGGGAAAAAATCGTTTTCGGTCAGAACCAAATAGGAGGACTCCCCCAATAGTAGGAACCACAGTCTTTCCTTGCTCAGTGAAAATCCCCAATGCGAGAAGTGCTTTATTATCAATGGTTCTTGACCTCTTTGAAAAAAACTCTGAAGCCACTCTGAAGTCAATCGCTTCAGAGTTGAGGTCGGGACATGGGAGTTCATCGTAAGCAGTATTTCTCGCCCATCGACGGATACTTTCTATTGTATCGAGATCTGCTTGTCGATTTGTGGAACCCAATCTTATGTAAACACCTTTCTCCAGACCCTCAGATGCGAGATAAAAGGGAGCAAACGAGTGATGAACACAAATAACGATGACACTCCTCTCCCTATAGGTTATGATGGAAATATCTGGAATCAAAAGAGGTTTGATACTATCAGCAAAAGCGCTTGATAACCTTTGTTCATCCTTTAGCGGTTCATCTATGCCAACAACCTCTTTATTGTCACTAATACCGATCAGAAGCGTTCCTCCGGAAGTGTTGGCAAATGCTATGACAGTTTTAATGATATTCTTTAGAGAATAGCAGTTTTCCTTGAATTCCAGGGTCTTTCCTTCTTCTTGTTGCAGATAGTTTGTCAGTTCCATAGAGGACTACCTGTGAAAGTGCTTAACTGACGCTCAAACAAATTCTGGGTGGGCTCAATTACCTGCAATATAGGCATTAAAGCATGATAAGAATTTAGCTCGGAACTTACTCGGAAGAGTTTTGCTTCCGAGTTGATTGCAGAGTACATTCTTATATTCATATCTCGCTACCTCCCCAACTCGCCACTTGGCAAATAAACATAGATGCCAAGCACATCCGGCGGCAATTCAGGATTAATATCGGGTTTTTGTGAACGTTTAAGCAGGACAGCATCGCGCACTCGGAGGTGTGAAGCAAGTAGCTCTGTGGAACGCTTTTGGGCAAAGCCGTTTATGATCGGAAGAAGAGATGCATAATTATCTATAACCCGCTCGATCTGGGCTTGAGCTTGCTGAGGCAGGACATTCTCTGAAGGCCTGGCACTCAGAAGTGCTTTGGCATCATGTTCTGACAGCCAGACTGGGGATTCAGGTGAGCCCGTAAAAGCCACAATCTGGGAGTCCTCCACCAAGCTACGATAGATCTTTTCTTCATAAGGCTGATTGATATGAAAGCGGTATCTGAGCAGTAACAGGGTTGTTCTGCGCTCTACTGCGGTAGTGCGGATTACTCCAGCCCGGTTGGCGATTGAGTGGGTATTGGCGCTATCCAAAGCAGTGCTCATTACCAAATCTGCCAAGCCTTCTACAATGGGATGGGTGCGGGAAAGATAGATTTCCTTTTCCTGAACAGGCAGATCAAAACAGACTGTGATTTTATCAGGCAGATAACCACAACTTTCTTTGACTATAGCGGGGACAGGACTCAGGTCTATCTGATATGCCTTCCTTTTCTCTCTGATTACAGCATTGTAGCGCTGAAAGCTATGTTTCACGAAGTTTTTGATATCAAGCTGAGAACCGATGGATTCCCTGATGGAATCGAGCTCTGCCTTGATTTCATCGACTCTGGAAGCAAGGCCCATCTGGGAAAACATGGTCTGGCTGCGCTTTTCCTTGTCTTTCGCATTCTCCCAGGCATCATGCAGCTTCTTTTTGTCATCTTTGAAGAACTCCTCGAACCCGGCAATCATTAGTTGGTCGCTTCTTCCGGATTGTTCCCGGAGCAATAGTCCTTCAAAGATGGCTTCCATTACTGCTTCGGTATTGGCGGGAACAGGAACAGAGATACCGAGGGATGATTTTATCTGCTTGTGCTTTTTGAGCAATACGTCCAGGACGATGCCATCGATCTGGTTGTCCATACCGTAATAGGTAAGCATGCGAACTCTTGGGTAGGGCTGACCAAAACGATCCACACGCCCTTCCCGCTGTTCGTGACGAGTGGGATTCCAACTGAGGTCATAGTGAATAACAGCATCAAAATGATCCTGGAGGTTGATACCTTCAGAGAGACAATCGGTACAAACCAATATACGAGAGGGAAAATCTGAGAGCTCGTTTACCCGTCCCTCCCGCTCCTCGGGAGGTAGCAGCCCGGTGACAGACATTATCTGAACTGATTTGGGCATACGCTGTCTAAGCTGCTCTGCCAGATATTCAGCTGTCTGGATAAAGCGGCAGAAGACAATCGGACTGAAGCCATCTTTAAGTAAATCTTTAAGCGGTTTTACCAGCCCATGCATTTTAGTATCGTGATCTCCATACAAGGCTGCTGCTTCCTTTGCCATAGCCAGCAGTTTTCTGCGGCTGATATTGTTCTCATCAGCTTCGGGGGTGGAATCACTGCCGGGCAAAATGTCGCTGGCATCGGTGCTATCATGATCATCAATATCCAGGATCAGACGTCTGCCTAATTCATCCGCTTCGGGGACTGTATCGGTTTCCAGGGTGGCACTGCGATTGCGCATAGTGGCAGCAGCTGCAGCAGGACTGGAAGCAAGGGCACGCAGAAGAGCCAGGGCAGACCACCAGCGTACTCTTTGCCGATGTTGGCTGCCTGCTTTATCACAGACGATCTCCCGGGCATAATCTAGAGCCTTGCTAAACAAGTCACGATAAGGCTCAGAGAGATTGTAATGGAGTTCCTTGCTTTCCGTGGTTGGGAACACAGTCTTTTCCTTGAGGTAGTTTTCGATATCGATCCTGCGTCTTTGGATAAAATACTGAGCTATAGCCCTGCGACGCTGCTCGTTCTGTGCTCCGGTGAGATCAGCAGGGAATTCTGAAATCTCTTTATTCAAGATGGTCAAGAGTGAGCGGAAAGCGTTTTCATTGCCGGAATGAGGTGTTGCAGTTACCAATAGCATGTGGCGATTGGGGCTTTGGCTGAGCTTTCTTACCAGATCATGGCGATAGTGTCGGCTGCTGTTTCCAGACTCATCATAGCTGACTGTATGAGCTTCATCCACGATGATCAGTTCTGGTGCTGTGCGCAGGAATTCGGCTTTGTGACGGTCACTTTTGATATAGTCTATGGATACCACTGTATAGGGATAAACCTCAAATATTGACTCATTGGCGCGGCAATTGCGCTCCAATCTGCGAACGGTGCTACCCAGCACCAATTCTGCATCAATGTGGAACTTTGTGCTCAGTTCCGTTTGCCACTGTTCAGCGAGATGGGGAGGACAGAGAACACAAAGCCTAGTGATTTCACCTCTGTCCAATAGCTCACGAGCTATCAGGCAAGCTTCAATGGTTTTACCTATACCAACATCATCGGCGATCAATAGACGCACAGGATCGAGCTTTAGCGCCATCATCAGGGGGACTAACTGGTATGGTCGGGGATCAACTGCCAATCTGCCAAAGCATCTGAAAGGTCCGGCACTATTGCGAAACCCTAATCTGAGAGCATCCCGGAGTAATCTACAGGATTGGAAATCTCCCAGTTGGGAAGGGTCGGGTAGATTGAAGGAGGCAGGCTTCACAGCTTCTAAAGCAGTAAGGATGCCTGTTATCTCATCATCGCTTCCGCCTAAGGGTTTTACGATAAGCAGTTCATCTGTGGAA
>Ga0265295_1002932_pt1 | contig 25793 bp, 34 predicted proteins | sample Munlansysbiofilm_FD_192503 | JGI IMG/M metagenome (GOLD analysis project Ga0265295, IMG submission 192503) | Leachate microbial communities from a municipal landfill in Southern Ontario, Canada - Methane capture system biofilm | ecosystem: Engineered > Solid waste > Landfill > Unclassified ... | reverse complement strand
TTTTTAAATCTCACTCGATTGAATGTAAGGCGCGCTTTAATTTTGGCTCCAAGTGCCGCTTAGTTTTGAACGTAGTCTAGCGCGCTGTTTGGCGGAAATTTGCGGAAACTATGGCACAACTGATTACGGGGTGGGTGGACAAATTTTTCCGCCATAGTTTCCGCAAATTATGGGCGGATTCTTGGCAAGATGAAAGCCACTCCCGCTAGCGCCTACCTCCCCACCATCTCCACCCGCGTCAACGCCTGCCCATTCCGGACGACATGTTCCACCGCCGTCACGATCCCGGTCACGGGTGCGCCGTCGATTTGGACCGTCATCATATCGGTGACGGCAACGGAAAGATCCATCGGCGCGTGGGCCGTGGCCAGTGGCCCGTGATCCAGGACAAGGGCGTCCGCCCTGGCTTGGATGATGTCCATTGGCGCGGCGGCCAGGAGCGGTTCCGCTGTGTCCGTGAACGGGGCCGCCCCGGAGACCGCCCGCCACGATCCAGATCCGGGGAGGGCTATCGCGCTCATGCCTCGCCCCCAACTTCGCCCGACACCAGCAGCATCACGTACTCCGCATCCTCTGCCGGCACTATCCGGTATCCTCGCGCGGTCCCAGTCCAGGCCAGTTTACCCACGGCCCACGCGCCGTTTGCGGCGTCGTCCCGGGAGAGGATCACGCTTTTGAGCGTGCCATCCGGATATTCCACTCCGGGGGCCAGCGCCCACGATCCGTAGTCGGACTCCGCGCCGGGAAGCCCACGCGCCGGGACATCGAGAGTGATTTCAATCTGCTTCTGCCCCGGTTGGGCAAACTCCACGACGTCCCGTGTGTGATCGGTGTTGACCTCGCCCGCGAAAACAGCGGCCCCGTGCACGGCCTCGACAATCGGCGTCATGGTGGACCAGACCAGGAAGCCCGGCGCCATATCCTCGGGCGCGCCCCGGTAAAACTGGGTGCGGCCCTGGTTCAGACCGTCGGCGCGGTCGTCGACCTGGGCGGACAGATGGCCGGAAGAATCGGCGTCAGCGCCGATCAGCTCAACCAGGACAGAAGCGGTAATACGGTCAGACATCGGCATCCTCCACGAGTACATGCGCCGCCGTGGACCCGTCCGGAATCTCCATTGGCAGCTCGAAAAAGGTTGATTGGTAGGTCACTGTCACGGGGGCGCTGGTTGGCGTTTGCGCCCAAATATCTTTTTGCCCTGGCCAGAAATCCAACGCCACGGGGCCGCCAGATGCACAGGTGGCGGACACCACGGCGGCGATGGGTCGTGACACGGACCCACAACCGCGAATCAGTCCAATGGTCTCGGTAACGGTCTCGCTCGCGAGGGCGGCCCCGCCCAGGGCTGCATCGGCGGCAGTCAGGGTGACCGGACGGGACGGGGTCACGGTCACGCGCACGGTCTTGGTCCTGCCCTCGCCAGATACGGCGATGGAATCGGCCACGGACCAGGGCGAAAGCCGAACGCCGCCGACCACGCCGTCCCGATCGAGGGTAGCCTCGACCGCGTGCGGGGCATGGTTGGTGCCGCTGGATCTGGGAATCACGGCCAACGTGCCGTCAGGCCTGGATACCAGCACTCCGACCATGGCCGCGATGTGCGTGGCCGCGTCCAGGCGCGAGGCCCCCCGAACCGCTTCCAGGGCCGGTGGATCGAGCCGATAGTCCGGGGCCAGCCAGTCCACGGCCCCGCACAGGGCCACGCACACGTCGCTGGCCATGCCGCCATGCGGCAGCGCGTCCTCGGCTGGGTCATCGGCCAGAGCCGCGCATGGCGAGGCGGCCACGATCCGCCAGCCGCCGTCCACGGGGTCGGACCGCTCGGCCGTCACCGCAGAAACAACCAGCGCCCATGCCGTCCCGCCAATGTCCAGGGTAACGGGTTGACCGGTCTCCGGTGGCGAGGCGGTCAGAACCGTCATGCGCGCCGTCCATGCCGGGGAGCTGGCGTCCTGAGTCATCTCCAGGTCATCGACGGACCATGACAGGCCGGCCCCGGTCAGCGTGACCACCGGAGTGCTCAAACTGGCCGCCCCGGTCAGCGTGTAGACCCCAGACAACCAGGCCCGGAGCGGTGATTCGGAGGCGTACCGGTCCGTGAGCGGAGCGCGGGCGGGGATAGCCGTGCCCCAAAGCGCCGCCAGGGCCCGCCGTACCGTGACCGCGCCACCCCATGACCCAAACAAGGTCCGCCTGACCAACGGCTTGCTGCCCCATGATCCAGACAAAGACCGCCGGACCGTGGCCACGCTGCCCCATGATCCGGCAAGCGCGCGGCGCACCAGCCCGGAGCAGGACCACGACGCGGTCAGCACTACGGGCGCGATGCTGGCTGTGTAGGTGGCCTCGAACAGCACCGTGATGTCGCCTCCGGCGGAGGCGTTGAGCATGGCCGCGTTGAGCGGGGAGGAGTTGAGCATGGGTTAGCCCGCCAGATAGCCGACGAACACCACCCGCGCTGCCAGAGCCGCGTCCGCAGCCGTGGGAACGTCGATATAGACCGAGGTCACGCCCGCGCTCGAAGCCGGGGTGAAGCTCTGTCGCGTGTTGACCCCGGCCAGGGTGACAGCGGTGGCCGCCAGAATCGACACCTTGTCCGTGCCGGATACGCCGATGGAGATTTGCGGCTGTGTCGTGGCCGTGCTGGCCGCCGTCTGGATCACGTCGATCCGGTCGATGAAGAAGGTCATGCCCGGCGGCAGCGTGATTTGGTTTGCCCCGGCCACGGTGCCGAGATTGATGGATTGGGACGATATGGCGCTGCATGGCACGGCGCGGTGACGGACAACCCGGTCGTCCGCATCCACGGGCGCGTTATCGGTTCCGGCCGGAGGCAGACAAAACAGGCTGGCGATCACGGCCTGATTCGAGGTGGAAGGCGTGGCGGCCTGCCCAATCGCGACTGAGTACGGGGGCATCGCCCGGGCTCCAGGCCCGACCGCCACGGTGTACGGCGACCCGGTCCTCGCGCCCGTGCCAAGCGCCACGCCCGACGGCGCGTTTGCTGTCGCCCCGGTCCCAATGGCGATGCAATTTTCGCTGTGACTCTTCGCCCCAGAGCCTAAAGAGAGACTGCCTGTGCCGCTACTTGCCGACCCGGACCCAATGGCGATGCAATCCGCGCTGTCGGCCTGCGCCCCTGAACCAACAGCCACGGATTTCTCCCCATACGCGTCCGTACTCGTGCCGATTGCGATGGCATCAAGAGCTGTTGCGTAACCGCTCTTCCCGATGCGGACCGCAGCCACGCCCGTAGAACTCGCGCCCTCGCCAATGGCGATGGCGGACTCCACAGGCGCTGATGACGCGGAGCCAATAGCTGTGGACCTGCCCCCGGTTGCGGATACTTGCAGGCCGATGGCAATGGCATCGGCAGCGGTAGCCGTCGCCCCATTGCCGACGGCCAGCGCGTTGGCGCCAGGGGTCAAAGCGTGATATCCACAAGCAATGGATTTTTCGCCAACGGCCGAAGTCTGGTTACCGATAGCAACAGCTTTAATGCCCAAAGCCTCTGACCGCGCCCCCAGCGCAACCGCGCTATCGGCTAGAGCGCGAGCGGCGTACCCCAGGCTCACGGCTGAAACGCCAGACGCTTCAGCGGCGTATCCGACAGCGACAGCAGTCAGCCCGGCGTATTCTGGGGGCTCCAGCTGCGGAGATATTTGGACCGAGCTGCTCCCCGCCCCCGTATTCCACCCCAACGCGGCCAACAGCTCGGCACACACCCGCTGCTCGACCATGGTCCCATCCGGAATCACGGGACCGGCCCACGGCACGGGGCTCCAGGTAGAGTCTTGGAGATCAAACGTGGCCGTGCCCAGCTCGTCGTCCCACGATGTCATCATGCACATGGCGACGGGGGAGCCTTCCATGCGGAAGGTCAGGTAGGTGAACACATAGTCAAACGCTTCGTTGCCCGCGTACTGGAACCCGGACACCGTGAACGAGGTATCGCCGGGGTTCAGAGGAGCGGTTAACGTGGCGCTGAAGTTATTGACCATTGCGACTTTCATGGGGGCTCCTTAGCTGACGGAAGCGATGTCCAAAAACATTGACGGATCCACAATGCCAAGGACGTTGCCATTGTGATTCCCGAGGAGGTCAGAGGCTTCGCGGAGTACGAGATTTCCACTAGCGTCTTGCTGGTACGCCGGGCGCGTGACGAACCCCAGGCTTGATATATACTCCAGTGAAGGAGATGCCACGTGGAAGCGGCGTTTATTGATACTGCTCGACACACTATCAAAAAAAGCGGCAGACACCTCGGCGGCCGTCTTGCACACAGAGCTGTTGCTGCGACCTGGTTGCAGCGGGCCGTCGTAGTATTCGTCACAGTAGTAAAATGACCCGGTGTCCAAATAATCATAGGAAGACACGGTTGGAGCAAGCTCAAAAGTCTCGTCCTGGAATCCGGAGGGGTCCAGTTCATAGAGCCCAATGTATTCCTGTGCGACTACTATCCACCACGATAGCCATATTTCGGTATATGTGCCCTCCCCGAGTGGGATTGCAAAAATTGGCTCTTCTGCATCCCATATTGTGAAAACAAGCGAGGAGGTCGTGTGATAGACTTTTTTGTTTATGCGTTCATTGGCAGCCGTGCCGGGCCATGCCTCTTTGTAAAAACCGCTGTAGATCAGGGACAACGACGTAAGAACCGAATACCGGCCCGACTCACCCAGGGGTACCGTTATCGTCAATGGGACCTCCGCCGTTGCCTTTATCCATGCCGGCCCGCCTGGGGACCGCTCCCCGATGTTGAATGCCTTTTCAATGTTGACAGAAATATTTTCGACCATCACTCCTCCACATCGTACACGAACTTGATCTGTTTCTTTACCGGCGTCTCTGTCCCCTCGTACAGCTCGTCCGACTCGTACTCAAAAATTGCTTCCTTGATGTACTCCACCTCCACAGATGATACCGGAGTAGAAAACGTCACGGTCTTGGTCTGATTTGTCCTGCTCACCTCGGTCAGCACGTCCGGCAGCAAGAACCCATCGACCATTGTCCCCTCGTCCGGCGTGGACGACGACCCGCCGCTACTGCTGCTCCCGCCGCCGCTCGAGGCCCGGGGCCGCCAGCGGTTGGAGAGGATGATGTCCTGGTTATCGGGGCGCAGTTCGTCCCGGACCAGCAGCACCAGCGGAAAGCGATTCAGCGATTCATAATTGACCTTGTACCAGAGCGGGATGGACTTGTTGTTCACGTCGCTGGCGGCCGACACATAGTTGACCATTTCGCCATCGACCATGGTGGACAGGCCGGCCGCGATTTGGGCCTCGCTCCATGAGTCCGGGAAAAAATAGTAGGGCACGTTCACCAGATGCACCCGGCGGGAGTACGACACCAGCATGGTGCCGTAGGCGGCCTTGTCAGCCACCCACACGCCGGGCTCCAGTTCGATCACCTTGGCCGTGGACCCGTCCGCTCCGAGCATGGTGGTCGAGTAGATCACCGACACCTGACCTTCCGGCTTGGCGTCCGTGGTGTTCGATGACTGCCCGCGCCATTCGACTCGTTCCGCGTATACGGACTCCGTGGTCGTGATGCGCTGGATCGTGGGCGGCTGGCCCGTCACCGTGTACCCACTCCAGGGCGGACCGGTGACGGGCACGGCCTTGGCCCCTCCCGAGACTTCCGGGCTATCGGCGATGACCGAGAACGGGCCATCGCCGTAGATCCGGACCACCAGCATGCCGGGGTCGCCATGCTGATAAATGGGGATGTCTGGCCAGCCCTCGTAGGGCGATCCTTTTTTTTGGGCCAGGATCTGCCACCAGTTGATGATTGGGGACGGGTTGCGGGAGGCATCCTCGTCCACCTCCCACCGGATCGACGAATCCCACAGGCTGCCGACGGCCTCGCTTTTGGCCGACGCCTTGAGCATGTCCGTCATTTACAGACCCTCGCAATCCACCAGAATGGTCGTGGTGTTCGTGGCAAATGTCCCGGTCCCGGCTGGGACGTCGCGGATCATCCACACCGGGACCGCGCTGGCCTGGGTGGAAAAGGAGATGGTCGCGCCGGCGTCCAGCGTCCCGCCGAAGGCCCCAGGGAGGATGGTCAACCCGGAGGCCACGCCCGCGCCGGTGAACGTGGTGGAGATGGTCCCCGCGCCCGCTGCGCCGAGCACGGCCCCGGACAGGGTGAACTCCGTGGCGGAGCTGAACGTGGCCGTCCATGTGTCCTCGGCGATGGATGTCGCGTGCAGGCTGATCTGGGACGCATTCAAGGTCGCCCCGGCGGATGTCGCCCCGGCGGTCACGGATGGCGCCACGGCTCCGGGCTCCAGGCAGGCCGCGACCCGCGCCCCGGCGGCATGGGCGGAGGCCAACGCCGCCACCGTGGTGATGGTCAACGTGGTCCCGACCGTGGATATGGTGTCGATGACCGCGTATTCCTCGGACCCGGTCGTGGCCGTGGGGCTGGCCTTGTCCGTGACCAGGATCGTGTCACCGGCCTGGAATCCGGCCACGGCATAGGCGCTCTCCGCCGTGACGGTCAGCACCGAGGCCCCAGCGGATATGGGGCTGGGGCTGGTCCCGATGGCATACAGGCGCGCCGTGTCCGTGGCGTCCCAGTCCTCGGCCAGGCGATCAGAAACGGCCCGCAACACCACGCAGTCGCCGGCGGCCGTGGGGCTGAACACGCACGCCTTGAGGCTGGCCGCCGTGCTGTTGTCCGGGGCCGCAAGGTGGATCCATATCTTGCGCCCGGTCTTGTGGCCCGCAGTGCGCTGGGCCGTGGTCACGTCCGGGAAAATGGCGTTCTTGGCCGTGCCGATAATCGCGCCAATGCCGCCCGTGCCGTCCAAATTGACCGAATGTCGAAACTTAATATCCGCGCTGTTGAGTGCCATGCTAATCCTCTTTGATGAGTGAAATTGTCCCTGTGTACCACTGCGCCCCCGGATAGAGCGGGGCCAGATTCACGGCCGGGCCGGATGAATGGTCGAAGCGCACCGGGATGGACATGCCGCCCCAGACCAGGGTCGTGGAGATGGTCCCGGCGGCCAGGGTCAGAAGGCTCCCCACCGTCGCTATCGGGAACCATCCGTAGTCGTCGCCAGCGCGCAAGGTGATTGACGTCAAGGCCGGCCCGGACCAGGTCACGAGGCTGCCGTCCAGGGCCAGCCGGTGAACAGTGCCGACGCCCTGGGATTGGCCAAAATCATCCCACTCCAACGCCTCCGGGAGTACAATGCCGCCCAGTGTTTTCATGCGATGCTCACCCCCGCCGATTGCAGCAGCTTGACCAGTTTCCGGGCTTCGTCCCTGGACGTTGACACACGGGCTTGCGCCCCGCGCGGCCCGGAGATGGTCAGGCGCATGTCCTGGCCGCTTTGCTGGACAGCACCCCGTGACGGCACGGCCGGGGCGGTCCAGGGTTGGTAGACGCCGCGATTGATGGCCGCGAGCATGGCCGCGCCGTACTTTCTGACCGACGCCGCCCGGACGACATATTCACCGTCCGAGAGCAGGGCCGGGATGGAGTCGGACGTGGCCGTGCCCGGGCCGGAAATCATGCCCGACATGCGCCGGAACGATGGCTGCCCGCCCGTGGCGAAGCGCTGGACCATGCCACCCGAGGCGCGGGCGGGGATGACCTTCTCGTAAATGGTATGGGTGCTGGAGGTGTCGCGCTCCAGCTTCCGGATTTTGCCCAGAACCTTATCCACGTTGTCGTCCACTTCGTGGTCGGACTCTGTATCTGTTTCCAGTTCCTCGCGCAGCTTGGCCGCCCGGTCCCGGAGGTCCTCGATATTGCTTTGCACCGTTAAAAGCGTCTCGCGTTCGGCGATGAGACCGTCCAGTTTGGCCAGATCCGCCTCGACCTGCTCGGAGTTGATTTTGACGACGTAGGTGGCCCCGGCTTCGAGCTTGGTGTTGACGGCATCCACGTCCGCCGCCACCCGCTGCATGGCCGCGCTCACGCTGTCCGCTTCCGCCGTGGCCGCGTTGGCGGCCGTCTGGTGGGCTTGGGCGCGGGAGTCCAGCGCCTGCTTGGCAATGGATTCGGCGGCCTGGATCTTTTGAATGGCCGTGGCCGCCGCCTGGGACTGGCTGACCACTTCCTTGCCGTTCTCGGTCACGGCGCGGCCCACGTTGCTGGTCGCGGCCATGGCCTTTTGCGCGTATTCCTCGGCCAGCTGGGAATCACCGGCGGCCAGAGCCTGCCTGGCCTTGCTGGTCAGTTCATCCACCTGTCGCAACCGGTCCTGATACGCCTGGTACTCGGTCATGGTGGATTGACGCAGCGCCCGGATTTTTTCCTCCGCGCTCATGGATAGTTGGCGCTTCTGGTCCTCGATCTGACGCACGGCATCCAGGTGGCGCTGGGCTTCGGCGTTGAGCTGGCTGACGTGCTCCCGATAGTCCGACATCATCTGCCCCAGCACCTCGCGCTTTTTGCCGAGGATTTCCTGATCCAGGGCCGCCAGGGCCGCCGCCCGCTCCCGGTCGGAGTCCAACAGCCTGGGGATGGCCGCCTTGCGCATGGCGTATTCGCTGTCCAGGATGGCCAGTTTTTCCTGGCTGGCCGTGCGCGTAATCTGAATCTGATCCTGGGTGGCCTTGATGAGCGCCGCCGCCTCCAGCACGTGCCGGTTGTCGCTGTGGGCCTGGGTTTCGGCGATCATGCGCTTTTCGGCGTCATACCGGGCGCGAAGCGTGGCCACCTGATTCGAGGCGCTGGCCCCGACTTGCGCCGCCATGGCCGTGTACGAGGCGACAATGGCGTCCACCGAGGTCTTGGCCGCCTTGCGCGTGTCCTCGATTCCTTTCTTGACCCGTTCCAGGGCTGGCCCCACGGCGGCGGACATCTTGTTCAAACCGCGTTCGACCTCGCCGATTTCCTCCTGGGCGCGGTCGAGCTTGGTCTGGCTGAACTTCTCGACCGTCCCGACCAATTTGTCCCACGACCAGATCAGGGCCGTGATGGCCACGGTGATGGCAATCATCCATGGGTGCTTGGCCAGCAGGGACAGCGCCACGCCCACCTTGCCGATCCCGGCGGCCAGGAGGTTGAACGCCACCGTCACCCCGCCGATGGACGTGATCCACCCGGCCAGGGCCACGACCAACCCGGTCGCCAACACCTTGTCGATATTTTTGGCCACGAACTCCAGCGTCGCGGCCAGCACGCCCAGCACGGACCCGAGAGCAGTCGACTCACTGGCCATACGAGCAAACGCATTGCTCACGCGGGTCAGGGCGTCGCCCACGGTCCGTGGGAGCTTGGCGAAATCCCGGTCAATCTGGTCCGAGGCCTCGGAAAGCATGAGCAGCTTGTCCACGGTCAGCTTGCCCTCTTCGCTCATCTTGCGCAGCTCGCCGCGACTCACACCCAGGGCGTCGGCCAGATAGGTCAAAACCTTGCCGCCATTTTCGGCCACGCTCTTGAACTCATCGCCGGACAGCCGCCCGGAGTCGAAAGCCTGACCGAGCTGGAGCATGACGGCGCCGGTCTGTTCGGCGCTGGCGCCGCTGTTTTTAAGCGCCTTGGTCAGCGCATCCGTGAACTTGACGCTCTGTTGCTGGGTGCCGCCCGTGCGCTGGATAGCCCCGGAGAACCGGACGTAGGCGTCGGCCACGGACCGAATCGGCGTGCCGGTCTCCTGGGCGATGTCGTAAATTTCCTTCATGGCGACCCTGGCCGCCCGCATGCTGCCCTCGGACACTTGGAGCCGGGCGTCCAGGCGCTGCATGTCCTCGACCATGCGCACCACGCCGCCGCCAGCCATGAGCCCCTGGAACGCGATCCAGGCCCCGGCCAGCTTGCCCCAGGCCCCGGAGAGCGTCCCGGTCTGGGTTTGTGCTCCGGCCATTTCCTGCCTGAGGGCCGCGATCTTGGTCTTGGCGGCAACCGAGGCCACGGCCAGCTCGTTGCCGGACAACCGGCCCGATGTCGCCAATCGCTTGAACGCCGCCTCGACGCGGGCAATCTCGCGCTCGATGTCCCGGAACGCGCGCACGCCCACGATGTCGCGGGCAACATCGAGCTTGGCCGCGCCCTTGAGAGTCCCCAGCCTTTGCTTGAGCCTTTCCACTTCCTGGACCGGCGCCTTCGTGGCCGCTCCGAGCTTTTCGAACTCCTTGCCGATTTCCGCGATGCGGGCGCGGGCGTCGGTCTGTTTGAGCTGTATAGAAAGGGAAACAGAGAGGTCTTTTGTCATGATCTACGCTCGCAAGCCCAAGTTTTGTTGGTTGTCCGCAGGTCCGTACATTCTTGCCGGGCTCCTTTTTTTTGGCCTCATCGGGTCGCGGTTGCCGGGGTGGCTGGGCACCGGCTTCGCCTGGCTGGCTTTGGTCCCGCTGGCGATGATCGTTTTCGCAGCCGCGTTCGCCGTGCTGGCCACGCTTTTTCGCGGCCTACGCTAGATCCCGCGTGATCTTCTCCCACGACTTCTGATCCGCAGCCGCCGCGCGAACCGCCGTGGCCCGGTCCAGCCAGCGCCGTCCCCGGTCCTCCGCCACGCAGGCGGAAAACTCCCGCGCATCGGTCCAGGGCATGTCCATCACGGCCTCAAATCCGAACCCGTGGCCAACGAGCTGGGAAACCCATTCGTGCCACCAGCGGGCATCGCGGCCTCGATCTTTCCCGCCGCGTCCGCGAGTCTGGGCAGCAGGGTTCGGGCGAAAAAATCGGCGTTGACCTCCACCACCCTGAACGCCAGATCCATCAGCGTTTCCGCGTCCTGATCGTCCAGCCAGGCCCGGTCCACATCCGCGCCCAGGGCCACGGCGTCGATCAGCTTGTCCGCATGCTGCACAAAGGCCCCGGCAATGTCTCCAGCCATGAGCCGTGCCGCCATGGGTTCACACGCGGCCAAAAACGCGGGCAGGTGGCGGACCTTCACGGGGCGGATCGCGGCCAGAATTTCATCGACTGTCGGCATGATGCCTCCTTATGCAAAAGGGCCGGTTGCCCGGCCCGGGGGGTTATCTCACCAGCAGTTGCCGGAAGAACTTCGAGCCAGAGGTGCGGGATGCGTCAGCGAGCAAGCTACCTTCCATCTCGAAGGACGCGGCCTCTTCGCCCGAGATCAGCGCCAGCTCTTTGGCCGGGTCGAGCGTAAACTTGAAGGCCTCGACAATGACAGGATTGCCTCCGTCCAACGTATTCAGGCCCTCGAAGCGCAAGAAACGCGGCTGCGGATTCTCGGTCAGTGCGTCCACGCGAGCCTGGGCAGCGTAGGTGTAGTCCACAGTCAGTGCATCACCATCAACGAGATCGGCAGTCGACGGCGTGGCCGCAAACTTGATGCTGCCAGCGTCCGCGTTGAGCTGGTAGTCATAGGGCGTGGTGTCGTTGGTGTAGGCCACCAGCGGCGTGGCGCCCTTGGAGACCGTCACCTCGCTGACCTTGACATGCGGCAGCGCCACGACCTTGCCCAGGTAGCACTTGATCGGCGCGTCCGTGGCCGTAGCGCCAGCAATAGCCGTGTAGCCGCCACGCAAGGCCATAGCCAAGGTGTCCCGGCTGAAGTTTTCCAGCGTCATTGATAGGTTAGCCTTGGTCTCTGTGGTCAGGCGGAAATCAACGGCGCGCTGGCCGCTCTGGCTTTCCTTGTGCGGGGTCGTGCTCGTATCGATGTTGATCTTAAGGTCGGTCACGTTGCCCACGGCTTCTAGCCCGGTGACGTTGCCGGACTCATCATAGGAGCCGATGAGCACCACGCCCTGGCCCGAATAGTATTTTGTCTCTCTGTCCCAGGTTGCCATACGTCACCTCATGCCCCGCGCGGGGCGAATACGTTGATGGAAAATCGGGCCTCGTAGCCCATCAGCCCGCAGCCTTCGGGCAGCGTCGCCAGTTGATCGCGTTGCCGGGTCAGCGTGCGCCCGCCGATGTTCAGGCCGGACAGGGCCGCGACCACGGTTTCGAGCAGGCCCAGACCGGTCACGGCCCCGGCCTGCGGGGATCGATAGTTTTTGGCCAGGACGATGACGGACCAGGTCCAGTCCTCGACCTGCATCTTGGAGTTGGCGTTGTTGTCGCCGCGCCGCTGCCCGCCGGAGTAAACCACCCAGACCGCGCTTTCGCGCACGTCCATGGCTTTGCGGTCGCCCAGGCCCAAAGGCAGGGAGCCCACCACGGCGCTCGTGGGCAGGGCCGCCGTGAGCGCGGCAATGATGGCGTCTTCATGTTCAATGCGGGTCATGTGTTCAGATACCTCGTGATGACATCGGTGATTTCGTCAAAATCCAGGCTGGCATCGTCCGGCAAAAAGGGCCGGGCCGGAAGAATGGTCCGATGCCCCCGCCCGGTCGCGCCGCCCAGCTGGTGAATGGCCGCATAGACCACGCCAGATCCGACGGTGACGCCGGAGGCCGTGATCTGCCGGGTGATGGAGTTCCGCAATCGCGCGGTGTCGATCAGGGTCTGGCCCCCGGTCGTTTCCGCCCGGCGTGATATTGGCCACGACGCGCCCGCCGGGCTCTTGCCACCCTCGAACGCCTCGTCCGTCTGCGTGACCACGATCTCGCCAATGGCCCGCATGACCGGGGTCATGTCGTCCATCTTGCGGCTCAAGATGCGCAGATAGGCCAGGACCGGGGCCGCATCGATCGTGATGGTTACGCCGCTCACAGCGCGCTCCTGGTCATCAGCCGGTCACCGGCCGTGAAGCTGGGTTTCGGCGTGCTGGCCGGGGCGGTGTCGCCCGTGGCCGGGCCCAGGGAGATACGGCCGCTCATGATCTGGTCCAGCTTGGTCCGGCACCATTTGGTCTCGGCGATCCAGGGGTCGGGTTCAGCCACGCCGGGTCGACGCAGATACAGGTTGTGGATGACCAGCTTGGCGCTGATGGCCGTGACCAGGGCCGGAACCGGAGCCAGGGGCACGGCCGCGACCATGCCCACGGCGGCGTCGATTTCCCGGTCCGCCTGGTCGGTCACCTCGGCCAGCACGGCCTGCACGGCGGTGTCCAGGGTGGTCCCGGCGTCCTGGTCATCGGCCAGTTGCAGCACCTCGTATTCGGGCAGCAGGCGCAGGATGTCGTCCACCGTGCAATAGGCCATGTGTTATTTCCTTGTGCCCTTGGCGGGCGTTTTAACGGTGGGGTCCGATTCGTCCACGGAGTCCGGGAGAATGACCACCACCAGGCCCGGTTCGGCCTGCATGACGGCCAGTTGCTCTTCGGTGAATCTGTCGTCGGGGTGGTCGGTCGGCCGGGCGGGGTGAGCCACCCCGCACCGCCGGAAGCCGTCACGTTTGGCGGTAATGCGAATCATGCGAGCCTCCTTACGCCAGGTACGGGACCACGAGCAGATCCACGGCCTTGTAGTTGATGTTCGATCCGCCATCGGCGGTCAGTTGCGCGTCCACGATGGTTCTGGCCGCGGCCTCGTTGCTCGGGCCGACCACCAGCAGATTGGGACGGATAGCCAGGGGCTGGCCGTTGTCCTTTTTGAACGCGCCCATGGCGGCCCTGGCGGACTGGAAGTTGGTGGCGTTCAGAGTGGTCTTGGAGCCGAAGGCCATCTGCCAAAAACCGAACCCGACGTTGTCGCGGCAATCGATCCCGTAGAGGTACTGTTTACGCAGGAACACGTTGGAGTCGTCCGGCTGATTCAGAGCCGTGAACTCCGGCTTTTTGCGCTGTTGGAAGATGAGCGGTTTCAAGGGCCGGGTGACGTCCAGCAGAAACCAGGGGTTGCCCGCGCCGGTCTGCATGTTGCTGACGCTGGCCGTGGTGCCGTCGGCCTGGACCACGGGATGGTCGGTGTCGAAGAAATACTGGCCGTCATAGCAGGCGGTGGCGAACCCGGCCGCGAGCAGCGCCCAGATCAATTCATCCGGATGCTTGGCCGCGCTGTCGCCCATCATCTGAAACAAGGGCGAATAGATGCCGAACTGGTCGTCCTCGACCTTGTCCCGGTCCACGCCCTGGGTCAGCTCGTAGGTTTTGTTGGCGATGGTGTAGGTGTGGGCCTTGAGCAGATTGATAACCCGGTCCCCCACCCACTCGCGCATGCCGGGGATGTCGCCCAGCCAGCCGTAGTCCTCAATGGACGTGGTGGATGGGACCAGGGTGGCGACCTTGTCCCAATACGTCGGCGCGCCGGTGAAGCCAGCCTGAAACGATGTCTTGAAGCCCCGGAACAGGGCGGAAAGCGTGCTTGCGGTAATGTCCATGATGCCTCCTAGCGCAGGTCGATCCACACCCCGAGGGTGTCGACGTCAAAAATTTTTCCGGCCACGGAACGCGTGTTGGTGGCGTTCGTCTTGGCCACGGTCTGGTCGTCCACGATGTAGGCGTCGTTGCCGATATCGGCGGCCGTGATCAGGTCCGTGGTTGCGGAATTGGCGAAGCGGAAGATGCCCTTTTCGATGTCCACCGAGACGGCCCCGGCGGCACCGGCGCTGTTGTCCACGGTTTCGCGGAACGCGCCCAGGGCTTTCAACGTGGTGGCGGTCGCGCCGGGAGTGGCGTTGCCGGAGGCGTCGCGGCAGGCCAGGCCTCCGCCGTAACAGGTTTTCGAAGCGGCCACGGGCAGGGTCAGCAGATCCCCGGATCTGCGGGCGGTCTGGCGGCCTTGGGTGAGTGCGGACATACGGCCTCCTTACAGGGCGGTTTTGATGTATTCGGACGCGTCCAGCCCAAGCTGTGCGCAGACCTTGCGTTCATCGGCGTTCAAGGCCGTGCCCTGATCGTCCGGTTTGCGGCGGTCCAGGGTGCTTGTGTCCGCGATGACCGGCGCGGCCTTGCAGTAGTCCTCAAACAGCGCCAGCCCGCCGTCTTGCGCGCACTGGGCGCGGTGGTAGGCTTCCGTGGCCGGGGTAATCTTGCCGTCGGTCAGGGCTTTGCCGATGGCGGCGTCAATGGCCTTGGCCTGTTCGGCCTTTTTCAACGCGTCCAGGGCCTGTTCGGCGTTGGTGGCCCGGCCCAGGGCCGTGTCGTAGTCGGCGCGGGGCACGAATTTATCCAGACTCGGGCTCTGGGCGGTGTTCAGGGTCTTGCCCGCGCTGTCCTTGAGCGCGGCGACGGCGGACAGGGTGTCGTCCATCGTGGCCGTATCCGGCAGCCCCAGGGCGCCCAGCAGTTGTTTTAAGTCCATGAAGTCCTCCTGCCCGTTCAGGGCCGAAAGATAGAGGTTGGGCCGGTTGGTCAGGGCCACTGAGGTGATGCCCCGAATGCGGCCGGTTGTTTTTTCGTAAAGGATGACGGGCGACAGGTAGCGGTAGCTTTTGCTTTCCACGGCGTTGCGGCCGGTCTCTGTCCATTCCACGCGGCCCATGACCCGCCCGCCGTCCACGCGCAGCTCCTTGATCCAGCCCACGGCCGGGGCTGGGGCGCCCTTGGGGGCCAGCAGCTCGGTGGCGTGCTCCAGATCCACGGGAATGTCGCGGGCCAGGGCGTTTTGGGCGTCCAGGAGCAGACCGGGTTGGTCGTTGACCCACTCGCGACCGTCGCGGCCGATGACCTTGCCCACGGGCAGAAGCTCCACCCACTCCGGGGCCGCGCCTTCACCGGGGATGGCGACGGCGTTCAAGGCCGTGGTCAATCCGGAGCCTTCGGCGCACAGAGCCACGCCGAGCGGTCCGTTCATGCCAGGACCTCGCGCGGCGCGTCGTCCCGGTTCAACACGTCTTTGAGCGCCTGAGCCGGACGAAAGCGCACCGCCGGACGAGCGGGCACGTCCACGGGCTCGCCACCGGGCGGGGTGAACGTCCGCGCCTGCAACCGGGTCAGGGTGATCTTGCCCAGTCCGGACAGTCCGACGCTTTGCCCCCGGATCAAGGCGCCCGTCGCCACGGGGGTCAGGGCGTCCAGCACGCGGCCGCAGACGGCCTGGGTTTCGCCGGAGTGCTCGGACAAGGCCCGGACCAAATCCTGTTTCTTCATCGTCCCTCCTTCCCGGATATCCGGGGTTAATGAGGCATCACTACGGAACGACGGCGGGATAGGTCATGTAAGGCGTTTTAGGGAATCGATCGGGATGGGCGGATGCCTGGCGCGGGGTACGGCCGCGCGTTGCGGATGCGGCCACCATGCGGAACCGTGTTTATATCGCGCGAGGAATGTTTACAGCGGGGGTCCCAGATGAAAACCCGGCCAAGACAGGGCCGGGGGATGAAAACGCGGGAGAATGGAAATTTGGGGCAGGAACAAAAAAGGCCCCGAAAAGGGGCCTTGAGGGGGGGGGGATGATGTTCAAGCCGGCCAAGTTACCCAAGGATAACAGCCACGGCGTGCCTGATCGCGTCGCTGGCCACCCCGGCGATGGTGTTCGTGCTCCATGCGACAACCCGGTCACCGACGGTGCCCTTCGGCGCGTTCAGGGATTCGGGGCTGCGGTTCAACGCGGCCAGGCCCTTGCTGGTCAGACGCGCGTTCATGAACAGCCGTTCGTGTTCGGGGCCCGCCTTGCCGCCGAACCTGACGTAGCCTTCCTCGGCCAAAAACTCCATGGTCGCGCCATAGATCTCCAACGCCTCCCGATCCGGGGCCTCCGGCCCGTCATCCAATTCCATCGTTTTAACGACGATCGGTTTGGGGAACGAGGCGTAGAGCCGCCCCATGATCAGGGCACAACCACGGTTGAAATCATCAATATTTTTGCACATGGATCAATCCTCCTCGAAGGCCGGGCCGGTGGGCGTGAAATCGTCGTCACCGTCTCCGGCCCAATGCGGGTCTTCCTCGAACAGGAGGCCGTTGTCGCCGGGATAAGGGGCATCATGACGGACGATATTTCGGGCAATGTCAGCCGGGATGCCGGTCGGGAAGGCCTCGCATGTCAAAGCATCCCCGCCGCTTCCCCAACGATAATGAATGCAACGCATACACTGCGGAACTTTCAACATTATTGACCTCCATAGGCGCGGTACAGGCGCATGATCCTGACACTGTACGTTTTCCCGGCGCGCAATCCGGCATACACTTCCGCCACAAGTTCCAACGGCGAATCCGCCGCGTATATACTCACTTCGGATGCGACGTCTTGTTGTACCGAGCTATTCAGCTTCTTGGCAAACCGCAATCGGTCATAACGCAGCGGGGCCGCATGAAATGCCATGGCATGGCCCATTTCGTGCCGAATGGCGTGCATGTCCTCGTCAGATGACCAATCCCGTGTCCCGCCCAACTCCTTGGCCAAACGCTTTATTTTTTGAAGGCCGAACCTCGGGTTCAGGAGCAACGCGTCCTCGTCATGCAGATAGGCCATGACGCCGTCGACCCCCTCTCCCTGAAACGCTTCCGGGGCGACGCGGACGGATCGCGGCGTGCCCAGACCCAAGGATTTCGCCTCCGCCAACCCGGCGTTGACGTAGTTGCCCATGGAGACGCTGTCGTATTCCGCGTGCACGCCCATCTCCGCCGTCAGGGCCTTGGCGTCGGCCAGATCCTTGGCCCATCGAAACTTGATGAACTGCGCCCCACCCAACACCGTCTCCAACTTCGCCCGCAGCCAGTCCGGATATTTGGACAGGTCCGGCTGCCAGGCTTCCTTGCCCGGGTTGCCCTCGAAACCACGGTCCGGCATGAGCGGTCGCGCGGGCAAGGGGCCGTCCGGGCCGATGGGCTCGATCAGCTCACCCAGGCCGTTGCCGTCATGGACCGTTAAACCACGCGTCGTGACCTGACGTTCCGACAGGGTCTTGACCTTGCACCGGCAGCGGAACCCGTTGGGCGGGTAGAACGTGTCCCAGAACGGCGAATCCGCCCGGTAGACCCGGCCATGCAAGGCCCGGTGCGTGGGCCGGGTGCGGGAGTCGTTGACCGCGCTGTATTGCCAGTAGGGCCGATCCTGGGCCACTTCCATCATTTGTTTGTAACGGCCCACGTTGTAGGCGGTTTGGATATTGGTGCGGAAGATGTTGTCCACGCGCCAGGCGGCCTTGCCAGTCCAGCCGTTTTCCTCCCAGACATGGGAGAGGCTTTTTTTCCAGGCGTTAAAACTGGTCCCTTCGGCCAGGGCCGTGGCCAGGCTGGCGTGGATTTCGTCCAGCATGTCGGCGCGGGCCAGACGCGAAACCGTGAAGGCGCGGGCCTTGTGGACGTCGGCCAGGGCGTAAAATTCCTTGGGCGTGAGCTGGACCTTGGAGCGCCAATACTCCAGGGCTTCGGCCATGGGGAGGGGTTTAACGGTAATCATTCATCCTCACCCCCCACCATGGCCCGCCCGTGCAGGTCCGCAGCCACCATGGATTGGTGCAACGCCTCGTCCAGGGGTCCGGCTTCGTCCAGGTACGCGGCCAGCAGGGCTTGCAGATCCTCGACGGACGTGGCCTTGCGGATCAGGGCGTCGATGTCCCGGCCCATGGCGGCCGTGGCGGCCACGGCGTCGGGCATGACGCGGGCCACCAGGGCTTCCAGGGCCTGTTGGTCCGGGGTGAAGGCGGGCCGTGGCGCGGCCGCGTTGGATGCCGGGGCCAGGGCGGGCTGCACGGGGTTGGCGGACTGTTGCACGGGGGTGGCGGACTGTTGCCCGCCCAGGCATTCCGCGCCCTCGGCAGGGTCGGAAAAGCCCAACTTGTCCCGCACCTCGCTGGCTTCCACGCGCAGACCCAAGGGCACCAGCTTGGCCAGGGCCTCGGTCAGCATGCCCACGTCCGCGCTTTCCGGTTCCCGCAGACACAGGCGCGGGTAGGCTTTTTGCGGCCCGAAGTTGAGCACGCAGAACGGAATGACCAGATCGCGTTCCAGGGTCTCTTCGAGCTGATCAGCGTCGGCATCGCGCAGATCCAGGCGGACCTCGTTGTGCACTTGGGCTTGGGCAAGGCTTGAGCCGTCGTCCGTGGTCATGGTCTGGCCCAGGACGGCCTTGCTGATCTGGGCGTCGAAGTATTTGGCCAGGCGTTCGAACAGATCGGCCCCTCCGGCCACGTTGGCCAGTTCCTGAAATTCGATCTGCATGCCCTCGGGGATGACCGCGCTTGCGTCCGTGCCCAAGTTGGTCACGGCCATGCGCAGGATATCCACGTTGTCCTGGGTCTCCCCGGCCGGGTATTTTCCCAGCCGCAGCGGCATGCCAAAGACCTCGGCAAAGGCCAGCCAGTCCTTGATGCCAAAGCTCTTGAACATCCAGCTCCAGGCCGCGACCCGGGCCAGACCGCCCCGGATGGGGATGCCGGATTTCAGGCGCGGGTTGTGCACCAAGAACTTGTACGGCTCCAGGGGCAGGCCGTTCAGCATGTCGGCCTCGTCCCGCAGGCGGACTTCGCGCCGGGTGGCGAGGTCGAACTGGAAAAAGCGCGGATCGCGCCATTCATACCGGGCCGGGGTCCAGGGCGTGGACGTCCTGTCCCAGATGGTTTCCACCACCGCAAAGCCCTTGCCCACGGCGTCCATGAGGTCTTGCAGCAGTGCCCGGACGCCGCGCCGCGCGAACAGCTCGCGAACTCTGTCGGCCAGCTCCACATCGTGGGCGTCGTCGGAGGCCGCTTCGACCACCACGGGCAAACCGGACACGGCCCGCTTGCGGGTGGCCAGCACGGACGCATAGTGCGGGTCGCGCTCTTCCATTTCTTCGGCCAGGGTCAGATAGGCCGTGGGGTCGCCTTCGGCCGCGTCAAGCAGCATGCGGGCCAGCCCAGCCGGGGTCAGGCCGCTGGTGACCTGTCCGAAATTCCACAGGCTGCGGATGCCGGTCAGCGCGGGCGCGGCCACTTCCTTGTCGAGCAGTTGCCGCCGTACCGCGCGGCCGTATTGGTCCAGGATCTGGGTCATAAGGTTCTCCTGTCGGCCCGGAGGGAGTGTTTGTTTTCGATGCGGTGGTAGGCGTATTCGACGGGTCCGGCGCTGGCCGCGTTCACGGCAAGAAAACACGCCCAGGCCCGGTCGGCGTGGCCGCCGGCGTCGGATTCGGCCACAAAGCGCGGGGCTCCGGTGGGGCCGGAGACCTTTTGCAGCTTGTGCAGATCCGTGCGCAGGGCCTGATTGCCCAGGGGGATCCGCAGGGTGCGGTCCTCGAAGCGCTGTTTACCGAGGGTGGCCAGGGTCAGTTTGTTCGGTCCCGTAAACAGCACGCCCTCAACCCGGGTTGTGCCGTGCCGGCGCTGGGCGTCTTCCACGGGCTTTTCGCCCATGCCTGTCTGGTCCATGCAGCAGCGCATGACCCGATAGCGCTGGAACACGCCGTCCAGGAGCTGGTCCTGCTCGGCGAAGGACGCGCCCCGGCGTTCGATGATTTCCCGCGTCCAGAGCACATCCCCGATCAGTTCCGCAACCCAGATCACGAACAGATCCTTGCGCCGGCCGATGTCCACGCCCACGTAGCAGGGACCGCCCGTATAGTGCTCCGGGTTGCCGGCCTGGTCGTGCTCCACGCCGTTGATCAGGTCCCAGGGCAGCCAGGCGCTGGCTTCGTCCAGCCATTCCAGTTCGTATTCCTGACGCCAGGCGTCATCATCGTTCAGGGCCTCTTTCAGGGCGTCCACGTCGCGGGGCAGCCCGTCCTGCACGGCCCGGTAGATGTCCACGGTATGCCGGGACCAGATGTCCGCCTCGCCGGTCATCAGCTCGTAAAATTTATTGCTCTTGCCGTTGGGCGTACTGGTCACCCGCAACTTGAGGCCGGGCTTGGAAACCACCGGGAACAGGGCGCGCCAGATGGCGTGGCTATCCTTGTGAAAGGCGAACTCATCCAGAAAGACGTTGGCTGAAAAACCACGGGCCGTGTCCGGGTTGGCGGGCAGGGCCGTGATCTTGGAGCCGTGCGCGAACTCCACCTCCAGGGCACGGACCGTGGTCCGGTCCTGAAGGCGGAAGTCCGATTCCAGGGCCTCGAACCCCGCACCCAGCGCCCGCAGATGCGTCTTCACGCCCTCGTCCATGGCCTCCTTGGCCTGACGTTCCCCGCGCGACAGGATGACCCAGCGCACGCGGCGTCCTTCCAGATCGGCAAAGGCCGCGTCCTGGGCGATTTCCAGCGTGGTGGTAAAGGTCTTGCCGGTCTGGCGGGCGAACATGCCGATCTTGAAGCGGCTGTCATCCTCCAGCCAGCGTTGCTGATAGGGATAGAGAAGCGCGGTCATGCCTCGCCCCGGTACACGGCCAGCATGCGTTCCTTCATTTGCGCCACCGTCATTGGTCCGGAGGATTCGCCGGCGATCTTGTCCACAGCCTCGGTCATGCGGGCCTCGGTCTCTCGGGCCGCTTCCTCTCGGACCTTCAGTTCATAGTCCTGAGACAGGCGCGAGGCGCGGGCCAGTTCCTTCAGCGTTCTGGCCAGCTGCGCAATGATCTTCGGATCTGCTTCACCATCACCGGAAACCAGGCCGGACAAATGGTCGTAAACAAGGCTGCGGACCATTTCCGCCAGCAGACGGGTCTGTTCGCCTTCCTGGGCGGAGGCTCCCAGTTCACGGACAAAGGTTTCCGTGACCTCCCGGCTCTGGCGCAGCTTGGCCGCGACCTCGTCAAAGCGCTGCTTGTGTCGGTGCAGGGCCGAGCGGGACACATCGTCCACGCCCATGGCCCGCAGATGCGCCACCACCTGATCCAGGGTGTGGCGGTCATCGGCCAGCAGGCGGTTGACCTCTCTCAGGATCTGGGGCGGCAGCTGTCGGACGGTACTCTTGCGGGGCATGGTTCACCCCCTCGGGCTGGGGCGTTTCACGCCCGGCACCACGGCCCGGCCCTGGGCCGCGTCCAGGCCGCGTGCGGTCAGAGTGACCACGCGCACCGGCCCCACGGCTTCCAGCGTGACCAGCCCTTGTTCGGCCAGCCAGGCGCAATCCGTCTCGACCTGATCACGGCTCACGCTGTGGCCGTAGGCGTCCAGGGCCGTATACAGCACTGCGGTATTGAGGTGATAGCACGGGTCCTCGGCCAAAAAACGCAGGGCCACCAGGCGGCGGTCCTCGGTCAGCAAATTTTTGAAGCTCATTTGTCTCCCCTCAACTGGTGTTCCAGGAGCAACTGCATAGGGTGTTCGATCCGCTTCAGGAGCTCGTTTTGGCCTTCGAGCTTGGCCAGCACGACGCGGTTCGTGCCCCGGACTTCCTCCATGGACACCTGCATCTTGTTCCAGCTTTCAGCCGTGGGCAGGTTATCCAGCCCCGCTTCCACATCGCTCACCCTCTTTGACAGGGCCGTGGCGCAGATTATGCACTCATCGCGTCGGATGAATTCCTTGCGCATGCTCCAGATGACCCAGGTCAGCAGCAGCTGCACGACCGTGAGCACGAGCGGCATCAATTTGAAAATTGTATCCATCAGCGGTGACTCTCCCTCTGGCGATCGTATTCGTTCTGGCATTCGGTGCACCGCAGGGGGCCGTTCAGGGCCGCCAGTCGGCGCGGGTCGATTTCTTCCCCGCAGTCGATGCAGGTGGTGGCCACGCGTCCGGGTAGATTGGACCGGCGGCCCACATTGGCCAGGGCAGCCGCGAGAAACAGACGTTCCGCGTGCTGGGCCCGATCGGCTTCGTCGCCGTGGTTGTGGTGCAAGGTGTCGTCCATCAACGTCGCTCCAGCTGGTCCAGATACCTGAGCAATTCCGCCGCGTCCTGGCCGTTCATGGTGATTCCGCCATCAGTCGTCGGCATGAGGCTTTCCAGGGTCGGCCGGGGCGGACGTGGCGGCGCTGTCCGGGTTGTAACGGCGCAACCACTCGCCAACAGGGTCACGAGCAATAGCATCGGCAGCAGACTGGGCCTCGGCCTGGGCCTGGGCGCGCTGCCGCGCGGTCCACCATGTGCCCATCGCGCCCATGACAGCGCCAAGGCCGGCCAGAAAGGTTTTGATCCAGGCCACACTATTTGACCCGCTTCGAGGCCGTGACGCGACCAAGGATGGCGACGGCGGCACCCATACCAGCCGCGACGGAGCAGGCGGCATCGACGATCACGGCCTGCTCCTCCGGGGCTATCGCATAGCCCCAAATCCCGGCGATGGACGCGACAAACGCCACGATACCACCCCAGACTGTTTTGCTTGCCCATACGCTTTTTGTCTCGGTCATATTACATATCCCTCCCGTTTCGGAGCTGGTAAGCCACCCTCGTGGCGCGGGCCCCCACCTGCTCGGCATATTTGCTGCCCAGGCATTCCGCCGCCGCATCGCCCCAGCGCCCGGCCTTGATGGCCGCTATCATGCGCCGGAACCCGGCAAACCGCGCCTCGCCCAGGTTAAAGATCATATTGACGACGGCCCGCTGCCTGGCGTCGGCCATGGCCTCGAAGGCTTCGCGGCCGAATATGCGGAAGGCCGCGCCCAGGGCCGTGGCGATGTCGCGCGTGAGCAGCATCCCCACCGCCTCCAGGCTGAGGGAGTCGGCGCTGGCGGCCCGGTCGTTGGCCGTGATGCGGTGCCCGACGCCGATGGTCAGGTGCCCGGCGCTGCATTTGTACGGGCGCAGCCGGATGCCCTCGTCCCGGATGAGGTCTTCTTCCATGCGGGTGATATCCATTGATCCTCCAAGTCCGTGAAATACAACAGCCGGACTAGGATGGTCCTAGCCCGGCTAAGGGGGCCGTGGCATGTAAGGTGGTTTGGAGAAAAAAAAAGCCCCGCGTGGGCGGGGCGTGGATGCGAAAAGGATTACATTTCAAGCCTGTGATGCGTCATTTTGATTACACTCAAAACCTTGGTGATTGTGCGGTCTGCGCGGATCACATCGCCATCTTCGCCGTAGAGGGTTTCCTCGTCCATGGTGACGCGCAGGGCATGGCCGGGGCGGACATCCAATTCGCCGCGCTGGAACTGGGCAAGCCAGGATTCATCGGCCATCTTCGCGGTGAATGTCTTTTTACCATGACGGAATTCCCACATGGACGTCCCAAGAAAATCAGGCTTGCGGACCATGAGTATCTGCTCCGCGCTGTTGTGGATGACGTTATTTGTCAACAGGCTGTCAATCTGATCTTGGCTGACGTGAGCCGTGGCATCGATGCCGGAATCACCGTCATCGTTGGAAATCGTCACACGCTCGCCGGCCTGAAGGGGAGCGACGGCGTCGCAGATCCGAGCCATACTTTTAGCCATATCCGCAGATGGAATCTGTTTGTACGCCGGGTATCTGAGTGCGCCGCTCTTTGCGGCGGCGTCATGGATTCTGGCTGTCAGGGCGTGGAATTCGTTGGCCGTGCCCAAAGACTTGGTGTCGTCAAGATGACGCAACACGAAATGCTTGGCGTCCACAAGATAGGAACCAACCGCCTTTTTCCAGTCCAGGCTGCGGATAGAGTCGTCAGGGATGGCCTTTAGGATCTGCTTGACCCATATCTTGACAGACCCATCCTCGATTCTTTCCAAGAGAAAGACGGGCTGGATCTTGGAGTCAATGGCCGCGACAAGGGTCACATCGAGGGCCTGCAACGACTCGATAAAGTCAGCGGCGGCCTTGAATATCCGCTGCGGGTGGGCGACACCGGGTTCAAACGAGATCGTGATGCAATAATCCGGTTTTTTCTCTTCGGGCCAATTCGCCCAGCGTTCTTCGTCAGTCATGGCGTGATCCTGTTTACAGCGACATTCTGTCGCAAACCCGTAAACGCTTGCCCTTTCTTGGTCAATGAAATGCCCCGTAAATATAGGCCACATCTGGATTTCGACGCAAAAAAGCCCCGCGTGGGCGGGGCCTTGGTCAAGGGTTATTTCGTGGATGTTCCCACCATGGTGGGGCGATCAGGCTTCGTGGGCGGCCAGGGCCAGGGAGACACGCAACTCCTGGGTGATGAGGGCCAGGCCGTAGAGGGCGTCGTCGGACAGAGTCAGGCTTTCGCCGGGGCGGCGGCCTTCGGTCAGGGACTCGGAGAGGAAGGCGACCACGGCGGCGGCGCGGCCCATGGTATCGGCCGGGTCCGAGCCGGGAATGTAAATGGCGCTCATGATCGCCCCCTAGATCCGCGTGCCGAGTTTCTTGAGGGTGCGACGGATGGTGTCGCTGGATGTGTCCAGGAGCTTGGCGATCTCCACCGTGGTCAGGCCCATGGACCAGTAGCGCATGGCCTGATGGGCAATGGAGCTTTGGGCCGGAGTCAGGGTCAACAGGGCGCGGATGCCTTCCTTGCGGCCCTCCAGGCGGATCTTGGCGTCGTGCTCGCGCTGCTTGGCCTCCAGGGCCAGACGCTCCAGGCCGTTAAAGGCGGCGATGAAGTTCAGCTTCCAGCGGATAGCCTCGGAGCCGGTGAAGCCCATGACCAGGAGGGAGAAGGCGTCACGGGTGAGGGTGAAATACGGCTCTTTCTTGCCATTGGCTAAGTCATTGATCTTAAAGCACTCCCCAAAATTGGGGGCAGTGAATTCTTCGGGCAAGTCCTTGATCAAAGTGCGGATTGCGCGAAGGACGTGGTCATGTCGTTTACCGAAACGCTCGGCAATGACGGTGGACGAGACGACGGGGACGCCGTTGGACAGGGCCAGTTCGGAAACCAGTTCAAGAGTGGTCATGTGACCTCCAGTGGGTTTGTGCTTCTAGGCAGGCAGGATTGCCAATCGGCCAATAAAAAATGCCGGGTGCTAGAAACGGCCCACTGGAACCGCTGGTCGTCTTTAGGCTTGCGCCCTGGACATCACGACCACACCCGGCATCAAATTCGATGCGTTGGTTCGCCCCTGCTGGACCATGTTCCTGACGACAGGCAAATGGTCATTGGGCGCAAAAAAAGCCAAACTAACGGGGTGGCGTTGCCGCCAGTGGGGAAGGTGTTTTCTAGGCACCAAGGCGGAAATAGGCACACCCGTGGGGGAAAGTCAAGCGGATCACGAACCCCGGCTCCAGCCCACGACGCGCTCAGGAAGTATCCAGAAATGCCGCATGGGCGCAACGTTCACGATGTCCCGGTCCGGGGGCAGCACTTCCACTGCGTAGGCGTCGGCCCGGCCGATCTGGCGT
>Ga0265295_1002931_pt1 | contig 25798 bp, 23 predicted proteins | sample Munlansysbiofilm_FD_192503 | JGI IMG/M metagenome (GOLD analysis project Ga0265295, IMG submission 192503) | Leachate microbial communities from a municipal landfill in Southern Ontario, Canada - Methane capture system biofilm | ecosystem: Engineered > Solid waste > Landfill > Unclassified ... | reverse complement strand
AAGGTTTTTTTCATGAATTTGCTGGATTATTCGTGTTTGCGGCGGCAGTCGTCATGTTTGTAGCCTTGGGGTCTGCCCTCAAGAGGTGGTCATGAATCTCTTTTTGCGGGTCGCGGTAATATTAGTTCTTTTGGCTGGGGCCGCAATATTCATGAATTTCCATAAGGATCTGGAAGTGCCATTGGCTCGGCCATTTGCGGAGTTCCCAGTTGCGCACAACGGCTGGAAAATGGCTACACAATCAAATTTCAGTGATGATGTTTTGAGTTTGTTGCGACCGACAGAGTACCTTTCGAGACGTTATGCGCGCTCTGATGGTGCATACGTAGATATGTACTTAAGTTATTTCAACGGAAGTCCGGAAGGAGGTCGAATCCATTCTCCCAGAAATTGTTTGCCTGGCGGCGGGTGGACTGAGCTCTCTTCAGAGAAAATAACAATGAATATAACTGGAGAAGAAGTACATTTGGTCCGCGCTGTGTATGCTTTTGGAGAAAGTAAAGAGGTATTTTATTATTGGTTTGCCATGCGTGGTCAAACAATTTCCGATGAATACTCCCTCAAACTGGCCGAGATAACGGGCTCCATGTTTCATCGCCGGCGGGATCAGAGTTTCATTCGCATTTCAGTTCAAGCCAGCGATGATGTGGGTGTCACGCAAGAACGTATTGAGGATTTCCTGATGGATTTTTATCCGGTCATTCGCGAGTATCTGCCTTCATGAAAGGAAAAACCCGGTTCAACGACGACTACCGTCTGGATTGGCAGCGCTTGCGTTCAAGGGTGGTATGAGCAGCCATAAGGGTCGACAGCCTTTTTCGGGTGCGATTGCCCATGTCACCTTTTCCGGGGACTTTGGTGGTCGGGAAAAGGTGGCTGTTGGACTGTGCCGGAGCCTCAGAGATATCGGTCAGGATTGTCTGCTTTATATCGTCATCGAAGAACGGGCCGGTGACAAGAGGAATGAAAACCTCATGCGCTCGCTGGGAGATGTCGGCAGCTTTGGCCAAATCCGCAAAACGCGCTGCCGTTTTTCGCCCAGACTTTTGTTCGATCTGGCTGCAAATTTTCGGGAACAGGGAGTGCGTATTCTGCATTGTCATTGCTACAAGGCTTTGTTTTATGCCGTGCTCATGCGCACCCTGGGTTTTTTCGATGGCGCGGTGGTCTATACCCTGCATGGTCTGATACTCCCCAAGGGGGTCATGCCTTCCGTGATTAGAGGTTTTCAGATGCTCGGCCTGCGAACGGCCGATGGAGTCATCGGCTGTTCACGAGAAGTTCTGGCCAGTTCATTCCCGGATCCTGGCGGGGTGAAAACCGCCGCGATCATCAACGCCATCGAACTGCCCGCTGGAGATTTCACGGCGCTTCAGGCTGGGAAAACAAAAGCACGCAAGGAACTGATCAAGCGATACGACCTCGATCCTGAAGGGCTTGTCGTTATTAACGTGGGGAGGCTTTCTTCCCAGAAAAACTTCCCTCTCTACCTGCAACTCATCCAGCGGGATATGAGCATGGATCCCGATTCGAGGGCGAACTATCTCATTGTGGGCAATGGGGAACTGCAGGCCGATCTCGAGGCGATTGCCGAAAAGCTTGGCATACGCCACCGTGTTGTATTTACGGGATTCGTGTCTGATATGGATTCGGTCTACTTGGGTGCGGACCTGTTGATACAGACATCCACCTGGGAAGGCACCCCCATGTGTCTGCTTGAGGCGCGCGCCTACGGACTTCCGGTTATTGCTCCGGCTGTTGGTGGAAACATTGATGTGGTCACGAGCGGGAAGGACGGGTTGTTGTACCCGGTAGGGGATGCGGATTCCCTGATGGCCGCTTTTGCGGAATATTGTAGGGATGCGGCTTTGCGGCAAAATCACGGCCAAGCGGCTTACGAGCAGACTGGAACTGAGTTCGGCATGCGTGACTGGGCCCTGCGACATATGGATTTTTATAGCGTTCTTACAGAGGGCAATGCACCTGAGGGCCTCGCATGACGATCAGTTCAATGCCCGTTCGGCAGAAATCACGATTTTTGGACAAACTCATGTTTGTCGTTCCCTTTTTCATGTTGGGGCGTGTTCAGGAAGTTTTTCCTGTACTGTGGCCTTTTCGCTTGGTTTTGCTTACCGCAGTTTTGCTCATCATAACGACAGTATTGAACAAGGGGCTCGCTCGTCCCCGCTTGGCATTGTTCTGGCGCTCCAGAACGTTCCGGTGGTTCGCCGTCATGGTGGCATTGATGTTGTTGAGTGTCTTCACGAGTATATATAAATCGCATTCACTTAGCGCTGCTAAGGAGTTTGTTCTGTATTTTGGTGTCATCCTGCTGGCGCTTAATTGTCAGGTGGATCGAAAAGAAGATTTTAAGTTCGGATTGATCGGAATAGTACTGACCATGTTTATTATGGGGATCATTTGCTATGTATCTCCAAGATATGTTGAAGGAAGCCGGGTCGCAGCAAATTGGTCTTATGATCCCAATGACACAGCCCTCTTTTTTGTCATGTTGCTTGCCCTTATTCTACCGTCAGCAAAATACGTCAGGAGGCTTTACAGGTGGTTCCTGTATGTGCTCGCCGTCATGGGAGTGGGGGTTGTAATCCTGACCCAATCCCGTGGGGGCTTGGTGGCGGGCGTCGTCACCATCACTGCTTGGGGGCTTTCCAGGGGAGTCAAGGGTGTCGTCCGGCTTTTCCTGCTTGGCACCCTAGGGGTGACGCTTATTCTCGCGGTCGTCCCGGCCGAGCAACTGCAGCGTTTCACTTCGCTTGGCGACCTGGAAAGCGATTACAACATGACGGCCAAGGGGGGACGGATGGATATCTGGAAGAACGGACTCTCTGTATTCATGGAAAACCCAATATTTGGTACAGGATTCGATACTTTTAAAATTGCGGAAGGACTTGCAAACGCCGGAGGCAAGTGGAGTCAGGCTCATAACTCGTTTCTTGAGGTCGCCGTCGAATTGGGACTTCCAGGGATAATAGTTTTTTTGGGTATGCTGCTTTCCGCGTACAAGATGGCCAAGCCCACTGACGAGGCTGACTGGTTCGGCCGGGGACTCAGGTTATCTCTGATAAGTTACTTGGCGGGGGGCATTTTTCTCTCTTGGGGCTATCACATTGTCCCTTATTTCGTTTTGAGCCTTGCCATGATTCGTGAGCGAGTCCTGGCCATGGAGGGTGCTTCGGTTCTGAACCTCTCGAAGGAGGAGTCGTCCGAACAGAGGGGCGCTGCACTATCCAGAAGAAAACGGTACAGCATGAGAGCGTCGTAATGAGTCCATTTGAAAATTCCATGGCGCGGATCTCGTTAGACCACGGGAAGTTAATGCCATGAAGCCCTCATTGCTTATCCTCGATCAATGGGCCAGCGCCAACCTCCAGGCGGGAACCAGCAAGAACTGGTTGTACGACGGTTTGAGGGAGTCGTTTGATATAGGCATGGTCAACGCGGACACCCCTTTTGTGAAGAAGAGGATCGCTTGTTCCTGCTTGCTCAAAGCGCTGTTTTCCAAGCCTTCGGATTTGCGCCGGGAGTATCATCGTCAGTTGGAATGGGCGACCAAGATTCCGGAAGCATTCAGCGCCAGGACCGTGCGTTTCCAGAAGGCACTGGATAGGGCGGTTGGATATGACGCGACCTTTCAGGTCGGGTGCCTTTTTGGCCCCCTGAACGCGCCTGGCAAAGTGCATTTTTCCTACCACGATCAAAACGTGGCCATGGTGGAGCGGGCCTGGCCTGATTGGATGCCGCGACATTTCTTCAGGATCAGGGAACAATTCTACGAGCTGGAAAAAGCCTCGCTCCAGGTAAAGAATCTGATTTTCACCTACAGTGCGCATACCCGGCAATCAATGATCAACGACTATGACATCAAGCCTGAAAGGGTCATGGTGGCACCCACAGCGTGTAAAATCCCCTATCCGGACGTGGGCCGTGTCTTGGCAGAACGTAAGGATAAATTGATCTTCGCGGCCACTGATTTTTACCGCAAAGGTGGGGATCTGGTTTTCGAGGCATTCAAAGAGCTTCGGGCCCGCAGGCCCGGCCTCGAACTGGTGCTGGTGGGCGTGGCGGCGGATGAACCGCTCCCGATGGGCGCACGCCATCTTGGTCTGGTTCCCTTTGAAACGCTGATGGAAGAATATCTTTCCGCCTCTATTATCCTCCATCCCGCCCGACATGACGCCTTTCCTAATGTCCTGAAGGAAGCGCAGGTCTGCGGATTGCCCGCAGTGGTTTCGGATTCCATGGGCATTCCCGAAATCGTCACCAACGGTTCGACCGGCATTGTCATGGAACGGAACGATGTGCGAACTATAGTCGAGTCGGTCGAGAGTCTCCTTGATGCACCGGAGAGGCTCCGCGGCATGCGTGAACGTTGTCTGGTCGAAAGAGACCGCTTCATCCCAAAATCCTGCGTGGACCGTATCGCCAACGCCATGCGCGAAGTCATGAAAGAAGTTTCCGCATGAGTCGGAAGAGAGTGCTTTTTGCCACGGCCCGCGCGCCCTATCCGCTGGATACCGGGGCCAAAATCAGGACGTGGCACATTCTTTCCGGATACGTGGATCGCTATGACGTGGATTTGATCCACTTCATAGATTCCGCATTTGAGGCCGATTGGCGCGAGGCGGCATCAACCTTGGGCGTGAACACGATTTTCGGCTTGGATAACCACGATCTCAACCGGCCTGCCGCGCTGTCAGACCTGCTGACCGCTTTGATCAAAGGATTGCCGGTTTCGACCATCAAGTACGCCAGTGCGGATTTCACGATCCGTATGGGGGAACTCGCCCCAGAATATGACTTGGTGCATGTGGACACCATCCATCTGGCGGGTTGCCTGGGCCTCTTGGGAAACAGCTCAGACGGACCTTTTACAATCATCAATGCCCACAACGTGGAATTCCAGATTGCCCGGCGGATGCGGGATCTGGAGCGATCCTTGCCGCGCAAGCTGGCCCTGGGGTTGCACGCCAGGAATATGTGCCGATTCGAGACGCGCGCCTTCCGTGAGGCGGACAAGGTACTGGCCGTGTCCGACGAGGACCGTTTGCAGATCGAGGCCTTGGCCGGATCGGGTAAGGTCATGTTGGTCGAAAACGGCGTGGACGTGGAGTATTACACGCCTGCCGACGATCCCGCAGGGCAGGCTGAAAATTTGGTTTTTGTTGGCTCCATGGATTGGCTGCCCAATATCGACGGCATGAAGTGGTTTGTCCGCGACATCCTGCCTTCCATTCGGACCGTCCTGCCGGAGGTCCGTATCACCATTGTTGGGCGCAGGCCCCATCCGGATATCCAGGCCCTGCACGACCCGGCCGCAGGGGTGGTCGTCACAGGTACGGTGGACGATGTGCGCCCATTTGTCCGCGAGGCCTCGGTGGTGGTTGTGCCCCTGCGTTTCGGTGGCGGAACTAGGCTCAAAATTTTGGAGGCATTCGCCATGGGTAAGGCCGTCGTGTCTACCTCCCTTGGCTGTGAAGGTATCCTTTGCGAGAATGGTCGTCATTTGTGCATTGAGGATCAAGCCCCGGCCTTTGCCCGGTACTGTCTGGAACTGATGGTCGACGAGGCCGCCCGGCGGCGGTTGGGAACGCAGGGCCGGCAGTTGGCCTTGTCCCGGTACTCCTGGGACGCTGTGGTGGGGCGGATGCACGAGGCCTTGGAGCGGGAAATGGCCAGGAAGGAAAATGCCCATGAGTAGCGATAAGTCCGCTATCAAGGTAGGCTTCGGACCGAAGACCGAGTCCAATTCTTTTACGCAGTCGGGGGTGAAAGTAGCCGCAGAGTTGACCCGCCAAAGCGGGTTCGAATGTGGGTTCTTTCGGTGGAACCCTTTTGATGTCGACGAGTTGCTGGCTTACGACATTCTGGTTTTCATCAAATACATCCCCGGGTTGGACGTGCTGACGGCACTGAAGGCGGCGGGCAAGATCATGGTTTTGGACTACCAGGACACCTTTCTCTACCCGTCGGTCTATGAAACCAATCTCCTTCGTCGTCTTGCAAAAAAAATATTCTATCTGTCCATGGAACGGGAGGCCGCCCGGCAGTTCGCCCTGCTTGACGGTTGTTTCATTGCCACCCCGTTACTTAGCGACGTGGTGCACAAAGCAGGCATGCGCCCTCTTGAGCTGCCCAGGCAAATATACAACGACGATAACGAGTCCCATTTCAAGGAAGCGACCGACGCTGTTGACGGGGTTGTCCTTTACTGGACCGGCGTCTCGTTGAATCAGCCGCAAAACGATGCGATTCTGCCCGTATTACGTCGACTGAAGGACAGGTATGGCTGCCGGGTGGTTTGCGATACGGACCGGAAGGGTGAACACGACTGGATCGAATACCGGACCTTCGACAACGCCACTTGGTCCAGGGAAATGTTGGTGGCTGATATTGCCTTTCGCTGGCGAGACACATCCAACCTGCAGCATTTCAAGGACCCGAACAAGGTCTTGAGCTATATGGCGGCCGGATTGCCCGCCGTAATTCATCCCACCGCCTCGGAAAGGCTTGTTGTCAAGGACGGGGAGACCGGTTTTTTTGCGAGCACGGTCGATGATTTCGAGCGTGTCGTCACCCGCCTTGTCCTGGAACCGGATCTACGCCGTAAAGTCGGTGAGGCTGCGCACGTTGAAGTCTGGGAAAAGTATTCCTTGAGAAAACATGTGAAATGCCTGCGAGGGCATCTCCTGCGATTGCTGCAAGTACATAGCTGACGGAGAGCACTTTGTTGAAGATATTAGACATACTTCCGCCCAAGGGATCGCTTGGTGCCCCGCATTTTCGCTCACGGTATGAAGGCATGCCGGATGACTATGAGTTTCATATTCTGGTCACCGGCGACATGGTGCATGACGGCGAGGAGTTTGCGCGCGCCAAGCTGCACGTCCAGCCTTCGGCCATGCCGTGGACCCGTTGGCGGATGATCTGGCGGTCCCTAGCCCTGGCCGCCAGGGCCATCCGCTTGGCTCGGAGCAAGAATGTGGACGTCATTATCTGTTATGATCCTCTGACGCTCGGAATAGCCGGCATGCTGGCCAAGTTTTTTTCCGGAGCAAAGCTGGTGATCGAGATAAACGGACACCTCCGCGACGCTCGTGACGCGAGGCTCGTAAAAGGGGAAAACTCCTGGCTCCGGCGCAACCTCTTCAACTTGGTCGGCTCCATGACTCTTTCCTCAGCTGATTGCATCAAGATCCTGAATCAGGAGCAATATGAGGAATGGCGCTCCATCTTGTCGAAAAAGAGTGTGGTGATGTTTCACGATTACGTGCCGACTAGCCAGTTCAGAAGGCCTGGGCGTGATGACCGGTTTCTCTATTGCCTGGGGTATCCGTTTTACCGCAAGGGCGTGGATATCCTGATTGAAGCTTTTGCGAGAATTCTCCCGGAATTTCCTGAATACCGTCTGGTGATCATGGGACACTGCCGGAAGCCCGAATTACAGCGCTGGAAGGCGCGCGCCGTGGGCGTCGGCAATGTGGAATTCAGAAATCCAGTGCCTTATGACGAGGTGGGCGATTTCATTACCTCCTGTACAGCCCTGGTGATCCCGTCGAGATCGGAAGGCATGGGCCGTGTTTTCATCGAGGCTATGGCTGCATCCAAGCCGTGCGTGGGCACACGGGTGGGGGGCATTCCCAACGTCATTGTGGATGGCGAAACCGGCCTGCTTGCGGAGCCGGAAAACGCGGAGGATCTGGCCAACAAACTGCGGGTGCTTCTGGCCGATGCTGGTCTGAGGGCTCGAATGGGGGAAGCAGGAAGACGTCGGGTGGAGGCGGTGCTTTCGGAGATAATCTACGTGAAGTGTTTCCGGAGGATGCTGGATGAGGTTCTCCCCGGTGCATCAATCCATGGGGGCATACAGTTCGACGGATACCGGGGAGGAACGAAGTAGTGGCACAGTCCATCAAGAGAAGTCTCGCCTGGATGGGGGGGAGCAGCCTGCTTGGCCAAGTGATTACCTGGTCCATCACCATAGTGGTGGCCAGGTTGCTGACCCCGGCCGACTACGGTCTGGTTGCCCTGTCTGGGCTTTTCACTGTTTTCGCCATATCGATCAGCGAGATGGGCGTTGGTGCATCAGTTATTCAGAGTGAGGAGATATCCACTTCGCAGATTCGCAGCCTATACACGCTTTCTCTTCTTATCGGTCTGGGCATGACGGGTATTGGATACGCCGTGGCTCCGGTGCTGGCTCAAATATTCGATGAGCCCAAGATTATCCCGCTTACGCGTTTTCAAAGTCTTGTTTTTTTGTTGTCGGCGGCCAAGTCCATGCAGCGCACCGTTCTGGTTCGTAACATGCATTTTGACGTCATAGCCAAGATGGACACCGGGGCGCGGATTCTGACTTCCATCTCCACCCTGAGCTTGGTTTATTTAGGGGCGGGTGTATGGGCTTTGGCGGGGCAGTGGTTGTTGCTCGAATTTTACATGTTCCTGGCGTACGCAGGCATCAGTCGGATCGTGCCCAAGATCAGGATCGATTTCTTTGAGATCCGTGAGGTGTTCCGCTTCGGTGCCGTGGTTATGCTGCGCAATATAACCTTCAAGCTTTACTCCATGGTGGACGTCATCATTCTTGGCAAACTCGTGAGCAAGACGTTTCTTGGCGGGTACACCTTTTCGAAGCAACTGACCAACATGCCCTTCGAAAAGATCTTGACCTTGGTCAACCGGGTGCTTTTCCCGTATTTCGCTCGGGCCAAAAAAGACCTCTCGGTCATGCGGGATTGGACTGTGCAGGTAGCCGAACTGGAAGCCCTCTTTTTAGTCCCTTTTTTCATAATGCTTTTTGGCTGTTCGGAGCAGGTCATTCTGTTGATGCTCGGCGACAATTGGGAAATGGCCATATTTCCGATGCGGCTCTTATGCGTCGCCAGTATCTTCATGCTTATTGAAAATTATAACACCATGGTTCTTACCGCCTTGGGCTACGTCAAGTCGCAAATCATATACACGTTGACGCAGCTTGTGTTTATTGCGGGGGGTATGTTTTTGTTCACTCACTTTTGGGGCCCAGAGAAGTCCATTTTCGTCTGGGTTGTTTTTTACCCGATCATAGCGCTTGCGTTGAATAACTACCTTGTGAGGAAAATTAGGCTTTCCTATCGATTCGTCATTGGAAAACTCTACAAGTTGTTTGTCGCGCACGGTGTCTTGGCCGGGACTCTATTCGCCATAGACATGTATTATCACGGAGCTGTCTGGAGTATGCTTGCCGTGAAGGTTCTTTTGGGAGGGGTGGTTTACCTATTATGCGTCTATTGCATAGACAGTGCAAAGCTGCTGGATGTATACAGGTTAATCGTATCAAAGAAAAGCGATGTGAATGTTTAGGAGTTGGTCGTGTCGAAAATTAGTGTCATTATGCCCTGTTACAATGGGGAGGAATTGGTTGCTCAGGCCATTGAGTCCGCCCTTGGGCAGGCATGCCCCGACTTCGAAGTTATTCTCGTTGACGATGGTTCCACGGATGCAACCCCTGAAATTGTTCAACGGTATACCGACGACACGCGGTTTAGATTGTTGCGGAAGAGCAATGGCGGTGTCGGCAGTGCACGGAACCTTGGAATGGAGCATTGCACCGGGGACTATTTTCTTTTCCTGGATGCCGACGACGAACTGCTGCCCGGTTGCCTGAACAACATGGTTGAACAGCTTGAAGCCCATCCCGAGGCCATCGCCGCGTTTGGCCGTCATCAGATTTATGATGTGGAAACTGCCGAACGTTTTTCCGTCAACAATCTGTTTCCTCCGTCAGACACAGACATCAACGGGTTCGTGAAATTCATGCTGCAGTTCGGTATGTTCTATCGACTCGATTCGGTGGCCTATAGAATGAGCGCCGTGAAGGGGTTACGTTTCGATACAAGGATGAAGTTGGGACAGGACTTCAAGTTTATCCTGGAAATGGCGTGCCGGGGGCCTCACATTGCCCACGACAAGTATTGCTCCCTCCTACGCCGCGGTCATAATTCGATTACTCGCCAGAGGGCCCAGTTTACCTATTCCTGCGAACGTCAGACGGTCATCGATTTCTATCAAACCCATGGCCCCCAAAGGATTACCTTGCGGGACGCCCTTTCCTGGCAGCATGTCCGCTTTTCCAAACGGTATGAGGGAAATCGGCCGTTCAAGGCCTGGAAGCACGGCTTGCTGGCGTTGGTGCTGAACCCGGCCAACGTCTATGCCTACAAGCATTTGATCGGGCAGTTGGTGTTGCGCCGTTCCGCAGATTCATAGCCGCATGTTAACCGACGATGGGCGGTAGTGGAGCTTCCGCATGTCGCTGCCGGAAGACCCAAGCAAGAGGAGATAGGTTTTGGCACAAGTTGAAAGCGCTCACTATGAGTTTAGCAAATACGTATCCAAAGAACGCTGGGTAAGTTTTTACCATCAGATGGTCGAGGTCTTGAAATTCGTCCCCGAAAGCGTGCTTGAACTCGGACCGGGGCCGGGAATATTAAATACGCTGCTGAGTAAGTTCGGTGTTGAGACGGTCACTGTTGACCATGCTCCGGACCTCTGGCCGGATGTTGTTGCCTCGGGAGTGGCCTTGCCCTTTGTCGATAATCAGTTTGATTGCACATGCGCTTTTCAGGTCCTGGAGCACTTGTCGTACGAGGATTCCCTCAAGGTGTTTGCGGAATTGGTCCGAGTGGCTCGAAAGGGCGTTGTAGTCAGTTTGCCCAATGCCGCCATCCTTTGGCCTTTTTCGGTGTATATACCCACCATGGGTGTTCGATATTTTCATGTATCCAAACCTACCCGGATCCTCGGAACGTTTCCGCTTCGTCATAAGCATTACTGGGAAATTGGACGGCCCGGATATTCTCGCGATAAGATCGTCGGGGACTTCTTGAAGGAGCAGGTTGATCTGAAAGATGAACATCGCGTGAAAGAATTCCCATATCACCACTTTTTCGTGTTCAATAAAAATATGACTGAAAGACTGGGTAACGGGGCATAGTGGACTATTGATAAGCCCGGAAGCAAGAGATTTCAGCTTTCTTGGCCTGTAAGTGTTCGTCAATCCGGGTGCAAATGTCTGAAATGATATGAATTGTAAAAGAAGATGTAGGGTAGGCCCGATGTTTCGGCATCGCCAACCATGTTGAAGGGGAATTTGTTTCCTCTGGGCAAAAAAGTGAGGCTGCATGAAGAAAGTTTATTGCGCGTTTCTTTTGGTCCTGTTTATTGGGGCGTGCGGCACAAGTGCCCACGCCGACTCCATAACGGCCGTCTGGGTGAACAACGGTCAGGACAAGGTGGTCAAGGACGAACTGCGGGCCTCGCAGGGTCTGGACGTAATAAACAGCGTGTGGGACGGCAATGATATTCGTCTGTTTGCGGCCCGGAATGAGGTAGTCAGTTTCAACACAGTGATAGAGAGCGCCTCGGGAGAGGCACGAGATGTGCTTGTCTCCGTCAGCGATCTGGTGTCCGAGGACGGCGATAAAATTTCCTCCCGCAAGGCCGAGGGCGACAGTGTCTTCGACTATCATGGCAGGAATATCGAATTGTTCTTCGTCCGTTATCTCCAGATCGTCGGGTTGTCGCAGCTGGCCTATACCCCCACCTACGACGAACGGCACGTGCCTCATAAGCTGCAACTGCCGTACACCCTGCCCAAAGGGAAATCCCGCGGCGAGTTCAAGGACCGTCCCAACGCCAACAAATTCTATCCGGATATCGCCGTACCCATCGAGGTCGTAGGCTCGTTCATCATTCCCGAAGGCGAAAATCAAAGCGTCTGGGTGGATATCTACGTCCCGCGTGACGCCAAGCCCGGGGTGTATAAAGGTACGTTGACGGTCGAGGAATGGGGCGGTGCGCCCGTCGAACTGCCCGTCGAACTGGAGGTGTTGCCTCTGTACATGCCCGACACGTTCGAAGCAAAGACCATGGTTTGGATGAATACGGAGGACGTCTACGAGCGGTTTACCGGGATAAGGTGGAGGGACGCGGGTAGTGTGACACCTGAGATAAGGGAGGTTATGGACACGGCCTGGTATCGATATATGCAGATGGCCAAGCGGCATCGGATTCACATGATAACTGAAGGATTGGAAATCTTCCGCAATGAGAAGTTCTCGCGGCTGGGTAAGATATATGATGGGAAGCTGTTTACCAAAGAGCATGGATACGAGGGGCCTGGCTATGGCGTTCCCTCCGATGTTTATTCCGTAGGTACTTACGGCGGCTGGGGGGCTCTGCGTTCTTGGGATCGGAGCCGAAAAGAAGATATGTGGAAGTGCAGTGATATCATTGTCAACTTTTTTGAGGAAAATTTCCCTGACGTGGAATATTTTCTCTACCTTAAGGATGAACCTCAAGGGGAAAAGGCCTATGCTGAAGTGGAACAGTGGGGCCGTTGGGTGAAGGAGAATCCTGGCCCGGGGAAGAGGCTCAAGACCCTGTGCACCGTACCGCTACCACGTCAACAACAGTACATGCCATCGGTAGATATCGCCTTCGAGCTTTGGGGGGACAAGGATGTCTACAAAAAAGCGTTAGCAAAGCTCAAGGCCGACAACGGTAAGGTCATGACCTATAACGGATGGCGGCCCTCTGGAGGAACGTTCATGACGGAGGATGACGGCCTCGCTCTGCGCGTGAACGGCTGGATTCAGTACAAACACGATATAGACAGGTGGTTTTACTGGGCAGGAACCAATTATCGTAACGCAAGCACTCGAAAACACCAGATTAACGTGTTCCGGCAGGCACGCACCTTCGGGCGCAAGAACGACACGGATCACCCCAAGTACGGCGAGTGGGGTAATGGCTACGGTAACGGGGATGGCCTCCTGTTCTATCCGGGCAAGGACACCGTTTATCCAGAGGATAGCTACAATCTGCTGGGCCCCATCGCGAGCCTGCGCCTGAAGCTTTGGCGGCGAGGCCTGCAGGACTACGAATATCTCAGACTCGCCCACGAGGTCGATCCCCAGGCCGTGGACGCGCTGGTCAAGGAGATGGTTCCCGAAAGCTTATGGGAGTTGGGTGTCTCAGACAAGGATGATCCGACATATATTCACAAGGGTATTAGTTGGTCAGTGAATCCGGATGACTGGGAGAGGGCGAGAAGAAAACTGGCGGAGATCATCCTGCAAGGGGTGTAATGTCGAACGAAAAGTATACGGCATGTTGCTTCTAAATTATGGGTATGTTGCATGTGAAGAATGCCTTAGGTACAAATAAGAAGATCGGGAAGCATACTGTTCTTGTCTTATTTTTGCACGTCTAGACTCTGACCTTTTTATGTTAGTTTTATTTATCTGAATGTAATTTTAATTCCAAATAATTTATTAAAAAATTATTTTCAAATTTAAGACGATATTTTTATTTAAAATGTGATTTATGATTTTTAAATCGCTATTATAAAATATTTTTTGTATAATTATTAGGATTATATATTTTTTATGATTGCTAAATTATAATTTATTTTTTTATATTCAAAATATAAAGGTATATATGAAATCATGTATTAATTTTTCTAAAGTTGAGTATGCCAATATATATTTACTGAGGCTTTTTGCAATTTTTTTATTGTGAATAGTCATATGGGGGATATTTATCCCAGTAAAGCCTATGCATTTGGTGGCTATTTGGGTAATTCTTTGTTTTTTTTTGTTTCTGCAATGGGTCTTGCATTGAGTAAAAGTTGTCATCTTTCTTATTTATTATGGTTAAAAAAGCGCTTCTTTAACTTGTTGCTACCAATAACAATACTGGTGATGGTTGTTGAGTTGGATCTAGGAGGTGCTTTGTCTAAGTTGACAGAGCTTCTTATTCCTCGCGAGCTATCTCAGCTAAAAAGTTTTTTTCCAAACCTTGTTATTTTGTATTTATTTTTTTGGCCCCTCAATAAGCTATCAATTCGTCAATTAGGTGTGGTTCTCGTCTCGTTCGCGATAGTCCCATATGTTGTGCTATATAGTTTTCCGGATGTGATTTTCTCGTTCGAAACATCTCTTGCGCTAACTTTTTTTCCCTTTTCAGCTTGGATGAGTTTTGTGGCAGGATTGCTGGTCGCCCGCTTGCTCGCGAAAGGATATTTTGAATGTACTTCTTTTGTGTCCACATTTTTTTGTGGAGCAGGGTTATTTATTTGTTTATATTTGCATTATTTGATAGGGAGCAGTTCTGTTAATTCAATTCAATTGTTGGTTATATATGTGAATTTGATGGCAGTGTTGTTTATTTATTACGCTTCATATGTATTTAATTTGCTTCCACAAAATACTGTTATAGTTAGATTGAGTAAGCAGCTTTCTTTATTATCTCTTCCTGTATACATTATCCATTTTGAAGTAATACATTTGGTTATTCCTTTTAAATTCAATCCTTTTGTTAAGGTTGGGTTGATATTTTTAACATCATTTATCTTGGCAAAGGGTTTTGATTTTATCTACGCCTGTATTCGAAAAAAAGTGAATTTTTTCTTAGAAATGAAAACCGCTTGAATATATTTTTTCTGTTTTTGGATCCGACAAATGCGTAATCAGCAGACTCTGGAACATCCATGAATAAACTCCGCGTAATGCATGTCATCATAGGCAACGGCTTTGGCGGACTTGAAAACGTCATGCTAGACCTCATCAAGGCGGGGGATAAGGATCGGTTCGAATATTTTATTCTTTGTCTCAGCACGCCCGACGTCATCAGGGACAAACTGGAAGAATCAGGTGCGACCGTGTTGGATCTCGGCTATGGAGAGGGGCTTCATCCGGTTCTGCCGCTGGCGATCCGGAAAGTCGTGAGCGAGCACCGCGTCGACATCGTGCACAGCCACGACTATAAACCCTTTTTTTACGCCACCCTCGGCTGTCTGGGAAAACGCAACCTCGTCAAAGTCTATACCGAGCATTCGAGCATCCTTTCCATGGGTAGGCGGCACCAAAGAATCGCCCGTCTGCTCGCATGCTTCAACGATGCCATGGTCATGGTCAGCGAGCACCTGCAAAAGTACTGGACGGATCATATAGGTCTACCTGCAGAGAAGACGACGGTTATCCACAACGGCATAGATACCGGCCTTTTTGCCCGCCAGGGGGACCGGGAATCACTCAAAAGGGAATTTGGCCTACAGGGAAAGCTGGTCATTGGAACCGCATTGCGTCTGAATGAGCAGAAAGGGCTGCAATATCTTGTTGCTTCCGCCCCGCGCGTAAAGGAACAATTCCCTGAAGCGCGGTTCCTTGTCATCGGCGAGGGCCCGCTTAGGGACGACCTGATTGCTCAAGCACGGAAATTAGAGGTGGAAGACATATTCCTGTTCCCTGGCTACAGGAAGGACATTTCAAGAATCCTTCCGGCCTTTGATATCTATGTGCTCCCATCCCTTTGGGAAGGACTCCCTCTGGGCATGATCGAGGCAATGCTGGCGGAGTTACCCATTGTCGCTACCACGGTGGGAGGCATACCTGAGGCCCTCATCCATGGAGACAACGCCCTGCTTGTCCCGCCTGCGGACAGCGCTGCCCTTGCCGATGCACTCTGTCACCTCGCCGCTTCTTCCAATTTTAGGCAACAAATGGGGGAAAAAGCCCGTAGCCATGCCTTGGCGGAGTTCGCATTGCAAAAGACAGTTCGCACATACGAAACCCTGTACGTGAACATCTTGGCTGGCAAGTAGTTGATTGTTACTCCGTTCTTTGTGAATTGTTCCGCTAAGGTTGCGGGCAGGTGACCTCTGAACCTCCGATGCGAAGGGAATCGATCACGTGCCGTACCTTCATTGCATTTTCCCATTTTGCCGAATTGAGCCCAGATGAGAAGATGCAACCTGCCAGACATCCTCGTCGCCCGAGATAAAACGCATCCAAGCTTGAACTACGGCCAAATTCAGTAGCAGAAAAGCAGAAAGGGCTCTTCCCGGAGGTGTGACGTTCTTTGTTTTGAACGCTGTCCACGCTCCGATCCAGCAGAGAATCTGGAGGAAGCCGAACGCCGTCAGGAGCCCACCAGCCAGAAGGCTGAAGATCAGGCAGGCTGCCAGCATTGCCGGTAGGAAGAGTCGCAGAATCTTGTGTGAAATGAATCTCAGCCAGAGCCGGTTTTTCCAAGGCAGGAACAATTCAGGAGCCAGTCGAAGCAATTGGAGGTTGCCGTACAACGTCCTGATTTTCCTGGAAAGCTCCCCTGCGGTGTCTGCCGGTCGTGTATCGATCGCTATGGCCTCTGCGTCATAGGCGACCCTGTATCCTTGCATGACGGCACGCATGGGTATGAGAAGATCGTCAAGGATTGTTCCGTGGGGTAGCGGGCTGAAGCATGCTTTGCGCAAGGCGTATATCGCACCCGTAACGCCGATTACAGAGTCGGTTGCCGCTTCATTGTTTCGGAGGCGGACTTCATAGTCCCAATACGCGGACCCAATACCTACAGCAGCTCCATCGCTACGAATCGGCTTGATGACGAGTCTTCCCGAAACAGCTCCCACCTGAGGGTCGTTGAAGTTCGAAACAAGCCGCATGACCACATCAAGGTTGAACGTCTGACGAGCATCACCGAAAATCAATAATTCATGACTCGCGGCTTCAACCCCGGCATTCAAGGCCGCTGCCTTGCCTGAAGGTGATACCAGGGTGATCAGTTTCACCCGTTTGTCGCCATAGCCGACTACGGCTTCATTCGTGCCATCTACTGACCCGTCGGAAACGATGATGAGTTCCAAAAGAGACGAAGGGTACTGCATGGAAAGGATGTTTTCTATTCGATCATGGACGTGGCTGATTTCGTTTCGCACGCAGACAATGATAGAAACGGGCTCGAAGAGGGGATTTTTGTTTACAGATTTAGGCTTGAACCGCGCAAAAATCCATTGCTGCAATGGGTACCCTGCTATGGTGTATGACAACAGGAAAATAGATATAAATGTCAGTTCTGTCATAATTGATTTTTCATGATTAGATTATAAAATTTTCTACGCTTATTCGATGTAGCCATATGCGATTAGAGTAGAGATATTAAATATTTTAGCGAGCTGTCATTTATGCGCCACGCTTATAGTGATCAGTCAGCAAGGTTCTTCGACATGCCATGTTCCGTACTGGAAAGGTACGTCATATGGCAGGGTTTCAACACTATTTATCAAATTATCTTTCATCTCTTGCTATACACGCAGATTGTATTCTACACGACTGGAAAATTGTCAGGAAGAAGCTTTCAGCGACGATCTGACGTCAATAACATCTTTCCGAAAAAATAAATCAATTTTTCTCGAAATAGCCTTAAGCACAACCGCGCCAAGAAAAGAAGAAATCATTCCACCGTACATCGCCGCTGGATAACCTGTCTTCAGGACCTGTGTATAAAAAAGAATTACTCCGCCATGTATAAGGAAAAATTCATAAGAATAATTTTGAATAACGAACAATGGCGAAAATATAAAATTAAATAAATTCGTACATGTAGAATTTTTAATAATTGTTTTATATTCTAAACCATTTTGAGAAATTAATGCATGTATAAAATATCCTAATAGGAAAGATATGAAAAAGTTATATGGGATGTCAAATTTTAAAAGCAATAAGATTATTACTATGCATATCATGGTTTTTAATAAAATATTTTTTATTATTTTACATATATAAACACATATATATAGGCAAATTATTACAGTTATAAACCAGGCTATTACGTATATTTTGTGTTCGATGAATAGATTTCCTCCAATAATGGCAAAAAATAATTCTTTTACACCTATATCTTTGTACTGACAAATTAAATTTGTGGTTATAGCTCCAATTATTACGATCCAATAAGGAATGTATATTCTTTTAAGTCGTTTGATAATCCATTCATTTGCAGATTTATTTTGAAAGAAAGAGTAATATCCTGAGATGAATAAGAAAAAAGTGAATGCGTAAGAAAGAGAGTTGTTTGAATCAATGTGATATTGAGCATCACAGTGAAAGATGTATATAATAATTGTTGATACTATTCTTAAAACTGAGTTCACAGCAGATGCGATGTCAGATATGGTCAGTGGTCTACTTGTATTGTTGTTTGTCATATCTCTAAATCGACGTTTGGTGAGAAAAAATTAATGGACTTATATATCTCTAGTGAAATGGACGGATTTGGTTACTAAATTGAATGACTATTTTTTAAGTGGGAACTCATGTTAATGAATCTGCCAATTGTTGCAGATTTGAAGGTTAGTTGAGGAGGTGCAGAAGTCAAGTCTGATTTATTTGAACTGGGCCTGGATCTCTGAGGCCAAGAAGTGCCTTATTTTATTCTCAAAAAAGGCCCTTTTTTCGACCTTAGAATGAGGTCAGTAGAGCAAAATCTGCCTATTTTTATATCCATAAATCTAATATTATTAAGAAAAACTTGCGCTGCGAACTCTTAGAATCCCCACTCCACCATGTTCGCGCAATCATGCGCATCATACGGAGCCGGTTGTTCGCTGAGCATATTGTCGGCCTTCACGATGGGCGCGTACCCGCTTTGCCTGCGCACATGATCCACAAACTTCACGCTTCCAACGGCCAGCTCCGCTGTCCACACATCATCCCGGCACAAGTGCCCGCGCCTGACCACATTCTGTACCCAGCCCGCATAGTGTTCCGGAAATGATGGATTATCCGGCATACCTGCCAGCCTGGACAGCTCCGGCACGTTCACTGTCTTGTAGCGCTGCTTGGGCTTCACGATTTCGTGATAGCCGCCGTGCTTCCACTCCGATGGATGCCTGACCACTCCGGCCCGAACCATGTTGGTGTCGATGTACAGCGAGCAGCGCACCAGATGCTCTCCGCTCTCCACCGCCGTGGCATGATAGCGCCGTTCCCAGAAGCTTCCCTTGCGGCCTGTCTTCTTGTTGTACGTGGCGGCCACCTTGGAGCCCAGGTCGCGCATCATTTCCGGTATCGCCTCCCGGTCCGAAGGGCTGACCACGAGCAGATGAACGTGGTTGGAGGTCACCGTAAAATTCAGCACCGGCACCCGGTAGCGGGCCTGATTTTCAAAGAGCGTGTCCGTGAGCAGTTTGCGGTACAATACCTGACTCAAGAGAAAGTCCCGGTTGTGACAGCGGGCAGTCAGATGCCAGACATAACCAGGCTCGAAAAATCGTTGAGGGTATCCCATACAGACCAGGCCGGTGTTGGTAGGTGCATCCTTGGGTCAGGACCAGCGTTCTGCCGATCAGGACCGGGCATCATTCAGGGCGTGCGCGTTTTGCATTCCGACTGTCGTCATCAGAAGCAACTAACACTTTGTGCGCCGCCTGGATGCTCCGCTACCAGCGCTGAAGCCCCATGCCAATAGGACCTGTTACCCATTCTGTCACTAAAGAGCACTCGCTCGGCATCCACCACGCGTGCGTCCATAAACAACCGACGCGTTTCCGATCTCCGACCGGAATATCTGAGTGTTTCAGCTGGGCTGAGGCGCTCACTTAACCCGCAGCTTCACCAATGATTTCGTTTGATTTGACGATGGATAGGAGCAATTGTCGATCGACGTCCAGTTCCGAGCGCTGTCGGCCATTCGCGAAGGTTAAGACGTCGCTGGCAGCCTCAAGCATTTTTATGAATTTGGCTGGACGGGGAGGGTTGTGTGTATTATTTTTCAATTCATACACACGGGAGGATTCATGCGTACAAACATTGTTGTTGATGACCAGTTGATGGATCAGGCCTTGAAGCTTTCTGGGCTCAAGACAAAGAAGCAGGCGGTGGAAGAAGGTCTGCGCCTGCTGATCGCTATGAAAAAGCAGGAGTCCATCCGGCAGTTTCGGGGCAAACTGACGTGGGAGGGGGGGCTTGACGCCATGAGGAAAGATTCGTGATCGTCGCGGATACTTCGGTCTGGATCGACTACTTCCGCGGGGTCACCGCTCCACATACGGATTTGCTGGATCGTGCGCTTTCCGAGTCGCGCATCATTATCGGCGATTTGATCCTGGCCGAGCTTCTTCAAGGATTCAGCAGTGAAAGAGAGTTTCAGATTGCCAAACAGCTCATGGATGGCCTGGAGTACAGGGATTTTGTCGGTAGAGATATGGCGATGGCGGCAGCACAGAACTACCGCGCTTTGCGTAGGCAAGGCGTCACGGTGCGCAAGACCATCGATGTCCTTATCGCGACATTCTGCATTGAGAACGGCTTTGGTCTTATCCACAACGACAGGGATTTCGATCCTATGGAACAGCTGCTGGGGTTGAGAGTGTTGCGGTAAGGGCGGCGACGGCGGCAACGGACAGAGGAGGGGAAAAACACGGGGGGCGGGGGGGCAGATCTTGAATCTTGAATTTCGACTGCCTGAGTGCAGGAAGCTTGTGGGTCAAGTCAGCGAAAAATGCCAGGCCGCTTATGTATGCGATAGTACACTGCGCGTCCTTGCATCTCTCCATTTTTGAACAGCCTGGCTATTTGTAATAGATCAACAGCCAGTTAGAGAGCTGTGAGAAATTCGTCTGCGGTTATCCCTGCCTACCGTAGGATTCCCGCCAATGTGCCCACTTTTATCTCCGCGTGCAACGGTACGACGCAACCTTGGGAACCTCGGCGCATCATGACGTGGCTGCCAGATTGGCGAATATTTTCGAATCCGAGACGCTGAAGAGCCTTGAGGATTTCAGCTCCTGAAATTCGCGGCAGTTTAGGCATGGACTGGGACGTCGAAGGACGTGACGAGAGGGTAAAGCGTTTTCTCGAGAGGGAATTCAGCCAGATACAACGCCGTGGCTTCTCGCAGGTTGGCCACTGCTTCCTCCACCGTCTCCCCTTGGGTAGTGGTTCCGGTTTCCGGATTGAAAGCCGTATACCCACCCTCATCGGCAGGAATCAATACCGCTGTCAGTTTCATTTTCAACTTCCTGCTCATGGCGCACGCCACAGAAAATAACCATCATTTTGTATTATTTCTAGTGAAGCGGGTAACCTTGTGTCAAGGGCGCCATCGCTTGAAGGTCTGTAAAAATTTGTGGAGCATTTTTTGCATATGCTGGCACTAAATTTGACCATGAGGAGTGAGTGGATGAAAAAATTAATCGCAATGGTTGTTTTGTCTGTCGCTTTTATTTCACACAATGGGTTTGCGGAAAGCTTATTGTTTACGCTGGATGATGGGCCAACGTATGATGTTTCGCCATTAAATGATTCAAATATTGATGAATCTGTCTTGGTGATCAGTTTATATAGCGATACATTTGAAAATGATTTTTGGAATTATGAAGGGGATGATTTATCATTTGATTTTTTAGATAAATATAATTTTGAAATTTGTTATAAGGATACAGATATTTCTGATATGTTTAATAATCATATTTATTATTATAATGAATATGTAGAATATGTAAAAAATAATATTCGCGTTTCAATTCTATTTGATAATATTTACGAGATAGATATTTCTCCTGTTGTTGAATTTTATAATGCTTCTTACAGAGTTCCTGTTGATTCGTATAGTGATGATAGTGTTGGCGTTGTAATAATGAATCATTATATTTATGAGGTTCCTTGTTTTGAAATGTCTTATAGATATGGATTGAATGATTCTTTGAATGAATTTATGAGTTCAGAGTATTTCAAATCTTATGGTTTTGGAAGCGCGACAATTACAGTGAATGAAGATTCAACTTATGTTATTTCTGAGATGAGTTGGCACACCTCTTACATTCCAAGCTATGGCAATGAAGAAAGTCCGATCCCAGCTCCTGAGCCAGGAACAGGCTTGTTGGTTGCCTGTGGAGGAGTTGCTTTTTTGGGCTACTTCAGAAGAAAGATTTACTAGCAAATACAACGGTGAGGTCTTTGAAAGCACTAGTTGATTAAAGCGATTGCAACACCTTGGATGCGCTTGGTGCAAGTTTTTCCTGAAGCAAAGCCTGCTCAGTGCTACTGCCCAACCATCCGTCGCGCGTCTTCGCTACCTGAAAAATCCTGCGAGATTTGTAGGGCGTTCTTGATGTGCTCCAGGCCTGTTCCTTTGGAGAGTGCCTCTTTGGCGAACCCCAAATGGTAAAGGTACACAGGGTTGGTCGGGTGCTGGTCCAGGGCTTTTTGAAGGTGGCGCAGTCCTTCCGCGGTTTCACCTGCTTGTACGAGCCCCCAGCCAAGCGTATCCTGGACCGCGCTGCTGCTTCCCGCCAGTTCGTAGGCTTTCCTGGCCAAGGGTATGGCGCGGCTGAAGTTTTTTTCCGAGGTCAGGATGGATGCCAGGTTGTTCAGGGCGATGATATTCTCGGGATTGTGTTCAAGCACCGTCTCGTAAAGCGGGCTGGCCAGATCCGCGCGACCGGCATCCTGAAAAATCGTGGCGGCGAATATGGAGCCGCTTTCGTTGTATTGTTTGTCGGCTATGAGCTTTGTCGCAAGCTCAACGGCTTCGTTCGTGTTGTTCTCGCGCATGTGAACCATGATCAAGGCCTTGAGGATTTTTTCATCCGTTGGGGCGGACCTGAGCGCCAGTTCATATGCCTCCCTGGCGCGGTCGTAGTGCTTGAAGGCGGCAAGCATGCTTCCGGCTTCGAAAAGCGCGACGGGCTGCTTGGAAAACGTCTTTGTCAACGATTCAAGAATCGACAAGGATTTTTCCGTTTGTCCGGCTTCAAAGTATATTACGGCCGAGCGTAAGAATGGCTTGGGCTTGGAAGATGCCTGGAGGGCTTTGTCAATTTCCTTGTCGAGTGTTTTTTGTGTTTCGACGCTCTTGCGCATGTCGATGAGTCTTTGATTGGAGGCATTTTCCATCCACCCGCCTTCCGTGCGGAGATAATCCCTGATGGCGGCGGGCGTGTCGCCGTGGGCGCGAAGCGTTTCTGCGCGTTGGAAAAGGGCCAGGGGGTCGTTCGGCGCGATTTCCAAGGCTTTGTTCAAATGAAAAAGCGACTTGTCTTTGTTCCCGATGATCCTATGGGCGATTCCCAGGCTTGTAAGGGCAGGCAGTGAATTCGGTTCTTTGCTTACGATATGATCGTACAGCTGAATGGCGTCTTCGAATTGTTCTGTTCCGAGATACGCGGACGCCAAAACAAGGCGCGCCGAGTCCGTGAAAACAGGGCTGCTTTTGTATTTTTCAAGCAGCTGTATGGCGTCCTTGTATTTTTTTGCCAATATATAGCATTGCGCTAAATTCAGCCGCGTTCCAAGATATCTGTCCGTGGCGCCAATCAAGCCCTTTTCGTAATGATCGATGGCTTCTTGGATCTTGCCCTTTGATTCGGCGATGAGCCCTAGACGTTGGTGCGCAAATCTGTTGTTTTTGTCATAGTAAATCGCTAAATTATAATAATGCTCACTTTCTTCAGCCTTTCCGGTGTAATAAAGGATGTCTCCAATTTTTGCGTAGACAGATGACTGTTCCGGGTTGATCTGAATCGCCTCGTTGAATTTTTCCAACGCTTCTTGGTGAATCCCCAGCAAGCCCAGGATGACTCCCTGGCGTTCCAGCTCCGAATTCCACGTTATACTCGTGCTGTTGGCGGACAATGCGTCAACCTTCTCGAAACCCATGCTTTCGGCAAACACGCCATCGCTTCCGGACGGAACGGCCTTTCTTTGTGCAAGGGATCCCGCGTCAAAGTCTGTAAGAGCGAAGAGCGAAGACGACGAACACAAAAAAATGGCAATGGAAAGCAAGACAGATGGAGCAAAGAGCATGTGTTTCATCGCTACTCCGTTGCGTGATTTGAAAAAAAAGAAGGACAGGTACTTAGTACCTGTCCTTCCCGGATATTGCAAGACGTTGTCGGCTTGAGATGCTATGCCCGCGCCTTTCTGCGTGACAGATAGGACAGGCCAGTGATGCCCGCGAGTACCAGCAGCAGGGTGTTGGGTTCTGGCACGGCGCTGTCCACCACCGTAATGCGGTCAAATTCCACCAGTCCAAGGCCGGGAACAACGGTCTGGAAATCGTACACGCCCGCGGTGATGCCGGTCATGGTAAGTTCGAAGGTGTAGGTGAGGGTCTCGGCGGCGCTGCGCACCACATCCAGATAGGATGTGGGCGTGAAACTGAGGGCCAGGCCGGAATGGTCGCCGACAAAATCCAGGGTCAGATCGAGCGAGGATGTCGCGCTTTCAACGGCTGCGAGGATGGCGTCAACAGTGGTGCCGGTGCCGCTGACATCGTTGGTGAGGGTGCCGCCGGTGGCAACGGCTATCGCGGAGGCCTGCCCCGAATAATCGATGCCGTTGTTGGCGGACTGCGTGTTGATGGCGGCCACGGTGACGCTGGCCGCATTCAGCGCGGCTATTGTGTCAGCCTGAGAGATTGTGGCCTCATGCGAAGGGGCGTCTCCGAACCATACGATCACCTTTCCCGCTCCGTCGCGCCATGCGGTATCCTGGGCGGTGCCCACGCCGCTGGGGGTGTTGGCTCCATTCGTGGCCACCTGCTGAAGCGCGAAGAAGTTCGCTTCTTCCCAGTCGCCGCCACCGGAAGCATACCACGCTTCAATGGCGGTTTGGGTAGCTGTTTTGTCGGCTGTAATGGACTGCATGAGCTGATAGGCAGTCGTCGGTGTTTCGCCAAATTCGGTCGGGTCACCCAGATACCTGCCGACGCCGAAGCCCACGTCGATTCCCGTAAAACTGGGGTCGCCGCCGCTGATGGCGTCAAGAATGGCCTCGGCATTTGTTATGACGGTGTTGATTATGCCGCTCATGCTGCCGGTGTTGTCGGCGAGAAAGAACACGTCCACCTTGTTGGCGGTCAACGCTCCCGGATCAAGGGTGACCGTCTTGGTCACGGTGAAAGATTCTCCGACAGCGATCGTTCTTTCCAGTTCGCTGGGCGTGATCGAGTCCGCCATCGCCACCGACGTCAACAAGAGCACGGACAAACAAACTTGAAAAATTACAAATGGATGCTTGGTTTTCATACCCAACCCTCTCTGTTGTGGTTGAATCTAGTACTTGGCTTCTCTCTATTAAGCAGTTTGTGTGCCAGAGTTTTGGGCCCCGTCCGCCACCCTGCAAAAGTGCTCGATATCACAATGGCATGCAGTGAATCGCAGTTAGATCCAATGATCGCCGCAATTACTCAAGGCGCTTGATGCACTAAAAAAAGAATAAATATTTCGGCTTGCTTTGTATTCAACTGGCGTAAGCAGGCCCGCTTGCGCTGGTGCTGCGAGTGTGCCCGGTGTAAGTATTTTCCTCTCACTGTAAATTTATCCGACAGAACGTATGCCACTTCTGTTTCATGGGCGCCACAATTCGGCCCGCCTTTGATTTTTGGGTCTGGTGGCCGGGACTGGCGCAGTTCTCCACTCATTTCGCGCCGCTCCCTGCCGGATTTCGCTTCGCTTTGGAACGTTCCCCCCCCCGAGCCGGGGGGAACGCCCTTGAGAAGCGAAACCCGCACCACGGCAGCCGCCTTGCGCCAGCATGCCCGTGCTTTCGCCATACATGTCTGTATGACACACTGCCGCTTTCATTTTGTATTGGAAAAACGCCTCGCGATGGGGTATGCCGTCAATCCTGAGGACGGGTCTTGTCCTGTCCCGGACGAGGGGCGTCTGCCTGACTTGCCGCCCCACGCGCTCATGAGCCGACACAAATTTTCATTTTGCGAGAAACACATGACGGAACAAAAGCCTCCCCAGATCAGCCCCTACCTTTTTCCCTTCGGCCTTTTCTGCTTCGGCCTCTGGTTCTTCTACGACGGCTGGATCAGCACCAACCCCGACATGCAGGAACACCTCATGTTCAACCGCGTCGGCAGCGCGATTCTGCTGCCCTGGGCGGTGATCGATTTCATCCGCACGCACAAAGGCGAACAGGAATACAAGAAAAAGGCTCAGGCC
>Ga0265295_1002930_pt1 | contig 25800 bp, 20 predicted proteins | sample Munlansysbiofilm_FD_192503 | JGI IMG/M metagenome (GOLD analysis project Ga0265295, IMG submission 192503) | Leachate microbial communities from a municipal landfill in Southern Ontario, Canada - Methane capture system biofilm | ecosystem: Engineered > Solid waste > Landfill > Unclassified ... | reverse complement strand
GAAAATCAGCCGTAAACTAGGGTCTGTTGACGTTTCATTACATTGGCAGCCATAACAACCCACAAGCCATGGCAACAGTGCTTTGATAATTACGTTTTAACTTATCATATCGCGTTGCCAGGCCCCGAAATTGCTTTAAGCGTGCAAACGAATTTTCAACTAAGTGACGGTCACGGTACAGCGACCAATTCATGTCTCCATTGCCCATCACTGAGTTTGATTTTCTTGGTATAACTGCATCAGCGCCTGTGTTTTTAATCTGCTCACGAATCTTTGCGCTATCATAGCCCTTGTCCGCTACTACCGCGGTCGTAGGTGGTAACTTTTCCATAAGCTCGCTTGCTGCAGTGCTGTCATGAATCTCGCCACCCGTCACAGTAAATTCAATGGGTAAGCCGTAACTGTCAACAGCCAAGTGAATTTTAGTTGTATTTCCTGCACGACTTTTACCGATTGCTTGTGGCTCAATACCTTGGGCGCCTGCGCTATGTTGATGGGCTTTAATGTAGCTACCATCGATAAATATCCACTCTGTATCAGGCTCTCGAATAAGCGTTTTAAACAGCGTTAGCCATTTACCTTTTTTTGACCACTCATTAAATTTTTTGTAGACCGAATTCCATCGTCCAAAACAAGTCGGAAGGTCTCGCCATGCACAGCCAACACGTAGCCGATAAAACATCCCTTCAACAGCCATGCGCAAGTCACGCTTGTTATAAATATTTTCTTGAAGCATCATTCCTTTTAGCTTCGACCAGTGCTCATCGTTGAGCATTAATCGGGGCATAGCAAACTCGTTTTGTTTTTGTGTAGGAGCTTAAATATTACGAGTTTGCTTCTTTTTTTCAATGACTTACGGGCAAACGTCAACAGACCCTAGCCAATCTAAAAGTTGGCTATAACCGCGTGCACGGCTACTTTATTGAGATCCCGACCCGCCAAGCCGAGCAAGCACCGCCTGAATATATTCGTCGGCAAACCCTAAAAGGCGCCGAGCGTTTTATTATTCCAGAGCTGAAAGCCTTTGAAGATAAAGCCCTGTCGGCAAAAAGCCGTGCCTTAGCGCGTGAAAAACAGCTGTACGATGAATTACTGGATATTCTGGTAACCCATATCGCACCACTGCAAGAAAGTGCTGCAGCGTTGGCGGAACTGGATGTGATCAGTAACCTCGCAGAGCGCGCACTGAGTCTGAGCCTGTGTCGTCCACAGTTTACTGAACAGCCGTTACTGGAGATCAAACAAGGTCGCCACTTAGTCGTTGAGCATGTACTGACCACGCCCTTTGTGGCCAACGATGTCAGCATGGATAACGCCACGCGTATGTTGATTATTACCGGCCCCAATATGGGTGGTAAATCGACCTATATGCGTCAAACCGCTTTAATTGTGCTGCTAGCTCATATTGGTAGTTTTGTGCCTGCCCAGCAGTGTTCGCTGTCATTGGTCGATCGTATCTTTACCCGTATCGGCTCCAGTGATGACCTGGCCGGTGGTCGTTCAACCTTTATGGTGGAAATGAGTGAAACTGCAAATATCCTGCATAACGCCAGCGCCAGCAGTTTAGTGCTGATGGATGAAGTCGGACGCGGTACCAGTACCTTTGATGGTTTATCTTTAGCCTGGGCCGCTGCCGAACAGCTGGCAGAACTGAAAGCTTGGACTCTATTTGCCACGCACTACTTTGAGCTGACCTCATTACCTGAGCGCTTAAGCAGTATCGCTAACGTGCATCTCAGCGCCACTGAGCATCAGGACAAAATTGTCTTTTTGCATAACGTGCGTAGCGGCCCTGCTAACCAAAGTTATGGCTTAGCTGTCGCGCAATTAGCCGGCGTACCTACAGCAGTGATTACCCGTGCACGCGAGCATCTGAAGCAGTTAGAAGAAGGTAGCGTCTTGCAGGCGCAGCATACAGCCAATGATCTGCAGCACCCGCATCCCATACAAACTGATTTATTCGCTACGCAGCCGCACCCCCTGCTGCTAGAATTACAAGATACCAACCCAGACGAGTTGTCGCCAAAGCAGGCGCTTGATCTGTTATATGCTTGGAAGGCGCAAATCTAACGCTCCTTTGTACAAGCTGTTAGAATTGCGAACCTTTTATTTATTGACTGCGCTGCTGTCGAAGTAGCGCAGAACTTTTTTACTTGTAGCGCTGCACAGATAGAGCACAAGTCATCAGCCCTAGGAGATAGCTCGTTATGACCTTCGTTGTCACTGATAACTGCGTTAAATGCAAATACACCGACTGTGTAGAAGTGTGCCCAGTAGACTGCTTTTATGAAGGCCCAAACTTTTTGGTTATTCACCCAGATGAGTGCATTGACTGCGCACTGTGTGAGCCAGAGTGTCCTGCTGAAGCCATTTTTGCAGAAGATGAAGTGCCAGATGATATGCAAGAATACACTGCACTAAACCAAGAACTAGCCGATATCTGGCCTAATATCAGCGAGAAGAAAGAGCCACTGCCAGATGCTGAAGAGTGGGATGGTGTCGCTGACAAGTTGAAACACTTAGAGCGCTAAGTTGACCGTCGTATAATTCAGCAGATAAAGCGAGTCATCAGCTAACACTGTGCTCGCGATGCTGGATATAAAAAAGGCCGTATCCACTCAACTGTTGGATACGGCCTTTTTATTTATAACACTATTATTTCAACTGACCCTGCGCCTGCTGATCAGCATGGTAAGACGAACGCACCAATGGACCGGATGCGACATTCTTAAAGCCCATTTTTAAGCCTTCTTCGGCAAACCATGCAAACACATCCGGGTGCACATAACGCTCGACGGCCATATGGTCACGTGATGGCTGTAAATACTGACCTAAGGTGAGCATGTCAATGTCATGCTCACGCATGCGCTTCATCACTTCAATCACTTCTTCATCAGTTTCGCCAAGCCCCAGCATCAAACCTGACTTAGTTGGCACGCCTGGCACACGCTGTTTAAAGCGCTCAAGCAAATCCAATGACCACTCAAAATCCGACCCTGGACGCGCGGCTTTATATAAGCGCGGTACAGTTTCTAAGTTGTGGTTAAACACATCGGGCGGCTCAGTTGCGGTGATATCAATGGCAATATCCATACGACCACGGTAGTCCGGCACCAAGGTTTCTAATTGTATACCCGGTGATAAAGCACGGATTTCACGAATGCAATCAGCAAAGTGCTGTGCACCGCCATCGCGCAAGTCATCACGGTCAACCGAGGTGATCACGACATACTTGAGCTTCATATCGGCAATCGCCACAGCTAAGTTATGCGGCTCATTCACATCCAAAGGATTTGGACGGCCATGGCCCACATCACAGAATGGGCAACGACGCGTACAAATATCGCCCATAATCATAAAGGTAGCGGTACCGTTAGAGAAACACTCACCTAAGTTCGGGCAGGATGCTTCTTCACAGACACTGTGCAATTTATGCTTACGTAAAGTTTGTTTAATATTTTCCACTTCCGGTGATACTGGTACACGCACGCGAATCCAATCTGGCTTACGCAACACATCAGTGGTTGGAATAATTTTTACAGGGATACGCGCTAGTTTTTCTGCACCGCGTAACTTAACGCCCATTTCAACTTTAGCGGGCTTAGCGCTGACTGGCGCTGGTTGATTACTCATAGCATTCAATCCCATCGGTAAGGGTTATATATTCACTGAATTTAAGGTGAGAGACGAGCACATCACGCAGGCGGACACTGACGTCAGATAAATCGACAGGCTGCTGCGTCTCATCACGCAATTGGGTCATTTGCAGTCCAGCATAACCGCACGGGTTAATGCGCTGAAACGGCTGTAAATCCATATCAACATTTAAGGCTAAACCATGAAAAGAGCAGCCTCGGCGAATACGTAGACCTAACGAGGCGATTTTGTTCCCCGCCACATATACGCCGGGCGCATCCGGTTTGGCTTGCGCAGTCACACCATACAGACTTAGCAGATCAATCAAACTGTTTTCAATGTTGGTGACTAAGTCTCGCACACCCTGCCCAGCTCGGCGCACATCGATTAAGATATAAGCGACCAACTGGCCTGGACCATGGTAAGTGACTTGACCACCGCGATCGACTTGCACTACAGGAATATCACCTGCAGCCAACACATGCTCAGCCTTGCCCGCTTGCCCCTGGGTAAATACTGCAGGGTGCTCAAGCAGCCAAATCTCATCGGCACTGTCAGCATCGCGGGTCTGAGTGAAGTGCTGCATGGCATGCCAAGTCGGCTCATAGGGCACACAACCTAAATTGCGGATCACAACAGGCCCGCGCATTACAACACCATGCGCACAATGCCTGTCTCACGCAAATCACGGTTAATATCTTCCAGTTGCTCAATACAATGCGCAGTAATATGCACTTGCACTGATAAGAAGCGACCATTGCTGCTATCGCGGCGAGTAATAGCGTCTGCATTCACTTCTGGTGCGTGACGCTGTACGACTTCAATCACCACTTCAACAAAATTATCACAGCTGTCGCCGATAATTTTAATCGGATAGTTGGCACAAGGAAACTCAATTTTAGGCGGTTTTTGTTCGGTATCTTCGGTCATCTCAACTCCGAGCTTGTGGCTCTTTCAGTAGAAGGCTTAGGATAAAACCATCTATATATACCTGACTCTGATTTTAGACAGTGTCGCACATCGCTATAGCGCTGCAAACACTGCCTTTAACAATCAGAATTTAATTCAATAAGCTGTAAAAAAACATGCGGATGGTGTCGAAGATACGGCTAAAGAACCCGCCTTCTTCAACATCTTGCAATGCAACTAAATCAGCCGTATGCATCACCTCATCACCTAAGCGTACTTCAACAACACCCAGACGATCACCTTTTTTAACGGGCGCAATAACGCTCTCGTCCATCACCATCGTAGCTTGCATTTTCTGCACTTGGCCGCGCGGCAAAGTGAGCGTTAAATCTTCGGCTAAACCCACTTTAACTTGTGAGCTTTCGCCCTTCCACACTTTACTCTCAGCCAGTTCTACGCCTTTACGGTAGAACGTTTTGGTTTCAAAAAAGCGGAAACCATAGGTCAATAGCTTTTGTGTTTCTGCCGCACGAGCCGCTTCACTGGATGCGCCAAATACAACAGATACTAAACGCATATCATCACGTACAGCAGAAGCCACCAAGCAATAACCCGCTTCGTCGGTGTGACCTGTTTTTAAACCATCGACGGTTTTATCGCGCCAAAGTAATAAATTGCGGTTAGGCTGTTTAATACCATTCCACAAAAACTCTTTTTGCGCATAAATCGAATAGTGCTCAGGGTCTTCATAAATAATGGCGCGTGCTAATTTAGCCATATCGTGGGCGGTAGAATAATGCTCTTCAGCCGGCAAACCTGTTGCATTCATAAAGTGTGTATTGTCGAGCAGCAAACGGCGTGCGGCCGTATTCATCATGCCGGAAAAAGCTTCTTCACTACCGGCAATATGCTCGGCTAATGCGACACTGGCATCGTTGCCGGATTGAATAATAATGCCATGCAGCAAGTCATCCACCGACACCTGCTTGCCCACATCAATAAACATCCGTGAACCACCGGTGCGCCAGGCTTTTTCACTGACGGTGACTAAATCTTTTTCAGAAATCTGTCCACTCTGCATTTCTTTGGTGGCGATATACGCTGTCATAAGCTTAGTTAAACTGGCTGGCGGTAACTGCTCATCGCCATTGTGCTCAACTAAAACTTTACCGCTGGCCGCATCCATCAATACGTAGGATTTAGCAGCCAACTCTGGCATGGCAGGAATAACCATCGGTGCTGTTGCTGCTGTCGGTACCGCGTTGGGTGTAGGTACATCTGCAGCACTAACATAGCTTGCCGCGCAAACAACAACGGCACTGAAACAAAGCTTTTGTAAAAACTGACTCATTTTTATACAACTCTCAATTTTATAAAGACAAACGGTAAGATCCATTTACTGCGCTAATGCTAATAATGTACGCAACAAGCGCCCCACAACACAGACAGCAACTACTCTGCAGACACCAAAGCAGGTTGACCAAGATTAGCTAAGCGTACACGCTCTTTTAAATGCTCAGCTTCGTTCTGATTGGGCACCGGCCCCATGCGTACGCGGTGCAGAACCTGCTGGTTGAGCACCACTGAATTGATAAACACCGGTGCAGCCGTCAAGCTGCTCAGCTTGTCCCGCAGCAGTTGCGCAGCGTCGGGATTGGCGAAGGCTCCGACTTGGAGATACAGGCCAGCGGCTGATGGTAAAGCGTTTTTTTTTGCATCAATCTGTGAAGGGATTAATGCCCCTGCATGCTGCTCAGCCGGCGGGGTATACACTTCAGGCTCACCACGCGTAATCGGCAAGCTCAATGGTTTAGTGTTCATAGCATAAGCCGTGGCCTCAGACGCTGGCACAGCTTTACCCCGTGCAGCCCACCACTCATGTGGATCAATACCTTCAACCGTAACACGAGCGACACCTTTTTCGGCATAACCCAGTTTTTTCGCCGCAGCAAAGGATAAGTCAATCACCCGATCAGAATAAAACGGACCACGGTCATTGACACGCAATGTGACAGTGCGGCCATTTTCCAAGTTAGTGACTTTGACATAACTGGGCAGCGGCAAGGTTTTGTGCGCCGCAGTCATCCCATACAAATCAAACGTTTCACCATTGGCCGTATCACGACCATGAAATTTAGTGCCATACCAAGAAGCAGTCCCCGTCATTTTATAGTTACGAGCATCTTGAATAGGGAAGTAACGACTGCCCAGCACGGTATAGGGTGCTGCTTTAAAGCTACCTTGATGCGGCATAGGTACGGCGTCAGGAATACGCGATACATCCACAGTCCACCAAGGTGCACCATCGTTACCCGGCTGTTTAAAATCAGCTGGACCACTGAGCCCGCCACTGCGCAGCACCGGCTGTGAATACGTCTGCGGAGTCTGAGTGTTGTTATTGGACGAGCAACTCGCTAGTGCCACGCCCAGCGCAGCTACAGTCAAAACTCGCATACTGTGTTTAAACATTATGAGTCCTTACGTTGAGCCGCTAATAATTCAGCTAAATCATTGACCGCCATGGCATACATCACACTTCGATTATAGCGCGTTATAGCATGAAAATTGGCTAAACCAATCCAATACTCAGCACCTTTCTCAGCATCTAAACGGAAAGCTGTGACATTGGTTTTCTTATCCAAAGACTTGCGTGGCGTCCAGCCCAACTTCTGTAACTGCTTTACCGTGATTTTAGGATCTAAACTGTCTGATAAACCTTTATCTGCTTGAGCAGCAGACTTAATATCAGCTCGCACCACAATCTGCTCACCAGGCTGCCAGCCATGCTCAATAAAGTAGTTGGCCACACTACCCACCGCATCGGTCGGATTCTGCCAAATATCAATATGACCGTCATTATCAAAATCCACCGCATAAGCACGGAAGCTACCCGGCATAAACTGTGGTAAACCCATTGCGCCAGCATAGGAGCCCGTCAAGTCCAAAGGGTTCACTTGCTCTTCACGCGTCAACAGTAAGTACTCTTTCAATTGCTGGCGAAAGAAAGGTGCCCGTGGTGGGTAATCAAAAGCTAGCGTCGATAATGCATCAATCACTCGGTGCCCACCGGTGTTACCACCATAAATGGTTTCAACACCAATAATGGCCACAATAATCTCAGCGGGCACACCGTACTCTTGCTCTGCACGCTGTAGGGCATCTTGGTTTTTCGCCCAAAACTCAATACCTTTATCAACACGCGCCTGAGTGATGAAAATGGGTCGATATTCTTTCCACAGCTTAACCCGCTCAGCAGGTCGAGAAATAGCATCTAAAATAAATTGTTTACGCTGCGCTTGAGCAAAAATACTGTGCAGTGACTCTTTAACAAAACCAAACTCTGTGCTCATTTCTTCAATAAACGGAGCCGTCAAAGGATGCTCTGCATAATTGATCTCTGCAGCAGTGGCATGGGTTACAGCCAGCGTTAAGCCCAAGCAAGCCACTAGACCTTTCATTTTAAATAACACAGTTTGCATGTATAACCCTTTAAGAGTGAGCGATCCACTTACGATGCGTATGAATCGCCATTAAAATCCCAAAACTTGATAAAAGCGTAACCAATGAGGTTCCGCCGTAACTTATAAATGGCAGTGGCACACCCACAATAGGTAGCAGCCCACTGACCATGCCAACATTAACGAAAACGTAGATAAAAAACGTCAGTGTAATAGATCCGGCCAGCAATTTACCAAACACTGTTTGTGCTTGCAGAGTAATGACCATCGCCCGCCCAATCAAGAGCAAATACACCAGCAGTAACATACAGATACCCACCAAGCCAAACTCTTCACCAAGCACGGCAATAATAAAATCCGTATGACTTTCAGGTAAAAAATCCAAATGCGATTGCGTGCCCAGTAACCAACCTTTTCCAAATACCCCGCCGGAGCCAATCGCAGCTTTTGACTGAATAATATTCCAGCCACTGCCCAAGGGATCGCTTTCTGGATTTAAAAAAGTTAACACACGCTGCTTTTGATACTGATGCATGACAAAAGTCCACATCGCAAATGCAACCGGAACCACAGCAGCAACGGCGCCAATAATCCAACGCCAACGCAAGCCACCTAAGAACAGTACAAACACGCCCGACACTAAAACCAACATAGCCGTACCCAGGTCAGGCTGCCTGGCAATCAGCACAAAAGGCACAGCAACTAAGATACCGCTGATTAAGATCCGTTTAAACGATGGCGGTAAATTATGCCGTGCTATATACCAAGCCAGCGTCATTGGCACAAATATTTTCATAAACTCAGCAGGCTGAAAACGCACTACGCCAGGAATATTAATCCAGCGTGTGGCTCCCATAGCATTATGCCCGACCACCTCAACAATGATTAATAGCACAACACCAATCACGTAAAGCAAGGCTGACCAGTTCGCCATAAAGCGCGGATCCAACTGCGCCACCACTGCCATAATAAACAAACCCAAGCCAAAAGATGAGGCCTGTTTAATCAGTAGTCCTTGGTCTTTTCCGCCAGCAGAATACAAGACAAATAGGCCAATCGCACCCAGTACTAGCAATAAAAACAACAACCAACCGTCAATATGAATGCGCTGTAGGATTGACGCTCTACGACGTAATACATCACCCTCAGATAGCGCACGGTTAAACCCACGATTCATTGTTTGTCACCTTCTGGCAATACACCACCGTACTCAACTTTCAACTCACCTTCTTCATCTAACAACCACGCGTCCAGTACATCTTTAGCGACCGGCGCCGCCACACCGGAACCCGACTCACCATTTTCAACCATCACAGCCACTGCAATGGCAGGTTTTTCCGCCGGCGCAAAAGCAATAAATAGAGCATGGTCACGGTGCCGCTCTTGTACTTTGTCACGGTTATAGCGTTCACCTTGTTTAATGGCGACCACTTGTGCAGTACCACTTTTACCAGCAATACGGTATTGCGCACTATCACCCACCTTACGCGCGGTTCCACGCTTACCATGCAACACGTTTTCCATGCCCTGCTGTACAGCAGTCCAAATAGAGTTATCACGCAAAACAATATCATCTGGCATTTGCGCATCGAGCATCGGCTCCACCCCACCAACGCTACGCGCTAGATGTGGACTCAACCACTTACCTTTAGAGGCCATCAACGCTGTAGATTGCGCCAATTGCAACGGTGTTGCTTGCATATAACCTTGACCGATTCCCAAGATCAAAGTTTCACCCGGATACCATGGTTGACGGTAACGACTGCGCTTCCAGTCTTTGGACGGCATCAGCCCAGCTGTTTCTTCAAACATATCCAATGCCACACGCTGACCAAAACCAAAGCGCGTCATATAATCATGGATACGATCCACGCCTAACTTATGCGCTAAATCATAAAAGTAGGTGTCGTTGGAGCGGGCCAGCGCTAAGTCTAAATCAACCCAGCCATCGCCATAGCGATTCCAGTTCCGATAACGGTGCTGATGATTAGGCAACTTAAAGAAACCCGGATCAAACACTCGCGAGCTGGGTGTAATCACCTCACTGTCCAAGCCGGCAACAGCCATCATCGGCTTAATGGTCGATCCTGGTGGATACAGACCGCGCAGCACGCGGTTAAACAAGGGTTGATCAGGTGAATCACGCAATAAGCCATAAGCCTTAAAACTGATTCCGGTAACAAAGGGGTTCGGATCGAAACTGGGCTGACTGACCATGGCTAAGATTTCACCTGTATTGGGATCAATCGCCACAATCGCACCACGCCGTCCATCTAAAGCAAGCTCAGCCGCTTCTTGCAACTGACTATCAATACTGATGTAAATATCTTGACCGGTGATCGGCTCTACGCGATTGAGAACGCGCAGTACACGACCTCGCGCATTGGTCTCAACTTCTTCATAGCCCACTTGACCATGCAACTCTTCTTCATAAAAGCGTTCAATACCCGTTTTGCCGATATGGTGGGTACCGCTGTAATTCACAGAATCGAGCCGCTTGAGCTCAGCTTCGTTAATTCGTCCGACATAACCCACTGAGTGCGCAAAGTGTTCTTTTTGCGGGTAATAGCGCACTAAGCTGGCCGCCACTTCAACACCAGGTAGGCGAAATTGATTGACGGCAATACGGGCAATTTGCTCTTCACTGAGTTCAAACATAACGGGGACGGGTTCAAACGGACGTCGACCCTGACGAATGCGCTTTTCAAACAGTTCTCGGCTGTCTTCTTCCAGCTCAAGAATCTCCATAATAGAGTCCAGTACCTGCTCCCAGTCTCCCGCACGCTCACGGGTTAGGGTCAAACTGAAGCTGGCTCTATTATCGGCGAGTATCACGCCATTACGGTCAAAAATCATACCGCGCGTCGGCGGCAACGATTGCACATGAATTCGGTTGTTTTCAGCCAGCGTTGAGTGATGCTCGAACTGTATGACTTGCAAGTAATACATGCGCACCATCAGTAACAGCATTAAAAAAACCAATGCTCCACCACCAAACAACACCCGAGAACGGATCAGTCGTGTATCACGCTCATGATCTTTTAACCGAATAGGAGGTGGCATAACCGCTCGCTACTTATGATATGGATGACCATTCAGCACAGTCCATGCGCGATAAATTTGCTCACCTAAGAGAATGCGCACCAAAGGATGCGGCAGTGTTAAAGGAGATAATGACCAGCGCTGCTCACTGCGCTCGCACACTTGTGGCGCCAAACCTTCGGGACCACCCACCATTAAATTCACATTGCGTGCTTCTAAGCGCCAACGCTCCAACTCTTGCGCTAGTTGTTCTGTGCTCCATGGCTTGCCATGCACTTCAAGAGTGACAATACGCTCACCCGGCTGAACCTTGGCAAGCATGGCATCACCTTCTTGTCGAATTAACCGCTGTACATCGGCATTTTTACCGCGTGTACTTAAGGGGATTTCGACAAGCTCTAAAGGCAACTCATTGGGTAGACGCTTAGCATATTCATGCCAACCGTCCTCAACCCAACGCGGCATTTTCGAGCCTACAGCAATTAAACGAATGCGCACTTACTCAGCGCCTTGCTCATCAAACTGTGCACGCACTTGCTCAGTACCCAACCATAAACGCTCAAGGTCATAATGCTCACGGGTTTCGACTTGCATCACGTGTACTACAACGTCATTTAAGTCGATCAAAGCCCACTCACCACCGTCTAGACCTTCCTCACCAATCGGTCTAACACCTTGCGCTTTTACTTTATCAATCACGTTTTCAGCCAGAGCTTTAACCTGACGTGCTGAGCCACCTGAAGCGATAATCATAAAGTCAGTGATGCTGGTTTTATCGCGCACATCAATAGTGACGATATCTTTAGCTTTAACTTCTTCTAATGCTGTAATAACTAATTTAACAAGTTGTTCATTTTGCATGGGGTATATAACCTCAAAAAGCTCATCACTCTTGATAGAGTTGGTGAGCGTAAATATATTTAAAAACGGCATCTGGTACCAAATACCGCACGCAACGCTGTGTTGCTAATAATTGTCTAATTTGTGTTGCTGAAATAGCCAACGGTGTTTGCCATACAAAAGCGATTTGACCGCTAGGACCATGTAAAGTTTGCGGACCACTCACGCTTTTTGCCGCCACTAAGTCACGAAGAATTTGCGGCGATTCAATATCTGCATCAGGACGTTGTAATACCAAAATATGGCAATGCTCTAATAACTCATCCCAACGATGCCAACTCGGCAAACCACAAAACGCATCCCAGCCCAAGATCAGCAGTAATTGATCCTGCTCATCAAGCTCAGCGCGCAATGATAGCAAGGTATCGATACTCCAGGACGGTTTATCGCGACGTAATTCACGATCATCAACACTGAGAACTTCAACACCCTCAACCGCCAACTGCACCATTTCTAAACGCTGCTGCGCACTCACTTGCGGCGTATCACGATGCGGCGGCTGTGCATTAGGGATCAGCAGCAGCTTGTCTAGAGCATAATTTTCAGCAACCTCCAGTGCACTGCGCAAATGCCCAATATGCACTGGATCAAATGTGCCGCCTAACATTCCAATTCGCTTAGCCACGCACGTGTCCGTCACCGAATACGACATATTTCTCACTGGTTAAACCCAACAACCCTACAGGGCCGCGAGCATGTAACTTGTCGGTAGAAATACCAATTTCAGCACCTAGACCGTACTCAAAACCATCAGCAAAGCGCGTTGATGCATTAATCATCACTGAACTTGAATCCACTTCAGTTAAGAAACGGCGTGCATCGGTAAAGTTTTCCGTAACAATGCTATCGGTATGCTGCGAACCATAGGTATTGATATGTTCAATAGCCTCGTCAAGCGACTCAACAATACGAATCGCCAGAACCGGCGCATTGTACTCTTCAGCCCAATCATCTGCAGTAGCTTGCTGAACTCGATCAGCAAATAAAGCACAGGTTTTTTCACAACCACGTAACTCAACCTGCTTGGCATCATAGATATCTAACAACGGACGCAAGACCGCATCCACTTGTGAGCTATGCACCAACAGAGTTTCCATAGCATTACAGGGTGCATAACGCTGTGTTTTGGAGTTATCAGCAATACGGATGGCTTTTTCTGCATCAGCAGCCTGATCCACATAGACATGGCACACGCCATCCAAGTGTTTAATAATCGGTACTTTAGCATCACGGGTAATGCGCTCAATCAGACCTTTACCGCCACGTGGCACAATCACATCCACATACTTAGGCATGGTGATTAACTCACCCACCGCTGCACGGTCTGTGGTTTCAACCACTTGCACTGCAGATGCAGGAAAACCTGCCACCGCCAAACCTTCATTCAAACACTGAGCAATCGCCTGATTGGAATGAATGGCTTCTGAACCACCGCGTAAGATCGTGGCATTGCCGGACTTAATACATAAGCTCGCCGCTTCCACGGTCACGTTAGGACGTGACTCATAAATAATACCAATCACACCCAGCGGTACGCGCATCTTACCGACCTGAATACCGGACGGCACAAAATGCATATCGCGGATCTCACCGATCGGATCAGATAATGCCGCCACCTGCTTTAAGCCTTCAATCATTTCATCAATGCGTGAAGAGCTTAACGCCAAACGATCGAGCATCGCATCATCCAGACCACTGACGCGGCCGGCTTGCATATCCAGCTCATTCGCCTCAAGCAAAGCCGCACGTGATTTATCTAGAGCATCTGCAGTGGCTAATAAAGCCTGATTTTTCTGAGCGGTACTGGCTCTTGCCAACACACGAGAAGCCTCACGCGCAGATTCGCCAAGGCGCTGCATGTAGTCAACAACAAGTTCGGTCATAGCATCCAACCAAAGTTAAAAGTCAAATAGGCAACGATTATAGCGATGTAACGGCATAAACGCACAGATAGTTTGAAGATAGGGGCAATCCTAGCCTGCAACTGAGGTTTCAAGGTGATTGGCGATGAAAACCTGAAGCTGTTTGTACACCTAACCCGAGTCTTTCGTTTGAGTTCTCTACAGCACTCAAAATATGCATAAGCCAGTTTTTAGGCAGCGATATCAGCCTCTTGATTTAAGAAAACAGTACGTATCTAGTCTCTTTCTGGCTACATTATTATTGAGATATAACCAAAGCTCTCTTGTATTCATTAAACGCATATTCGGCGCTCAATTAGATGCTAACTTTTCCAGCTAGGGTGTATGGTCATGGACAATTTCACTGCCTACACTCGTAGCGCTCGTGCTGAGTTTATTTATAATCTGATTAAATCCAATAGAATTTGAGGCTTTTAACACAATATGGTCTCCATCATCGATCCATTGATCAAGATTTCTGAGGACTTCAGCTGTATTCGGGTACCATTTCTTCTTAACCGAAGCAAAGCTTTCGTTATCAATAATATCTTGCCAAAGATGCTGCATTCGCGAACCACAAAGAATCAATTTATCGGGTTTGGCCTGTGAAATACTATTGATTAAATTCTTATGATATAAAATTTCATCATCACCAAGCTCCATCATATCGCCTAATATTAAAAACCTATTACCTTTCTCTTTAATATTCCCCATTGATGCAATAGCAGCATTCATAGATATAGGGTTTGCATTATACGTTTCATCATAAAGCGTAATTTTTTTACCCCCTATCTCTACAACAGTCTTCTCACCTCGTCCTTTCAATGCATTAAATTCTTTAAAAACTTCTAAGTTTTCCATCCACTCTAGATTCAATGCTTTGAGGGAAGCAAAAACACTTAGCGCATTCAATATCATATGCTTGCTGTAAAGACCTATATCAAACTCAACGATAGTATTAAAGAAGTCGACTACAATGGTAGTCTCTTTAACTTCTAAAAGCTGGATATCATTATCTGGACTCTCACCATAAGTAATGACAGATACGCCTTTCTCTTTAGCCTTGGCTAAAAAGATATTTTTATGCAGAATTTCACCAAATAGGATAAGACTCCCACCAGGTTCCATTTCATTCATTATTAATGATTTTCTCTCAGCAATAGTTTGAGTGTTCTCGTGAAATTCAAGGTGAGCAGGTGCAATATTTGTAATAATAGCCAGCTGTGGTTTTACCAATGCTGCATTCACTACCATTTGACCAATAGCCATCTCTACTACCCAACTGGCAGCACCCTCTGGCATATTGACCTGATTCCAAGCAATACCTATCGGCAAGTTAGCGCTACTCTTCGTCTGTCCAGTTACACCAAACGGTGACAGCGCATGTGCCATCATGGCTACAGTCGTAGTCTTTCCTGCACTACCTGTTATACCGACAACCCTTCCAGAAAAAGCATTCCTCGCCGCTCGCCCTAAGGCTAACGTAGCAGCTCGAATATCCCTCACCTGTAAAATGGGCACACCAAGATTTAAGTAAGGAGCAGGATCGCAACACACTATAGCAGCAGCTTGCTGAGCAATTAATTGCTTAATAATGTGATCCGGCAAATAGCCTTGACTCAAATTTCCGCGTGCTAACAAAAGATGCCCGGGCTCAAATATTGGCTTATGTATGCAAATACCCGTCACATTCCAGTCATCTTCGGGCTGCACAATCCACTGACCATGAGTGATTTTAGCCAGACCTACTTTAGATAAAACGCTAAAACCTTCGAGTTTACTTTCCAGGTATTTTTTATACGCCACAAACCCTGAAAGGTAATGCTCCACATCATCAATTCTCACCCTGAATGAGTGATGTCGGATAAAGAAACTGCCTACAATTTTATTGGGGTTTTCAAAGTACATTGCATACTCAGGCCAGAAATGGCCATTGAGCAAGTAATGTGCACGTTTTTCTAATGCGCTATAAAACGCTTCTAAATCCACACCTTGGAGAAGATGCTTATGCTCTATTGACGACTGTAAGCGCGTAATCATGCGCTCGGCTGCCATCATAAGCTCTAATAATGTAGGAAATGTAGTAATGCGGTTGGCAATAAAATCAAGGTAACCCACAACGTTTTGCAGGCCAAATTTATAATAACGCTCATCATCACGATACAGAGTGAGCTCATTAACACAGTAGCTTAACCAGTGGTCATGCGCCTTCCAGTGTTCGGCTGCAATAAAGTAGTCAAAGGCCTTTTCTACTATATTTAACCAACGCTCATCCTTGGTCAGCCCATACAGTCGCATCAAGCCGAATGCAGCTTCACCGTCATAATAGATAATTCTAAATTCTTCTTTAACAGTGAGTTTAGGGTAATTAAGCACATGCACAAACTTTCCAGTTTTTTTGTCCTGCATATACTCAATACCTAGAGCGAGCTGCTCTAATAACTCTAAGTACTCCTGAGTTCCTGTCACTTCAGAGTATTTACTTAAAGCCAGAATACAAACAGCATTGGCACCAAGCTTAACCTCTGTCCCCGTATGCTCGACTAAAAAGGCAAGCCTTTTCCCAGATCCTCTTAAGGTTACACGTCGAATCAACATATTTTCGATGTAATGAATCGATCGTAATATTGCCTTTTCCAGCTCGGAATTTTGAGTCAGCTCCCAAGCCTCGATCATTGAGTAGGCGGTTGATGCATGCCGCAGCGTATTATAAGTATTGATATAGCGATCAAAACACGGATGCCAACCGTAATAGAATTGTCCTGTGTCTTTTACCTGAGTTGCTAGATAATGACTGCTTTTCTCAATCAGACCCAATGCGTCTTTTTGGGTCATTTTATCGATAACACGACGCCCGGCATCTCTACCTTTTGGGTGCAGTAATTGAGTCGATTCTTCAGTAGAACAAAACACACCTTGCGTATCTAACATGTAGATCGGTGAATTATTTTTAAATTCGAAGTGAAAGTCTAAAAATCTTTTTTTCGCATAACGTTCAAAATTTTTCTGATTAACAACAGCATGCACACAAGCATGCCCGCCATACAGCATGGCGTTACTATTGAGTTCTTGTTCCAAAAAAGCTGTTTTAAAATCAGTATCAAATGCTAGGCCATAACGAAAATAATTACGTTTAACATCTTTTAGCCAATTTTTAAGCTGGCCTAAATGAGTTTCTCGCACGCTACGAACCCAATCAATACGCAAATATTTAGGGATAATGCTTTTTTTACTGATCACTTCAGATGCCTGGTCTACTAATTGCTTCCAAGCGTCCTCAAAATTCTCACCTGAACTGTGAACAACCTCTGCCCTTGTCTTCCCATCGCTCGCCGATAAAAATAATGTGAAGTTTGGCCATTTGCCTTCCAACCTCACTATATTTTCTTTAACTGCAGGCTTAGCTTTGTGAAGCAATGTCGTCAATGACATATCAATATCTCTATATTAATGTTGGCTATCGATAAACTTTTTATAAGCAATCAGTCCAGACAGATAATGCTCCACATCATCGATTCTGACTCTAAATGCATGGTGCCGAATAAAAAAGCTGCCGACGATACGCTGAGGATTTTTATAGTACATTGCATATTCAGGCCAAAAATAGCCGTTTAATAAATATGCAGCTCTTATATGCAATGCACGATAAAAACGCTCTAGATTAATTTCTTCTAAAAGACTTGGATGTATATTTTCTTCTTTGAGTCGACTGATGACTTTTTCAGTCGCCATGGCAAGCTCAAGCAGTGTAGGAAAGGTGGTAACTCGATTCTGTACAAAACCCAAATGATTTTTAATATTATCAATAGCAATTTTATAGTACTTAAAATCAGATTTATAATTTACTAATTCACTAATAGCGTAAGCCAACCAATGATCATTGTACTGCCAGTACTTTTCTTGAATACAGTAATCAACGAATTTCTCTACAGTTTCTAAAACGTGCTGATCTTTTGTTATTTTATATAATCGCATTAAAGAAAATAATGCTTCGCCATCATAATAAACGATCCTAAACTTTTCTTTTATCGACAAATCCGGATAATTCAATACATGCACAAAACTTGCATCCGCTTGCTGCATATAAAGAATCCCTAAATAAAGCTGACTTAAATGTTTTAAATATTTATTTGAGTCAATCAGTTCGGTATATTTACACAGCATCAACAGGCAAGCAGCCGTTCCACCCAGTTTTATTTCACGCCCCATATCCGTCAAAAAAGAATGCTGCCGGCCATCTACAATCACAGTCGTAACAAATGTATTGATTAAATAGTCGATGGCCTTTTCAATAGAAAGCAGAAGCTGCTGAGATCGAGTGACCTCCCATGCTTCAAGCATCGAATAAACTGAACTGGCATGCCTTAATGTATTGTAATGATCTATAGAGCGATCAAAACAGGGATGCCACCCATAATAAAAGCGTCCTGTATTTGGATCGACTTGCTCGGCTAAAAACTCACTGGATGTATGTATTAACTGGGAAAGTACTTTGCTATCAAGCTGATGAACAATGCGCCGACCGGCATGCAAGCCTGTAGGGTAAGTCGGTAGGATCTCTTTTTTCTTAAGGTCTATAAAAACACCTTGGCAAGACAATAGATAAGCACTTTTAGTATTTTCAAATGTATACGAATAATCTAAATACTTACGTTTGGAATAAATGTGAAAGTTTTTCTCATTCAGTATGCCGCCCTCTATTTTATTACCACCATAGAGCATGGCATTAGCATTGAGTTCTTTTTCAGTAAACGCATACTTAAAATCATTATCCAAAGCGATGCCATAACGAAAGTAATTGCGTTTAGTCGTCGCAATAAGCTCTTTTAACTCTTCAATGGAAAGCTGGCGTACACCTGTGACAAGACTGAGATCGACATACTGAATGTCTTTTTTATTTATTATTAAATGTATTTCACTGACTAATACTTGCCAAGTCGAGTTGAAATCTTTACCTGTCACGGTAAATACCTCTGCTCTACTTTTACCATCCGATACAGCATAAAAAAAGGTGTACTGTGGATGCATTGCAAACTCAGGCAAAGCAAGGTCGGCTAAAATCGCCCGTGATTGGTTGATTAGACCGTCCATAGTACACCTTCTATATTTAGCGCTCTCTAAGTGCTTCTTTCGCTTGATTCATCGGTTTCATTAAGTATTCAAACACGGTTTTTTCACCCGTTTTAATATCCACTGTAGCAATCATACCTGGCACAATTGGGAATAACTTACCCGATTCATTCACTAGAGCATCTGTTTCGGTACGAATAAAGACGCGATAATAATAAACCTCTGGCTTGACCTCATCCTGAATCGTATCAGGTGAAATCAAAGTCACCTCGCCATCCAGTCCTCCATAAATAGAGTAGTCATAGGCAGTGATTTTCACTTTTGCTTCTTGCCCAGGATAAATAAATGCCACATCCCTCGGTGAGATGCGCGCTTCAATAAGCAACTGATCATCTAAAGGAACAATCTCCATTAACTGTCCGTTGGGCGGAACAATTCCTCCACGGGTCGTCACTGCAACATCTTTAACAATGCCCCGAACTGGCGAGCGTAAAGTTAATCGTGACAGTGAATCTGTGCGCCCCTTAATGACTGACTCGAGCGCATCTGCTTCGGCTTTAGCTTTGCCAAGCTCTTCACGTGCACCCACCATATACTCAGAGCGTCGATCTGTAATCTTGAGCTGTAACTCGGAGACTTGGCGTTGCAGCTTTAGCACTTCAACGTTACTAGCAGCTCCCACCTGAGCTAAGGAACGCGTTAAGCTTAATTCTTCTTGTACTAAGCCAAGCGCTTGACGCAAACCCGCTATAGATTGGTCTAAACCTTTTTTGCGCGTTTGATATAAGCGCGTTTCAGTTTGGACAAGATGCGGGTATTCCTTTAATTCTGCTGGAAAGCTAAGTGTTGTTTGGTTTACCTCGGACTCTAAGCGCGCAATACTGGCCAGTGCAGCACGATAACGAGCGGTACTTTCACCCACGTTCGCTTCAGTTTTGGTTAAGTCCAGCTGTGCCAGTATCTGACCAGCCTCAACGATGTCACCCTGTCTAACCAACAACTCAGATACAATTCCGCCTTCAAGCGATTGAATCACTTGCTCTCTTGAAGTTGGAACCACTTTACCCGTACCAGTCGACACCTCGACCAACTCGGCGAAATATGACCAAACAATTAAACTGACTAAAAGGCATACAAAAACCCAAATAATGCGTGAAGACTTAACAATTTCAGCCTCATCAACCTGATCATTGTAACGGCGTTTATCTTCATCATAATCAAGCAGAAGAATTTTATCTTCTTGAGCCATATTACTCATACGAGTTCCTTTAGCTATAAATGACGGCCTAAGCGGTAGCTTTAGGTTTGGCTTTTCCAGACAGCTTAGCTAAGACATCTGCCTTAGCGCCATCCAGAACAATCTGACCATTATCAACCACAACAATACGGTCAACCCTATTCACTACACTCATTTTATGAGTTGCAACAATCAGTGTTTTATCGCCTATCCATGAAGAGAGCTGATCAAGAAACAGCTTTTCTGTTGTGTCATCCAATGATGCGGTTGGCTCATCAAGCAGCACTACATGTGGGTTACGCACTAACAATCGCGACAACAGTAATGACTGACGCTGACCACCCGATAAACCTCGTCCGCCTTCGGCAATAAGATAATCCAAACCATTGGGCAGTTTATGAATAAAGTCGAGCGCACCTGTCATGCTTAATGCTTTCAGCATGTCATCATCGTGTGCCATAGGCGCACCTAGCATAAGGTTTTCTCGGATAGTGCCATGAAATAAAGTTGCATTTTGGCTCATTAAGCCAATATCACGACGCACATCAGCAGGGTCAATATGCGCCATGCCAACTCCATCAACAGTGACAACACCTTCTTTAGCTTCAAGCAGTCCTGATAACACCTGTAACAAAGTTGATTTACCGGCACCATTACGACCTAACAGAGCGATTTTCTCACCTTGTTTGATCTCAAACTTTTTAACCTGTAGCGCAGCTATCTGACTGTCCACACCATAAAAAAACTTGGCGTTTTTAATGCTGTAATTACCATTGACGGATGTTTTATGGACTTTCTTTTCACCGACTGGATTATCGACAGGCAGTTCCATCAATTGATTGATGCTATGTAGAGCAACCTTAGATTGCTGCCAGCGACTCAGCACCTGAGTTAACCCAGCCATTGGTGCAATCATACGCGAGCCAAGAATAGAGGCAGCAATCAGTGAACCTGTTGTAAGGTCACCTTCAATCACCATAGGCGCACCAAATAAGACAATAACGGCAAAAGTAGAAGTTTGAATACTTTGCGTCCAAGTCGTCAAGCTACTGACTAACGAGCGTAGACGTAAATTCACATCAGCCGCTACAGCATTGTAGTTATTCCACTGCGATTGAAAGCGCTGTTCGGCTTGTAGGGTTTTAATATCCTCACTGCCCTGTACCGCCTCAACAAGCATGGCATTACGCAAGGAACTCTCGCGCATTGCTTCATTGGCATAGGTGCGTAACTTTCCTTGTACTAATAAGCCTGGTAAAACCATGAGGACTACAGCAACAATCGGCACCCAAACAAGCGATCCTGCTAAGTACCAAAAAACCGCACAAAACAATAAGAAAAACGGCATATCTGCAAATGCCGTGACCGTCGTTGAGGTGAGCAACTCTCTTACATTATCTAACTCACGAATTTGTGAGATAAATGTACCTGTTGAACGTGGTCGGTTGGCGTTTTTAATACGTAATGCATGGCCGAATACGCTATCAGAGATCCTCAGGTCAGCGCGCTTCCCTAAGAGGTCGGTAACACGTGAGCGCATTTTTCTCATGATGTAGCCAAAAACGATAGCCAGTATCACCCCGCTAAAAAGTACATAAAGCGTTGAGTAAGACTCTGCAGGAATAACCCTGTCGTACACTTGACGAGTAAATAAAATACCTGCTAAGCCCAGTACGTTGGCAACAAAAGAAGCGATAAAAACATGGCTATACGGCCGCCAATCTCGCAGGACAATTTTTCTAAACCAGTTTTTATCATGTGGCTTTATATAATCGTCAATACGTGCATCTGGCACTGTGTGTGTCGGACGCAACACCACAGCCAAGGTGATATTATCCAGCAGTTCTTGCTCACTAATACTGCTTTTAACACCCTCATCACCACTGTAAGTAATGCCTACCTGACCTTTTTGATCCAAGGTATCAAGAACAGCAATTTGACCTTGTTTAAACTGAACTACTAAAGGTAAACGCCAAGCTGTCAGCTCATTTTCATTCAGCTTGATTACGCTTAACGTCAGCCCTGCCTGACGTGCAATACCACGTAACACATCACTCATGGGACTGTTCTTCAACCAATGACTGGTTAAAGAAATATTTTCTTTAGAGCACTCTAAACGATAATGCTTAGCCACCGATAAAATAGCTTCTATCCAAACCGAATAATCGGCTTGGGGTTCAGCGTCCAACGGTTCAGTATCATGCTGTTCTTGATCTGTCATTATAAATTGCTATCCAGCGTTACATCAGTATTGAGTGCAAAAGCACCACGTAAGTTAGCCGCATTGTATAAACAGTCGATTTGTAAACGCTTTAAGTCTTGCTCAGTATTGCTTTTCTCCATCCGGGCCTGATGAATTTCCTGCTCAGTATTGAGCAAGTCAAGTAATGTACGCGTGCCCAGTGAAATATACTGCTGGCGATACACATCTTGTGTTTCTACAATGCTATTAATTCGGCTATCTAGGATCGACAGGCGCTGTTGGTAGGTTCCAGCCTGGGCTTTAGCCTCTTGCAGGCCTCGTGAAATACTTAACAATGCTTCATCTTTAGCTGCATCAGCAGCACCTAATGCATACTCTGCACCGCGCTTACGAGCTGTTGTAGCGCCACCTTGGTATAAGTCCACATTTAAATTTAGACCTACAGTGTAGTCAGTACGGTCACGGCGCTTACCATTTTCTAAATCACGGTCGCGCTCTTTTAAATAATGTTCTGCTTCAGCATCAGCTGTAATAGTCGGATAAAAATCCGCCTTACTTGCTTTAATTTTTGCAAGAGCTTCAGAGCGTTGCGCCTCAGCAATCAATACTTCAGGAACATTACTTAAGCTATTAATATCTATAAAACAACCATGATTCAATGCTGATGGAACACCTGATATAACTGCCGGAGGTACGGTAGATCCGACTAAACTCTGTAATGTGCGCTTCCATAGTTCAAGCTGTGACTGCATCTGCAACTCATATGCTAAAGCTGATTCGCGGCGTGACTGCGCTTGCATTTCATCGGCACGGGTACTGGCGCCCATGGCTGAACGCTTTTTAGAGAGGTCTAATAAGTCAGTTACACCAGCAACTTGCTCACCTGCAATTCTCACGAGAAATTGATAGCGCTGTACTTCTAAAACAGCAAAAGCAGTTTCGCGGATCAGCTGATCAATAACACGTAACGTGTCAGCTTCGTTTCTTTCAACACCGTATTGCGCCGCTTCAACATCGCTGGCCACTTTACCAAAGTCATACACCAATTGAGAACCAGTGACAGTAAAGGCCTCTTCACTGCGACCTGTCGAATCGCGGTAATTGGTATTAATACCACTGCGAATTTGCGGGAAATAGGCTGACTTAGCAACCCCCACTTCTTCACCTTGCTGACTTGTACGCTGACGCGCACCGGTAACCATAGGATGCCATTCAATTGCACGCTTGACTGCCGCGCTCATATCTAAGTTACGCAATTGCATCGGTGCTTTCAAAGTGGTGGTTGCATTCATATCTGGCAGTAATGCATCACTCGGGGCAGCGCTGATCGATAAAGGTAACAATAAAGACATGGCCAAAAAAAGAGAACGCTTGCTATGAATGAAGGGTAAAGAGGCGGCAGTTAAATATGTTGGGGTTGTCATCACGCAATGTCCTCAGCGGATATGTTTTTACAAATACAGTATTTTGTAAAGGTCGATTATAGATCTAGCGACTTATACTACTAAAATAGCCAGATCTATAATGAATTTTTTTGCTCATTAAAAAAAAGCACCGGGCCTCTCGACTCGGTGCTTTATCAACAGAACATTAAATATACGAGATATTTTCGTCCAGCAAGTCATCTAATGGATCAACAACAGGCTGTACATCCAGCGCGGTTGTATCAACAACAGGATTTTCCGAAGCGGCTGCTAAGAAAGATGATTCCTCTTCTGGCGCTGGCAAAGGAACAGATTCCTCGCTGCTATCATCTGAAAGAACATCATTGAGGCTTAGGCTGAAGTCAGTAACTTCTTCCTCAGGCTCTTCTGAAGAATCCTCGAGGCCAGCTAAATCAATGCCATCTGACTCATCAAAGCTAAAGGCACTCTTACCTGAAAAGCCAGCTGGCTTTTCACCACTGTTTATCACTATATTCAAAGCTGCCGTATCGGTGGCAGAACCGTCAGAAATAGTATAAGTGAACACTTCAGTTTGATCTTGCGCCGCATAATCTCCATTGGCAGTGTAGGTGTAGTCACCGTTAGCGTGAATCTCAAGCTCACCATAGAGGCCGTTGATGCTTGCACTGCCGCCAGTAGGTACGAGGACAATATTGCCATTCATCTCTACCTGAGTGATTTCAGTGCCTGGGGTCACTTTGTCTTCACCCTGTTCACCAGTAATTCCATTATCTGGATCGATAACGTTACCGGTTGCTGTTCTGTCTTCCTCAAAGCTGTATTCAGTCAGCGTAGCTTCGACTTCAGTACTTTGCAGTAGCGTTAAAGTATTACTGAGCAATTGCTCAGCCAACACATTGAGTACTGGATCAAGCGCTACAGCTAACGGGCCAATCAGAACACCCTGAAGAAGACCGACTAGCTCACCAACTCCCAATGCCTTTGTGCCATCTAATATAGGCGCAACAAGTGCTATAGCAAGAGAACCAATACCAGGCAAGCCTAAAGTGGGAGGAAACTGATCATTCAGCGCATCTTCTACCGCAGCTAAAACAGCTGCTTGATTCTCAGGCCCTAACACAACACCTGCTTCACCGAGTTCTTCCAGCGAAAGCGCATTTACCAAACCTGGTAATGCAGCCTCATCTTTACGAACAACAATTCTGTAATCTCCTGGCTCTAGGCCAGAAACAGTACCTTGCAAAATGTCATTACCGGTTAATCCGAGTAATTGTACACCTGCAACGTCACCTACCAACGGATTGTTATCAGTCATGCCGATATAGACAAGCTCACCTGCGCCATTGTAAACCTCTACGCTAAAGGCCTCAACTACAGATACCAACGCAGTTTGGCTCACTTCAAAAGTAACTTTACCGCTGGTTCCTTCAAGTACGCTGAACTCCAGAGCATTGGTCTCATCACCGATACCATCAGCTAAACCGAGCACCTGCAGATTGTCGTCGCTAATCAAAGCGTATGTATTCACATTCGCCTCACCTAGGTAAAGATCATCAAAATCTTCAAAAGCCACTAGATCCGCATCAGCATCAGCATCGGCGTCAGCATCCGCGTCAGCATCCGCATCGGCATCGGCATCGGCATCGGCATCAGCATCAGCGTCGGCATCAGCGTCAGCATCAGCATCAGCGTCAGCATCCGCATCAGCATCCGCGTCAGCATCGGCATCTGCGTCCGCATCGGCATCGGCATCGGCGTCAGCATCCGCATCCGCATCGGCGTCAGCATCTGCGTCCGCATCGGCATCGGCATCGGCGTCAGCATCAGCATCAGCATCCGCGTCAGCATCCGCATCGGCATCGGCATCAGCATCGGCATCGGCATCAGCGTCAGCATCCGCATCGGCGTCAGCATCGGCATCAGCGTCGGCGTCAGCATCGGCATCGGCGTCAGCATCAGCATCCGCATCGGCATCGGCATCGGCGTCAGCGTCAGCATCAGCATCAGCGTCCGCATCGGCGTCGGCATCAGCATCGGC
>Ga0265295_1002929_pt1 | contig 25814 bp, 28 predicted proteins | sample Munlansysbiofilm_FD_192503 | JGI IMG/M metagenome (GOLD analysis project Ga0265295, IMG submission 192503) | Leachate microbial communities from a municipal landfill in Southern Ontario, Canada - Methane capture system biofilm | ecosystem: Engineered > Solid waste > Landfill > Unclassified ... | reverse complement strand
AAAAACAAAACAAAAATAAAAAGAGAGAAATAAAAGAAGTAAAATAAAAATAAAACAAAAAAACAAAATAAGATGAACAAAATAAAACAAAAAAAATAAAACAAAAAAAATAAAACAAAAAAAATAAAACAAAAAAAACAAAATAAGATAAACAAAATAAAACAAAAAAAATAAAAAAATAAGATAAAACAAAAAAAATAAGATAAAACAAAAAAAATAAAATAAAAAAACAAAATAAGATAAAATAAAACAAAAAAATAAAACAAATATGAAATAAAAAATAAAAACAAAAATTGCCTGAAAAACGGCAATTTCTCATTTATTCAAATCTTTTTTCGGCAACGTCCCAATCAATCAAGTCCCAGACCTGTTTTAAATAATCCGCGCGTTTGTTTTGATAATCCAAATAATAGGCGTGTTCCCAAACATCGATGACGAGAATGGTTTTCATTCCTTTTGTAATCGGATTTTCGGCGTTTTGCCCTTTTTCAAGGGAGAGTTTGCCGTCTTTGTCTTGTGCTAAGAAAACCCAGCCGGAGCCGAATAATCCGAGTCCTGCGGCTTCAAATTCTTGGGTGAATTTTTCAAAAGAGCCGAAGGCGTCATCAATGGCTTGGGCCAATTTTCCGGTCGGTTTGCCGCCTTTTTGCGCGGCGAATTGCAGGAAATAAAGATTGTGATTGAGCACTTGGCCGGCATTGTTAAAAAGAGGACCGGTCGATTTTAAAACGATTTCTTCCAGAGAAGAGTTTTCAAACTCCGTCCCCTTGATTAATTCATTTGCCTTGTCGACATACGCTTTTAAATGTTTTCCGTAGTGATATTCAATCGTGTTTTTTGTAATAACGGGATCGAGCGCATCAGACGGATACGGAAGGGTAATATATTCAACAGCCATAATTTTCCTCCAAATAATTGTTGTCAGCACAAATACAACTCATATTTATAAATAGATTCACAAAAAGAACATTGAAAAAAAGTTTAGATGAATAATTTTTAAATTGTTAATGAGAGAGAAATTATAATCATTTGAAAAATTTAAAACATTGTTCATGATGTCTAAATCGGAAAGAAAATCGGAGATATCGGGAAAACCCGGTTTTGGAAAAGTCGTTTGACACGGCACGGACCAAAATAAAACAGTGGTTGAGATATACGGAGGGAAAAGTGGGCATACGACCGAAAAAACAATGAATTGTCCAAAATATTATGGAAATGCCGCCATATAAAATTTGAACCTTTTTTTAAAATTTCTACGATTTTCAAACATCAAAACATTTTCTTTTTCCTTTCTTGAATAAATCAAAACATTTCATTCAAATCAATTCACTTTCACCCCATTTGAAGAACTTTTATATTTTAACGGTGTTTGATATTCACATGACTCTTGAACCTGTTCACATGAAAGAAATATCGGATATCGCCGCGGGGATTGAGCACGCCGCGACGGACGAAAAGGAACCCGAAGAGTTAAAAGAAATATATGAAATGCTTCGGGAGCTTAAAATCAATGATAAACTCTTTCTTCAAGCCGTCGGCCGCCTCGGAAAAAGGACGATTGATATTCGAGAGATGTGTTTAAAAGAGGATTTGTATCCGATAACATATTCCTCTGACAGCGGCAGTACGAATCCGATTTTGCTTGAAAACGGCCTTTTTTTAGATGTCTGCCACGCCGCTTTGGCCTCGACGCCGACGGACTTAAATTTACACCGCAAACGAACGATTGTCTGCACCGGATTTACGGCCGGCCCGAAAACGAAATTATCCTCCACGGGAGAATGGAAATATTTTGACGACGGATTTTGCCGCAGCAAGGTCATTCAAATCGATCCGGCCTATTTGGAAATTCGCGCCGGCCGAATGGTTCATGATTATTCGATTTACACATCGGAGTCCGAGCATATTTTATGGTTGCAGCCGGAGATGGATTCAAACGGTTTTTTAATCATGGACGGCCCGCTTTATCCGAGGCAACTGATGTTTTGGTTCGGGACGGATTTGGATGAGACGTTTGGAAAAATTCGAATCCAGCATGAAAGAAACGCTCAAAAAATTATGCAAAATTACACGGATATTGTGGATTTTCATTTGAAAACGAATATTCCGGTCGTCGGTTTTGTAAAAACGCCTTCTGAAACTCAGATTGTGAAAGTGTTATCGGAAAAGTACGGCAAACTGCCATGGGCGACGGACACGCAATTTTTTAAATCTTTTTTAAAATCGGAAACGGAAAATGAAAACCACTCGGAAAATACCGTGAACCGATTTAAAATCAGCTACACCAATTGGTTTTGGCAACCGAATCAGTTTTATGGAAACGATATCAAAGAAAATTCGCCGCTGATTGCCGATTCGATTGAGTCCGACCGAGATTCGGCCGATTACACCGTTTCTTTTTTCATGGTCATGGTGACGATTGACGGGAACCATATTCTTTTCAAAATAGAATGCCCTTACGGTTTTATAAAAGAGGAAAACACCCGGCGCCGTATTACGGAAAAAGTTCTTTACGAATTGTCCGCTCACAGCGTTCCGGAATCATTAATTAAAGCCGACACGATGGCCAAAATCAACAACAACGAAAAAACGGAAATTAAGAATCTTTTTTCAAAAATTATGATTGACAAATCTTATAATAACACGCGCTGGGGAGACAATTATGAATACGAATAAAAATTTTAATTTTGATGAAATTGAAAAAGAACTCAAAACAAGCCGAAGTTATTCAAAGGAAGAAAACGGCAGCGAGTCGTTTCAAAAGAAGGATGAAACCGATGAAAACGCCAATGAAAAAATCAATGAAAACAGAAATGAGAGAATCGATGAAAGAATGAATAAAAACGGCAACGAAAGATTCAATGAAAACCACGGTGCCGGAAGCGATGAAACCTACGGAATCGTAACGACAAGCGTGGAGCCGATTGAAATTACGGAAACTCAATCTCAGATAGTCGGCTACATTTCATCAAACAAAAGGGAAAACGTTCGCCTCAGCTCATACGTTTTAATTCCTTATGAAAATGAAAAGATGTTTGGAAGGATGAAAAGACTGCGTTATTGTCAGGAGTTTTCGGTGGACGACGCAACCGAAATTCATGCGCGAAGAATGTTGAATTCCCATTCCAAGGGGCGGGAAAAAACGAATGAAGAAGACTACAAACTGTTATCGGATATTGAGCCGATTTGCATATTATATAAGAAAGGAAAAGACGGGCCGCTTCAAAGACGAATGACGGACAGAATTCCAAAACCCAATACGCCGATTTATCCCGTGGTTGAAAAAGAAGAAATTCAAACCGGTTTAAACATCCCCAAAGACGGTATTTTTTTAGGGCATTTAAGCGTCGGCGGAGAGCGGATTCAAACGAAATCAAGTCCGTCGACGGTCGCTTATTATTTAAGAAACGATTACGCGATGGGAGACCCGCTTGTGTTTCGGCACATGCTTGTTTGCGGCAGCACCGGAACCGGAAAAACATTTTTAACAAAAAATATCCTGCGACAATTTGAAACCGAAAAAAGCCGATACCGACAGCGAAGCGACCATAAGATTCAAAATAAACCGTGTTTGGTGATTATGGATCCGCAAGACGAATATTCCCAGCTTTTTGAAAACGGAAAATTGTCCGAAGAAGAGAAATTCAAATTCGAATCCGAAGAAATCGCATACGGTGGCATTCAAACGACAAAAACGTTTGTCGCCAAGATCAGCGGGGAGCAATACGCCGGAAAATCCAGAGCGGAAATCATTGAATTTTCCATTCCGTTTAATATCGTGAAAAACAATCCGTGGCTTTTGGAAAGTTCCGAGATGAACGAGAATCAAAAAGTAGCTTTAGACCTTTTAATCAAGGATTTCTTTGACGATTGTTATCGCAGAAATAAACCGGAAACGTATTCGGAATTCAAAGAGTTTGCAGAAGACCCGATGCAAAAGAATCACTATACGGTTGAGACCGGAAAGATTCATGAGGCGACTTACGACAGTTTGATTCGCCGTGTGATTAACCGGGTTCATGAGCGCGTTTTTGATCAAAGCGCGAAATCCGTGAAAGACTTATATGACGAAATTTTCAAGCCCGGCCAAGTTTCCGTTTTTCCGACGGAATATGTCAGCGACCCGCGGATTCGGGATTTAATCGTTTTAACGATGATGAATATTATTGTCAACAATAAACTCAACACGTCCGGAAAAGAAGAAATCAAAAACACGCCGATCATTTTGGTTTTAGACGAAGCGCACCGTTACTTGTCAAACGCCGCCGGAGCGCGCTCTAAAAAAATCGTCTCCAAATTCGCGGAAGCCGCCAAACAGGGAAGAAAAGAAGGGCTCGGTCTTTTTTTAATCACGCAGGACCCGCAAGATATTGAAACCGAAATTTTAAAACAAATCAACACAAAAATCGTTTTGAATTTAAACAACGACGCGGCGATTAACGCCGTAAAGATTCCGATAGAGTATGAAAAAAGAGTGCCGTATTTGAAGAAAGGGCAAATGATTATTCACAGCCCCGACAACGGCGACATCGTTGAAATTATCGGGCTTTCCGATTGCGTCGTCAAACACGAATAAAAAGATATATAAAGAAGGAAAGAACAAACTGACTGTTTGAAAAAATATAGACTGCATAAACGGAGAAAAATAATGATTGCCGAAATGTTCATGATTTTAATTGTTTTTACGCTGTATTTAGTGCCGATTGCGATATTTATGATTGTTTTGTATTATGTCATAAAAAGCGCCGTCAAACAAGCAATTGTAGAAGCAGGCGCGGAATGCTGCGGTCAGCCGAATTTAAGAGAGAATACAAAAAACAAACCGGAAAAAGAGAAAAAACAAGAGGAGAATGAAAAACGAAAAGAAGAAGATGAGAAACAAAAAGAAGAAGATGTAAAACAACAAGAAGAAGAAAGGAACGAAGAAATCACGGAAAAAATAAATTCGGACGAAGAAACAAAAGAGGAATAATTATGATGGGAGGAATCGGAAGCGTTGAAATAGTGTTGATTTTTGGAGTATTGTTTTTTCATTTAATTTTAATTGCCGGATTCTTTGCCGTATTATATTATTTGATTAAGACGGCCGTTAAACAGGCAATATTAGAATCGAGAAGGGAACAACGATAAAAAAAATAAGGAGAAAAAAATATGATTGGCGGATTTGGAACGATGGAACTTATATTGATATTACCTGTTCTTTTGATTTTCTGTGCTTTTATTGTAATTTTCATTGGAATTGTATATTTGTTGTCAAAAGCGATATCAAACAATAAAAATCTATAAGCGGCACAATATCGGAAGAATCATTAAAATTTAAATTTTTCCGGATTTTTTTCTCATTGCCGTTGTGATTGTTTTTGTTGTTTCTTATTCTGTTTTTTAGAAAGGAAAATAAGCGAACGAAATGAAGCATGATTTAAAAAGCAAATGGAAATGCCCTAAAACTCTTTCAAAAATCGGATCTTATTTTTTCGTTTGGATTTTTTTCATTTAGATTTTTTATTTAGATTTTTTATTTAGGTTTTTCTATTTTAATTCGTTCTCCTGATATCAAAAACGGTGAAGTTTAATACTTTCACTCTTCTTCGATTTTTTCTTTATATTTCACGGTCATAATGAGTTTTACCTCCCATTCGAAAATAACAGGAGGTCAGGAAATGACAAACATGAACCAAACGGAAATCATAGGTCTTCAAAATTCAAACCCGATTGTCACAAACAATTCCGCGAATTTTGAAGAGCGTATAAAATCAATTCAAAAAATATTATCGGAAAACGGCGCGGAGGTTTCTTTTGAAGAGATTGAAATCAAGTTAAAAGAACTCGCCGACGTTTACAAGGTTCCGATCGCGGAAGCTCAAAGAAGCACGATTCATTCGTTTTTGAAAAAATACAATATTTCAAAAGCGAAGGTGTTTACCGGAAAGGGATTTGCCGAAACCAAAAAAATCGCCGACATATTGCTGATGAGCCATCAGCCGGATTCGTGGGTGAATTTAAAGGGAAGGGTCGTCCAGCTTTGGGAAAACGCGCATGAGAGTATTGCGCAGGTCGGTTTACTCAGCGATGAGACGGGAGTCGTTAAATTTACGCTCTGGTCCAACGCCGGAATGGAGCCGATGGAATTGAATCAAACGTATGATTTCAAAAATGTTGTCGTAAAAACGTGGAACGGAAAAGTCAATATTGACGTAAATAAAGCGGCGAGCATTGTTTTATCGGAAGAAAAGATTGAAAATGTTCGTTTCGAAGGCGGTTTGGAATTAAAAGATAAAAAGAATGAAGAGAGAACGGTTTCTCAATTAAATCAGGACGGAATATGGACGGATTTAAAAGCGACCGTAATTCAGCTTTTTGAAAACACGCACGAAAGCATCGCGTTTGCGGGCGTTCTCGGAGACGAAACCGGAACCATGCGTTTTACGATTTGGAAAACATCGGGAATCGAAGACATTCAGATTGAAAAAACATACAAAATTTCAAACGCGATTGTCAAAGAATGGAACGGCAATTTTTCTCTTGAAATCAACCGCGCGGGAAAAATTGAGGAGTCGGAAGAAAAAATCGTCGCCAAACCCACGGTCTTTGAAGTTTCGGGATGCGCCGTTGATATCCAAGCCGGATCCGGTTTGATTAAAAGATGTCCGGAGTGCAACAAAGTCATGTCCAAAGGACTTTGCGCCGAACACGGCAAACAAAAAGGAAAATACGATTTGAGAATCAAAGCCGTATTGGACGACGGAAACAAAGCCTATGAAACAATCATCAATTGTGAATTGACACAAAGTTTGCTCCATTTATCGTTGGAAGAAGCCGTTTTAATGGCGACGGAAACATTGGATCCGGACTGTATCACCGACTTGATTAAAAATGGATTCATCGGGAAATACTATACCGTCAAAGGCATCAAAACCGATCGTTACATCATCGCGGAATGCGTCAAAAGAACAGAGTTCGCCAATCAAATAAAAATAAAAGAGCTCAAAGAAAAAGTGGAAACGGATCTGCAAAGAATAGAAGATGAATTCAATTTTAAAGAATTTGAAAAAATGATTGAAACCGTTGCCGAATTAAAATCCGATTTCAACCCGCGGGCCGAAAACAAAATCAAAAACAAAGCCGAATTAAAAAATGAAGCGGAGTTTGAGGTCGAAACGGGATTTGAAACCGAATTTGAAGCCAAACCGGAATTTGAATTTAAAACCGAATTAAAAAATGAAACGGAGTTTGAAACAAAACCGGAAACGAAAGAAAATCCGGAAACGGAAGCGAAGAGATATCAAAAATTATTAACGGACGACTCGGAGTTGATTTAAATGGCCGGATATTTCAGAGAAATTGCCGTTCGCATGTTTGCCAAGGAATTGAGAGATTCCGACTTGGTCTATCGCGAAGAAGAAGAACAGTATGCGCCGCAGTACATATTAACGCCGACCGGCGCGAAAGCCAACCGCATATTGTTATCTGGCGTCTTAACCGAAGTGGAGAATATCGGAAACGACACGGAATACTACCGCGCTCGAATTTCCGATCCGACGGGAACGTTTACGATTTACGCCGGACAATATCAAGCCGAATCCGCCCGTTTTTTAGCGGAAGCAAAAACGCCCGAATTTGTAACGGTGGTCGGAAAAGTCACTTCGTTTAAAGCGGACGACGGCAATATTTTGCTTTCCGTTCGCCCGGAATATATTCAAAAAACGGAGGAAGGAGACAGAAATATATGGATTGCGGAAACCGCCGAAAAAACGTATGAAAGAATTTTAGAAGCGGAATCTCAAATCGAAAACGAATCCAAGCCCAACGAGAATATCAAAAACGCGTTGGATCATTATTCTCCGAAATTTGACGAATATAAAAAAATGATTCTCCAAGCGCTTGAAATCGCGAGTGCGGAGTAAAAAAGAGAGAGGAAATCTCTATTTCCTTTTTTTATTTTTTTATTTTTTTATTTTTTTATTTTTTTATTTTTTTATTTTTTTTGTTTTTTTAGTTTTTATTTTAAATTTTTTAGTTATTATTTTGTATTTCATATGCCGGTTTTTAAAACATGTTCTCAGTTCATACAAAACCATTTCCTTTCTTTTTTATTAAAAAATTCGGGATAAGCTAATAAAGAAAGAAACCAAATAGAAAAACCATGAAAACTTATTTGCAAATTTGGTATAACAGTGACGGGAACTGCTCACCGCCATCGGAAGTCAACAATCGTTTGATGTCTCTTGGGTTTCAAATGATTCGCGGCCTTTACGATTACGTTTATGAATGGAATGCGAATGCGACACTTGAGGATGTCTTAAAGCTCGGCGACAAAGTTCATTTAACTCTTTCGGGAACCGGCGTCTTGTTTAAAATCGAAACCGATTCATAAAACGTGAGGGTAAAAATGACAAAATGCAATGCTTGCGGAAAAGAAGAAGCGGTTCAGCCGATTTGCGGCACTTGCGGAAAAACATATTGCGAAGAACATATTCAAAGACAAAATCACAATTGTTTTGTCGACCCCAAGGGTGTTTCCGGCGGACAAACGCGCGTCTATGTAAAAACATACGGCACGGGCGGCGCTAAAAAAACGAATCCGCCGAATGCGAATTATTACGACGAGGATCAATTCGAACAAAAGTACGGTTATGCCAAAGCGCGTTCACCGCCTTTTTGGAAAAAAATTATAAACAGCCCGACATACGTGATTATTTTAATTTGCGCTTTTTTGCAAGGAATTGCGTTGTGCGGGATGGTCGGGGTTTCAAGTTGCGCTTTTATTTATAATTCCTTGGTTTTATATTCCGGCTTTGAATACATACTGGCACGCCCGTGGACACTCATAACACATATGTTTTTGCACAGCCCAAACAACATCACCCATATTCTGTTTAACATGGTTACCTTGTTTTTCTTCGGACCTTATTTGGAAAAATTAATCGGAAAAAAATCATTCGTTTTCATGTATTTCGTATCAGGGATTGTTGCCGCAATCGGTTTTATACTCTTTGAGGGGAATACGGGAAACGGTCTTGTCGGTGCAAGCGGCGCGATTTACGGAGTGTTGGGCGCGGTGGCCGTTTTAAATCCGAATCTCCAAGTGTTCGTTTTTTTCATTCCGATGAAAATCAAATACATGATCGTCTTTTTTGCGCTCATCAGCATTTTTATGATGGGCGGCAGCGGCAGCACGATTGCGCATGCTGCGCATTTGAGCGGGTTGATTATCGGTTTGGGGTTTGGATATTATTATCGGAATCAGTTAAAAGAAAAGATAAAACAAAAATATGCCTGACATCATAAATGATTTGTGAGCGGAATGAATCCATCCCCGTTAATCGGAAAAAAATATTTAAAACCGTCGGAAAATGAAAAAATTCCGATTGTCGTTTTAGATTTTAAAAAGAGGTATGCTTGTTGGCTTCCCGACTTGAGGCATACGCTTTATTTTGAAAAAGAACCGGTGACGGAAGAATTGAAAAGAATCCGGCAAATTATTCTTTTAGACGTTTTATACAACGAATCCAAATACATCATAGAAATGACGCCGGAAGATTTTGAAGGATTTAAAACCGCGTATTCCCTTTATTCGACATACGGCGGAGAGATGTATTTTTATAGAAGAAAAGAAGGGCGTCGCATGAAAAATTATTTTGATTATCGCCCGATTCGAAAAAAAAATCAAACCGTTAAAAAATACACATTGGTTGAAAAGATGGAAGGCTGAAAAAAAGTAAAAGTAAGAAGAGTTGGAAAAAAAGAAAAAGGTTAGGGAAAAAAAGAAAAAGGTTAGGGAAAAAAAGAGAAAGGTTAGGAAAAAAAGAGAAAGGTTAGGAAAAAAAGAGAAAGGTTAGGAAAAAAAGAGAAAGGTTAGGAAAGAAGAGAAGAATTGAAAAGAAAGCGAGAAAAAGAAAAGAATTTAAAGAACAAAAAACCTGTTTAAAACGTCTTGAATTGAAACGGAACAATCAAATAAGAAAATGGCAATAATTGTAAAGATACAAAATTTTAAAAAATAAATTTGAAATAAATAATAGATTCAATATTAAGAAAATTCAATGTAAAAATAAATACCGATATAAAAAATACAACTATAAAAACCAGCGATGGGTCTTGATACTTATGGCAAATCCAAAATCCGGATTCGGATCTATTACAAAATATCTCTCTTCTAAAAAAGAAAACGAAAGGAAGAGAATCGGCCTTTTGGTTGACGGCCCGAATGTGATTCGCAAGGAATTCAATGTTGACCTTCATGAAATCAAAAATGTCCTCAAAGAGTACGGAAACGTGAAAGTCGGAAAAGTGTTTATCAATCAATACGCTTCCAACAAACTGGTTGAAGCGATTGAAAACCACGGGCTTGAGCCGATTATTTGCGCAAGCGATGTGGATGTTCGACTCGCCGTTGAGGGAATGGAATTGGTTTACAACCAAAACATTGATACAATCGCAATTGTCACGCGTGATGCGGATTTTAAGCCTCTTTTAAACAAAGCCAATGAAAAGGGAAAAGAAACCATAATTTTCGGCATTCAGCCCGGTTTTTCAATCGCGTTAAAAAATTCTGCCGATTATGTTATTTTATTAAAAGACGCTCAAATGACTTATGAAGACGAAGAGGAATCAAAAATACTTTTTGTGGATGAAGAAGAAGAAACGGAAGAAATTGAAATCGGTAAAAAAGAAGACGATGAAAATGAAGAATCGGAAAAACGCAATAATGAAAAATTCGCTCAGAAACAAAAGCGTTTTGAAGTCATTAAAAGTAAAGACGACGCCTTTTTGGAAGACTGAGGGGAATTCAAAGACCGGTTGAGGAATTATCGAATTGTGCAAGCGATACTTGCATAATCGGAAATTGCGGATATGATTCAGCAAAAGTTCTCATATATTTGAGATTGCGTACGGAAAAACCGGTGTTGTTTGGAAAATTGTCAGCCAAGTCTTCTGCCAAAAACTCAATAACTTTACTGCCCCATCCCTTTTGTTTTTGCAGTTCAAGGATAGAATGACCGATTTCCCAATACAAAGTCAACATTTCTGTATTTACTTTAAAAGCCGTATTTGTATGAGCTTTCTTTATTTTATTGAAAATAAAACTTAAACCAATTTTTATAATCGTAATTATTTGTTATATTATCCACGAGAAAACCTTCCGAATGATTGATACAAACAGATTTCTTGTTTGCGTCAAAAACATTTCGTTTTATTTTCAATTCGTTTATTTGCGATTGTTTTTTCGGCTTTTCAAATCAAAATTCACCGGAATTTCAAAAATCTTTTTTTTCCCAAAAGCCACCGCTCGGGCAATTTCAGCGCACCCGAGCGCCGCCGAATAATTGCCGACGGATTCGACCGGTTTTTGAAGCAGGCGGCTGATTTCTCGGCGGACCTCTTTATCGTCCCCGCCGCTTCCGGCAATCAAAATATCATAGCCGGGCGCGCGATGATCCCTCATTAAAACATCCAACGCCGATATTTCCATGGCGGCAAAAAAAGCCAACTTTATTTTATCGTCCCCGACGCCGGCGTTTGAAAACGCGTCGTTTGCGGTTTGGATTCCGCTGTCAACGTTTCGAATGGCGTTGACGTCAAGAGGACCGTGTTGTTTTCCGGGCGCAAAAATCGCGGCGTCGATTGCCCCCAAAATTTTCCCGTCGGAAACGGCCATTGTCACGGTGTTTGAACCGATGTCGGAAAGAATGAAACGGCGGTGTCCCAAAGAAAGCGCATGAAAAGCGATGCCGATTTTCTCGGGGCTGGCTTGATGAGAAAAATGATTCATTCGAGAATCCGTGACGGGATTGTTTTGATGAAGTCCCGGTAAAAGTATGGCGGGACAAATATTTCTTGAAAATAAATCAAAGATTTTTGTCCCCGCGTTTGTTTTTTTGCCGACGCCTGACAGTGTTAAAACGCCGCGGTTTTGAACAAGAGAAAGGTCGGAAATGTCGGAAATGCCGTCTCCCATGGAATAGGTCACGCAAGCCAAATCAATGTCTGACAGAGGCATTCCCATATTGTCTTCAATAAATTTCAAAATCGCGTCCGAATCCATATTTCCGGCAGCGTCTCGAGGAATTTCAAAAAAATGAACCAAATCCTCCGATAAAACCGCGAATCGAATCGAACGGGTTCCGTGATCAACGCCTAAAAAAATCAAAACAAATCCCTCCTTTTATTTTTCGTCATGCTCTCAATCGCCCAATTCTTTTTCGATTAAAACATTCAGTTCTTCTGAGATACGCTCTCCTTCCTCTAAATCGGCCGCGGTTGTGACCAATATGATTTCTTGAAAACTGGTGCCTTGCGTAAACAGCAAACGCAAATTGCCGCGCGAATCCGGGCGCAAAACTTTCGCGCGAAAACTGCCGCCGGAATGCCCTTTGCTTTGAATAATTCCGGGAATGAGTTTTTTGACGGCGCTGTGGGTCGACACCAAAGAAGCGATTTTTCGGCCTTTTCGATCTCCGATAATCGTGGTGTGGATACCGCCGCGTTTGTTTTTCCAGAGATCAGCCGAAGGAGACATAAAAAAAGAAAGGAAATAAAAGAAATTACAACAAATCGTTTATTTCCAGAAGGGGGATATTTTTGCCGTTTAAAAAAGTCAAAGCGGCTTTTAAATCACTGACGCGAGCGATTAAAATCGCTTTTTGATTTTTGCCGATAAAAGCGTAAGCGTAATCGATATTCAAATTTCCGGCGGCGAAAAGCTCGGCGATTTCATTCATGCTTCCGGGCTCGTCCGCAATCTCAATGCCGATGACATCCGTCTCAGAAACCGTGAAGCCCGCGCTTTTTAAAACTTCGTGCGCTTTATCGGGATGGTCAACAACCAATCGAACGATGCCGAAGTCACCGGATTCCGCGATTGTGAAAGCGCGAATGTTGATGTTTTGAGCGCCCAAAACATTTGCGATTTTTGCCAATCGGCCGGGTTTGTTTTCAGAAAATAAGGAGATTTGTTTAATGATTTTTGTCATAGAATCACCGAGGGATATTATATAATTGATTTTAAGAATGTTTTAATCCCATAAATATTTCACTTCTTCAAAGACGGCGGTTGTCCGTCACGCGCTTTGCTTTGCCTTCCGATCTCGGAATGGTTCCCGGCGCCACCAATTCGACTTCCGCGTGAAGGTTTAAAACGGATTTTAATTCGTGTTCGATTTTGGATTTTAATTTGTAATAATCATCCAATTTATCGGAGGCCATGTCCGCCAATTCCACTTGAATCATCATGCTGTCCAATTCTCCGACGCGGTCGATGACAATCATGAAATGGGGCGAGACTTCCGGGAATTTTACTAAAACGTATTCGACTTGTCCCGGGAAAACATTGATACCGCGAACGATAAACATATCGTCGGACCTTCCTTTTAATCTCATCAAACGCGGATGCGTTCGGCCGCATTTGCAAACGGACGTTTCCAATGCCGCCAAATCCCCGACACGGTATCGGATTAAAGGGAGGGCTTCTTTGATGAGCGTCGTCACCACCAGTTCTCCGATTTCGCCGTCGAGAACCGGTTCGTTTGTGTCGGGGTCTAAGATTTCAAAGAGGAACATATCGCTCCAAATGTGCATTCCTTTTTGTTCTTGACACTCGATGAAAAGCGGGCCGCTGAGTTCGGATGTTCCAAAAACGTCATACGCTTTAATCCCGGATCTTTCTTCGATTCGTTTTCGGAGAGATTCCGACCACGGCTCGGCGCCGAAAATGCCGATTTTCAATTTTGTTTCCTCTTTGATGCTGCAATCCATGTGGTCGGCCGCTTCGATCAGATAAGAGAAATAGGAGGGGGTGCAGCAAATGGCCGTGACGTCCAAGTCTTTCATGAGCGTGATTTGGCGCTCCGTGTTTCCGGAGCTGGCCGGCAAGGTTGTCGCGCCGAGTTTTTCCGAGCCGTAATGAATCCCGAGACCGCCGGTAAATAAACCGTAGCCGTAGCTGACTTGAATAATATCATCTTGTCCCAAGCCGATTGCGGTCATCCCGCGCGCAAGGGATTCGGCCCATGTGTCCAAGTCATTTTGCGTATAGCCGACAACGGTCGGTTTTCCGGTCGTTCCGGAAGAAGCGTGGTAGCGAACGACATCCGTATTTTTAACGCAGAACATTCCGTTGGGATAAGTGTCTCTGAGATCTTGTTTTTTGGTAAACGGAAGTTTGGAAAGGTCGTCGACGGATTTGATATCTTCGGGCTTGACATCGAATTCGTCAAAGCGTTTTTTATAAAAAGGAGAGTGCTCATAAACATATTTCACCAATTTGACCAATAAGTCGCTTTGCATTTGGCGCAAATCTTTGGGGTCCATCGTTTCAATTTCGGGATTCCAATAAGTCATTCATAAAACTCCGTTTTAAAATTTAAAATAAATTTTTGCTAATTCTTTAAAAAAGAATGATAAAACAGATATAAAAAACAAATGATTCTTCTGATAAAATTTTACATTTCAGAGAAGGAAAAGTCTTTGACTTGGTTATTTTTTCCGGTTTTTGAAGAAAAGAATATTAAATAAATAAAAATAAAAATAAAAGTACAAAAAGCAAAAATAAAAAACGGGCTGTAAATATCAATACGAAACGGCGCGGCAGAATCGACAAAACGCGCGCCTCAAAAATAAAAACAGATGAACAAATCTGAAAAAAACAAAAAAACGATAAAAATGTTTGAAAAAAAAACGATAAACGGATTTGAAAAAATAAAAAAATGAAAAGCGATTTTATTTCAATCGAATTCACTTTTGTACGAAATTAAACCGGACGATACATATCATAATTTCATTTTTCAATCGCTGACGTCGTTTAAATAATCCAATTCTTCGTCCGCCGAAAGGTCTGATGATATAGTTTTGCAAGGGAGCAGGCAATCACTTTCGCTGCTCAGAAGCATTTTTGTATAATTTTTACAATCCGCCATCAGCGTTTCCAAAGAACAATTGGCGTCGATTCCGGCAGCACCGCTGTGACCGCCGCCGGTTCCGTTGTATTTGTCGCCGACGTCTTCCATCAATTTTCCGAGATTAATACCGGATAAAATCATATCTCTTTTTGCGCGACCGCTGATGCGAACGCTGTTATTGCCTTTAACGGAGCCGACAAACGCGATATCTGCGCCGATGTTGGTCAGCATGGACGCCGCGGCGCCGCCGTAGGAGCTGACGTTTGTGGTTGCGATGAGACAATCTCCGACGCGCTCGACCCGGCAGCGCATGGCCGCTTTAAGCATCGCGATTCGAATGGAAATGTCTTGAGGCGTGGCCGCCATCAATTCTAAAGCGTCGAAGTAATCAACACCGCTGACTTCCATGATTTCGGAAAGCGTCTTAAAGGTGCTCGCGTTGGCATGTTTTAAATGACCGGTGTCGGTAATAATTCCCGTAATCATGGCCAATCCCATTTTGGGAGAGATTGGAATGCCCGCGGCATTGAGAATCCGGAAAATAATTTCCACCGTCGAAGTCGTTTCTTCGTGAATGTAAAATTCAGCGTCATCCAATAATGCCGTCGTTGCGTGATGGTCAAGCAAACAAAACTTTTCGAGTTTTAAATCGTTTAATTGACCGCGCGTTGAGGTGTCAACAACGACCGTTATGTCGTAGTCGCTCGGATCCGGGCAAAGAACGACGGGAATATCAAGTTTGTCGATAAGGTTTGCTGCAACACGATTGCAATCATCGACGATTCCGATTGTTCCGCCGATGGCTTCCGCCAGCGTATAAGCGCTGCCGATCGCATCCGGGTCCGCGTTTCTGTGGCAAATGTAGAGTATGTTCCGATAATCCAGGAGGCGATTGAAAAATTCTAAATCGTTCACCCTCATAGATGTCACGGCCGGCGTTAATCTTCTTCGCCGCCGGGAGACCCGATCATGCTTTGAAGTTGTTCTTGGAGTTGTTTAAATCTGGTGTTTAAACGCTCTTCTTGGCGCTCAATGGATTGAATCCGAAGAGAAAACGATTCTTGGCGGTCTTTTAAAGAAGATAACAAAGACGTTTTGTCGGATTTTATCATCAATTCTCCGACGGATTTATAGACAACGGAGTCTTCCGACGTCTTTTCTAATTCTTCTATCGCCATTTCGGCTTCTTTAGTCATCACGTCGATTTGAGATTTTTGCATCGCAAGCGCTTGTGCCTGCTGTTGAACTTGTTGAATTTGTGCAATTTGATTTTGAACTTGAGGAGAAAATTCTGAACTCATAATTAATTCACCTATGTTTGACTAATGAGGAAACAAAAACATTAAAATGTTTCTGATAAAAAAAGAAAAACAAATTAATAAAAGAAATAGAATAAATATAAAAAAATAAGAAACCCGGAAAATCCGGTTTTAAAGATATTAAAAACGGCATAAATGGAAAAATTCAAACGAAAAGGCGCGCCAAAAATGAAAAAGAGGAATGCCATACAGCGAAAAAAGACCTGATTTTAAAAAAAATAATAAAAACAGCTCACGGTTTTTAAAAGGTTTAATAAAAAAAATTCGTGATTTTTGATTTATAATTAAAAACGTTTGATTGCGGCATTTTTAGATGAGAGGGAAAAAAATAAAAAATAAAAAAAAGATAAAAATAAAAACAAAAATAAAAAAACTGAATTCAATGGAGAAATGCATAATCTCTGAAAAGCAATGAATTGTCTTCCATTTGCAGATGCAAATGCAAGCAACAAGAAAAATGAACGATCGTATGAGGGATTTTCAAGAATTCCTTAAATACAGCCTGAAACAGTTTTTCTGCGGATGTCCGTCCGTTTTTCAAAAGGACTACAATGAAAAATCAAAAAGAATAAATGATGCACTTCGCAATTGAAGATAAGTGATCTAATTTAATCGTTCGATTTCATCTTTTCGATAAGCGATCCGATATTGGAACCGACATTATTTTTTATATATCTGATATCGCTGCAAAAAAGTTTCTCATTTGCGATGGCATTATCGACCCTGTCAATAAAATCATAAAAATTCAAATCGTCTTTAGAATATCCTTTGTTTTCATTTGCCGGGATACTTTTTAAGATTTCATCCAATCTTCTCTCCGTGTATCGAACCCCGTCCATTTTTTCATTCAAGCACAATATCTTCTTATCCTCAGAGATAACTTCATCAAAATGAAACAATAACCATAATTCAAAGCACGGATTTGTCATGTACGGGTCAAATTTATTCTCTTTACAACGTATGAAAAAATCATCGCATTTAGAGGAAGTTCTTTCATCTTTATCTATAATTACGCACACGACATCACGGTCATTTGTATAAATATGTTAGGAAAAATCAAAATCGATATCCTTTTGATTTCCAAAAATTTCGCAATAAATTTCAAAACATACCTCTTTCGCTTTATCTAAATTTTTGATCCTTTTATTTTCATCAGACAAAGGCAGCAGACATTCACTTGCAGCTTTCATATATGTTTCAATTTTATCTTTTATCTCCGGAATTTCCTCTTCTTGAATCATTTCGTTGATGAAAGTATTGATAAACAAATCCGAAGAATAATTCCCGTATCTTAAAAAAGTGATATAATCTTCCAAGAGGTCTAACACTCTTTCAGGATCGCTGTATCCCGATTGCGTCGGAAATCTGCACAGCGGATAAATTTCAATCAATGATGAAATTCCAAGTTTAGAACGATGATTATTCACACCTTGAAAGTATCTCACTTCCGTTCTGTAACCCTCAAACGCCAGTATAAACTTACGCTTAACATTTAATCCTTTATTCTCGCGAACAGGATTTAAATTAACCGTTGCCGGTCTCATTCGTATCACCGCAGTCTATCGGGAATAAGGTTGAAAATACGGGAATGCCCCGATAACGTCCCTCCAAATACGCTTTGTCGATTTTTCGGTCCGTTCTTTCATTAAAATCTTCTAAAGAATACAATGACGAACTTTCATCCCGCTCTTTTTCTATAAACCATATTTCATCCCTTCTCAAAAGTTTGAAATCTATCAAACCGGATTCATGCGTTGTGAATATGAATTGATTTTTTGTTTCCGCCTTTTCTTTCAGGAATAATTTCACGAATTCAAATGTTAATAAAGGATGCAACTTCGCATCTAATTCATCCAAAATATAAACATTGTCCTTGGCGTCAGAAACAATCATGGAAAGCAACTCATAAAGACGTTGTGTCCCTTCCGATTCTTCTTTCATGTCAAACGACACATTCGGATTTCCATGATTGAATACAAGTTTCTCCAATATTATTTCATTTTCCTCGGATAAAGAAAGATTCCCCCTAAACGGTCCGCTCTTTCCGGATTTTATAGAAATCCCCGACTCCACAAATTCTTCTTCGTTTTTGTAACGCATTAGTTTTTCATGTATGTTTTCTAAAATATTTTTGGGTATGAAATCTTCGACATTTTCAACTTTTTCATAACTGATATCTGTTATTCCGGTTCCCAAAGCACATAAATATTGAGCCGTATCTTTTTCATTTTCTGAAACATTTATACTATCGAATGAGCCGTTGCCGAAGACTTTCACTTTTTGTGAGAACCAATTAAAAACATCCGAAAAAACCGAAAGTTCGCCATTGTCAATTTTCTTTTTTCGATTCATCTCCGTCAGGAATAATGTGCAGTTTAAGTTTTCCATATCCGCGACATAAACATCCATTCTGATTTTATCTTCGCCTTTAAAATAATGCGTAATTTTGTTTTTAATTCGTTGAAAAAAGATTTTATTGTCGTCCTCGGATTTCAACTCATACAACCATTCCGATTCTATCGTGCGATTGAAAAGAGTGAATTCAAATCCGTAAGAATAATATTTTCCCTCATCTTCAAATTCGAATTCAAAATAAGACGGTTTACATTTATTTTCAATAGACGGCCTGAAATATTTATTTGCCGGAATGGGTTTGCCGGAAACAATCATTTGTTTAGACTCGCCCATCGCTTTAATGAGATTCGATTTTCCCGAGGCGTTTGCTCCATATATCGCAGAAGTTCTAAGAATGCTGATTTCTTCAAATCTATAAGTATGACTCGGATGAGACCGAGTATCTCCACTGACCATCGACAATTCCTGTATTTCGTTGAATGACAAAAAATTGCCGACCTTGAATCTGATGATCATTATATTTCCTCCCTGGGTTGCAGCCTTTACACTTTTTACGGGCGTTTTCTAATATGTTGTATATATTTATATCGTTTTTGACGTCTTTTTATGACTCGCTTGCCAAAAAATATATGAATAGAATCACGAACGTTACCCAAAGTTTCGAGTATAATGTTTTTTAATACTCTTACTGAATCTCTTTTATGTTCCAGTATTCCATCGACCGGCCTGCAACACCGATGAATTTTCGACGATTTTTATTTCCAAAAAAAGCGCCGGATTAGAGATTTTGATTTTCAAACCGCCGACCCATCCCTCAAATTCAAAAAAAAGTCCGCACTCAATTTTTTGGCGGACCTTTTTTCATTTCGATTCCCATCCCTTACGACGCCGGTTTAACCGCGGGCGACGGATACAACTTTCCCAGCTTTTGAATGACGAGCGCGCCGAGCGCAAAACTGATGAGCATCACGAGGAAGTCTCCCAAAAGCGCGCCGATCCAAACGCCCAACAAACCCATTCCCAAATGAATTCCTAAAATGTAGGCGATCGGAACTTCAAACACAAGCACGCGAATGAGCGTCAACATCAATGAAAGCGTTCCCAGCTTCAACCCCTGGAACATGGAGGACGTTAAAATATTCGCCGGCAAAAATAAAAAGAGCAGGCAAATTATTTGAAGGAAATACGCGATGTCCGGCAAAAGATAAGCCGAATCCCCCGTCGCGAATATTCCCGCAATCGGAACGGCGAAGACAAAGACGAGAACGGCGACCACCGCTTCTAAAATCAAGCCGAATTTAATCCCGAAACGATAAACCGATTTGAGCTTTTGAATATCATGGCCCCCGTAAGAAACCCCCGCCATCGTCGTCATACCCGTTCCGAGCCCGAGAAGCGGCATAATGCCGATAGAGATGATACGCCATCCAGTGCTGTAAACGGCCGCGCCGTCCGTTCCGCCAACATTTAAGACGATCGCGTTTAACAAAACCGTTGACACGGACATCGTTAACTGAGAAACGGTCGCCGGAATCCCGACGATGATAATATCCCGAATCACCGGCCACTCAAACCGGAATTTTTTAAAACCAATCGTCACGTACGTTTTCTTCTGAATCAAAAGCCAATACATCACCATGAGCATGGAAACGCCAAACGAAATAACGCTGGCGTAAGCGGCTCCTTTAATTCCGAGCCCGAGACCCCAATCATAAATGAAAATCGGATCCAAAATCATATTCAAAACGGCGCCGACAATCGTTGCGAACATCGTTTTTCGGCTGTTTCCCTCGCTGTTTAAAATGGAATTGCCGATGTTTAAAAGGAAAATAAAAACCGAGAACAGAATAAATGGAACCATATAATCCGTCGCGGCCGCTGCCAAAGACTCCTCCGCGCCCATTAACAGAAAAATCGGTTTTACAAACGGAATCGCCGCCCAAAATATAAAACTCATGGCCACGGCCAAAACGATTGCGTGCGTCGCGAATTTATCGGCTTTTCTTTTGTCTTTCGCGCCGATTGCGCGTGAAATGCCGGACCCCGCGCCGACACCGATTCCCGTTGAAATCGCCAGCAGCGCCATAAAAAACGGAAACGCCAATCCGACGGCCGCCAACGCTTCCGCCCCGAGCCCGGAAACCCAAAACGTATCCACGATATTATAGACGGACTCAAAAAACAAAGCGACCATCACCGGAATGGATATTTTAACCATCGCCTTTTTCGGATTCCCGAGAAGGTCTTTGACCCCCTTCGTCATTTTATCGGCGTTTGGAGGTGTCTCAAAAATTCCCTCCCCGCCGGATAAAGAAACGTCTGCAAAACCGCCGTTTTGCGGTTGCGTCGGAGAGGCGAAAGAGTCTTGGGACTCTTCAACGGAATTTAAATTCCCGGTTCGTGAATTCTTTTTTTGAGTCGACATTAAACAATCCTCGTATCAAATACGGATAAAAGAAAAAAACAACGAAAAGTTGAATCCTTAAAAATCAAAAAAATGACCGATAAAAAATATGACGGTTTAAGACATTCAAAAACCGAGGAACTATATAAAACATATCACAAAAAACAATGACAATATATAACACGGGAAGGGTTTTTTAGAGCAATCGAAAAAGTAAAAACCTCTCGTAAAAATGAAGAGAGTCTTAAAAAAATATCCGCTTTTTTCATTTCAGAACGTTTATATATCATAATCTTGTTTTGAAGTGTTGCGAATTTTGATTCAACGAAAATCGTCGTTTTTAATCGTTTTAAAAAACCGATTCTTTTGAGTTATTTTCGACACAATAACACGCGAAGAAACATCGTTTCAAACGAACGGCGTTTTGTTAGTAACGGTTATTTTGAGGTTGATATCATGGCAAAAATGCACACAAAAAGAAAAGGCAAGTCCGGCTCCAAAAAGCCGCTTCGAACCGAAGTTCCCGAATGGTCCAACGTTTCCGCTGACGAAGCGACAACCCTTGTTTTGGAAATGTGGAAACAAGGAATTCCGACCAGTCAAATCGGTATGATTTTAAGAGACCAATACGGCGTCGGCGACGTCAAATTGTTGACCGGAAAAAAGATTACCCAAATCTTAAAGGACAACGAAGTCGAACCGCACGTCCCCGAAGACTTAACCAATTTAATCCTTAAGGCGCTCCGGCTCAGAAAACACTTGGCCGCCAACAAAAAAGACCTTCACAACAAAAGATCCCTTCAATTGACGGAATCTAAAATCCGAAGGCTTGTGAAATACTACCACAACACCAAAGTTCTCCCGATGGACTGGATTTACAAACCCGACACCGCGGAAATGATGTTGAGCAAATAATTAAAATCTTATAAAATCAAATGATCGGCGGCTTTTGCCGTCCTTTTTCTTTTTTTTCTCCCCTCAAAACGAGACGAAGTCCTTTTAAAATACGAGCGCCGGTCCCAAACTCAAATCGTTCGCCCGACAAAATCGCTCGCCCGACAAAATCATGCGCTTGAGAAAACCGCTCGCTTGAGAAAAACCGTGCGCTTGAGAAAAACCGCTCGTTTGAGAAAAACCGCTCGTTTGAGAAAAACCGTGCGCTTGAGAAAATCGCTTGTTCACGCATTTAACCCGTGCGCCAAACGGTAAAAGCGCGGCCGTTTTTTTAATTCAAAAAAGGAACTTTTCGTTAAAAACGCCGTTTTGACGGCGCTTCTTCTTTTTCTTCTTTGAAAAATCGGCCGCGTTTTTATTTATCATAGAAAAAAGGAAAACTTAAGGCCGAAGACCGCTTCCTCCCTGAAGCGTCAAGGTTTCTCCCGTTAAATAGTCCGCGTCCTCGCTTGCCAAAAAGACGCAAACCCTTCCGATGTCTTGTTTCGGATCCCCCAAGCGGCCCATCGGGATGGACTGAATGGTTCGGTCGTACAATTCGGGATACTCCTCTTTCCACTTGATTAAGCCCTCGGACATGACCAACGGACAGACGACGTTTACCCGGACATTAAATTCCCCCCACTCGGTTGCGGCAACCCGGCTCATCCCGCGAATCCCTTCTTTTGCCGCGGCGTAACTGGACTGTCCCGGCTTTCCGAATAAGCCCGCGCCCGTTGCGAAATTAATCACGGAGCCGCGGGTTTCTTTGAGGTGGGGAAAAGCGTGCTTCATGTAAAAGAAGGTCGCGTAAAGCCCGGAATAAATCGCCAAATCGAAGTCTTCCACGGTATGATCCACCAAAGCCACGCCGGATGCGGATGTCTGCGCGTTGTTAATCACCGTGTTTAATTTCCCGAAGGTTTGAATCGTTTCGGCGATGACGTTTCGGACGTTTTCTTCCTTGGAGCCGTCGGCGACCACTGGCAAAACTTTGACGCCGTATTCCTTTTCCAAATTTTCTTTGGCTTTTTCCAACTTGCTCAGCGTTCTGCCCGTGATGACGAGGTGAGAACCGGCTTCCGCAAAGGCTTGCGCCAATCCGTATCCGATGCCCTGGCCGCCGCCCGTAATGAGTGTGACGTTATCTTGTAACTTTTTCAAATGAATCACCGTTTATGACACTTTTGCGAAATTATATATAAATTACCTGCCGTTTTATGAAAAATGATTTTCATTTTTTCGGTTTATGAGATGAGTTTATAATTTATGAGTTCTTTTAAGCTTCAAACTCAATATTATAAGAAACGGATTTTATTATGACACACTTTTCTTTGAATACGGATTGACGGATTTTGGGCGATTGCTTTTAAAATCGCCAAAGGAACAACGCATCGAGTTTAAACCGTAAATTTTTGAAAAAGGATTTCTCTTATTCTCCTTCCTTTTTCTTCTATTATTATTACTCTTACTTTATGACCGGAGTTGAATTGATTATGGCAGAAACGTCAGCTCATGACAAATATGAATTTAAAAAAACCCTTGAAACCATTCGCGACAAAAAAGGAAGAAGCACGGAATTGGTTTCTTTATATATTCCCGCGGACAAACAAATCTCAGACGTCGCCGCGGATTTAAGAGAAGAGCACAGCCAGGCGTCCAACATCAAATCCAAATTGACGAAAACCAACGTTCAAGGCGCGATTGATTCGTTGTTGGCCCGGCTCAGATATTTGGACAAAGTGCCCGAAAACGGAATCGTTTATTTCACGGGGGCCGTTGACATCGGCGCGAACAAAACCAGCATGGAAAGTTACGTGATTCACCCGCCGGAGCCGATTGTCACTTACAAATACCACTGCAATTCCGAATTTTTCTTAGAGCCGCTGGAATATATGCTCAAAGAAAAAGGAACGTTCGGGCTTTTGGTGATGGACAGGCGCGAGGCCACCATCGGAACCCTTGTCGGGAAAAAAATCGAATCCCATCGCCGATTGACCTCCACCGTTCCCGGAAAACAAAGAAAAGGAGGACAAAGCGCCCAGCGTTTTCAGAGTTTGAGATTGATTGCGATTCATGAATTCTACAAACGAATCGGGGATGCCGCAAGCGAAATTTTCTTGGCGGTCGAGCCCAAGGAGCTGAAAGGAATTTTAATCGGGGGTCCCTCTCCAACCAAAGAGGAGTTTTACGACGGGGAGTTTTTCCACCACGAGTTGACGAAAAAAATCGTCGGACTTTTTGATATCGCCTACACGGACGAGTCCGGGCTTCACGAATTGGTGAACGCGGCTTCCGAAAAGCTCATGGATTTGGAATTGATGGAGCAAAAAAACATCATGAAGCAATTTTTCAAAGAATTGATTTCTGAATCCGGGCGCGCCTCTTACGGGGAAAAAAGCGTTCGCGGAAATTTGGAAATCAACGCGGTGGAAATGCTGATCTTATCCGAAGACTTAAGGGCGGAAACGATGACGGCCACCTGTCAAAACTGCGGGGAGTTCAATCAAAAGACCCGAACGTGGAGGCCCGGAGAGCACATTCCGAATTTGGGCGCGTGCGTTAAATGCGGCGCGGACCTCTCCGAAGTCGAGATTCGAGACGTTGTGGATGAGCTTTCCGAGTTGGCCGATAAGTCCAACGCTTCAGTTTATTTCATATCGACGGATTTTGACGAAGGGAATCAATTGATGTCGGCGTTTGGCGGAATCGTCGCGGTTTTAAGATACAACACCGGGCAGTGAGAAGGACGAGATGGGGTATGCCGACCGTCGTTTTTCCTTTAAAAGATATTGAGGAAGCCGTTTTTAAAGCGTCTTCTTTTTTAAAGGACGGAAAGTCCGCGGCTTTTCCGACCGAAACGGTTTACGGACTCGGGGCGATGATTTCAAACGAAAGCGCGGTTTTAAAAATTTATGAAATTAAGGGAAGAGCGCCCGAAAAACCGCTCAGCGTTTTAATTTCATCGGCCAAAGACATGGAAGAAATCGCAACGGACATTCCGAGCGCCGCTTTTCTTTTGGCTGAGCGTTTCTGGCCGGGGCCGATGACGCTCATTTTAAAAAAGAAAGCAGGAATTTCTAATCGGATTACGGCCGGAAAAGACACGGTGGGGCTTCGCGTGCCCGCGCATCCGTTCGCGCTCAAATTGGTTCAAACCGTCGGCCCTCTGGCGTGTCCGAGCGCGAATTTATCCAATTCCAAGGAGCCGAAATCCGCGGCGGATGTTTTAAATGAGTTGAGCGGGAAAATAGACTTACTGATTGACGGCGGAGAAACGCAATTTCAAAAACCGTCGACTATTATTGATTTAACGAAAGAGCCGCCCCAAATATTAAGAGTCGGCGGACTGGATGTTTCCGAAATTGAAAAAGTAATCGGGGGAGTTATACTGTGAAAGCGGAAAAGAAAGAAAAAATGAGAGCGAAAGCCCAAGGAAAACAAATCGGCGAGACCGTCAAAACGATAAACATTATCAATTTGGTCATCATCATCGGCGGTTTTTTCCTGACGCTTTTAAATTACAGCCCGTTGTTGACAAAAATCGGGCAGGGTTTGGTTTTTGCGGGCTCTTTTTTAATCCTTTTAACCATCATTTTTCAAATCATGGCGGCGAATAAACTCAGAAAATAATTTTAAACCGCTCAAAAAAATTCAAAAAAACCATTCAAACAAACTCATTCAAACAAACTCATTCAAACAAACTCATTCAAACAAACTCATTCAAACAAACTCATTCAAACGAAATTCGGGTCAAACGTATGGAAAAAAAACCGGCACAAAGCGACTTTATGCAACACTATTTCGCGGGGCTTGAAGCGAAATTGCTCAAAGAGATGGAGATTGCAAATATCGCTCGCTCCCGCGGGGAAGACCCGCACCCTTACGTTGAAATCCCCTTGGCCA
>Ga0265295_1002928_pt1 | contig 25817 bp, 16 predicted proteins | sample Munlansysbiofilm_FD_192503 | JGI IMG/M metagenome (GOLD analysis project Ga0265295, IMG submission 192503) | Leachate microbial communities from a municipal landfill in Southern Ontario, Canada - Methane capture system biofilm | ecosystem: Engineered > Solid waste > Landfill > Unclassified ... | reverse complement strand
TGTTCTGCTCGCGCCGGCGTTTCCACTGCTGGAAGATCTGATATACAGACAATCCCAATCCGTGCCAGATGCCCCAAACCAAATAGCGGGAATCTGCCCCATGCCAGAGCCCACATAAGGCCATGGCGATGATCGGCACAAAGCCTAAAAGCCATATTTTGCTGGAACTTATCCTGGACAAAGGGAAGAAGATGTAGTCACGAATAAAATCCGAGAGTGAGATATGCCAGCGCCGCCAAAACTGGCTGATATTCGTGGCCAGATAGGGCCTGGCAAAGTTTTCCATCACCTTCAGGCCAAAGAGACGGGAGGATCCGATGGCGATGTCGCTATAGCCGGCAAAATCAAAGTAGATCTGAAAGGCATAGCCAAACACTGCCAAAAGCGCAATGCCGGGATGATATTCACTGGGATTCTGCCAGACACCCGCGATAAAAAAGCCAAGCCAATCCGCAATCACCAGTTTTTTGAAGAGTCCGATGGCGATGCGTTGGCTTCCGATCTCGAAATCAGCTCTCTGGAAGGGAATCCGGGGATTTTGAAATTGGGGGTTCAGCCGTTCAAAACGCTCAATCGGTCCTGCCAAAAAGATGGTAAACAGGCTGTTGTAGAGCAAGAAATCTGCAAAGCTGCCCGGCTTCACCAATTTCCATTTGATATCGGTGAGATAGCTGATCTGTTTGAAGGCGATATAGCTGATACCCAGCGGCAGGAGCAGATGATGCAAACTGAAGTGGGGCAAGGACTCCAGGAAGATGTATAAGCTCTCTGAAATGCCAGTCAAAAGCCCCAAGTACTTGAAGAAAACCAGGCTTGTTAGAATGCCGAGCACTCCCAAAGCATGTACCCAGCCGTTCCTCTTCAATCGGTAGATCAAATGCCCCATGCCATAGCTAAAGAGAGTGAGCGCCAGCACCACAATCAGGGACCTATGATCCAGCAACCAGATGAGCAGCAGGCTGCTGGCGCTTAAGAGGATGTTTCTAAGGCGCTGAACTGGCAAAAGCCAGTATATAATCAGGCTGAAGACCAGGATGCCAAAGAACTCAAAACTAATCATTTAAAGCCGCGGCGATAAAACCGCTGTTAAAACTGCTGGATAATCTGAACCATCTGCCTGATCTCTTGCAGGATATCCCGGTACTTGGCTCTAAGAAGCTCGGAAAAGGCCATAGCGTTTTAGATCAGAGCTTGCTTATCTTACGGTAGATGATGCCTTTCGGGCTCTTCAATCTGAGCAAATACACTCCGGCCGGAAGCTCTTGACCATCGCCGCTTTTGCCATCCCAATTCAGGGATAACGCGCCAGCTTTCTGGAAAGCAGAAAACAGGCTGCTGACCTTCTGTCCTTTCAGGTTATAGACTTCGAGATTGATCTGCTGCTCACTTTTCAGTTCACAATTGATCGTGAGATTACCTAGAAAAGGATTCGGGCTCACCTGTAGATTAACAGCGTTCAAAGCAGGGCTCACAGCATCTTGCACCTGGATACCGCTATTGACTTGCCAGATTGCCTCATAGGAAATGCTATCTGAGGAAGCGACATGGCAACGCACAGTGTGATCTCCGCCAGTGGCGAAATTGGTCTCCAGCAGGAAGCTAGTTTCGGGGTTTTCCACTTCATCTATGTACCACTGAAAGCTAAGCTCTGCCTGAGTGGTATAGGCCTCCACCACAAACATTTGATTTTCGCCGGCCAGGGTATTCAAGACCTCAGTAGTAGGCGGGAACAATTCTCCGATCTGCAAATCCAACATCCGCAAGCTGTAGATATTTACCGGTGTAATGGGCTTGTCATTGGCACCCGTGGGCACAGCCCCGATCGCCAACACATTGTCCAAACCTTCAATGATATCACCAAAGATGGCATATGCCCCATTCAGATGGTTGGCCGGGGCCACGGTGATATAATATTGGCTGCCAGCGCTATTGGGAGCAGAGGTTCGGGCCATAGCCAGGACTCCGGCATGGTCGTGCAAAAGCCCGGGATAAAATTCATCCTGGATAGTGTAGCCTGGACCGCCGGTACCGTTACCACGGGGACAGCCGTCCTGAATCATAAAATGATCGATCACACGATGGAAGATGAGATTATTGTAAAAGCCGGCATTGGCAAGATCGCGGAAATTGTAGGCGGTAATAGGCACGAGCTCATCGTATATTTCGGCGGTAAAGCTCCCCATTGAGGTATGCCAACGGGCAAAGATGCGGGCATTTGAGATGGCTGGCATACAGATCAAGATGCCAAGCATAATAATTACAAATCTGCGTTTCATGTGTGTCTCCTATTTGAGCTTTATAAAGTCGTTTCGGCTGGAGCAGGTGAGTTACGCTCTGATTCCTGCAATTCAGGTTCTGCGTCCAGGGCCTCAGAAAAAGCGCTGCTCATGGCCTGGATAGAGCGGGCGCACAGCATATTACGTTTGAGCTTTTTATCCCGCGGGGGATCGACCAAAGCCGGCAAGATACCGAAATTCGCATTGACCGGAGAAAAGCTCTGCTTGGGCTGCAGGGTGATCAATCTGCGCCACATTTGTCCTAAAATTGTAACCTCAGGAAGGCTGTCTATCTCACCATTGATGATGCCTGCGATCAAGAGGCCGGTGGCGATGCATTCCATATAGCCCTCCACTCCACTGAGTTGACCGGCGATCCAGACATCGTCTCTGGCCTTGAGGCTGAGGTTTTCATTTAAAATCAGGGGGGAATTGAGATAGGTATTGCGATGGATGGAGCCATAGCGCAGGAAATCTGCATGTTCCAGACCCGGGATCAGCTTGAAGATGCGCGCTTGTTCCGGATAGCGCAGCATGGTCTGGCAGCCCACCAGGTTGTAGGCAGTTCGATCTGTATTCTCCGCGCGCAGTTGCAAAACCGCATACGCTTTCTTGCCTGTGGCAGGTACTTCCAGCCCCATCGGCCGCATCACGCCATGCCTCAGAGTATCTTTGCCGCGGCGTGCCAGCTCTTCGATCGGAATGCAATTCTCGTAAAACTTAAAGCTCTCCCCGTTGAAGAAGGCATCTTCAAACTCATGTGCCTCATGCTTTTCACCCTCCAGCAGAGCATCCACAAACTGGTAATACTCTTCTTTCTCAAAGGCGCAATTCAGATAGTCCGGCTCGCCCTTATCGTAACGGGCTTTGGCATAGACCTTGTCCAGATCTATGCTATCGGCATCGATAATGGGGGCGATGGCATCAAAAAAGAAGAGATGATCCTCGCCCAAAAGGCTTACCAGATGATGCATCATCGCTTTGGAACTCAGCGGCCCGGTGGCTACAATCACCTTACCCTCAGGGAGGCAAGTTAATTCCTGACGGATAAGCTGAATCTGAGGATTGGCTTCGATTTCTGCGGTGATTCTGGTGGCAAAAAGGCTGCGATCTACGGCTAGCGCATGACCAGCGGGTACATTGCAATCTTGCGCGATGGGTAAAAGAATGCTGCCCAGGATATGCATTTCTGCTTTGAGCAGGCCGGAAGCGGTATCCAGACGGGTGGATTTCAGGCTGTTGCTGCAGACCAATTCGGCCAAAAGACCGGTCTGATGCGCTTCGGTTTGCCGGTTTGGGCGCATCTCATAAAGTTTTACCTGGTATCCCCTTTCGGCCAATTGCAGAGCGGCTTCGCAGCCGGAAAGTCCGGCTCCGATGATGCTGATTTCGCCTTTCACGATTCCTGCTTTATCATTAGATACTCTTGCTGAGTCGTCATAATCCGCTCCTCATTTTGAAGATCTCAGGATTGCGGGTAAAGCGAAATACCGTGTCAAATTCCACCTGATGCAGCACCGTCATATCATCGTCTATGCGCAGCATAAAGCGTTTCGAATCGAACTCAGCAAAATCCAGCTTGCGCGTCTTGCCCTCCATATCGGTAATCCAGAGCGTACATTTCGGGTTTTCAAAGGCATCCCGATACTGCTCATCTTCCCCAGAGACAAAGATATAGCTGCGGAAGTTTTGCAGGATGCTGATGATTTTAACTAAGGCATAGTTATCGTTCTGCACCTCAAAATCGTTTTTTGCATCGTGATAAGTCCAAACTTCGCCATCACGTTTAAGCGTGTAGGTGTTCTTTTCGTGCTGCGCCTTGATTTGCTTCAGTTCTTCTTCCCAATAGTGGATGACGATGGGTGAACGCCAATTGATCAGATCGGGCTGATAGAGCTGCACCACCTTGCTTTTGACCTGATAAACCTTAGTGTCACCGGCATAGCGAAAGTAGTCCCAGACATTGCCCAGGTTGCTGAACAGCACATGCACTTCCCGGGATTTATCGCTCACGCGGATATGCAAAGCCCGGTCATCTTGCAATTCATAACGCTCGATCGCTCCGTCTGCTTCGCTCATGGCGATAGGAGGATACTCAGCTTTCAAGACATCTTCAAATAGCTCATGTATCTTCAGCGAATCCGCTTTCCAGAGCATAGCGTCATTTACTTTCCAGATGCCATCATCCAGGATCAATTCCACTGCATCTGTAGAATTAAAGATCTCGATCTTCTGAACTTTATCCAGATTCAGGCGAAAGACAGCTTTGCTCTTTTCCTGGGGATTGGCGATTCTGAGCACAAAATAGGTCAGAAGCAATACTGCCAGCAGGATGATAAGGATTAGTTTAGTTTTTTTCATGTTTTCGTCTCAGTTTAACTTTGCGTTTCATGGCCAGGAGCAGTCCTATGAGAGCCAGAATCAAAGGCGGCAGGAGTATGGCTATCACCTTTGCCGTGGTTTTGATGTTGTTTTCGATCTTTTCCATATTCCCCCAGGCTATGCCAATTCTTTGCATAAAGCGGGGCACGCTGAGCAAGGAAGAGCTCAGATGACGGCTGCGAATATGAATCATGGAATCGCGATCCAAAAGAAAGTCCAGGGCGTTGAACACCACGTTGCTGCGCTGGTCGTAGATGTTTTTATCGGAATCTATGACGAGCTCCTTATCGCCAAAGAGTACCATCTTCAGCTTGGGCGAATGCGCTACAAAACTGGGATCTGTCCTGGCAAATTCTGAGCCGATAAAAAAGCTGTCGAAGGAGCCGCTCAAGATGGCTGCCATGTTGATGGGGCCAGCCTTAAAATCTTCATAGCGAGGATCGGTTAAGAGCCCCTTACCGATCTCAAATTTTGGCGCTTTCATCCAGCTAGATTGCGCAGAGCTTTGCAGGATCGGCTCAAAACTGATGCCGGCCTTGCCGCTAAAACTGATCCCACTGGCCAGATACATCACTATATTATCCATATTTTGGGTGATGGGATGCGAGCTGCCCCGCAGCACAGGATACATCGGATAATGCGTCATTTTCCCCAATCCCGTCTGTCGCAAATCGCAGTTCATATCCAGGACTATATCGTCCGAAAGCCGGAAGCCATAGTGCTCCAGCATTTTGATTACATTGGTATCCAGAGAATAGATGTGGGTGCCATCTGTATCTACTTTATCCTGCAAAAAGACGACTTTGCCGCCTCCCATCAGGTATTGGTCCAGATTGTAAAGTTGATTTTCGCTGATGTCCTGCACGGTTCCGGTAACCAGCAGCGCATCGGTTTGCACCAGGGGCTCTACCAGATCTGCGGCGTAGGCATCAAAGTTTGAAAACAGAGCGCGCTCAAAGCCTTCGACATTGAAGTCGTAGTAAGAAGAATCCCTGAATACAGCCACCTTGGGCATGGTGTGCGCCGCCAGAGATTGGATGCGCATGGTGAGCTCATATTCCAGCTTGGGCTCCATCTGCGGCATTAGGTTCATGGACTGAGTTTTTCCCTGATATTCGAAGAGCAGCCCAAAGATCACTTCTTTGCTAGTCATCTGATCATTTTCATAGATCTGAAAGCGGATGCGGCTGAGGCCGCTCTCTTGCGCCAATTGATACAATTCTTCGCGGCTGCGCGGCTTCACATATTCATAGCGGAATTTGCCCCGGCTCACGCTGGCATATTCTCTGAGCAGATCATTGGTATAGCGGTCCATCGAATTCATGGTAGCGGGCAAGGTAGGTGAGGAAACGATCTTCACCACCATCACATCTTGCAAAGAGCGCATGGCCTCTTTACTCACACGGCTCAGGCTATAGGCTTTACCCAAAGAAAAGTCTATTCTCAGACCGAAATATCCCACCACCAAAAGCAGGGCGACGACGATGCCGATCTTGATCAGCAGGGAACTCATGATGCCAATAGTTTTCTTCATCTTAACGCTCCTGCATCATGTTTTTGCTTTGCAGGTTAAACTCCGCCAAAAAGGCAAAGATCAGCGCAACTGCGACAAAAAACAGCAGATCCCGAATATCCAGAACCCCTTTGGAAAAATTGGAAAGGTGGTATTCAAAACTGAAGAATTGCAGATAGCGCACCACCGAAAGAGGCATCAGCACCAAAATATAGCGGATCCCATAAAAGAAACCGGAGATCACCAGAGCCAGAACAAAGGCCAGAACCTGGTTCGAAGGCAGAGAACTGGCAAAGACACCGATCGAGATGTAAGCCAGGGCGACAAAGACAAGCCCTGTAAAGCCCATGATAGTAGCTCCATAATCGATGTTTTCACCCAAGACCATGATGATGCCAAGATAGACCAGACAAAATGCCAAAAGGGTCAAGACCTGCAAAAAGGCAGAAAGAATCTTGCCCCAGACCACTTGGGACAGACGGATGGGCAAAGTGCTGAGCAGCTCAATGGTTCCGCTGCTGCGCTCTTTGGCGATACTGCCCATGGTGATGGCCGGGATGAAAAAGACAAAGAGCAGGTGGATGAAGCCGTAAATACCACGCAGTTCTGCCAGATCTATCTTGAACACCGTGGTGGCAAAGGCTGCTCCAGAGATTACCAGAAACAGCATAAAGACGATATAGGAAGTTACCGAGCGAAACGCCAATTGATATTCTTTTTTTGCTATAGTCCAGATCGCGTTCATAGCTTTAGACCTCCTTCGTCTTCTTCTGCTTCTTCAGGAAGCGCCTCCAAAGCAGGCTCCGGGGCAGTTTCCCCGCCTTTGGTGAGATTGTGGAAGATCTCTTCCAGACTCTTTTGCTGAGCATAAAGGCTCACAATCAGCCAGCCGTTTTCTGCGATGAATCTGGCTAGGTCGTATTTGATATCCAGCTCGGCAGGGATTCGGATCTGCATCTTAAAACTTTCACCTTCCTGAGTTTGGCTGATGACTTCCAACTCCGGATGATACTCCAGAAATTCAGAGAAATCTACATTTTCGGCTTCGAGCTCCAGGTGCAGCAACTGATAATCTTTAAAATAGCTGCTAAGCTTGCCGATCTCATCATCCACGATGATCTTACCTTTGTTGATGATCAATACTCTGTCGCAGAGAGCCTGCACCTCTTGCATGATGTGCGAGGAAAGCAGCACCGTCTTTTTGGTGCCCAGCTTGCGGATCAGTTCGCGGATTTCCAAAATCTGATTTGGGTCCAAACCGCTGGTGGGCTCGTCCAATATCAGGATTTCAGGATCGTGCAATATCGCCATCGCCAGTCCCACCCTTTGCCGGTAACCTTTGGAAAGAGTTCCCACGCGTTGGGTAAGCACATCTTGCAATCCGCAATTTTCCACCACATACGCCAAACGCTCGGTAAAGAGCGCTGTCGGCATTTTTCTGAGATCTGCAATGTAGCGCAAAATCTCCTCTGTGATCATCTCATCATACAAAGGATTTTGTTCTGGTAAATAGCCAATCTTGGTACTGGTGGCAATGGGATCTGCAAAGATGCTAATGCCATCTAACAAAATGCTGCCAGCGCTAGGCTGCAAATAGCCCACCATCATGCGCATAGTGGTGGTTTTACCGGCGCCATTGGGCCCCAAAAAGCCCGTAATAGTACCGCTGCCAACGCTAAAGCTGATCTCATCCACAGCTTTGAGCGCGCCAAAATGGCGGCTTAGGTTCTTGATCTCTATCATCTAAAAGATTTTACTCCACTTAGTTAAAATTAAACTTCATATCCATTTTAAGATCGGGCTCTTTGAGCAGGATGATCTCGCCTTCCTTCAGGTTGTCTGTGATCTCCACCTGATGGAAGTCGTTTGCACCCAGCTTCACCACCCGGGCTTCGGGTTTCTGCTTTTCAGCTTTGTCATCGGTCTGCAAAGTATCTGCAGATACGACATATACCACGTCTTGGTTCTTATCATCTGCAAAAACCGCTCCAATTGGGATAACAATTACATCTTCGCGGGATTCACCCTGGATACTGATAGCGGCTGTCATGCCCGGTTTGGCTGTGTCCCCGGTGGCATTGATGCTGATTTCCACAGGGAAAACTTTGGCGCTATTTATCGTAATCGCTTTGGGGGCGATCTTCACGATGCTGCCTTCATAGCTTTCATAGGGCAAGGCGTCCAGTTTGATCGTAGCCGTCTGCCCCACTTTGAATTTGGCAATGTCCACTTCGTTGATATTGGACTGCACTATCATGTGCGCCAGATTCGCAATCTGCATCACCACAGTGCCTTCGCCATAGGCATTGATGCTGGAGGTCACCATTTCACCTTCATTGACTTTGCGCTCAATCACGGTGCCGCTGGCAGTAGCGGTCATATGAATCACTGTGCCCGGCACATCCAGATCCCGGATCATTTCGTATTGCCGGCTGGCTTGGGCATGCTGAATTTCAGCCGAGGTCAAAGCGTCTCTGGATTTGTCATAATCCGCTTGCGATATATATTCACTTTGCAGCAGCACGCCGCTATCGGCAAAATCCTTCTGAGCTTGTTGCAGCGCAAGCTGTGCTCTTTGCAACGAGGCCTTGGTATTGAAGAGGGTATTGGCCTGATTGTAGTCCGGCTCAATGTCTGCCAGAATCTGGCCCATTTTCACGTAATCGTTTTCTTTCACGTAGAATTTCACGATTTTACCGGAAACCCGTGATTTTTGGGAGACGATGGTGGCAGGCTGGACCTCACCGGTAACCTCGATCTTGGAATCGATTGAGCCACGCTTCACTGTATATTTTTCATGCTCTTGCACGGTCGATACCGGCTGCTTATTCTTAGCTTTATTACAACGGCTAAAACCGATAGCCATGGCGATCAAGATCACTACGATGATGATTATGATCCATTTCTTACGCATAATTCCTCACTCACTGCAAATAGTTCTATTACTGTCTTAGGCAAAACATTTCAAGATCAGGTTCATGTCAATCAAAAAGCCCTGGACACTGCTTGCTGCCCCTTTGTAGAAGGCAGATCAGGTCTCGCTTTCTTGATCCAGCTCTGATCGCCATAGATCAGCCAGCTGCCCTGATTGCGATGGAAATAGGAGAAATAGCCGGAATATTCCGGTTCAGTATAGTCAGCATCCTCGACGCTGGAGCGATAATGATCGATAGTATGAGCCACCGCATATTTTCCATTTATCTCTATATAAAGCACTTCGATCTCCAAAAGCGGGAAACGGGCCTTCCGGTTCAGAATCTCTTCATTCAAATGCCAGGTGATCTTCCCCTTGTGCAAATAGTCGTTATCCACATGATCCATCATGCCATAGATATTGCCCAGATTATAATCCAGCGTAAGATCATAGAAAATATCGCGGATTTCAGCTTGGGCCTGGTTATCAGAATCATCCTGCTTGCAGCTCGTACACAGAGCCAGGCAGATCAGAGCAACAAGGATGAAGATCTTTTTCATGACTTATATTCAAGCACAGCCAGGCTTTCAATGTGCCAGGTATTGGGGAACATATCAAAGATGCTCAAGGCTTTCAATTCATAGCGTTCGTCTTTCAGCAGAATCTTCAGATCCCGTGCCAGACTCATCGGCGAACAGCTCAGATACAATATCTTAGAGATCCCGGCTTCGCGGATAGCGAGTAGAGCGCTTTCCTGCACTCCAGCGCGGGGTGGATCCAAGATAATAGCATCGGCCTGAAAATCCTGGCTCAGCTTATTCAGTGTATCTTCAAATTTTCCGCAGATGAAACGTGCATTCTCAAACCCGTTGTTACCTGCGTTTTCAGTGGCATCTTTCACCGCCACAGGCACTTCCTCTATGCCCACCAGTTCAGAAATCTCACTGGCCAGGCTGAGGCCGATGGCGCCAATGCCACAATAGGCATCGATCACCTTGTACTGCTTTTTCATCTGGGCACGCAGCACAGTGAGGATATTTTCCATGGTGCCATGATTTACCTGCCAGAAACTGCGATAGTGAATCCGAAACCCAAGATCAGAAAGTCTATCCTGCAGATAGTTGCGTCCAAACAGCAGCTTTTCTTCGTCTCCCAGAATCACGTTGGTCTTGTTGCGATTGATGTTTTGCACGATGCCCACGACCTGTGGGAAGGCTTCGGTAATGCCCTGGACTATCGTTTTGGAAAAAGGCAGACGCGCAGAGCGGCAGACCAGGATGAGCAAAATCTCACTGGTATCATGATTTGAGCGCAATCCAATGTGGCGCAAGCAGCCGCTATTGTGTTCTTCATCGTAAGGCTCCACTTTGGCCTTTTTACAGAGCTCCAGCAAAAGATTCGCTATGTCATCAAAGACAGCCGGGTGATTGCGACAAGCCTGGTGAGGAACGATTTGGTGCGAATAGCGCGCAAATATGCCATAATTCAGACCTTCGCCCACAGGCATATAGACTTTGTTGCGGTAATGAAATTGTTTCACGGAAGGTGTGCAGCCGGAGATCAAACTATCATAATCATGAAAAAGCTCCCGCATCAATTGCTCTTTGTACTTTAGCTGAGTGGGATAATCCAGCATCAGCCAATCACAGCCCCCGCAAGGTTCCGGGGCCGTAAAAGCTTCACATCCAGACTCTATTACGCCCTCTCCCCGGCTATGATATTCTGTGACCCGGGCAAAGGCATGGTCTTTTTTCCCCTGGGTGATTTCCACTGTTACCACATCGCCTATTGCGGTGGCGGGCACAAAGATGGCCCGGCCTTCATGAAAGCCCAGTCCGGATCCGCCCATGGCGATCTTTTCGATTATAAGTCTTTCTATCATTATATCTTCCTTAGTCGCTCAATCCTATCTGAGACACTGGGATGAGTGGCAAAGATCGAGGTCTTGCTTTTGCTGTTAATTTTGGCCAGGGCAAAGCTGTCCTGCTTGGCGGGTGGCTGGTAATACTGTTCTATCTTTTGCAGCGCCGCTATCATGCTACCCGCACCAGTTAATTTGGCGGCACCTTTGTCTGCTCTGTATTCACGATAACGGGAGTAATAGGACACCGGAATCATAGCCAGTAGCATCAACACGTTTTGCAACAGCATCACCACCAGATAATAGCCCATATAGCCCAGGCCACCACGGCCTTTATCGTTCCTGAGGGCAATATCGAGCCCCGAAGCCACGATCCGCGCCGCAAACATCACAAAGGTATTTACGAGGCCCATCACCAAAGTCATGGAAACCATGTCGCCTTGAGTGATATGCGTCATTTCGTGTCCGGCTACTGCCGCTATTTCATCGTCAGACAATCTGTCCAGCAGTCCGCTGGAAAACGCCATCAGAGATTTGTTCTTTGAGGCGCCCGTGGCGAAGGCATTTACATCCTGAGCGGGATAGATCCCCACTTCCGGAGTCGCGATCCCCTCATGTTTTGCCATCTGAGCTATAGTGTCGTACAAAAAGCGAGCCCTGGCATCAGGAGTATTGGCATTAATAAGCTGTATTTTATAGGCCTTTTTGGCCATAAATTTACTGAGAGCCAGCGAGATAAAGGAACCCGCAAAACCGAAGATCGCACAGAAGACCAACAGCGAATAGGCCTGGTTCCTGGGCATCGGGATAAAGGCGAGTATCACGGATAGCATCATCACTACCAGGAAATTTATCAATAGGTAGAATCCGATACGTTTTAATCCTTGCATGGTTTACCTCCTATTACAAGTCTTTGGTACCAAGTTCTCAAATCCAGCAAATCATGGCAAGTAAAATCTGCTTTATGCCCGACTATAGATTTTTCTGCATTCATAAATGTGCCGATAAAACCGATGATAGTGTGAGCTCGATATATGGAATATATATATTTCTTCATGGAATGCACCCGGAAATGATGCATTGGTGAATGTATGAACCACATCAGGCACAAAGCCAGTGTGAAGGGGTTTTCAGCCCAAAACCCCTACAATGAATACGCATGCAAACCGGATGAGTAGGGGCGTTGGGCTTAAAGCACCAATTGTAGTGGGACTTTAAAGCATCCTCTATTCATTTGACACTATTTCATTAAGATCATCTTGCGCTGCAGCACGCTGTCACCGGCCTTTAGGCGGTAGAAATATACTCCGCTGGCCACCTTATGATTATTTGAATCCTTCCCATCCCAGATTGCATGGTGCTTACCGGCTGCCTGATCTACATTAACCAGAGTCTTTACCAATTGACCTTTGAGATTATAGACATCAAGCTGGATCCTGGCTGCTTCCGGCAAAGAATAGGATATAGTCGTAGTAGGATTGAAGGGGTTGGGGTAGTTCTGAAGCAGAGTTAGCTGCACAGGTTCAGGTAGCACCGGATCATCGTTGCTCACCCAGGGTCTGGAGTCAAATTCAAAGCAGCCCATGTCTATGCGATCGTTCCACACCCGCCAATTACCCGCCAGATCATAGGGAGGCAGGTTCAGTCCTGTAGTATCGCGAGTTCCTGCATCAATGCAGGGCGAACCCTCTGAGAGGCTGTAATAAAGCGGATCATGAATGTCAAAACCCCTGACAAAGAGAGGATCGCCGCTGATGCTACTGGGCAAAAAGTCGATGGTATTGCCCGGCACCGGAAAGGGCAGGATACCAGCTATGCCGTCTTTGATCAGGGAATGATCGATGCTTATGTTGGTGCGTTCATTGGGATTGCCATCCATAGGGTTTACCTTGATCTGATACGGAGTATCGTTATCAAAGATGGAATTGACGATGTTCACGTTGCCATTTACCATCAGGGTATAGAAATCACTCTCATTATCGGCAAAGGTGCAATTGGTGAAATTCATATTCGGATAGTTTCTCGAAACAACATGCATGACGCCACCTGGCGATGATATATTGCTAAACAGACAATTATTGAATGAGAAATCATTACGCTGTTGAGGGAATTGGGCAGCGCCAACCTGAATTGCATGGGAATTATCATCGGACATGGTCAAGTTGCTGAATTCGCAATTTTCGAAGCTGAGATTCCGGTCTCCTCTGAATGATAGAAGGGGGTAAGCCCAAACTGAAGCTGATGAAAATGTGGAAATCGCATTCCTGAAAATACTATTGGATATTGTCCCGGACATTTTACCATTAATATCTACCAAGCCCATATTCGGCGTAACTATGTTCTCTACAATTACATTATTCCATACGCTGTCGGTATCATTGCTTGACCATACCCATATAGCCGAAATGTAGTCAGGATTGACATCATGGATACGCACATTAGATAGATTTAAGCTACCTCGCAATGTACCTGTTATTGCACTGCCATTGTCGGTGTTCCGAGTTGTGATTGACAAATCGGATAAACTGACAACAGGTTCCGAATGAGTATAAAACACATTGTCGGAGGATCCATAACCAAGGGGTATTATCGGATGTGGTTCACCGATGACGGTGGTGGTGTCAATGCCACTGCCCTGCACCTTCACCCAGCTTTTCAGGGCGATAGGGAAGATCTGGTCATTATCGCTGCGGGAATATTCACCGGGCAGGATATGCACCGTCTTCTGATCAAGACTGTCGGAGGCAATTCTATAGATGCCCTCGTGGATGGTTTTCAGAGCCGTAGCCGGGCTTAAGCCGTCGTTGGTATCATCTCCGGTCGTTGAGACATAGAGATCACTATCAATTTCCTGATGATGCACATTCAAGATATCAAAATTGATCTGATAGAGGCTGGCTAAAGTATTATTACTTAAATAAACGGCGTGATAGGTTTTTGGTACTGCCACGGAAAAGGTGTCCAAAGGCATATATAAGTCCTCGGTAGCGTGTTGAATATAGATGTCCTGGCCCGACCCAGAACGATTATTGTAGATAGAACAGCGATTTACGGGGTCGAAGGTGATATTGTTTGTATATCCGGACGGTCCTGAGGCATACAATCCACCTCCAAGATGAATAGCGTAGTTATCATAAATATCAACACCTGAGAGATGAACTGTGCCCCCTCCGATATTTACCCCACCTCCATACGTAGAAGTACGGCGAAAAATTTTGCAATTGCTTACTATTGATTCAGAAGATGCACCCAAAGCTATACCTGCACCAATACCATTTGTGATTGAGAATCCTCGAATGTTAATATCAATCTTGAATTGACCAACTATGATGCCTCCAATGGAATTAGTTCCATCAATAACCGTAGAATCAATATAAGCCGGATCTCCGGTAGTTCCCTCCAGGCCCATCAGATTGATGTCATTGGTCTGAATGGTCAGATTTTCATAGTACCTGCCGGGATGCACCAATACGGTGTCTCCGGGATTGGCGGCATCAAGGGCACTCTGGATGCTCGTGTAATCTCCGCTACCGTCTTGCTTCACGGTGAGTGTCGCAGCAAATACAAGGCAGGGCAGGATCACTGCCAGGATCATCAGATATATCTTTCTGTGCATAATTATAGTTCCTCACCAAATATCGGTGGGGAGGGCAGCTAAACCCTCCCCATCCGCAATGGTTTATTTCATCAAGAGCATTCTCTTGGTTTGGGTATTATTCGGGCTGCTAAGGCGGTAGAAATATACTCCGCTGGCCACAGCCTGATTATTGCCATCTTTTCCATTCCAGACTACACTGTGTGGTCCGGCTTCCATTTCGCTATCAATGAGCGTCTTCACCAATTGTCCTTTAAGGTTGTAAATGTCCAGGCTGACCCTGGCCGTCTCTGGCAACCAGTAGCTGATCGTAGTGCTGGGGTTGAAAGGATTGGGATAGTTTTGCTTCAGGGCAAATACAGGCGGCTTGACATTATCCAGGTCTTTCTGGCTAATAGAGACCTCGTAAAACGGATACCTTGCCCCTGCTATCCCATACTTCGTCTGCATCTTGCCCGGGCTATAGCTGGTGGTTCTAAGCTCTTGATCCGGCCTTTTACTCTCATCATAATGGAAGATGAGTTCCAGGTCTGAATTTGTAAGCTCATCCTCGCTATTCACATAAGCGGAGATTTGCTCATAATCACTTTCGACGACTACGGCCCCCTTGCAGACCCCATCCAGGTACAAGCCGATTTCCTGCAGATCCGGCATCAGGCTATCCGGTAAACTGACGTATATGGGGATATAATCCGGCTTTTCATCGAAAGCAAAGTGCTGGGGCATAGACTTGAGTGCTGGGGGAGTTGGGTTGCTGCTGCCCCACTGGAAGGTATGGCTGTTAGTCGTGAGAATACTCACCATATCACCATAATGCAGGGTTCCCATTTTCCCGGACAGTCCGTTCGAATCTCGCACCAGGCTCCAAGATTTACCTCTAACCATAATGATATCATCCCAGATATCGGCAAAGACTTCATTGGGCTTGGCTGGATCCTCCTTGAAGTAGCCCAGCCAGTTTTCTACTCCTCCATGGATGGAGAATTGTAGATTTTCCGGAGTCTTAAATCCGCTTTCTATCAGGGTAACTGTATCCGGGACATTTTGCAAGAGCTTGATCTTATAGCCTTGAGGACTGGAGACATAATGGGTAAACTGGTTTGACGTCCATTCATCATTATACCATTCTATACTCTGGAGTTCACCCTCCTCCATCCAATCTATCTCATCCAGGTAGGTGGGGGTGTCGACATAAATACCGTTTTCTAAGATTTGATGCACTTGCAGTAATTCCTCAAAGAACTCACTTGCCTGAAGGGCGTTATCTGTGATTGTATTCAGCACCGGATAGCTCACCCAATACCATCTTTCATAATCTGCTTGATTTTCGAAGCTGTATTCCCAATAGGCATGCTCCTGCGCTGTTTTAGCGCCTATATCACGGGGTGTTCCATCGGGATCGTCATCACCATAGCCGGTATCAATGCAGGGGGACATGATGGTGTCATTCCAGATAGGGACGAAGTTAGTATCCAGCATGGGATTGCATAAATGGTTATACAATGGTCCATCAGGATCTGTTGTATTGAGCACGAAGCTTGCTTCTGCGGTAGTTACATTATGCAAGATGTTGTGTTCAAAAATCGCCGCGTGGTAGCCAGTGCTCTTACTCACTCTACAGATATTTGGTACACTGCTCGTGAATACATTGTTGCGGAATTGGATATCCTGGACTGTAGGGTCACTCAAAATCCCGAATCTAAGGATATGAATTGGACTACTTCCGGATCCAACTGTGTAAGAAATTGTATTGTTTTCAAATATAATAGCATCACAAGGATGGCTTGGCTGGGTTCCGTATGATATTAAACCCACGGAAGTGCCTTGTTCACCATCAAATACGTTATGCTGAATTTTGGTATTCGAGACGCCATACACAGACAAGTCATTTCCCCTCATCCCAAATGGCTCAGAAATGTATGTTAATCCATTATCCCTGAATGTATTATTGTTAACAATAACTTCACCGATACCTGTAACGGCCAAAGCTCCTGCTTCTCCAGCCATATTGTTCTCGAATAAGCAGTTTTTAATCTCTACCTTCCCTTGACTGTCGTTGCGAACATATACGCCACCGGCAATGTCGCTAGAAGGCGACGGGCTGCTTGAAACAATCATAGAGTTGTTGATAAACGTACAATCCTCAATCACTCCTGTCCCTTCAAAATGAACAGCCGCCGCACTGATCTCAGGAGCATTTTGTGCGTTTCCTCCACAACCATTAAAACGGCAATTAATTACATTTAGCGTTATGTGCTGATTGTAAGGCAATTCAGATATTGCATCACAATTGTCTTTGTAAACCAGCCCTCTTTCAAAGCCAGTTATCGTAAAGTTTCTAATCGTATAGACAGCATTATTGATCTGTGAGTCATCTGATACATATAATTCCATTCCGATACTATTGCCACATAGTGTAACATTACCAATTCCTTCCAGAGTAAAGTTTTCGACTCCAGCTTCCGTCAGCCAATAGAAGTTTATATTTTCGTCGTATGTCCCGGAAATCACTCTAATTTTTACTGGCTCTGAGTTATAGGCCTCTGTAGTACAGAAATTATATACCTGTTGCATAGCCTCTGATATTGATGAGAAAAACGCTGGATTGTTGGGGCTCACGATTATATTACTCAAGTTAAACCTACTAAGGGTGGTATTGGGCAGCTCCGCGTTTCCGAGGTGATTTGGCTGGATGGACAGGGTTTGTTTCGAAGCATAATAACCATCCCCTGCTATTGTAATCTGGTATTCACAGGGGCTTAGATAGTATAAGGGGAACGAGTATTCACCCAGTTCATTACTTGTAGTAGAATATGTCTCGTTCGTTTGAATATTTTTTACCGATACTGTTGTTCCTGGGAAGACAATCCCCGCTGAGTACACAGTTCCGGTAGCATGACCGATGCATCTAAGATTTGGGTTGCTTTCTATGGCCTGCAACTTGTTCATCATCCAGTTAGCGGCTCCGGTAGAGATAGTGGTATGGTATTCGGAGCTCGGGGAGATAAAGTAATCATCGAAAGGTGTAACAATGTTTGTGGGTAAGGGGTTATCAAAGCTACCTGTAGTAAAGGGGATGTTTTCAATGCAAAGACTGGATATGGTTGGCACCATTACTGGAATGTAGCTTTGTGAAATTCTGAGTTTTACTTTGGGGGTGCCAAATAATGTAACGAGAAAATCATCCCAATTATTTTCCCACACAGTAAATGAGTAGTGATTAAGAATAGGAACTTTCGATCCGGGAGTTTTATCATACCAAACAGAAGGGATATTGGCAAGATTAACTGTTTTCCTCACTCTGCCTAATGTAAACCGAAGCGAGATATTTGAAAAGTAATTGCTGTTGTTTACATTTCCGGAGAGTGTGTTGGCTCCAGAGGCTACTGCGTACCTCTTAACATTATTCTGCTTATGAGGTTGCCCCGTTTCATTGAGTAGATTCTGACCTCCACTATCCGAGCTGTTCAAGCTACCGAAGATATCTCTATATTCATCACTTCCGGATTGTACCGAAGGATTAGTCCCTGACGCGCTATTGCGTATCATCTGCTTTGCTGCCGGAGAACCAAATGCTTCATTGACCATATCCATTAATGAAGCAGGAAGGTTCTGTTGGACGATAGCACTTTGTACCATGTTCTGAACGTTTTCATTGAGCAACATCCCCCTATGAGGCGAATCCAGAGTAATCAAGGTATTGCTTAAATGCGGGAAATTCCCATCTTCTGCATAGTTCATAGCAAGCCTTGCCAAGACTCCACCCATTGAGTAGCCTATAATTTTAACAGGCTCAATTATTGAGTTTATAAACTCTGGCGCATATATATCATCCACAGCGTTTATAGCAGCCAGCACATGCTGTGAGTTGCTTATCAGGCTATTCTGGTTATCTTCACCAAAGTTGAGGATAAATAGATCATAACCATTATCCAGTAGGTTTTGAAAGAAACCCGGATTCATCCCAATAATTGAGGCTGCAGCAGTTGAACCAGTGATTGCATATCCCTCAATGAACAGTAGTGGCTTTCTCTTTATGCTGGTTGAGGGTGAGAATGCGTAGTTTAGTTTAACGTTTGGGCTGATGCTAGAAGTAGTAGTATTAATTGCGACTGGACTGATAGTAATATTGAAATTAATAGTTCCCAATAGTTGTTGCCCTATATTATACCTCTTTAATGTCAATTGAAATGTTTGGATAGAACCTGTAATATTATAATTATGGTCAAGAAAATTTGTGTGTATATTTGCTGTACCAGAAGCTCCATCACCGAAATGCAGTTTTTTTATCTCTCCGGCATAGATATCATCAAAGATGAATCTAACATTAGTAAGATATAGAACATCATTGATTTCTGCACCGTCTTCCGATATAGGAATGACTACCTTGTCATTTGCACTTACAAGAAAGTTACCAAAGTGGAAATCGTTTCTAGTTTCAGTAAAATGGGGGATATTTGAAAGATACTCAGCAGTACTTGGCATTGCGTTCAATATGCCGATAAAACTAAAGAACAAGATAACAATGAACACTGGGAACTTAGGCATGTATTTCAAAACGGGTACTTTCCAGCCCAATGTTTGTTTAAAACTACATTCTGCCTTAGCAATTGGCAGAGATGTGCGCATTCCCTTGTTTTGCAAAATTTTGTGAGACATTTTTCTCTCTTTTTTTGGTGCTTGATTTTGGTGTTTGATGGTGCGTCCCAAGAATCATACTCAGGATGCATTAAGTTTACGAAAGTGATATGATTTAGTTTATTAAGCTGTAGCATTTCTGTTAGACCTCAGATGTACACTATGTGCAAAACACCTTGATACTCTATCAGAATATAAAGGCCACTGGCATCAGTATACACGATCCTAATCTCCGGATCGCATAATGATCCCGTGTACGTTGGCAAACAGCCTGGGTCAATCACTGAGTAGTCCAGCGCTCCAAACAGCAAGCTGGAGCACAGGACTACCAACATTACTAATAACGTCATCTTTCTCATTTCGACACTCCTTATTGTTTAGTTCTATAGTTATAGTGTCCGAAACCGGGAATTTGAGATGACGAAATCGTATATTTATTGCTTTAAGCGAAAAATAATTTCTTCAAAACTCCACAGAGACTTACCCATCTCTTTGGGTATCTGCATATTAGCGGGCATTACGAAGGAGCCAAAAACTTTGTTCTTTTTGCTCTCTTCGATGCTCAGACAGTTTCTTTCATTGAGGTGGATGACAAAGCTGACCACCACCGGTTTATTTTCCTGGTTCAGGTGGAACAGATAAATGCTGAATCTATTATTTCCGAGCGCGGTAATGCCCCAATCGTCGATGGAAGCGATTCCCTGCATGAGTTCACGGAGCTGGGGATCGCGTTTGGAGGACTTGGCCTTAGATCTATCTTCGGGCCTTTGTGTGCCCATTTTTAGCATCTTACGGATGAATCTCAGGATTGCGTCATATTGGTGGTAAGTAAGGATATCCGGGCTGTCTTCCCAGCCCATAGCCAAGAGAACCTTCGACTTGAGGTTCCGGACGATCCTATCCTTCCTCTTTTGGGCTACTTTGGGGCTCACCTGCAAGGATTCGGCGTATCCAGCCATGTCTTTGAAGGCGCGCATGGCTTCATATTCTTTGTATTCAGGGCTTTGCAGGATCAGGCTTTGAGCCTTGGGATCAAGGCCATCGATCAAAGCGGCATCTATGTGGTCCAGCGAATTTTGGACAATCTCGCCTTCCTTGCAGAGCTCTTCATATACCGCTTTATCATCTGTTTTCGTTTGATAATGTTTACACAAGAGATTGTGGGATACTTGCCGCAGCCAAGCTGGAACGTTTCTGATTTCGGTTTGTGAGCTCAGCAATTGCAGGATGGTTTCCTGCGCGATATCATGCGAGAGCTCCGGGTCCTGAGTTTTGGCGTAGCAGAACCCAAAGATCTTCTTCTGATAATAGGCAAAGACCTCTTCCACAGCTTTGGGGTAATAGACTTTCGCCTGCACTTGGATAAAAGCATCATTGTCTTCAATTTGGCTATTTTTGAGCAGCATTAGTAAAGCTGCATTGGCGATGTCGGAAGCCAGGTTCAGCTTACAGAAGTTTTGAGCACTCTCCGAATCGCAGAAATCAATTAGCTGATCATAATGAAGCTGACTGAATGAGTGATCATTAGGCTCTGTCATGAGTCTCTCCTAACTGATAAATAGTTTTATAGCCAAGCTTATTTAAAACGTAATAGCTGTCAATTAAAATCACTGGTAGTGCTCTATCATTAGTCGAGACTGTTCAATTCCTCTCCCCAAGTCACGCCACTTTCTTTACACTTTAAGGTGAATAAGTGCTCAAGCCTATTTTAGTCCGTATTATCCAGGCATAATACCTGCGAAGCGAGAACGGGACGCTATTTTAGACATCAACTTGGGATAGAGGGGCTTAGCTGCTTAGTTTGAAAGAGAGCCTTTTCCATCCTGCGGATAAACCAGCATTCTTGGGTTCTCCTTTCTCATTTGAGAAACTTGATCACATATCTATCTACCCTTAATCAAGCGTTAAGAATTAACGCTTGATTAAGGGTAGATAAAGATATGATCGATGCCTTAAAAAGAGGGAGAAAGGATCAATATAGGATTTGCTATCTAACTTGACTGAAAACACATTTTCGCTACGGACCATGAAAGGCGTTGGAGTTCAATCCGGCTTCGATTATTTATGTGTTAGCGTTAATATCAGGCCGGAATGGACTTGGGCAGCCTTCGGCAACGTTTCCCATTGCCGCTTGAAGTCCAAAGTGCCGCTAAGCTTATGGTAAATTGATAGTTATCTTAGGCACTTTGAACTCCAAGACTCACAGCTTTCATGTAAACGACACAGGAACATTCACTATTTTGCATGATAAACTATCCCAAGGCGCCATGTCAATTCTGAGGAATGGATTGCAGGAGGGGTGTCTCGCCCACTTTTTAGACTATTGAATCAGCTAAGTTATTGGAGAATAATCGAAACTTGTTGAACAGTCTTCATTAGTCACGTCCCAAAGGTTGTTGTAAATTCCAAGTCATAATTTCACAGCTATTTGAGCGGATCTCAATAAGCGATTATTGTCGTTTCGCAGAGAATTAGTTCTTTCAAAGGGTCAAAGTACAGCTCGCATCTCCTTTGGTATTCGCATCTTATCCGGATACAAAATGGGTACGGGCAGGATCTGTTGACCCTGCCCGTACTCTCATTTTGCTGATGCCTTGGGAAGCCATTTTACAGAAAGGCTTTAAGGCATACTATAGTCAGATGAAACTATTTCATCATGATCATTTTTTGGGTGGAGCTGTAGCTGCCTGCGTTCATTTTGTAGAAGTACACGCCGGTAGATACAGGCTGGTTGTTCAGATCGGTGCCGTTCCACACCACAGTGTGATTGCCGGCAGCTTTATCTTCATTGACCAGTTGCTTGATCAATTGGCCTTTGACGTTGTAGATTTCGAGGGCTACAGGGCCAGCTTCTTTTGTGCTGAAGCGGATGGTAGTTTCCGGATTGAAAGGATTCGGATAGTTGCCCTTCAAAGCAGTGGTCAGCACTGGAGCGGTGGCATCCTGAGCATCAGTTCCGCCTTCGGTATGTACGCTGAAGTTGTCCACATAGAAGACAAAAGCATCATTCGATGTGCAACGAATAGCGATATATACGTCTTGTCCATTAAAGGCAGAGAGATCGTAGTTGTATTCGGTCCAAGCCGCCGGAGCAAGTACATCTTCAGCACCGGTGATGAATTGGAAGCCCTGAGTAAGGATTACGGGCATGGTAGATACGCCCACTCTGAAACGTTCCAGGCCATAATTTGCGGTATGGCTTCTGGCATAGAATTGCAGAGAACTGTTTGTACCCAGATTGATGCGGCGGGTAATGAGCCAATCCTTGTTGGGAGCGATAGTTGCGCCAAAGCTGGCAGCCATTTTGTTGCCTTCATAAGCAGCCAAATCCGTGATCGGAGGCACTGTCTGAGAAGGATTGAAAATGACGTACGCCATGTGTGCACCGCTGCCGGGGAAGTCTATACCTTCAAAAGTGAAGGTATTTGAATTATCCTGGTCAATGAGAGTCCAATGGCCAAATTCGGTGGCAAAATCAGGATATGCTTCGAAGCTGTCTTCCAGTACTACGGGAGCCATTTGCAGATCGACATTTACATCGATTGTGACAGGGGCAGATTCACCAGTATTGTAACGAGCGCTCACGCCATAGACATAATCACCATTTGGTACATTGGTGTTCACGAAGGTGACTACGGCAGGATCGCTGATTTCAGCGATGGCAGTGCCATTACGATATACCTTGTAGCCCAAGAGCACGGCACGGTCGTTAGCTCTGGATAAAGCAATGCGATTGCTGGCCAATTGACCAGTAGTGACAGGCAGAGGGGCTTCGACGATAGCGGGAAGCTCGATGGCCTTCAGGCTACGGCCTTGAACCACAAAGCCCTGGATCAACCAGTTGTATGTGAATTCGGCATTAGCCTGGTCCAGAGTACTCCAGCTACCCATTTTCATCAAATTGCCTTTTCCGGGCACCATGGGGCCATTATCGCAACCGGCGGGGAATCCACCCTGGGTGTTGACCAGGTAGCCAATCCAGTATTGGGTATTAGCCTGAATCGTGATGGGATTGGTGAGAATAGCGGTAGTCCAGTCTTCGATGGTGGGATTATTCACTATCTGTGTATGCACCAGAGTACCCGGTGCGGTGGCAGTGCCACCAGTATAAATCTTTACAGTGTAAACGCAATCTGCATACATGGGGGTAAACTTCACCTGAGTCAAAGCTCCACCCACATGTTCAAGGAGATCGCTGGCTTCGTAGCGGTGTGCAACTTCAAAATTGGTAGCCGCATTGGTTCCAATGCTATTTCCAATGACAGTATTGTCCGACCAGGAAATCCAGTCACCTGTCTGAGGTGGCATGGGGCTGGCCCAGCTCAGGCTTACTTCTTTTCCATCAACTATCGCAGCCAGATCTGTGGGAGCCAGAAGCTCTTCCAGGAACACTTCAAGCGGGCCGATAGGAATGGATTCACCGTCACTGTAATAAGCGGTGAGGCCATAAGAATAGGTTCCATAAGCCAGATCTGCATCAATGTAACTCAACATGGCAGGATCTTCTATGGTAGCTACCAGATTGTTATCACGGTAAACCTTGTAACCCAGCTGTTCACGGCTAGGGTTTCTAGTTGCCATTGCAGAGGCATTGGGATCGGTGACCATCGTCAATTGTCCATTTTGGAAAGCTGCAGGAGCTTCATAAAGAGGCTCTGGCATATGCACGAGGGGAAGGTTGTGATCCAAATAGCCCTGAATCAACCAGTTATAGGTAAGGGAAGCACTCACTTGAGAAAGCGTGGTCCAACCATTGAAATTCATGATATTGCCTTTACCAGGCACCATGGGGCCATCATCGCAACCAGCGGGATGACCAGTCTGTGTATTGACTTCATAGCCAAACCAGAGATTACCGGTGGCAGGCACAGGAATGGGAGTGGTAAGTTCCACATCGTTCCAGGCTCCAATAGTGGGAGTACTAACGATTTGTGAATGCACCAATGGGCCAGGGGTAGTGGTAGTTCCACCGGTCCATACTTTGAGGGTATATACGCAATTCGGCTCATTGGGCACAAAACTTATGCGGGTGAGAGTGGAGCCATGGAAAGTCGCCAGATCAGCAGCGTCAAAACGATGAGCTACATCAAAGGTGACTGCGGCACCAGTGCCGATTCCATTACCTAAAACGTCGTAACACCAGGTGATCCATTCTCCGCTAGGAGGAGGTTCAGGGGTGTCCCAAGCCAGATGAACATCATTGCCCACCACGTTTGCGCGGAGGTTTGAAGGAGGATAGTTATCACCATCCCGTCCAAGTTCTGTATAAGTGTTTGTAGCTTTGGTGAAAGTGTTCGCACCTGCTACACTTGCCCAACTAGCGATTACAAATGCTGAAAACACCAGCATTAGCAATATTTTGTTTAGTTTTGTTGTCATTTTGTCTCCTTAACTATCTTGCTAAAATCTCTGAAAGCCTGACCTTTCGATTCAAGCTTAGTTTTATTAGTTTACGTTAAACTTTGAGATCTGAACTTTGTGTCAAGGAAAAACTTAGTTGCCCAAACTGCTATTACTGGATTCATCGATGCTTGTAGGGGGTTTCAGTGCCGTCTGCAGGCTGGGTACGAGATAGATAATCCAGCCTGCTCAGGGACGCTGTGCCGCTTCGCTTGCTGGTGATTGCCAGAATAAATAAGCAAGGGCACGATCTTGCGATTGTGCCCTGTGCTCGTTAGTATTTCTGCTTCAAAACACCTCATATTAGAAAGGCTTTAAAGCAATTTATCGTTATTTGATCTTATTTCATCATGATCATTTTTCTGGTAGAGCTGTATTTGCCAGCATGCATCTTGTAGAAGTACACGCCAGTAGAGACAGGACGGTTGTTCAGATCAGTTCCGTTCCAAATCACAGTGTGTTCGCCAGGAGCTTTATCTTCGTTTACCAGTTTCTTGACCAATTGGCCTTTGACGTTGTAGATTTCGAGGGCTACAGGACCGGCTTCTTTGGTGCTATAGCGAATGGTGGTGGTAGGATTGAAAGGATTGGGATAGTTGCCTTTCAATGCAGTGACCAGCACTGGAGCGGTGATATCCTGGGAATCGGATCCGCCTTCGGTATGTACGCTGAAGTTGTCCACATAGAAGATAAACGCGTTATCTGAGTTGCAACGAATAGCGATATATACATCTTGTCCATCATAGGCGGAGAGATCGTAGATATACTCTGTCCAGACAGTAGGAGCTAGCACATCTGCAGCGCCGGAGATATACTGGAAGCCTTGGGGAAGGATCACTGGCATGGTGGATACGCCTACTTTGAAGCGTTCCAGACCATAACTTGCGGTATGGCTTCTGGCATAGAATTTCACGGAGCTGTTTGTACCCAGATTGATGCGGCGAGTGATCATCATATCTTTATTGGGAGGATTTTCTGCGCCAAAGCTGGCTGCCATCTTCATACCTTCATATGGTTCCAGACTTGTGAGCGGAGGTACGGTCTGAGAAGGATTGAAGATGATGAAAGCCATCGGGTCCTGGCTACCTGGGAAGGTATAATCCTGGATGCCAAAGGTAGCTGAATGATCCTGGTCAATGAGAGTCCAATGACCGAATTCAGTAGCGAAATCGGCATATTCTTCAAAGCTGTCTTCCAGAATTGCGGGAGCAAGCTGCAGATTGACATTCACATTGACT
>Ga0265295_1002926_pt1 | contig 25824 bp, 25 predicted proteins | sample Munlansysbiofilm_FD_192503 | JGI IMG/M metagenome (GOLD analysis project Ga0265295, IMG submission 192503) | Leachate microbial communities from a municipal landfill in Southern Ontario, Canada - Methane capture system biofilm | ecosystem: Engineered > Solid waste > Landfill > Unclassified ... | reverse complement strand
GACTTCGAATCCGTTGGTCGCATGTTCGAATCATGCAGGGCGGGCCATCCTGATGGGTTTAGTTGCGAGGTCGTGACCAATCTTGATGGCTACCGGAGGCCTGTTTGAACAAAATGAAGGAAATTCGGAAATTACAAAATTCCCGCTTGCCTTCGCCATCGCCTTTGCATAAAAGCACCTCTCACCACACGTTGCCGGGGTAGCTCAGTCGGTAGAGCAGGGGACTGAAAATCCCCGTGTCGGCAGTTCAACTCTGTCCCCCGGCACCATGAAATCAAAGGTCGCACCATGCGGCCTTTTTTCTTTTCAGCCGAACCGGCACGAAACGTCATCGACCTTCCGGATGTGCCCGCGACTCATCGATCCCTGCCGACGGTCCCTCCCGACCACAAATTTTGCGAATCCCATTTTTTAGCTTGCCAAAGCAGACCGATTTCCATACTAACGGTCTTCCGTCGAGCCGGGGTAGCTCAGTCGGTAGAGCAGGGGACTGAAAATCCCCGTGTCGGCAGTTCAACTCTGTCCCCCGGCACCATGAAATCAAGGTCGCATTACGCGGCCTTTTTTCTTTTCAGCAGCGTACCGTCCGCCCGTCTGCGCAAATTTTCCGCCGCGTGCATTCAGTCCAGAGATGCCGATCCGCGGTTCCGCCACAATTCTTGACGAAACCGGCCCGAAGCACCTAACCCCCTCGGATGCACCGGCCTTGAATCAGGAGAGTTCCGCCCATGCTCATCACCCAACGACGATTTTCAAACACCTTCACGTTCAAGTTCGAACCCGACACCCTGACCTACACCAGGGTCGATGCCTACGGTTCGCACTCCTTCCAGTTGCCCTACGGCTCCATCGGCATGGATCCGCAACGCACCACGGAGCGGAACGCAACTCTGTTCAACGGTGGGATTCTCCTTTCGGCCTGGGGGCTGGCGCAGGCTGGATACGCCATGGCCCACGGCGATCTTCTCGGAATCATCTTCCTCTTCCCTGGAATCGCGTGCTTCCTTCTCCATAGCCTGACCAAGATCGAGTTGACCTCGCTCAGCTCCGACGCCGGAGAGGTCGTCCTGCTCCACGACAAGCACTACGACCGCATCATGGAGGCCATACGCGAACGCAGAAAAAAACAGTTGCTCGAATGGTACGGCAACATCAATTTCGCCAATGATCCCGAGGAAGAGATCCGCAAATTCCACTGGCTCTATTCGCAGCACCTGATCAGCGCAGGCCAGTTACAACAGATCATCACAACCATCCGCAACGCCGATATCGAAGGGCGGGATGGAATCGACGATCCCGTCCCGCCCCAGCAATAATCCACTCAGCGCTACGGGGTTCTCGCGGCCGACACCACATAGCCCCCGACAGATCCTTCCCCACTTTTTTTCAGAAGGTCATACCCGAGCGCAGCCCGGCCCAGCCCGAACCGAGACGCAGCCGGTCCAAAAACACTCCAACACCGTTGTCCGCGCACTGTCCGATGGTCCAGTCCGCGCCACGCCGTGTCCATTCCCCGGCGTTGGCCACGGCGGCGCAAGCTCCGCACAGGGCAAAGAGCAGCTCGTCATTTTCCGTGTCGCCCACGGCCAGGGAATGTAAAACCGGCCACTGAGCCCGTTCCATGACGGTGCGCGCAGCCTGTCCCTTGTTCCCCTGCTTGGGTAGAAATTCCAGAAAATGCCGATCGCTGCGGCAACAATCCACGCCCAGCCCTGCGGCCAGAAGGCGCAGCTCTTCCTCACGCCGAAGATCATCACCATCCACAATGCACAGAATCTTCAGCGCCGCGCCCGGCAAACGCGTCCGCGAGGGGCGAATCTCGCCGTAATGGTCGAAAATCTCATCCAGGGATGCCGGCCACAGCCCTCCCGTCTCAATGCCCTGCGGGCGATACACTGCGATAGGCAGTCCCCGGCTCTCAAGGGCGCTACGCAGGGCCCCCTCCGCCTCCCTTAGCTCGTCAAGGACGGTTATCCCGTTCCCGTCCAGCAGACAGGACCCGTTGCCCGCCACCTGGGTGGTGTTCAGCCCCAACTGCAATACCAGAGGGGCGATGCTCAAAGGATGCTTGCCCGTGGCCACGGAAAAGGCTCCGCCCGCCGCCACATAGGCTTTGACCGCCGCCTTGTTTGCATCCGAGAGCCCGTCCCCGGGACGGATGAGCGTGTTGTCCACATCGCAAAAAACCCAGGGCAGAGGGCGGCGTTCCGTGGCCATGTCCCGCGCCCACTCCAAAAACGAGTCCCGCACCTCGTTCACCATGGCTGCCGCCTGCCGCACCTTCCCGGGATTGTCCGGGTTGCGCGTGGCGATATCCTCAAAACGCCGCGCAAAGGAAACCAGCTTACCCACACCGGCTGCGCGCCAATCGGCCACGGTCACGGCCCGCACCAGCCAATCCGCCTCGGCCAGCGGCGGCCGACTGGCGTAATGTTCGCTCACGAGCGGAATCCGCCCTCCCTTCCTGTCCGCCTGGGAATGACGCAGCACCCCTTCCACCACCCATGGATGTTCGCCCTTCTCTTCCAGGAACAGTGCCCCGTCGAGGGCATGGTATTCGAAGCGGCGCAGCGCTGAGGCGTACCCGATGTCGTGCAGCAGCGCTGAACGGATCAGCAGGCGCGCATGATCCGCCGGCAGGGAAAAGCTGCCCGACAGATCCTTGGCAAAGGACGCGGCGTCGCGCATGTGCGCAAGACGCGGCATGCGATCGGCAAAAAGGGACTCAAGGGCACGGATATTGAAACCCGACTCGGGGCAAGACGAAACGAAAGGCATGTGATTTCCTGTGGAAGATAAGGGTGATGAGCGAAAAGAAGGGGGACGATGACTCGCAAAAAAAAGTATTTTCCGTTTACTTTCAAGATGATTCGGCTTAATAACCTGAGCCTAATAATAAAGGATTCCGGCAATGAAACAAGCTGAAAATTTACTGCGGCAAGCGCAGACGTTCATCCGTCGACTAGGCATTCATCCCCTGATTCTCATCGCGGGACTTCTGTTTTGCCTGTTTTTTCCGCGCTTTTTCCTTCTCGCGGCCTTTGGCTACGCCGCCTATTGGGTAATCAAGAACATCGGTTTCCCCTCGAAAGGCCGGGGCGGACGCAAAGGCCGGGGAAGAAAGTAGACCGATCAAGACATCAAGAGGAGTTCCATGGCTTCCAATTCATCCCTTTTCATGCGCATTCTCCGGGCCATCATTCACAGGGTCTGGACCGTCCTCTTTTTCCTGTCCGTCCTGTCCGTGCTCGCCCTGGCCAATCATTGGTGGGATGTCATCGCAGGCGGCTACCATGTGCTTCAAAGCTGGGTTCTGGCCGGAATAGACCTGATTCGCGGCTAGGGATCACCCCTTCTCGTCCACCAGCCTGTCCTCGGCATGGAGTTCATTCCAGACCGGCGAACCCGGGGTCGTTTCCCTTTGCCTGGGACGGGTCCGCCCGACGGACCGGGACTCGGCAACCTCTTTTTCAATCTGCCGCCGACGCTCGAAATTTCCCAGAATTCCATCCACCTTTTCGATTTTTTCCGTCATTTCAAATATCCAACGCTTCGGGCGCACGCCCGGGTGAAATGCCCGCCAGCCCTTCATGACGCGGCTGGCCCAATGTCACCGAAACCCTTGGCAAATCATCCATTCCGGATTCCAATACTCGCGCATCCCCCCGGGCACCTGATTTTGCACGCTGTTCCGGGATTTCACCAAGCCCGGGCAGAGGGCGGACCTGCTGCGCCACGGGAACCTCTTCGGACATGCGAAAAGGATGAGCCGGGCATGGCGGCTGCGCGCCGATGGGAACGTTCGCGCTGCAATCGGCCACCGCCTCGGCACTGCCCGCGCAGGCCAGGCAAAAGGCCGCGATGCAACTCTGCAGAGCGGCGTCCTCCCCGTCCTCGATCATCCGGCACGAATGCAGCGGGCACAGGACATGCTCGCACTCCCTGACAAATTTCGGGCTTCCACCCTGACAGCACAGACAGATTCTCCGGATCACACCGGGCATTGCGTTCCTGGCGGCCATGCACCCCTCTCCTTGGTCCTGGCGGAATGGAATTGCCCCACCATACGCGCGAACCCAGCGTGCATCAATGCCCAAAATAGAGAACTCCAGACGCCGCGCATCAAGGACAAAATCACCATCCAAAATAAAAATGACCGGCGGTCATAAAAATTCTTGACAGTCTCCCGCCAAACTGAGTAGTCAGGCAATCGTTATGACAAACTTCTCCCTCAATCACAGCCTGTACTTTTTTTGGTACTTTTATTTTAGCAGAGCCTGTGGTCTGAGGGGACTGCTTTAGCCTTTTTGAATAAGCAAACCAACCTTAGGGCCGCAGGCAATACGCCGGCGGCCCTTTTTTACATTTTAAGGCCCCGGGTGCCCGGCCGAAACCGGAGGAAATCATGAACATGGGAAAAAGCGTCAGGCTGGAAAGAATCTTCAACCGCAACACAGGCCGCAGCATCATCGTGCCCCTGGACCACGGAACCACCGTCGGCCCCATCCAGGGTCTGGTGGACCTACGCTCCACCGTCAACAAGGTTGCCGAGGGCGGCGCCAACGCGGTGCTCATGCACAAGGGTCTGCCACGCTGTTCGCACCGGGGTCATGGCCGCGACGTGGGCCTCATCATCCATCTGTCGGCCAGCACCACCCTCTCTCCCTTCCCCAACGCCAAGATCCTGGTCGGGACGGTCGAGGACGGAATCAAGCTCGGCGCCGATGCGGTGTCCGTGCACCTCAACCTCGGTGACGAGTCCGAACGCGACATGCTGCGCGACATGGGCCAGGTCGCCTCCAAATGCGCCGAATGGGGCATGCCGCTCCTGGCCATGGTTTACGCACGAGGCCCCAAGGTCAAATCCGAATGGGATCCGGCCACCGTGGCACACTGCGCACGTCTGGCCGAAGAACTTGGCGCCGACGTGATCAAGGTCGTCTACACCGGCGATCCCGAATCCTTTTCCAGAGTGACCGAAGGTTGCTGCATCCCCATCGTCATTGCCGGCGGCCCACGCATGGACTCGCCTCGCGACATCATCCAGATGGCCCACGACTCCATCAGCGCGGGCGGCGCGGGCCTGTCCATGGGACGCAACATCTTCCAGGCCGAAGATCCGACCCGGCTCGTTCAGGCCTTGCACGCCGTGGTGCACATGGATTACTCCGTCGAACAGGCTCTGGCGCTACTCGAAGAACCCAAACTCTAGGTCCGTGTCATGAAAAAAGTACTCTTTTCCGGCGTTCCCTTTGACAAGACCGAGATCACCCTGGCCCTGGAATCCGGCGTGGACGCGGTCATCGTCGAACGCGAGCATATCGCATCCGTGCAGGCCCTGAGCAAGATTCCGGTCCTTGCCGCCGAAGACCAGCCCTATGTGCTCTTGGCCTCCAAGGCCGACGAGGAAGAGGCCGTGTGTCTCCTGGGCCAGGGCAAGGACGTCATCCTTCGCGAAGGCTGGGAGATCATTCCAGTTGAAAACATACTGGCTCAGTCCGACCGTCTGGCCGTTGAAGCCGCCGACCTTGACCGCGCCAGACTGGCCGCCGGTATCCTGGAGCGAGGGGTCGAAACCGTGGTCGTTCTGCCCACGGCGACCGAGGATCTCAAAACCATCGTGCGTGAACTCAAACTGAGCCAGGGAACCATGGAACTGGAAACCGCGACCATCACCGCCGTCACCTCCGCCGGCCTCGGCCACCGTGTCTGCGTGGACACCATGAGCCTTTTGAAATCCGGTCAGGGCATGCTGGTCGGCAATTCGAGCGCCTTCACCTTCCTCATCAACGCCGAAACCGAATCCAATCCCTACGTGGCTCCCCGCCCGTTCCGCATCAATGCCGGGGCCGTGCACGCCTATGCGGCCATGCCCGGGGACAGGACCACGTATCTCGATGAACTCAAGACCGGAACCGAAGTGCTCATAGTCGGCGCCGACGGCTCCACCACCCTGGCCACGGTGGGCCGCTGCAAGGTCGAAATCCGGCCCATGCTGCTCATCGAGGCCGAGTGCAACGGGAAAAAGGGGACCCTCTTCCTGCAAAACGCCGAGACCATCCGCATGGTTCGAAGCGACGGCCGCCCGGTCAGCGTGGTCGACCTCAAGGACGGAGACAAGGTGCTGTGCCGCACGGATCAGGCGGGAAGGCATTTCGGCATGCGCATCACCGAGGAGATCAAGGAATGAGTGCGTCCACGCAGCGTCTGACCGAGATCCGAACCCAGATCGACGACCTGGACGAACAGCTCCTGGGCCTGCTCAACAGACGCGCCTCCCTGAGCCGCGAGGTCGGCCAGCTCAAGTCCGATTCCCTGGACATCGTCTTCAAGCCCTTTCGCGAAAAGGAAGTCCTGAACCGGCTGAACGCGTTAAGCCCCGGCATCCTGCCCGAAGATCACCTGCGCGCCATCTACCGCGAGATCCTGTCCTCCTCGCGCCGGCTGCAGCAGCCCCAGACCGTGGCTTACCTCGGCCCCGAGGGAACCTTCACGCATCTGGCGGGCCTTGAATACCTTGGCCGCTCCATGGACTTCTCGCCCTGCCCTACCCTGCACGACGTCTTTCTGACCGTGGCCTCGCGCAAGGCCGACCTTGGCGTGATCCCGCTTGAGAATTCCCTGCAGGGCAGCGTCGGCCAGAGCCTGGACCTCTTCCTGCAATACAATGTCTACATCCACGCCGAACTTTTCAGCCGCATAAGTCACGCGCTGCTGGCCACGAACGCCGATCTGGCCTCGGTGCGCACGGTCTATTCCCACCCCCAGGCCCTGGCCCAATGCTCTGGCTGGCTGCGCACCAACGTACCCCAGGCCGCCATAGTCCCCACCGAGAGCACCGCAGCGGCGGCAGCCCAGGCCGAGCGCGAGGGCGAAGGTTCCGCCGCCATCGGCCATCCGCGTCTGGTGGAGCGCTATGGACTCAAGGCCGTGGCCCTGGACATCCAGGACCTGCCCGACAACTGGACCCGCTTTCTGGTCATCGGCCCCACACCGACGGTGGGCAGCAGCCGCGACAAGACCTCGCTCCTGTTCACCACGCCGGACCGCCCCGGAGCGCTGGCCGCCATCCTGAATCTCCTGGCCGATCAGGGGCTCAACCTGACCAAGCTGGAGTCAAGGCCGCTCAAGGGCGAAAAATGGAAATACGTATTCTTCATGGACGTGGAGTGCGACCTGTCCCAGGAGCAGTACGAAAACACCATAAAGCATCTGACCAGCCTCTGTCACACCATGCGCGTGCTCGGCAGCTATCCTACGGGCCCGCATCTCTACGGCGCGGGCATAACCCAGGAGTCATCATGAACCCGGCCATCCACATCACCGCGCCTTCATCCAAGTCCCTTTCGCACCGGGCGCTCATCTGCGCGGCCCTGGCGACAGGCGAATCGCTGCTTGAAGGCGTGCTCGACAGCCAGGACCTGACCCGCACCGCCGAGTGTCTGCGCCTGCTCGCCGCGACGATCGAACCCCGGGAAGACAAGCTTTTCGTGCACGGCATCGGCGCGGCGACGCGGCTAGAAGCATCCGAACCGGTCTCCATGAACGTCGGCGAGTCCGGCACCACCTGCCGACTCATGGCCGCCGTGGTCACGGCCATCCCCGGCATTTACCGCATTTTCGGCGAGGGCCGCATGCACGACCGTCCCGTCTCGCACCTGACCGACGCCCTGACCCGCCAGGGAGTGCGCGTCACCTTCGAGGAAAAGGACGGCTACCCGCCCCTGGTCATGTCCAGCCCCGGCCTTTCCGGCGGCGAGGTGACCATCAATCTGGAACAGAGCAGCCAGTACCTCTCGGGCCTGCTCCTGGCCGCGCCCCTGGCGACCGCAGCGACGACCATCCGGCTGATCGGCAAGTCCGTGGCGTCCTGGCCCTATGTCGCCCTGACCCTCGACACCATGGCCCGCTTCGGCGTGCCCGTGATCCTGGAGCGCCGGATCCTCGACGACTGGCAGGTTTGCGCCCACGCCGAGGCCGCAAACCTGCCCCCCACGGACATCCGTCTCATCGTCCATCCGGCGCCCTACCGCGCCGGAGCCATGCGCGTGGAAGGCGACTGGTCCAATGCATCCTACTTTCTGGCGGCCGGGGCCGTCGGCGTCGCTCCGGTGCGCATTTCCGGACTGAACCCATCCTCGGCCCAGGGCGACCGCTTCATGCTCGAGATCCTGGCCCGCATGGGAGCACGCATCGAATGGACCGATGACGTGGTCACGGTTATTCCATCCGCGCTGCACGGCGTGCATGTCGACATGAACGCCTGCCCCGATATTGTGCCCACGGTTGCGGCCATGGCCGCCTTCGCCACCGGCGAAACGGTCATCTCCGGCGCCGCGCATCTGACCCTGAAGGAATGCGACCGCATCCAGGGCCCGGTCACGGAACTCTCCAAGGCAGGCGTAAACATTGAGGCCCGGCCCGACGGCATGGTCATTCGGGGCAACGGCGGCCTCCTGCCGCGCGAGGTGGACATGCTCACCCACGGCGATCACCGCATGGCCATGAGCTTTGCCATTCTCGAACTGGGCGGCATCGGCGTTCACCTCGACAACCCGTCCTGCGTGGCCAAATCCTTTCCCGGATTCTGGGACGTCTGGGCCAAGGTCCGCCTCGGCAACGGTCTTGGAGCAGCTCATGAGGCTTAGCCCGGCATCGCCCGTCGTGATCATCGGCGCCAAGGGGCAGATGGGCGCACGGTTTGCGCAACGCTTTCACGAGGCGGGAAATCCCGTCACGGAATTCGACCATCCGCTGGATCTTGCCGCCCTGCCGGAAGCCGTGCGCAAAGCCGCGCTGGTCCTCTTGTGCGTGCCCATCACGGCAGTGAAGGAGGTCACCCAGGCGATTGCGCCGCATCTAACGCAGGACTGCATCCTGGCCGACATCTGCTCGGTCAAGGTCCAGCCCCTCCGTGAGATGCTGGCGCTGACCACGACGCCCGTGGTCGGCACCCATCCACTTTTCGGGCCCGGGACACTTGACGCGGAGTTGCGTATTGCCGTAACTGCTGGACGTGACCAAGCGGCAAGCGATAATCTATCAGACTGCTTCCGCTCGCTGGGATTCTCCCCATTCAACACCACGGCCGATGAGCATGACCAAGCCATGGCCTACATCCAAGGACTCAACTTCGTGACCACCGTCGCTTATCTCTGTGCTTCCCCCCTGGAAAACGGAATCGAGCGTTTCTTCACGCCCTCGTTTGGGCGACGCATGGAGGCGGCCACGAAAATGATCACCCAGGACGCTCCCCTCTTCTCCACCATGTTCGAAGCAAATCCGCACAGCCTTGAGGCCGTGCGCATATTCCGTTCATACCTGAACGTCGCCGCCGGCGGCGATCTGGAACTCTTGAGCCAGAAGGCTCTTTGGTGGTGGCGCAAACAGCATGACGCAGGGGGACCCGCTTCCTGACGGCATCGTAGTGCCGTTAGTTCAGGCATAAAAGGCATAAAAAGCCGGATCCTCCAGAGGATCCGGCTTTTTTTTATCCGAAATTCAACAATCGATTATGGAGGCACCATGATCACCCTACCCCAACAGGGGACCTGGCTCCCGGCGGACACACAGACGCCCATCTCCCTGTATCTGACGCTGGTGCGCGAAAAGCAGGGTTTTCTCCTTGAGAGCACCGAAGTGGACGGACGGCTGGGCCGTTACAGCCTCATCGGCTGGGATTTTCGGCTGATCCTGTCCTGCGCCTCCGGCAAGCTCGACGTCCAGAGCTACGACCCGCGTCTGCACGGCCTGAAGGAATTCAGCGGCCAGGATTACGTGTCCGGACTACGCGCCTGCCTGACCGAACTGAGCGTCACCGGACCCGAAAATCTGGGCCCGCTTCCGGCGGTGACCAGGAGCGTCTGCGGCTACATGGCCTACAACATGGGCGGCATCTTCGAGCCGGCGCTGGCCGACAAGCTGCCGCCCGAGGAAGCGCGCTCCATCATGGTCCTGCCGGGCAAGGTCATCCTCTTCGACCATCTGCACCACCGTTGCTGCTATCTGACGCTGGATTCATCCACCAACCTGAACGGCTGCCAGCGTCCGAGCACGCCTGCCCCGCCGGTCGTCGGAGCCATCACCACCACGCCGAACCAGGACGAATTCCTGCGCCGCGTGGGACGAGCCAAGGAACTTATCACCCAGGGCGAGGCCATCCAGATCGTGCTCTCGACCCGCTTCAGCGCCCCGTTTTCCGGCTCCGCCTTCGAGCTTTACAGACGGCTGCGCCAGATCAACCCATCCCCGTACACCTTCTTCATGTCCTTCGGGGACCTGACCATCATGGGTTCGTCTCCGGAGTTGCTCATCCGCTGCGAAGACGGTCTCCTGCAATTGCGGCCCATCGCCGGGACCCGCGTGCGCGGCGCCACCGAGGCCGAGGATCAGGCCCTGGCCGAGGAACTGCTGGACGACGAGAAGGAGCGGGCCGAACACGTCATGCTCGTGGATCTGGGGCGCAACGACCTCGGGCGCATCGCCGCCCCCGGCACGGTGCACGTCGACAAGTACATGCAGGTCGAGCGCTTCTCCCATGTCATGCATCTGACCTCCTACCTTTCGGCGCAACTGGCCGAGGGCCTGGACGCCATCGATGTCCTCAAAGCCGGGTTCCCGGCCGGAACGGTCTCCGGGGCGCCCAAGATCCGGGCCATGCAGATCATCGCGGACGAAGAAAAGCTCGATCGCGGCCCCTATGCCGGCGGCATCGGCTGGATCGGCCTGGATCAGGGGCAGGTCAACCTGGATACCGGCATCACCATCCGTTCCCTGTGGGTGGAAAACGGCCAGATCAACTGGCAGGCGGGCGCGGGGCTGGTCTTCGATTCGGACCCCGAAAAGGAATGGCAGGAGTGCCACAACAAAGCCAGAGCGATTTTGAAAGCCATTACCAGCACCGGAGGCGGAGATGATTTTACTGATAGACAACTTTGACTCGTTTACTTTCAACCTGGTTCAGGTTTTCCAGTCTTTGGGCGCAAGCCCCTTGGTGCTTCGTAACAACGAGCCGGAAATCCTGACCCTGGCCACGGACCCGCGCCTTCAAGGCGCGATCATCTCCCCCGGCCCGAGCCATCCGCGCAACACGGGGCTGTGCCTTAAGTTTCTCGATCTGGTGCCACGCAACGTCCCGATTCTTGGCGTATGTCTCGGACATCAGACCCTGTCGCATCACAGCGGCGTGACCGTGGGCTCGGCCCAGCGGATCATGCACGGCAAGACTTCAAACATCCGGCACGACGGGACCGAGCTTTTCGAAGGGGTGCAAAATCCGATGCAGATCGGCCGCTACCATTCCCTGGCCGTACATGGGGAGGGGGACCTGCCCTTCACCGTCACCGCCCGCACCGAAGACAATGAGATCATGGCCCTGGCCTTCAAGGACCGCCCCTGGGTCGGCGTGCAGTTCCACCCCGAATCCGTGCTCACGCCGGAAGGGCCGAAGCTGCTGAGCAACTTCCTGAAAATGTGCAACATCCAAGCGGAGTAAGCCATGAACACCATCAGCCATATTCTTGAATATCTGACCACGGGCGCCGATCTTTCCGGCATTCAGGCCAAGGAGGCTTTCGACCTCCTGCTGACTGGCGCGGTTTCCCCGGTGCAGGCCGGGGCCTTTCTGATGGGCCTGCGGGCCAAGGGCGAAACCGCCGCCGAGCTCTCGGCCGCCGTGGATGCAGCCCTGGGGCAGGCCCGGCTCATCCCCGGACTCTCGGGCAAGCGTATCGACACCTGCGGCACGGGAGGAGACGGACAACAGAGCTTCAACTGCTCCACGGCAGTGTCCTTTTTCCTGGCCGACATGGGCTATCAGGTCGTCAAGCACGGCAACCGCGCCGTGTCGAGCAAATGCGGCAGTGCCGACGTGGTCGAGGATCTGGGATACCCCCTGGTCACGGACCCCGAGGCGGTCAGGGACGAACTCGCACGGCGCAATTTCGTCTTCCTCTTCGCCCCGCATTTCCATCCAGCCTTCAGACATGTCGGTCCGGTGCGGCAACAACTGGGCGTGCGCACCATCTTCAACCTCATGGGTCCGCTTCTGAACCCTGCCCTGCCCACCCACCAGATCCTCGGCGTGCCGGATTTTCGTTTCGCACCCATGATCGCCCAGGTGCTGGCATCCAGAAAAGGCCTTGAACGCGCGGCCATCGTCCATGGCGCGGGCGGATTCGACGAACTGACGCCCTGCGGACCCGGCCAGATCATCTTCGTCGAGCACGGCAAGATCCGCGAGGCGATCATCGACCCTGCGGATTTCGGCCTCTCCACCTGCATCCCGAGGGACCTGGCCTGCGACAGCAAGGAGGATGCGCTGAAGCTTCAGCGTCAGGTCCTGGCCGGACAGGGCCCAAAATCCCTCAAAGGCATGGTCACCCTGAACCTGGGCGTGGCCCTTTTCCTGCTGGAAGACGATCTCCCCCTGGAACTGGCCATGGAAATGGCCCAGGCCAAAGTGGAGCAAGGGCTCCTCGGCGGAGCGCTCCATGCTTGAGAAATTCCGCCGCGCCAAGCAAGCTGAAGTCGAGGAGCTGATCCGTCTGCGCGACGCGGGACACAGACACCTGCCCTTTGACGGCCCCCGCCCGAAATTCGGCGCGGCCCTGACCCGTCCCGGGACATCAGGGATCATCGCCGAGTACAAGCGCGCCTCCCCGTCCAGGGGCGACATCAATCTTGATGTCCCGCCCCTGCAAGCCTGCCGGGGATACGCAGAGGCCGGCGCCTGCGCCCTCTCGATCCTGACGGAATCGACCTATTTCAAGGGAAGCCTCGGCTTTCTGCCCGAGGTCGCGCCTCTGGGGCTGCCCCTGCTGCGCAAGGATTTCATCATCCATCCCCTGCAGGTGGAAGCGACGATGGCCACTCCGGCCTCGGCCATCCTGCTCATCGTGCGCATGTTCGATGATCTCGACGAACTGGGCCAGTTGCACGCCCTGTGCCTGACAAACGGCCTGGAGCCGGTGGTCGAGGTCTTCGATGAGCGGGATCTGGACCGCGCCAAGGAAATCGGGAGCACCATCATCCAGGTCAATAACCGCGACCTGGACACGCTGACCACGGACCTCGGCCGCTGCCTGGACATGGTACGGCGCAAGGAGGATGGAGAAATCTGGATCGGCGCCAGCGGCATCAATGCGCCCGAACAGGTGCGCACGCTCAAGGCCGCCGGCCTGGACGCGCTGCTCATCGGCACGGCGCTCATGCAGCACGAAAATCCCGGGCAGGGTCTGGCCCGGCTGAGCGGAGGCCAATCATGATCATCAAGGTCTGCGGCATGACCAGAGCGGAGGATGTCGAATTTTGCGACGCGCTCGGCATCGACCTGCTGGGCTTCATCTTTCATCCCGAGAGCCCCAGAAACGTCGCGCAGGACTGGGTCGCCGCCCAAAAGCCCGGCCGCGCCCTCAAGACCGGAGTCTTCGTGCGCCAGGGCGTGGAGGAAATCCGCGCCATCGCCACCGGAGCGGGCCTCGATCTGCTCCAGCTTCACGGCGGGCACACCGTGGAACAGTGCCTCGCCCTGGGACCGGAGCGAGTCATCAAGACCATGTGGCCCGAGCGTTATCCAACGGTGGAGCGTCTGGCCTCGGACATGCTGCTCTTCGCTCCGGCCTGCCGAGCCATTCTGCTGGACAGCGGCAAAAGTGGAGGAGGACACGGCAAGAGCCTTGCCCCCAAAGACCTGCAACGCCTGCAATGCCCCCATCCCTGGTATCTGGCGGGGGGGCTTGGGCCTCACAACCTGACGGTCATGAAAACCACCGGAGCGGCTGGATTTGACCTCAACTCCGGTGTGGAAAGCGCCCCCGGAATCAAGGATCACGAAAAGATACGTCACGCCTTACAACTACTGCGAGGAAAACCATGAGCAGAATATCAGACATGCTCCCGCGCCATTTCGGCCCTTATGGAGGGCGATACGTGCCAGAAATGCTTGTTCCGGCCCTTGAAGAACTGGAGCAGGGCTATTTGAAATACAAGGACGACCCCGAATTCACGGCTGAACTGACCGATCTGTATCAAAACTACTGCGGCCGTCCCACGCCGCTCTACTTTGCGAAAAATCTGACCCGCGAGCTCGGCGGCTGCAAAATCTACCTGAAGCTTGAGGGCCTGGCGCACACTGGCGCGCACAAGATCAACAACGCCCTAGGCCAGGCCCTTCTGGCCAAGCGCCTGGGCAAGACCAAGGTCATCGCCGAGACGGGCGCGGGCCAGCATGGTCTGGCGTCGGCCACGGTTGCCGCGCGCTTCGGCCTTCAGTGCAAGGTCTTCATGGGCGAGGTGGACGTGCGCCGTCAGTACCCCAACGTCTACGCCATGAAACTTCTGGGGTCCGAGGTCATCCCGGTCACCGACGGCACGCGGACGCTGAAGGATGCCGTCAACGCTACTCTCAAATACTGGATTCAGAATTTAAAGGACACGCACTACATTCTGGGTTCGGCCCTGGGTCCCTTTCCTTACCCGGTCATGGTGCGCGACTTCCAGTCCGTCATCGGCTGCGAGGTGCGCGCCCAGATCATGGAACGTGAGGCCCGGCTGCCCGATCACCTCGTGGCCTGCGTGGGCGGCGGCTCCAATTCCATCGGTCTTTTTCACCCGTTCCTCGGGGATGAGGGCATCCGCTTTCACGGCGCCGAGGCCGGAGGGCGCGGACCCGAAATCGGCGATAACGCGGCCCGCTTCGGCGGCAGCCCAAAAGTCGGCATCGTGCAAGGCTACAAGAGCTATTTCCTGCAAGACGAGAGCGGACAGTTGCAGGACACCCATTCGGTCTCGGCGGGCCTCGATTATGCGGGAGTCGGACCGGAACTGGCCTGGCTGTATGACCAGAACATCGTGGAGTTCTCGCCCATCACCGACGCGAAAGCCCTGGACGCCTTCAAGCGCCTGACGCGCCTTGAAGGCATCATCCCGGCCCTTGAGTCCTCCCACGCCGTGGCCCGGGCCATCGAACTTGCGCCGACCCTTCCCGCTGACGAGATCATGGTCGTCAACATCTCAGGCCGGGGCGACAAGGATATCTTCATCACGGCCATGGAACTGGACCGCGAAAATTGGATTGCCTTCCTGGAAAACGAGGTGCGTCATGGAAAATAGAATCGACCTGGCCCTGAAAGAGGCGAAGCGCATCCAGCTCATGACTCACGTGGTGGCCGGATACCCGAGCCTCGATGTCAACGCCGACCTGATCCGCCTCATGGCCCGCAGAGGGGTGCGGCTGGTCGAAATCCAGATCCCCTTCACCGACCCCCTGGCCGACGGGCCCACCATCATGCGCGCCAACCAGGCCGCCCTTGACGCCGGGATCACCCCCGCGCACTGCTTCGAACTGTGCGCGGCCCTGTCCAGGGAACTCGACGTGGCCTTCATGCTCATGACCTACGCCAACATTCCCTACGCGCGGGGCATGGAAGCCTTTCTCGACAAGGCTGCGGCCAGCGGCGCCAGCGGGACCATCCTGCCCGACCTGCCCTGGGATGAAGCGGACGGGGATTACGCGCAAGCCGCGCGACAAAGAGGCCTGCATCCAATCATGGTCATCTCCCCCGACACCCCGGCCCCGCGCCTGACAGGCATTCTCGAACGCGCCTCGGGCCTTCTCTACACGACGCTCAAGGTCGGCATCACAGGCGCAGGGACAAGCATGGATCAGGCCGGGGTCGACTACGTCAAAGCGCTGAAAGCCAAGGCCGGTTTGCCCATCGCCGCCGGATTCGGCATCTCGCGGCCTGAGCACGTACGCATGCTGGACGGCCTGGCCGACGTGGCCGTGATCGGCAGCCACATCATCAATCTGATGGACGCGGGGGGTCTTGGGGCCGTGGATGATTTTTTGGCGGCGTGCCAGGAATGAAAATACCACGGTATGGTTTGCGTATTTCCGTGTAGGGGGGAGGGCGAAAAATTTTTCGCCCCTACAATGCATCGCCTTGGCAAACACGTCGCACCCATGCAGCGCCAACCTCCGTGGGGCGAAATATTTTTCGCCCACACAACGTATCGCCTTGGCAAACACGCCGCGCCCATGCAGCGCCAACCTCGTAGGGGCGAAATATTTTTCGCCCACACAACGTGGCGCCTTGGCAAACACGTCGCACCCATACAGCGCCAACCTCGTAGGGGCGAAATATTTTTCGCCCACACAACGTGTTGCATTGGCAAACACGCCGCGCCCTGCAGCGCCAACCTCGTAGGGGCGAAATATTTTTCGCCCACGCAACGTCTCGCATTGGCAAACACGCCGCGCCCATGCCGCGCCGACCTGCGTAGGGGCGAAATATTTTTCGCCCACACAACGTATCGCATTGCCAAACACCTCGCGCACCCACACAACGATTTTCCAATTTTGCAAATCCCCGCCAAAAACAAGACAAGCGCCCCTCTCTTTGCTAGGTTCCGCGCAGTCAAACACCATGTCGCGGAGGAACACCCATGCCTGAATTTCCCATCTTCAACTGCAAGAATTCCGACGATGTCGTCAAAGCCGTGCGCGAACACAGGATCGAGCTGGTTCAGTTCTGGTTCGTCGATGTGCTTGGAACCTTGAAAAGTTTTCAGGTTCTGCCCGGCGAACTTGAGGCGGCCTTCGAAGAAGGCATGGGCTTCGACGGTTCCTCCCTGGAGGGGTTTTGCAGAATTGAAGAAAGCGACATGATCGCCATCCCGGACCCGGCCACCTTTCAGCTGGTTACCTGGCGACAGACCGCAGCGCCCATCGCGCGCATGTTCTGCGACATCCTGGAGCCAAACGGCACCCCCTTTGCCGGAGACAGCCGTCATTGCCTGAAACGGAACCTGCAGGCTGCGGCGAGCAAGGGCTATTCCTTTTATGTCGGTCCGGAACTGGAATTCTTTCTGTTCGAAAGCTCGGCATCTCCCAAACCCCTCGACGCGGGTGGCTATTTCGACGCTCCGCCCCTGGACCTGGCTGGAGACATCCGCCGCGAGATCATCTCCTGTCTGCGTTCCATGGGCATTCCGGTGGAATACGGGCATCACGAGGTCGCGCCCAGCCAGCACGAACTGGCCCTGCGCTACACCGACGCCCTCAAGATGGCGGACACGGCCATCACCTACCGCGTGGTGGTCAAGGAGATCGCACGCCAGAACGGTTGCTACGCCTCCTTCATGCCAAAGCCCCTGTACGGTGAAAACGGCAGCGGCATGCACGTGCATCAGTCCCTGTTCAAGAACGGACGCAATCTTTTCTACGATACCGACGGAGATCATCACCTGAGCCGTGAGGCCAAGGCCTATATCGCGGGACTGCTCACGCACTGCAGGGAATTCACGGCCATCACCAACCAGTGGGTCAATTCCTACAAACGCCTCGTGCCCGGCTTCGAGGCCCCGACCAACATCGCCTGGGCGCGGCGCAACCGCTCCACCCTGGTCCGCGTGCCCATGTACAAGCCAGGCAAGGAGGCCGCCACCCGCGTGGAACTGCGCTCTCCAGACCCGGCCTGCAACCCCTACCTGACCTTTGCCTGCATGCTCGCAGCGGGCCTCAAGGGCATCGAGGAAAACTACGAGCTGCCAGCACCCGTGGAAGAGGACATCTACGTCATGACGGCGGGCCAGCGCAGGGACCGCGGCATCGGCAGCCTCCCCGGCAGTCTGGAAACGGCCCTTGAGGCCCTGGAAGGCAGCACCCTGATCCGCGAAGCCCTAGGCGAGCACATCTTCACCAAATTCGTGGAAAACAAGCACATCGAATGGGACCAGTACCGCTCGCAAGTGACGAATTACGAATTGGAAAAGTACTTACCGCGATTGTAAAAAAATAGGTCCTATAGGTCATATACGACCCATAGGACCTATAGTAAAAACGCTGCGCCATGACGCAGCACTTTATCCTCAAACACGGCGCCTACGAAGAACTTCTTTCCTACCGCAAGAGCGTCATTGTCTATGATGGCACGGTGTGTTTCTGCGAACGCTTCATGCACAAGCGGGACCGCACCGTGGACCAGATGGTCCAGGCGGCACGGTCGGGCAAGCAGAACATCATCGAAGGCTGCATGGCCTCGGCGACTTCGAAGAAAAGCGAAATCAAGCTGATCAATGTTGCCCGCGCCAGCCTGGAAGAGCTGCTCGAAGACTACCGCGACCACCTGCGCGTACGCGGCCACACATTGTGGCACAAAACCAGCGAACAGGCCCTGTACGTTCGCAAACTGGGCAGCCAAAAAAATACGTCCTATGAGACCTATAGGTCCTATATTCAAACCCGCCCACCCGAAACCGTCGCCAACATCCTCATCTGCCTCATCCACCAGACCAACTACCTGCTCGACCGACAGCTCCGCCAGCTTGAAAAAGCCTTCGTCGAAGAAGGCGGCTTGTCCGAACGCATGACCCGCGCCCGTCTCAAAAACCGCACCGGCCAATCCAAAAACGGCTTTTAACCCATCCTGCGGACTAAATGGTCCGACCTTTTCCTACTTCTTTCGCCAACCGGGTTGACACCTACGCCTTACTTAGGCAGAAAGGTCCTACCATTTGCGCGTAAAAAGCACTAAAATGCCTTTTTTTACCCATTTTTGCTCAAAAAAACATCAAAAGGTACTACCAATGACCACTTCCGAACCTCTCTTCTTTCCGGCCAAGCCCGGGCGCGCCAGCGAAGATGTCGCTCTGCAGATCGAAGCGGCCATCCTGGCCGGGCGGCTGGCGCCCGAAGAGCGCCTGCCCAGCGAACGCGAGATGCAGCAGCAGTTCGGCACCGGACGCGGCGCAATCCGCGAGGCCCTGCGGGCGCTCAAGCAAAAAGGGCTTCTGGACATCCGCAAGGGCGTCAAGGGCGGGGCCTATGTGTGCAAGGTCGGCATGGTCAGCATCGGGGAGTCTTTGGCCCTCTTTCTCAAGCAGCACGATGTCGCGCCTTCGGCCCTCATCGAATTTCGCGAGAGCGTGGATCATACCCTGATCATGCTGGCCATTGCCCGGGGCTCGGCCGAAGCCAAGGGGGCACTGGTGTCCATGGCCGAAGAGTTCGAGACCTGCCTGCGGCAGAACGACCACGACGCCGACAGGATCGGACATCTGGACCGCGACCTGAACCTGGCCCTGGCCGCCATGGCCGGCAACCCGATTTTCGAGTGGATCATGCAGGCGCTGCAGCGCGGCTTCAGCTCCCATGACTACACATTGTACGATACGCCAATGTACCGCGAGCGCACTGCCGCCAACTGGGCCGAGACCGCCCGCGCCATTGCCGAAAACGACCCCCTGCGTGCCAGAAGCCTCATCGGCTACCATTACGCAATGCTCAGGTCCTGCCTGAACGAGCGCGCAGCGGCGTCCTCCTCCCCCCGTGTTTCGCCCGACGATTCCTAAAGCGGGGCAACCCTCATCTCACAAGGATATTACATGAAGTTCTATGATTACATCATTGTCGGCGGCGGTTCCGCCGGCAGCGTCCTGGCCAACCGTTTGAGCGCCAATCCCAAAACCAGCGTCCTGGTCCTCGAAGCGGGCCTGCCCGACTTCCGCCTTGATTTCCGCATCCACATGCCCGCCGCCCTGACCTATCCCCTGGCCGGAAAGACCTACAACTGGTGGTACGAATCCGAGCCGGAGCCGCACATGCACAACCGGCGCATCTACCAGCCGCGCGGCAAGGTGCTCGGTGGGTCGAGCTGCATCAACGGCATGATCCACATTCGCGGCAACGCCATGGACTTCGAAAAGTGGGCCCGTGAAGAAGGCCTTGAAAACTGGGATTACGCGCGCTGCCTGCCCTACTTCAAGCGCTTCGAATACCGGCTCAAGGGCACGGACGAATATCAGGGCGGCGCGGGCCCCCTGTATCTGACCAGCCCGGATTGCGACAATCCGCTCTTCGACGCTTTTTTTCAGGCCGTGCAGGAGGCCGGGTACCCTCTGACCGACGTCAACGGCTACCAGCAGGAAGGCTTCGGCAAGTTCGACCGCACCACGTACCGCGGCCGGCGCTGGAACGCCGCCCGTGCCTACGTCCATCCCGTCAAGAACAGGCGCAACCTGACCGTCAAGTGCAAGGCCACGGCCCACCGCATCCTCTTTGAAGGCACCCGAGCCGTGGGCGTCGAATACGAGCGTCTGGGTCGCATGCACCGCGTCAACGGCGGCGAGATCATCAGCTGCGGCGGTGCCATCAACTCCCCGCAACTGCTGCAGCTCTCCGGCATCGGCAACGGGGCGGAACTGCGCGAACTGGGCATCCCCGTAGTCCATGACCTGCCTGGCGTTGGCGAGAACCTGCAGGACCATCTGGAGCTCTATGTGCAGTACGCCTGCACCAAGCCCGTCAGCATGTTCCCGGCTCTGAAGTGGTGGAACCAGCCCTGGATCGGCCTGAAATGGCTCTTCGGCCAGACCGGCGAGGCGGCCACCAACCATTTCGAAGCCGGCGGCTTCATTCGCGGCAATGATCAGGTCGAATACCCGAACATCCAGTATCACTTCCTGCCCATCGCCATCCGCTACGACGGATCCTCTCCCAACGAGGGGCATGGTTACCAGGTTCACGTCGGCCCCATGAACACCGACGTGCGCGGCCATGTGAAGATCAAGAGCTCCGATCCCAAGGAATATCCGTCCATCCTGTTCAACTATCTGTCCACGGAGCAGGAACGCAAAGACTGGGTCGATGCCATCCGTCTGACCCGCAAGATCATGACCCAGCCCGCCTTCGACAGCTTGCGCGGACGGGAACTGGCCCCGGGCGAGGACGTGCAGACCGACGAGGAGATCCTCGATTTCGTGGCCCGCGAAGGCGAGAGCGCCTATCATCCGAGCTGCACCTGCAAGATGGGCTACGACGACATGGCCGTGGTCGACAACGAGCTGCGCGTGCACGGCGTGCAGGGACTGCGCGTGGTCGACGCCTCGATCATGCCCTACGTGACCAACGGCAACATTTACGCCCCGGTGATGATGATCGCCGAGAAGGCGGCGGACATGATCCTCGGCAACACGCCGCTGGCGCCCGACACCGCCCCCTTCTACCGCCACGGAGGCAAGGCTGCGGCCAAGGAGAAGAAATGACCGAAAAAATGATGCACATAGACGGCCTCTGGACCCGCTCCCAATCGACGGCCACACGGGACATCATCAATCCTTTCGACCAGACCGTCATCGCGACCGTTTCTGAAGGGAACCGCGAGGATGCCCGTGACGCCATCGACGCGGCGCGGCGTGCCTTCGATCAAGGCCCGTGGTCCAAGACCACTGGGCCTGAGCGCGGGCGCAAGCTCCTGCTTCTGGCGGACCTGATCGAACGCGACACCGAGGAACTGGCCCGGCTTGAGACCTTGAACACAGGCAAAACCCTGGAAGAGAGCCGCTGGGACATGGCCGACATCGCGGGCATCTTCCGCTACTACGCGGGGCTCGCGGACAAGGACGGGGGCGAGGTCATCGCATCCCCGGTCCCGGATTCAACAAGCATCGTGGTGCGTGAGCCCGTGGGGGTCTGCGGCCAGATCTCGCCCTGGAACTATCCGCTGCTGCAGGCCGCCTGGAAGCTGGCTCCGGCCCTGGCCGCCGGGTGCACCGTGGTCATGAAGCCAAGTGAAATCACGCCCCTGACCAGCATAAAAGTCACCGAACTGTGCGTGGAGGCCGGATTTCCGGAGGGCGTGGTCAATCTGGTTCTGGGGCCCGGCGCCTCCGTGGGCGCGGAACTGGCCGAGAACCCCGATGTGGACCTCATCTCTTTTACCGGCGGCATCGAGACGGGCAAGACCATCATGCGCGCGGCGGCGGCAAACGTGAAAAAAGTCGCCCTTGAGCTTGGCGGCAAGAACCCGAACATCATCTTCGACGACGCCGACTTCGACACGGCCCTGGACTACATTCTGAACGGCGTGTTCTTCCACGCCGGGCAGATCTGTTCCGCCGGAGCCCGGGTCCTGCTGCAGGACGGCATCCACGACCGCATGGTCGAAGCCCTTGCAGAGCGCATGGCCAAGATCCGCATGGGAGACGGGATGACGGACGGCACTCAGATGGGGCCGCTTATCTCGGCCGCGCACCGCGACAAGGTGGAAAGCTATATCGGCATCGCCCGCGAGGAAGGGGCCCGGCTGAGGCTTGGCGGAAAGCGTCCGGCAGATCCGGCCCTGGCCAATGGCTTTTTCGTGGAACCGTCCCTGTTCACGGAGTGCACAAACGACATGCGCATCGTGCAGGAGGAGGTCTTCGGGCCGGTCATCACCATTGAGCGCTTCAGCACCGAAGACGAAGCACTCGCCCGGGCCAACAGCACCATCTACGGCCTGTCCGCCGGATTCTGGACCCGCGACCCCGACCGCATGCGGCGCATGTCGGCGGGCCTGCGCTTCGGCACGGTCTGGGTCAACGACTTCAACGTCTATTTCACCCAGGCCCCCTGGGGCGGATACAAGCAGTCCGGCCTGGGCCGGGAACTCGGCCGCATGGGCCTGGAGGAATACACGGAAGTCAAACACATTTTCCAGAACCACAACGCACGCCCGATCCGCTGGTTCGGCGTGTAGCTCGCAGGGCCGGGATGTCCCGGCCCCGCATCACCGAGCCTTTCATCTCAACACGGGAGTATCCATGAACATCGCCACACTCAAAAAAACCATCCCAGTCCTTGTCCTGCTTCTGGCCCTCTTCACCGCCCCGGCTCACGCGAGCCGCGACGATGTGCGCATCACCAGCGTCGGCTGGACCGACGTCACCGTAACCAGCGAACTGGCCGTGGCCATCCTGCAGAGCCTCGGCTACTCGTCATCCAACATGATGACATCCCTGCCCATCTGCTATCAGGCCCTGGCCACCGGCGAGGCCGACGTGTTCCTTGGCAACTGGATGCCGTCCATGGAGAGCGTGGCCCGGCCGCATTTCGACTCCGGCAACGTGATCCAGCTCGTGCCGAACATGACCGGGGCGAAATACACCCTGGCCGCTCCGGCCTATGTCGTGGATGGTGGAATCAAGGATTTCAGGGACATCGCCAAATACGGCGACAAACTGGAATGGAAGATCTACGGCATCGAGGAAGGAAACGACGGCAACGACATCATTCAGTCCATGATCGACACGAACATGTTTGGCCTTGGCAAGTTCGAACTGGTCGCATCCAGTGAATCCGGCATGCTGGCGCAGGTGCAGTCCTTCATGCGTGAAAAGAAGTGGATCATCTTTCTGGGCTGGTCCCCGCACAGCATGAACGAGAAGATCGACATGCGCTACCTGACCGGCAGCACGGATGAAACCTTCGGCCCCGACGACGGCACGGCCACGGTCTACACCAACTTGCGCAAGGGCTTCCCCGGCGACATGCCGAATGTGACCCGCTTTCTCAAGAATTACGTCGTCCCGGTCGGCATGATGAACTCGATCATGGTCACCATGCACGAACACCCTGAGATGAAAGCCCGCGACGCCGCTCTCGACTGGGTGGCGGCCCATCCCGAAATGGCGACCACCTGGCTTGAAGGGGTCACCACCAAGGACGGCAAACCCGGACTCCCCGCCTTCATGACAGTTCTTGAAGCCAGGAAGTAAACGCACGCGTGGCAAGCCGGTCCCGGCCATCATCGGATGCCCGGGACCGGCTTGCCACGCTTCACTCCAGGCTATTCCGCACTTTTACCCGTCGTCACGCCACGTCAGGCTATCCTCATCTTCCCGCGCTTCAAATGCTTCCCAAATATCCCGCGACCTAGCTGTCAGCGCATCAGCAAAAGGCTGAGCGCCATGACCGCCATGCCGCCCACCAGGCCAAAAAGGCTGTCATGGCCTTCCCCGTAAGCCTGGCTGGTCGGCAGGAGTTCGTCGAGGCTGATGTAGACCATGATCCCGGCCACCCCCCCAAAAAGAATGCCCATGAGTTGCGGCGGCAGAACTCCGTCCGGCCCCCCCGCAAAATAGAGGATGCCAAGGTAGGCGATGCCCGCCCCGATGGGTTCGGCCAGGCCGCTCAGGAAGGAATAGAAAAATGCCGTTCTGCGCTTCCCTGTGGCGTAGTAGATGGGCACGGACACGCTCACTCCCTCCGGGATATTGTGCAGGGCGATGGCGATGGCAATGGCGACACCAAGGCTTGGATCATCAAGGGCGGCCAGAAAAGTGGCCAGGCCTTCGGGAAAATTGTGAATTCCGATGGCCAGCGCGGTGAAAAGGCCCATGCGCATGAGCTTTTTTTCATGGCCCGGCTGAGGCTTGAACGGAGTTTTTGCCGGCCCGCAACTGTTGTCCCCCACACCCAAAAGGGGTGCGACCTTGCCATGCAGCCGGTCAGCCTCGGCTTCGGAATGGATTTCATGCGGATTGGTCTCTTCGGGGATGAGGTTGTCGATGAGCCCTATGAGGAGCATGCCCCCGAAAAACGACCCCACGTTGACCCAATACCCAAGAGGATCCCCATAATGGTTCACCAGGGATTCCTGCCCCTTGAAGAATATTTCCACAAAGGAGACATAGAGCATCACTCCCGCCGAAAACCCCGTGGCCACGGACAGAAAACGGTAGCTCGAAAGTTTGGCCGTAAAGGCGATGATGCTGCCTATTCCCGTTGCCAGGCCTGCAAACGTGGTCAGGGCCAGGGCAAACCATACGTCACTCATAGGCGTGAACTCCTTGCTGCGTCACGAAAACGTCACGGGCGGATATTTTTCTCTGACTCGATTTCCCGGTTCTGTTCCTGCTCGAAAATGCCTAGCGAGCGGGCTCTTTTTTCCCACTGCTGCCGGGCCAGGGCCTGCATGTCGGCCACGCTGTCCATTTCATCCACGATTTCCATCCCAAAGAGGGTCTCAACCACATCTTCCAGCGTCACCACCCCCCGGGTTCCGCCATATTCGTCCAAAACAATGGCCAAATGCTGACGCTTATCGAGAAAAAATTCCAGCAGATCGGAAAGGGAGAGGCTGTCGGGCACCGACAGTATCGGACGCTTCAATGATTCCAGAGCACCGTCGCAGCGACCCTTGGACATACAGATCAGCACCTCGTCCTTGAGCACAAGGCCGGTGATGTCATCCAGATCCGCGCCGTAGACAGGCAACCTGGAAAACGGAGTCTTGGTAACAAAGGGCAGGGAGTCTGCGATGCTCATGTCCTGCTGAAGGGCCGTCATGACCGTGCGGGGAGTCATCACGGCGGTGATCGCCACGGAACCGAAACGGAAAATGTTGCGGATGATCCGTGACTCATGCTCTTCCAGATGTCCCGACTGCTCTCCGATGCCGGCCATGGCGATGAATTCGTCGCGGCTGAAGACATGCTCCCTTTTTCCCCGGGAGATCAGTCTGGTCAGCCCGTTGGAAAGCCAGACCAGGGGAAAGAGAATCCTGATCAGGGCACCGACGAAATATGCCGTCATCCCGGTCAACGACTGCCAGTAAATCGCGCCGATGGTCTTGGGCACGATCTCGGACAAGAACAGGATGAGCAGCGTCATCACTGCCGAGAAAAGGCCGATCCACGCATTGCCAAAAACGACCAGCGCCTGCGCGCCGGCCACTATGGCGCCCACGGTGTGGGCTATGGTGTTCAGCGTCAGGATCGCGGACAGGGACTGGTCCACCTTGTCGAGGCGAAGCCGCGTCAGAACGTCCGCACGCGCCGGATTCTTTTCCCGAAGACTCGCGATGTAGGAAGGGGTGATGCTCAAGAGCACGGCCTCGGCCACGGAACAGAGAAAAGAAAAGCCCAGCGCCAGAAAAACAACGAGGAAAAGCAGTAAAAGATCCGCGCTCATGAGCTGGATTCCTCCGGCACGATGCGTTTCGCGGCGATCGACCGCGACGACCGCGACGACCGCGACGACCGCGACGACCGCGACGACCGCGA
>Ga0265295_1002924_pt1 | contig 25835 bp, 23 predicted proteins | sample Munlansysbiofilm_FD_192503 | JGI IMG/M metagenome (GOLD analysis project Ga0265295, IMG submission 192503) | Leachate microbial communities from a municipal landfill in Southern Ontario, Canada - Methane capture system biofilm | ecosystem: Engineered > Solid waste > Landfill > Unclassified ... | reverse complement strand
ATAAACTGATGGATATGAAAGCAGCAGGATTTGACGTCGTGGTCTTGATCGCAAACCTGCACGCCTATCTGAACAGAAAAGGAACCTTCGAACAGATCAAAGAGCTTGCCGACTACAACAAAGCCTGTATCGAGGCGGTCGGTCTCAAAGGTGCGGAGTTTGTTCTCGGAACGGACGTTCAGCTCACCCCGAAATACCAGACCGAAGTGCTGACCCTCTGTCAGCAGATCACTCTGAACCGTGCCACCCGCAGTATGGACGAAGTCGGCCGTGCAATGGACAACCCGATGGTTTCCCAGATGGTCTACCCGGTCATGCAGGTCGTCGACATCCCGACCCTGAACGTTGATGCAGCGGTCGGAGGGATCGACCAGAGAAAGATCCACATGCTCGCCCGCGAACACCTGCCGGCCCTCGGATACAAACCCCCGGTATGTATCCACACGCCGATCGTGAACGGTCTCGACGGCGAAAAGATGTCCTCCTCGAAAGGAAATGTGATCTCGGTCGCAGACTCCCCCGAAGATATCAAAAAGAAGATGAAGAAGGCATTCTGCCCGCCGGAGACCGAAGGGAACCCGATCCTGCAGATCTTCCAGTACAACGTCTTCCCGAGGATCGATACGGTCGCGATCCGCAGACCGGAGAAGTTCGGCGGGGACCTCGAGTTCCACAGCTATTCAGAACTCGAGACAGCGTATGCCGGCGGAAAGGTCCACCCAATGGATCTGAAAGCTGCATGCGGCGATTCTCTGGCTGAGTTACTCGCGGATGCTTACGCATACGTGCAGAGCTACAAAAACTAATTTTTTAACAGGCTGAGCCGGATAGTATGAAAATAACTGTTATCTACGGAACCGGACGAACAGAGCGTTCAAGTACGTATAATATCGCTCAGCAGTTTATTGCAGAACTCGCCTGCGGGGATAGCGTAACCGAGTTTTTCCTGCCAAAGGATATGCCAAAGTTCTGCACCGGATGCTTTGCCTGTTTTTCCGACAACACAAAGTGTCCCCACTATACCTATATCCAGCCGATCGCGGACGCCATGCTGAATGCGGATCTGATCATTTTCACTGCTCCCGTGTATGTCTATCACGTGCCAGGTCAGGTAAAAGCTCTTTTAGATCACTTCGGATATCAGTGGATAGCACACCAGCCAAGAGGGGCCTTTTTCCACAAACAGGCACTCGTTATTACTACGGCCGCCGGAGCCGGAATGCGGCACACAGTAAAGGACCTCAGGCATTCCATTGACTGGTGGGGCGTCGGGCGGACCTACACCTTCAAAAAAGCAGTACGGGCAGCTGACTGGCAAAGCGTCACCGACAAAAACAAAGCGGCATATACGCAGGAAATCAGGAAGACCTCACGGAAAATTCTCGGACAAAAAGGAGCCGGGCCCCGCCTGAAAGTGAAGATGCTCTTCTATCTGATGCGTTTTATGCAGAAAAAATACCGGTTCAATGAATCGGATGTCGCATACTGGACGGATAACGGCTGGTTTGCCGGGAAAAAACCCTGGTAGATGACATGAAACTCACAGTACTCGTCGATAACAACACCTTCATCGACAAATATTTTTACGGAGAGCCGGGTCTTTGCTTCTATATCGAGGATGGAGAGGAGAGGATCCTGCTCGATACGGGCTACTCGAATCTTTTCATCAGGAATGCAAAGAAACTCGGGATCGATCTTTCTGCTCTGACAAAGGTCGTGATCTCCCACGGGCATGATGATCACACCGGCGGTCTGCCGCATCTGCTGAAGGAATTCGACACGTCATCGTTCGAAGTGATCGCTCATCCGGATACCTTTGCCGAAAAACGCAGACGGGATCTGCTGACGGGATCTCCAATCTCCGAAGAAACACTCAGGGAAAGGACCCGTCTGATCTTATCGAAGGATCCGATCAAGATCAGCGAACACATAACTTTCCTTGGGCAGATCCCGATCACGCAGGAGTTCGAACCGAGACCGGAGATGGACACGCGAAAAACGCCGGAGGGCTATGTCCCGGACTTTATCTTAGAGGATTCGGCTCTTGTCTTTGAAAAGGAGTTAGGGATCTATATTATTACGGGTTGTTCGCATGCCGGGATCTGTAATATCTGTGCGTATGCAAAAGAGCTGTTTGGAAAACCGATCATCGGGATCATCGGCGGCTGGCATATGAAGAAAGTCGATTCCCGTGCGGAGAAGACGATTGCCTATATGAAAAATGAGGGGATCTCTGAGATGTATCCCTGCCACTGTACCTCGTTTGCGGTAAAAGCAGCGGTCCACCAGGAGATTCCGGTGCATGAAGTCGGGGTCGGGCTGAAGATCGAGTGGTGAGCTGATCCATTCCCTATTTTTTCAGGGGGCACATTTTTCTCAAAACCCTGGGAAAAATTTTAAAAATCTAAATCTAAGCCTATATTAAGCTTATTTCCAATATACCACATAAAATAACTGAGTTTTGAGAAAAATGTGCCCCCACATCAAAAACTCAGCAAATATACCTTTTTTCCAAATAAAACCCGCAAATCAACCGGATTTGGGGGCACGTAGATTTCTGCAACCTGCCCCCAAAATACAAACAAAAAACGGGGGCACATACAACGTGCCCCCAAATTTCACCATCGGTCAGAAATTCTGCTCTCTGTATAGGTTTCTCCAAAGGCCGTTCCCCCTCCCCAAAATCTAATACCCTATAAATGAAACATATACCAGAACAGCACAGCTGAAACTTACATCAACCCCTATCATGTCCCCCGAAAAAAACCGCAAACCTAAAACTTGCTCACCGCCAAGATCCGCATCTTCAGCCGATCACCACCAGGAACAGGACGGCAGGATCGAATACCTCGACCGTAAACTCTCCGAACTCGGCATCAGACTTAAAGACGCCGACTCAAGAAAAGTCACCGGCGAAGTCTTTGACGAAGTCACTCTTTTAGCACTCTACAAACTTGTAAAGAAAAATATCATCACATCCATGGGAGGATCCATATCCACCGGCAAGGAAGCCAACGTATTCCTTGCAGGAAAAACCAACGATGCAGGTGAAGAGATCTCTGCCGCCGTTAAGATCTACCGTCTGCGAACCGGGAACTTCACCACGATGAGTGATTACATCATCGGCGATCCCCGATTCGCCGGAATTCGCCGGACCCACAAAGACATCATCTTTGCCTGGACCAAAAAAGAGTACAGCAACCTTTTACGGACCGGAGAAGCCGGCATCCCCTGCCCGACCCCGTATGCATTCGACAGAAACATCCTCGTCATGGAGTTCCTCGGGGAGGGAAACATTCCCTATCCCCAGATGCGCCTGCGTCTCCCGGGAACTCCCGCAGAATGCTATGATGAGACCGTCGGGATCATCCGCGATCTCTATCAGAAAGCCCGGCTTGTCCATGGCGACCTGTCCGAGTACAACATCCTCACCGGTCCAAACGGACTCATCTTAATTGATATGGCACAGGCAGTAACGCCCGAACACCCCCGGGCCTACAATTTCCTTTTCAGGGACATCAAAAACATCAACAGATTTTTTGGCACCAAATGTAAAACAACCGACGAACACGAACTCTTTAGAGACATCGTCGGCGAAGAATTTTTCGAGATATAAATCATGACACAAGAAGTAAAGATCCCCAACGACAGAATCGGCGCAATCATCGGAAAAGGCGGCGAGACCAGAAAATTTCTGGAAAAAATGCTCCACGTGACCCTCGAGGTCGACAGCCAGTCCGGTCTTATTGAGATCATAAACAAAGAGGATTCCCTCTCAGAGATCCGCGCGATGGAAGTCATCAAAGCGATCGGCCGCGGCTTCTCACCCGAGCGGGCAAAGAAACTGCTCGAAGACGACGACATGATCCTGACTTTGATCGATATTTCAGATATCGCCGACACTCCCCAGAAACTCGCAAGGGTCAGAGGAAGGATCATCGGACGTGAAGGAAAAGCACGGGAACAGATCGAAAACATGACCGGGGCACTCGTCTCCGTATACGGGAAAACCGTCGGCATCATCGGCATGCCGGATCAGATGAACGATGCCCACACTGCAGTAACCATGCTCATTAACGGATCGGATCACAGTACCGTCTTTAGCTTCCTGGATCGGAAAAAGAAGGAAGCAAAGCTGGACGTTCTGAACTACTACTACTAAGGCACAGCATAAGTAGTAATTATTAAATATCATGAGTGATTCTGCAAAGTTCCACTGGAAACAAAGGGGTCTAAATAAATCCGGACTCGTTTCATGAAAATAAACGAGATGCCGATCCCAAATCACCTGCGCGAGGCGTATCTGAAAAATGGGATCGAGGAACTCTATCCTCCCCAGGCCGAGTGTGTAAATGCGGGTTTATTCGACCGGAAAAATATTTTAGCCGCCATTCCTACGGCTTCCGGCAAAACACTCATCGCAGAAATGGCGATGCAGAAGGAAATTTCCGAGGGAGGAAAGTGTCTCTACATAGTCCCTCTCAAAGCCCTTGCTTCGGAAAAATACGAAGATTTCAGCGGCAAATCTGTGAAGGTCGGGATCGCGACCGGGGACCCGGACCAGCGCGACGAGTACCTTGGCCGGTACGACATCATTGTCGCGACGTCCGAGAAGACCGATTCACTCATCAGGAACAAAGCCGGGTGGCTGAAAAACATCACTCTTCTCGTCGTTGACGAGATCCACCTGATCGGCGACGATTCCCGGGGAGGGACCCTGGAGATGGTGATCGCGCAGCTGAGGTTCCAGAACCCGGACATGCAGATCATCGGCCTGTCCGCCACGATGGGAAATCCGGAAAGCCTCGCAAAATGGCTGGATGCCGCCCTCATCACGAGCGAATGGCGGCCGGTCGATCTCCGGGAAGGAGTCTATTATAATGGAGCGATCCATTTCCACGGAGCGGAACGGCTACTCGAGACCCCGAAAAAGGACGACGATCTGAATCTTCTTCTGGATACGATAAATGAGGGAGGACAATGTCTCGTGTTCGTCTCATCACGGCGTTCTGCCGAGGCATATGCCAAACGGGCGGCGATAACGCTGAAAAGAACCTCAGCCGCACTTGATGAACTTTCAAAACGCATTGCAAAAGCCGACACGACAGCGTCCGGAAAAAATCTCGCCCTTGCGGTAAAATCCGGAGCAGCATTTCACCACGCAGGCCTCCCCCGTGAAGCGAGAGGGGCCGTCGAAGAAGGATTTAGAAACGGAGATATCCTCTGCATATCATCGACCCCGACGCTTGCCGCAGGACTGAACCTGCCTGCACGGCGGGTGATCATCCGGGATTATCAGAGGTATGAGCGGGGAGTCGGCATGAATCCGATCCCGGTCCTCGAGTACCGGCAGATGGCGGGACGTGCCGGCCGGCCAAGACTCGACCCGTACGGCGAGGCCGTTCTCATCGCCAAAGAAAAACACGACGTTGACCGGCTGTTCGAAGAGTTCATCGATGCGCCGGCAGAGGATATCTCTTCCCAGTGTCAGAAAGAAAACGAACTCAGAAGCCATCTCCTTGCACTCATCACCTCGGGTTTTGCACAAACAGGTGACGAAGTCAGGGGATTCATGGAAAAATCCTTCTACGCAAGCCAGAAGTCCGTTCACCGGCGTCTCGATAAAAACATCGAGAAGACACTTGCATATCTGGTAAAATCCGGGATGATCGAGAAGGAGGGGGATGGGATCCACGGGACCTTGTTCGGCGCACTGACGTCCCGGCTCTACCTCGATCCCGAATCCGCCATGATGATCAAGGACGGTCTTACCGGAAAAGAGTTCACGGCATTCGGGATGCTGCATCTCCTCTGCATGACACCGGATATGTTCAGATTTTATCTCAAAGCTTCGGATGAGAAGTTCGTTGATAAGATCCTCAAGGAAAGAAGCGATGAACTCCTGCTTGAGGACATCTCCGAAGAGTTCTTTGCGGCAATCAAAACAGCTCTCGTTGCCGAGGAGTGGATATCTGAGATCAGCGAAGACTCCATCTGCGAGCGGTTCGGCGTAGGAGCCGGCGACATCCATGCAGTCGTTGAAAACCTCAGATGGCTCATGCATGCGGCAGGCAGGATCTGTCATAAGTTCACCTCCGGGTGCGATAACGAGATGCGGGATCTCGAACTCAGAGTAAGCCATGGTGTGAAAGAAGAACTGCTCCCCTTGATCTCGCTCAAAGGCATCGGACGTGTTCGAGCCCGCAGACTCTTTGACCGGGGGATTACGAACCCGGAGAGGCTCATGGCCGCAGAAGAGCATGATGTCATCTCGATCCTGGGTGCAACCATCGCAAAAAACGTTCTCGAACAGGCAGGCCGCAAATCCGCAAAAAAAATCAGGCTGGATGCTGAAAGAGAAGAGGTCGAAGAGATGCCGATCGAGAAAAAACCGCAGGCGACCCTGTTTGATTTTGGAGAATAGAAATGACGATGGAAATTTTTTCAGGAAAACTGGATGTTGAGAATGTCGCGAGCACGCTGAAAACGATAAACAGCATCGGGAAAGAGACCGGATCCGTGATCGTTCTCTTTGACGCAGCAAAGATCGCCGGAAAACCCCACATAGAATCAGCGGTCATGCATGCGAAGCGGTCTTTTTCCGATGGAAAACATATTGCCCGCACTCTTTCGATGGAGATCCTCGTGTATGCTTCAGGACAGAGACAGTGTTCTCTTGCTCCGAGATTTGGTCTGCAGAAAGGACAAAATCTGGTCTATGTTCTGATTCTTGACGGCGATGTAGAGAGAGCAAAAGAAGAGATCCGGCACATCGTCAAGGAGTCGGATGAAGTGACGGCAACCAGAGAGACCCTCAAGCGGGAATTCGACATCACCGAAGAGGAGATCGGCGTCGTCGGCGAGGACCGTATCGGCGAACTTGTAATAGAACGGGTCGCTATGCTCGATGCATGGCGATAAACATCCAAACGAAACGATTAACTCGGAATACGGTGTATTTCCATACAACCGATGAAAATACCGCGTATACTCCTTTTTTCTTTTCTCATTCTTCTGATACTTGCGGCAGGCATCGGTCTGGCCGTTGATCAAAACAGGTATCCGGAGATCCCGGTGAATCAGTCCGACACCTCGACGACCATCGTTCATATAGAATTTCCCTTTATGAACGATACGGTCCGAGCCGAGATCACGCTTAATCTCGCTCCCTATTACGGTGCCATAACGGAAGGAGTGAAAGTAACACCTTTGATCGGCTGTCTGCCGGACCGGTATTACTCCGAAATCGCGTATGATCCGGCGCAGGATCAAATGTATGCAGAACTGTTTGCGGTCTTCAATACCTATGCAAGAGAGCATAATTTGACAAACGATGAGTATGTTGAACTGCTGACCACCTATGTCCAGAACATTCCCTACAAAACATCGGAAACGGAGATAAAATTCCCAATCGAAACGGTGATCCAGAACTGGGGGGATTGTGACGACAAAAGTATTCTTCTCGCAGGTATTCTTGCCAAAAAAGAGTACAACGCCGGAGTTTTTGTCTTCAAAGAAGATCATCACATGGCTGCAGGGGTGAAAGCAGGAGATCAGACCGAGTACGAGAACAGCGGATACAGCATCATCGAAACGACCAGATATGCATACATCGGAGAAGTCCCCGCACTACTGCACACCAGAATCGATCACGGCGATTACAGATTTTACCGGATCGGAGAGGGAAAGGGTATCTATACGGCATCCTGGCAGGTCCAAACAATCCTGAATGTACGGGATACGGCATATGCAACCCTGGAAATTCTGTATCAGGGATTGAGCGGTCTGAGTGTGATGATTGAGGAGGAGAAAACGAAACTCGCAACTCCCGAATATGCGTCGAATGCCACGCTTCGCTCAGATTACGACCTCCATCTCGATGAATACGACGAGGGTATCGAGGCAGGAAATCAGATCCGTGCGACGCTGCATATAATCAACTCCGAACCCTTCAACCGGGAGAGAGTGTATCAGACGGTCGTGTCTCTGAAGGATGATCCGACATTGAAAGGGGGATTTTAACAACATAAACAGAAACAATTAATGCAAAACAGGGTCTATTTCCCTAGAACGATGGAAATACTCAATAAAATACTCTTTTCTCTACTTATTCTTTGTATGATAACCTCATCAGCCGTGAGTATGACAGTTTTTCAGAACGTGAGTCCGACGATCGTTGTGGATAAGTCAAGCACATCGACAACTATTGTACAGATCGAATTTCCGTTCAGAGAAGATGTAGTTGAGGGGGAGATCACCTTGGGTCTTGCTCCGTACTACGGCACAAAAAAAGAGGGATCGAAATCAACACCGCTGTTTGGGTACTCGGCAGAGGAATATTATTCTGCAATCGTAAATGACCCGGAGCAGGATGAGATGTATGCAAAACTTCTCGGGGTTTTTGACGGGTATGCAAAGGACCATGATCTTACAAGCGATGAGTACGTCGAACTGCTGACGACCTATGTGCAGAACATTCCCTATAAAACGGTCGGAGCTGAGGTAAATTTCCCGATTGAAACCGTGATCGAAAATAAGGGAGACTGTGATGATAAAAGTGTTCTTTTGGCAGGTCTCCTCGCAAAATCCGGCTATGCGGCAGGAGTCGTAGTTTTCAGTGAAGAAAACCATATGACGGCCGCAATCAAAGAGGAGGCGACGGAAAATGTGATCAGCCAGTACATTTTGATCGAAACAACCAGGTACGCATACATCGGTGAAAATTCTGCTCTTATTAGAAGCAGAAACAGAACACGCATAAGAGAAGATTCAGTATTTCTTGTGGGGGAGGGAACGACCGCCTATACGGCATCCTGGCAGATCGACACGATCCTGGAGGAAAGGGATCAGATCATTCTTACGATCGACTCGCTGAGTCAGGAGCTGAGAGTGCTGAAAAATGAAATATTGAGCCAGGAAACGCTCTTGAACCAGTCATATGACCCGGTGATGTACGAAAATTATGAAAGAAACATCATCAACTATAATGAATGCATGGCGACATGTTATGCATACATAGATGAACTGGATAAGATCAACACCGGATCTTACAACCGCGAAGAGACATATCAGATGGTTGCTTCCATGATGTAGTCGTCCATTACGTAGCCTTCGCCGATATCCGTTACGACATCACGGACCTTGATGAATCCCAGATGTTCGTACACGGCAATGGAGGAGTGATTTCCTTTGTTCACCGTCAGCCATATTTTTGTGAGTCCTTCTTTTCTGCTGATCTCTTTGAGTGCTTCGAACGTTTGCGAGGTGAAATGCCTGCCGCGATAGGTTTTTTCCACATAAATTTTCGAAAGAAAGAGGAATTTTTCCATCGGTTGTGAAAGGATGGCTGTATATCCAACAGAAATACCGCCGGACTGCATCAAATAATATCTGTACCCCTGCCGGATCTGCTCGGTGATCGCAGGAACCGACTGAAATTTTTTTATCATATAGGCAACCTGTGCCGAACCGATCAATGAAGTATAATGTTCGGTCCAGACGGTTTCTGCAAGGTCGGCAGTTTCCTGAATCTGTTCAGCGGTTTGAACGGGTGTAAGCAGGAGAGGTGGGTCACTGATTTGCATGGGTCAAGATATGAACGATTTCGGGAACAATGATTTCTTCAGCTGCAAGTTTGACTGCTTTGGGCGAACCCGGGATGCAGAAAATTACGCGGCCGCTGTTTATGCCTGCTGCGGCACGGGAAAGAATAACAGAGTTTCCAACCTGGGCATAACTTTTCTGACGGAAGAGTTCGCCAAATCCATCCATCGTTTTTATGAAGAGCGGGGAAACAGCTTCGATCGTGCAGTCATCATGCGTAAGACCCGTACCTCCGTTCACAACGATACAGTTGGCAGAGTCGAGTGCTTCCATAACAACTGACCTGATTTCGCCAATGTCGTCCTTGACAATTTTTATTGAGAGCACTTGGATGCCTGCTTTTTCAAATGATTCCTGAATAATTTTTCCGGAGAGATCAGTTTTTTCTGTTCGGGTGGTTGAAACTGTGATAACAGCAGCTTTAATTGAAATATCTTCCCGGTGTTCCTTTGACATAAAAGAAATGTATGAGTTCAAAGATAATAGGTTATTCTCCTGTTTAGGAGATGTGGTTTATCTTGGAAGTTTGTGATGGAAGTTTAAGATGTTGCAGATGTTTTTTTATTGTTTTCTAAATATTTGCAAAAGAAGTCCCCCACCCCTTTGTTGCGAGTGGAAATTTTTTTAGGGTGGAGGATGATGGGTCGTATTTTTTTTCTTTTTCTTTAAATACTTTATATACTTTAGGGCTTTGAGAGATCAAAATTTCATTTTTGTTTATATACTATCTAGTTTTTTTATTTCATACATTTTTTTTAATTTTTGTTTTTTAGTTTTTCAATTTTTCTTTTTCTAAATTAACAAAAGAAAATATTTATATATATATAAATGAAACTACTTATGATTACAAAAATACATAAATGAAAAACGTGTTTTTCAGCAATACAAAAATAATATTTCCACTCGCAACAAAGGGGTGGGGGCGTCAATACGGTCGTACATTTGTCGAATTAAAAATCTATCTTCGAAACAATAGGTTATCTCAATATCTCCATTGGAAATCATCCTCCCTCCTCCACTCGCAGTAGTGGTACATTATCAGGAAAAAAAACATAATACATCTATAAGGAAATAATTACGATGGACGGCGAACCCTACAAATCTACTGGTCTCTTCAAAAAATATATCAGTCCTAATAAAATTTTTCAGAACCGTGAGGTTTTACGACACAATTACAGTCCAAAAGAACTTCCTCACCGGACAAATCAGATCGATTCCATTGCAGAGATCCTTGCCCCTGCTCTTCAGGGAGCCACTCCCTCAAACATTCTTATCTACGGAAAAACCGGAACAGGTAAGACCGCGACGGTCAAATTCGTCGGAGCTGAACTGGAAAATGAAAGCTCAGAGTTTTCGCCTTGTAGACTCGTCCATCTCAACTGTGAAACCATCGACACACAATACCGGGTACTTGCCCAGATCGCGAATCATGTCAGCGGTCATGATCTGAAAGCAAGCGACCGGGTCAAAAACACCATTCCAGCAACCGGATGGCATACCGATCAGGTGTACTCGGAACTCAAAAATGTTCTCGAGCAGGCTGGGGGTCTTCAGATCATTGTCTTAGACGAAATCGACAAACTTGTCAAAAAAAGTGGTGATGACACCCTCTATAATCTGACGCGCATCAATAGTGACCTGTTTTCATCGCGTGTATGCATCATCGGCATCTCAAACGACCTCACCTTCAAAGATTTTCTTGATCCGCGTGTTCTTTCCTCCCTTTCAGAAGAAGAACTGGTCTTCCCCCCGTACAACGCAGATCAGCTCCGTGACATCCTTTGCCAGCGTGCTGAGATGGCTTTCTTCCCCGATGTCGTTTCCGATGAAGTGATTGGTCTTTGTGCAGCACGCGCAGCTCAGGAGCATGGCGATGCACGTCGGGCTCTTGATCTGATTCGTGTTTCCGGTGAACTTGCCGAACGTGAAGGTGCCGATCAGGTCATGGTAAAGCATGTCAACGGGGCTCAGGAAAATATTGAAACCGATACGATGAGTGAATGCGTCAAAACACTTCCTGCACAGAGCAAGATAGTATTGTGTTCCATGCTTCTCATGGCCGCTTCCGGTCAGAAAGTGTTCACGAGCGGTTCGGTCATCAATGTGTACCGTGAAGTTGCGGCAGAGCTCGACACCGAGGCGTTAAGTCACCGCCGCGTCTCCGATCTTATCAACGAACTCAACATGCTCGGAATCATTACGACCCGCGTCGTCTCCCACGGCAGGCACGGCAGGACGACAGAAATTTATTTTAAGAGTCCGACCAATGAGATACGTACTGTGATCATGAATGATTCACGGTTTCAGGAATGCAGCATTCTGCATCCTCTAATGAAAAGTCGTGAAAAAGGTGAATAAACATGGATGAAAAAGACACCATAATCCTAAAGGAACTCCGAAAAAACAGCAGGATCCCTGTAAGTGATCTTGCTGTGATGCTGGAGTTGACCGAGAGCGATGTGACTAAAAGGATTACCAGTCTTAATCAGGCAGGTATTCTCCGCCGGTGTACGGCAGTCATCGACTACTCGGCATTAGGTGTCGATGATGTTTCTGTCATTCTCTCTCTCAAGGTAACACCGGAAAAAGGTCTGGGATATGATGGTATTGCAGAGAAGCTTGCCTATTTCCCTCAGGTAGAGAGTATCAGACTCCTTACCGGCAGTTACGATTTCCAGATCACCATCACCGGACAGTCTATGACAGATATTTCCCGGTTCGTTGCCGAACAAATCGCATCGATTGATGGAATCAGGGAAACGATGACCCAGATTGTGATGCGGACGTACAAAGAACAGGGAGTGGAGATGGCCCGTCCGGGGAACCGTGACAGGCAGCTGATTTCGTTCTAAGCCGGGTCTATCATGCGAAATTTTGTATCAAAAATAGCTGCCGAGATCCCTCCTTCAGGTATCAGAAAGTTTTTCGACCTCGTCCTCACGATGGATAACGATCAGGTTATCAGTCTGGGTGTCGGGGAACCGGACTTTGATACTCCATGGAACGTATCAAAAGCTGCTATCACATCTATAGAGAAAGGCATGACCATGTACACCTCGAATCGTGGTCTGCCCGATCTTTGTTCAGCTCTTTCCAAAGATCTGGAAAAAAGGTATAATACCCCGTACTCGCCAAACGAGATCATCGTAACGACCGGTGTATCGGAAGGTTTTGATATTGCCGTAAGGGCTGTAGTGAATCCCGGCGATGAGGTGATCGTTGTTGATCCCTGTTTTGTCTCCTACAAATCCGAAGTGCTTATGGCGGGAGGAAAACCCGTCTCTCTTCCCTGCGAAGCAAAGGATCAGTTCAAAGTAACCCCTGATGCGCTGATGGAAAAGATCACGCCGAACAGTAAAACGCTGATCATCAACTTCCCGAACAATCCGACCGGAGGTATTATGGGCAGGGATGATCTGAAAGCGATTGCCGATATTATTATCGATCATGATCTTCTGCTGATCTCAGATGAGGTCTATTCGGAATTGACCTATGAAGGCTCTCATGTATCGGCTGCATCGATCGACGGTCTTTGGGATCGGACGATTACGCTGAATGGTTTTTCCAAGGCATATGCGATGACGGGATGGAGGCTTGGATATCTTTGCGCACCAAAGGAGATCTGTGATGCCGCACTCAAGATTCATCAGTATGTGATGATGTCGGCTCCGACGTCTTCCCAGTTTGCTGCGATCGAGGCACTCAAACATGCCGAGGATTCAAAGAATGAGATGGTTGCCGAGTACAGGATCAGAAGAAACCTGTTCGTAAAAGGTCTCAACGATGTCGGTCTCCCCTGTCATCTTCCCAAGGGAGCGTTTTATGCGTTCCCCTCAATCGAAGGTACCGGGCTTTCCGACGAAGAGTTTGCCGAACGCCTCCTGACCGAGCAGCAGGTCGCCGTCGTTCCAGGCAGTGCATTTGGTGAAAGCGGTGTTGGTCACATCCGTACCTGTTACGCGGTTGATCGTACAAAACTTACCGAAGCAGTGCGCAGAATCGGTGTCTTTGTCGAATCACTTTCGTGAACTATAATAACCCCTTTATTTCGAGTGGAAAGTTAATTTAACACGAATCATTTTTTTATGGATAAACGCGAGATCGTCACTAGGTTTGCCGATGCCGGATTTCTGGTAAACCACCAGGTAGTCAATTATATCAGCGAATGCGGCGGACTGGGCGTTATCGAAGGGATCATCGCCTCCCTCCCACAGGGAGTGACGGTCGTCACCCCAAAAGAGGTTCCTGCGATGATCCCCCTTCGAACAGACAAACTCAATGTCGGCGTCAGCAGGATGCCTGAGATCCTTTTTGGGCGGGCAGGGAGTTCGGTTCCCCTGCCTGATCCGGAATCCTCGTACACGATGTTTCGCGACCGGTATGATTCGCTGGCCGCCATGATGCGCGGACGTGTCAGTCCGATCCCGATCGAAGCTCTCGTCAGGACCGGTAATCGGTTTATGGATCAGCAGATTGGTCTCGTAGGTATGGTGACCACGATCTCGACCAGCGCTAAAGGTCACCGGATCGTTGAGATGGAGGATTCGACCGGTACTATCAAGGTACTTTTCAATAAAAACCGCGATGGATTTGCCGAGGCTGAGTCAATCGTGCCTGACGAAGTCATCGGCGTCAAAGGTCAGCTTGCTCGGGACAGTATGGGAAAGACCCAGATGGTTTTTTCCGACACGCTGTATCGGCCGGATATCCCGCTGACGAATACCATTTCTCCGTCAAAAGAACCGGGTAAGGCTGTATTTCTCTCAGATATCCATGTGGGCAGTAATACGTTTCTGCCTGATGCCTGGGAGAAGTTCTCGGCATGGATGCAGACACGCGAAGATATAGGATATATGCTTATTGCCGGGGATGTGGTGGACGGTATTGGAATCTATCCCGATCAGGACAAGGAATTGGATATCAAGACCATTTATGAACAGTATGACCATGTCGGCGAACTTATGGCTGCTCTGCCGGACAGACTGAAAATCGTGATTTCACCCGGCAACCACGATGCGGTCAGGGGAGCTGAACCCCAACCGGCTCTTCCTGAAGAGTTTCGCGGGAATTTCCCGGCTAACGTCACCTTCGTAGAAAATCCGGCCGTCGTCAACATCCAGTCGGTCAATGTACTTATGTACCATGGAAGAAGCATTGATGATCTGATCAAGTTTATTCCGGGCGCAGCATATACGAAAGTCGGCGAGATCATGGAGGCCATGCTCAAACGCCGGCATCTTGGTCCGATCTATGGGCAGAGGACTCCTCTCCTCTCCACGGATAAAGATGCCCTCGTCATTCGCGACGTGCCGGATATTATCCACACCGGGCATGTCCATATCAGTGATGTCATCTCATATCGGGGCGTTCTTGGCATAAATGCCGGGACATGGCAGTCTCAGACTTCATTTCAGAAACAGATGAATATCACACCGACCCCGGCCGAGGTGGTTGTTGTGGATCTTTCTACACTTGCCTATGAGAAATTCTGCTTTCTTTAACAGATTTTATCCCTCCTCTTTGTTCGGGTAAGGGATTAGTATTATTAGCTTCTCCACCCATTAACATAAGGAGAAACCAACCCAATTTTATGGAGGTTTTCTATACCTATGGATTTGATCTATCTCGCTCCAATATGTGCCGTTTTAGGCCTTCTCTTTGCCCTCTACTCCTTCTCTATTGTGAAGAGAGAGCCGGCAGGCGATGAAAAGATGCAGAAGATCGCTGCAGCCATTCACCTTGGCGCAATGGTCTTTCTGAATCGTCAGTATCGTGCAATCGGAGCTTTTGTTATCGTTATTGCAATCATTCTCGCTATCCTCATTTCCCCGTGGGCCGCACTCTGTTATGTTATCGGTGCAACCCTCTCGGCAACTGCAGGCTATATCGGAATGCACAGCGCAACAAAAGCAAACGTAAGAACAACCAATGCAGCAAAACGCGGAATCGCAGATGCTGTTAAAGTCTCCTTTGCAAGCGGCTCGGTCATGGGTATGTCTGTGGTTGGACTCGGTCTCCTTGGCCTGTCCATCGTGTTCATCATCCTTGTTACGATCAATGGTGGATTTGACAGCGCTGTTGGTGTCGGCACTGTTGTTTCCATTCTCGCTTCATTCGGTTTCGGTGCTTCCTCAGTTGCACTCTTCGCCCGTGTCGGCGGCGGTATCTTTACTAAAGCCGCAGACGTCGGAGCCGACCTTGTCGGTAAAGTTGAAGCAGGCATCCCCGAAGATGATCCAAGAAATCCCGCAGTCATTGCAGACAATGTTGGTGACAACGTTGGTGATGTTGCAGGTATGGGTGCCGACCTTTTCGAATCCTATGTTGGTTCGATCATCGCATCCATGGCTCTTGGTGTTGCAGGTGCAGCATTTGCAACCGAACTCTTCGGAGAAACCATCGCCCCGTTAAACCTTATTCTCCTCCCAATGCTCATTGCAGCATTCGGTATTATTGCCGCAATTTTCGGTACTCTGTGTGTTCGTACAAAGAAGAACGAGAGTTCCGCAATCCACAAGGCATTCAATATCGGTCTTATTGTTGCAATCATCATCTCCATCATCTCAACCTACTGTGTAACGAGTTTCCTTTTATACGGTCAGATTGGTATGGGATTCATGTTTGAAGCCCAGCTTGGTATGGGTATCTGGTTTGCAACCATCGCCGGCCTCGTTGCAGGTTTCCTGATCGGTCTTATCACGGAGTATTACACTTCGTTCGATTACAAGCCGACATTAGGCATTGCAAAATCCTGTCAGACCGGAGCAGCCACTAATATAATCAGCGGATTTGCAAAAGGTATGGAGTCGACCTTATGGCCGGTTCTCATCATCTCAGTTGCGATCTTCATTGCTTACCAGTTTGCCGGCATGTACGGTATCGGTATTGCAGCTGTTGGTATGTTATCCACGCTTGGTATCTCCCTTGCAGTTGATGCATATGGTCCGGTCGCGGACAATGCAGGCGGTATCGCCGAGATGTCCCACCAGGATCACTCTGTTCGTGAGATCACCGATACACTTGATGCAGTCGGTAACACGACCGCAGCAATCGGTAAAGGATTTGCAATCGGCTCAGCTGCTCTTACAGGTCTCGCACTGTTCAGCGCCTACGCACTTGCCGTTGGTATCGATACGATCGATATCCTGAACACCAGAGTGTTTATCGGTCTCCTCCTCGGTGGTATGCTTCCGTTCCTCTTCTCTGCTCTTACCATGACAGCAGTTGGTGATGCAGCACAGCAGATCGTCGTTGAAGTTCGTCGCCAGTTCAAAGAGATCAAAGGCCTGATGGAAGGTACCGCAGAACCGGACTACACATCAGCTGTCTCGATCGCTACGAAAGCAGCAATCAAAAAGATGATGCTTCCGGGTCTTCTTGCAATCGTTGCACCTCTCGCAGTTGGTTTCATCCTTGGTCCGTTAGCCCTTGGCGGTCTCCTTGTTGGAGCCCTTGTTTGCGGTTTCCTCCTTGCAGTCACAATGGCAAATGCCGGTGGAGCATGGGACAACGCAAAGAAGTATATCGAACTCGGTAACTTCGGCGGAAAAGGTTCTGACGCTCACAAAGCAGCAGTTGTTGGTGACACTGTTGGTGACCCGTTCAAAGACACATCCGGACCTTCGATCAACATTCTGATCAAACTTATGTCAATGATCTCACTGGTATTTGTACCGGTTCTTCTGATCCTGTAAGACTGCATCAGAAAAATTTCCAACACCCTTTTTTTGGCAGGAAGTTCGCTTTTTTTTCATATGCTGACCGACTCCGCATCGGAACTATCAGTTGTTATGGTTTGATCAGACCTGTCACGAGTGGTATAAAAAACAGGGCTGTTGTATTATAATCTCTATTAAAGCGAAAACAACGTCTCGTCTCGATTTTCTCAAGAAGGAAGAAAAGAGTAGGGTGTCTATTAACCCCATAATGGGCATTGGGTATTGATTGACTTGTGGTGTGTCAATTAATCTTGATGGGTATATATTTGAAATAATAAAGCTGGTAACAATTGCCTTTTTGTGTTAACGAATTCCGCTCATAAGTAGGTCCTCCAATTTTTTATTCCGAGAGCAAACGTATTTTTCTTTCTCTTTCAATGGTAATGGAACACAATGTTCCACTCTCTCTATTGGAAGTTTGGTTTGTATAAATCAGGGCCGGAATTATTTCGCAAGTGGGTATTTTGCCGAAAAAAGTTTTGGTGAATGGATGCTTTCCGAAAAATCACGCGGATATTTTCACTCGTGGATCATCACGAGCATCATTTTAAATCGTGACAGGGGATGAACCGCATGCGGGATTTTTGCCGGCATGATCAGCATATCGCCCTCTTTCACCAAATGCGGTATCCCATCGATTGGGATCTCCGCTTCCCCCTCGGTAACAATGACGAGGGCATCGTATGGAGCAGAGTGTTCTGAAAGTCCTTCGCCTTTTTCAAAAGCAAATGCCGTAACAGTACCGGATTTTTTATTGATAACCATCCGGGAGACGACCGATCCTTCCTGATAATCGGTGAGAGTTTTCACAGGCAGGGGGGTTCCAATCAGATCTTTGCTCTCTTTCATGATTTCTTATCTGTGTCTCAATCATATAAACTCTCCAATCAAGACAATTTGGCATTGTATTTTCTCGGAAAGTTTGAAATACAGAGTATTACTATAGTTTTATAGTAATCCGGCAGACAATGCGGGATGTGATCCTATGGATACAAAATATAGCTGTTATTGCGGTATTTACTGCGAAAATTGTGCAGTCATGGCGAAAATCACGCCTGCTGCAAAACTCTTGTACAATGAAATGAAATCAGCCGGGTTTGAGGACATCATTCACATGATTCCCGGAGGCGACGGCTTCTGGCCGTTTTTGAAAGAAATGGCCGAGAATGGACTCTGCATTTCATGCCGAGAAGGCAGCGGAAATCCCGACTGTACAATTAGGATATGTGCAAAAGAGAAAGGAATAGAGATGTGTGTGGTATGTGAAAATTACCCGTGCGAGCATTTCACCGAATTTTTGAAAGGATGCCCAATAGTAAAACAGGACAATGAACTGTATCGTGAAAAGGGCATGGAGGCATGGGGAAAGCTTCAGGATGAACGCATGGCCGAAGGCTTTGTGTACAAAGGTGAAAAATAGAGAAAAAGAAATCCCAAGAGCCTTGGGGATGCCGATCCTCAGTGATCTCTTCTCTTTTTGAATCTGGGGTGGGGGATAAACCCGTAACGTCTGTCCTTAACGATAGTCATACTCCGATCAGCCGGGCCCGGCGGATACTCTTCGTTCCCGGCCTTGGCTGTTTGAATATCACTCCGCTTTTTGAAGTGGGTTTGCATCATGATAATTTCTTATCCGAGGTCTTCCGTCATAAACGTATTTTTCGGAGACCTTTAGAACCAGCGCATCATCACAACGGCGTCTTCCCCGTCCTTGTAATACTCTCCAAATAAAATGACATCCTCATACCCGATTTTTTTGTAGAATTCCTTCGCAGAAGTATTACTTACCCGGACCTCAAGGCTGCAGCCAGAGCACCCCTCCAGAAAAAAATCCCGTTCCAGTTTACGGAGCAGAAGTCTGCCGATGCCAAAACCCCTCATGTCGGGAGAGACGGCAATATTACAGATATGACCGTATTTTTCCTGATCGGTCTCTTCAATTGCCCCGGCTGAAAAGCCTACTATCCTTCCCTCCGCTTCTGCTACATAAAACGATGTCAGAAAAACCGTCATCATTTCTAGCATTGCCTTATAATCCCAAGGATCAGGGAAACACAGGAGTTCGACCCGGTATATATCTGGAATATCTTCGATCGTTGCTTTTCTGATCAGACAGCCGGCGGCGGTCCCGCCCACTCCTCTAAAGGTTACCATTTGCTATTTTTACTATTGGGCGCTAACCAATATAGCATAATGGTTAGTGTATATCCCTTCACCGGTCTTCGCCCCGCTCCGGATGCATACCGAAGCGTGCCGTCAGTACCATACGATGTTATCAGTGCTGAAGATGCTGCTGCAGAAATAGAAAAAAATGATCGATCCCTCCTTCGTGTGATCCGACCCGATGCAGAACTGATGGATATCGATCCGCATGACGACCGCATTTATGCGAGGGCTGCAAAAATGTTTGCCAAGATGAAGACAGAGGGACTTTTCATTGAAGATGATACACCCTCTTTCTATATCTATCAGATAACCCTTGACGGCGAACTGTTCACCGGTCTCGTCTCCTGTGTTTCTGTAGCTGAATACAATGATGATACGATAAAAAAACACGAACTGACAAGGTATGATAAAGAAGAGGACAGGACCCGGCATATCGATGCGGTGTCCGCTCACACAGGTCAGGTATTTTTGCTCTATAAGGACTCGGGACTCATCCATCAGACCCTGGTCAGCATCGCCGCCGCCCATACACCCGACGGCGAATATATTTCTGCAGGCGGCAATCGTCACCAAATCTTCCGGGTGGCAGACCCTGCTGAAGTCAGCAGGATCACCGGACTTTTTTCGGAGATCTCCAATCTGTACATTGCCGATGGTCATCACCGGGCGAAGTCGTCGGCAAACGTCCTGGAAAGACGGCTCTCTGAAGGTCGTGCAACGCCTGATGCTGAAAAGTTCATGAGCGTTCTCTTTGCGCATGACTCGGTCCGCATATATGGATATCACCGTCTTATCAGGGACCTCGCCGGCATGAATGCTGACCAGTTCCTGGGAGATCTCTCTCTCAGATTCACTATCACACCGATAAAGAAGGTCGATGTATCCAAAAATATCATTCCGGTAAAGAACGACGGATCTAAGCATATCATCCATCTGTATCTTGAAAGCCAGTGGTATGAATTGACACGCCCGGTCGATCCCGCGGCTGATGCGATCTCACGGCTCGATGTTTCTGTTCTGCAGGAACTCGTTTTAGACGATATGCTTGCGATCTTCGATCCCCGCGGTGATCCGCGTATCTCATTTGTCGGTGGAATCGCTCCTCTTGGAGATGTCATCAAAGAAGTTGACAACGGAGAATACTCGGCAGCGTTCATTATGCAGCCTGTAACTGCACAGCAAGTCATCGATGTGGCCGATGCCGGACTCATCATGCCCCCCAAATCAACATGGTTCGAGCCGAAACTCCTCTCAGGCATGGTCATTCACGAGATCCGTTGATTTTTGGCGATCCCTCTCCCTATTTTTCCGTCTCTTTATAGACAGTGTTTTCTCACCGTTACGGGTCAAGATTGATTGCCTGCAAAACATTCCATTCCATTTGGAAACAACTCAGAAAGACAGCAGATTATGTAAACTATGTTTAATTTACTTAATGTAATATTTCAGTAATTGTTATATACGCTCCAAGGCATATTCTTTTATCCATCTGTGAGGTGGAGGTATCTATGAAAAAAATACGAGGAATAATCCTGTTTTTGGTTCTAATTGCAGTTGGGGCAGCTGTTTTTTGCGGCGGCGTTTCAGCTGAAGAGACAAAAACATTTGTTGATGACGTCGGTCGTGAAATCACGGTGCCGGCAGTAATTGACGCTGTATCGCCTTCCGGTCCTCTTGCACAAATTGTGCTCTATTCATTCAACCCTGATCTGTTAGTGAGTATATCCAGCAAGTATTCTGCTGATCAGCAAAAATACATTGATGCACGTGTTCTCGCTTTACCGGTGACCGGTCAGTTCTATGGAGCGAAATCCACCATGAACATTGAAGAGATCATGGAACTCAATAAAAAGCTCAACATTGATGTCGTTCTCGATGTTGGTGAGGCAAAATCATCAATGGCAGCGGATCTCAATGAAATCCAGTCCACGAGCGGTGTTTCTTTTGCGTTTATTACGCAGGACAAACTTGTTGAAATTCCCCAGTCCTATCTTACACTTGGCTCTCTTCTTGGAAACGAGACACGCGGAAAGGAGCTTTCCACGTATGTTTCGAATCTTCTGACAGAGTTTGATACCGGAATGGCAAAAGTAGGCACGAATAAAGTCTCCATGATCCATGTCACTACAGTCGACGGTAACTCGGTTCATTTAACCGGGTCCGGCGAGAATTCGTATCACGGCGAAGTTATCAACTACCTGGCAGACAATCTTGCAGGACCTGCTGTTACGAGCAGCGGAGTTGGTGATGAATATACGATGGAAGATATCCTTTCGATGAATCCGGATTATATCATTGTAGCTTACACCGCTGATCATGCCTACTACAATGAGATTATGAACAGTGAGATGTGGAAGTCACTCTCGGCTGTGAAGAATGGCAATGTTTACGAGGCTCCGTACGGTCCCTACAGCTGGATGGGAGGTCCACCCTCAGTTCAGAGACTCCTTTCAATGATCTGGCTCGGTAATATGTTCTACCCTGATGTATTCAATTACAACGTCGAAGACAAAGTCAAGGAATTCTACTCATTGTTCTTCTGGTACGATCTTAGCGATTCAGATTATGACCAACTGACGATCTATGCTAAGAACAATTCATCTGCAAATTCTACGCAGACTCCCGTTCCATTAGCAGGAATCCTTGTAGGTCTTTGTGCTGCATCAGTTTTTGCTATTGCTAAAAGACGATAATCAGAACGAAAAATGCCGGTTGTTCCGGCTTAACCCTTTCATTTTTTAAAACCTGTTTTAGCTATACCTACTTAAACCATCAGAGGAAAGAGTAATGCATCAATGCAAAAGTTTGATGTGATTCTTATCGGGATCGGCAAAACCGGGAAAATCCTTGCAAAACGATTCTCGGCGGCAGGGAAATCAGTGGCGGTCATAGAAAAATCCGCTGACATACCTAACGGGACCTCTATTGATCAGGCAGATATCGTATCACACTTTCTTGTGCACAAATCGGATTTTGTGAAGCTCCATCCCGGCCTCTCTTTTGATGAAAAGGATATTTGGTACAGGCGAGCTATTCAGGAGAAGCGTCGGTTTCAGGCAAAGCTCGCAAAAAATGATCTTGATGAGCTGGAAAAGCTTGATAATGTTACCGTCTTTCGCGGTTCAGGGTCGGTCATCTTTGAGAATGAAGTCCAGATAAAATCCTCAAAGGAGACATTGGTCATTTCCGGATCCGAGATCATATTTGCGTCCGTAGATCGATTCATGTTTCCCGAGATCAGCGGGCTTGATACCTGCCCAATCGTTTATACCCGTGAGACGCTCATGGATCTTGTAGATCTTCCAAAAAGGCTCGTTATTCTCGGCGGGAGCCAGGTTGGGCTTGAAACTGCTTCTATCTATGCCGGATTTGGCTGTGCTGTCACCATCTTAGATGAAGATACGGAGTTTCTTGCAGAAGAAGATGAGGATATTGCTGCTGAAATCAAAATGGCTCTTGAAGAACGGGGTGTTGCCTTTAAACTCGGCTCTCATGTCGAAAAAATAGGAATGGAACAGGGTTCATCGTTGATCTTTTACACCTTCGAGGGACAAAAACAGGAGATACCCGTCGATGCGATCCTGATACGTTCCTGTGAGGATCACGCCGAAAATGACGATCACCGTATGTCCTGCAGTATGTGCATCTCCCCGCCTTTTTCGCGTGTTGGGCAAACTGAACGGGAGGCACGAGCAGCCGGATACAATGTTCTGACCTCAACACTTTCTGTAAGCAGCATCTCAAAGGCTCAGGTCATCGGTCAGACGACTGGAATGATGAAAACGGTCATTGATACCGATACAAAAAAGATCCTTGGCGCCGCGTTGTTTTGTGCAGGGTCGGATGAAGTCATCAGCATCATACAACTGGCCATGGTCCGGGATGCTGACTACACGGTTTTGCGGGATCAGGTGTTTCCTTATCAGACCATTGCCGAAGCGTTCAACGAATTATTTTCTGTGTGATAGAGCGAGATTTTTTATTTTTTCATCACCGGGATTTGGATCTCTGAGAGCCAGTCTGCGATATTTTCCTTGTTCCAGATCCCGTCGATGTAACTTTCTCTTGGGCTTCCAGTTACCGTGTATCCATTCTCCTCGATCCATTTGAATACGAATGCATATGCCTCACCAAGATTTCTGTAAGATCCTTTGTGCATTACTGATACTGCGGTGATGGCCGGCATTTTTTTGAATTTGATGTCACCAACTTCATTGCCGAATCTCTCGACTGCTTCACAATACTCAACATTTATGTCTTTTTCCCGATATTCTCCATCGAGATACATGACAAAGCAGTAACCTGGCACTGTGCATTTGAGGTCAGGGTTTGCTCTCGCACATTCCGCACCTATTGCCGGGATCTCTGTGAAGTATGCATCATAGTTCGGGATCGTCATTTTTTTCGAGTAGACGATACACTCGGGAATTTCTTTGATGGTTGCCTGATAGTTCATAAAATATTCTTCCTCCTTTCCTTGTAAGATAAAATCGATACGGGAGAGCTGGTCGGTTTTTTCCTTAAGTTCCGTTTCAAGTCCGGCTCTTCTTTTTTCGAGAATTCCTGCGGCATTCTCCCCGGAGATTATTTTCTTTATCTCATCAAGTGAGAGACCTGCCTGCTGAAGAGACTGGATGTAGTGAAGTTTGACAAGCTGACCGGTCGTGTAATAACGGTAGCATGCAAGGTCGACCTTTTCCGGTTCAAGGATCCCGATTTCGTCATAATACCGCAGAGTTTTTACGGTGGTTTTGCTCATCTTCGAGAACTCGCCGATCTTAAACATCATCTCTCCCAAGGTATGTTTTTATTTTGTGATAAATTCTGTATCTACTCTCCGGCAGCAGGAGAGTTGCAACTCTTATACGTTGTTTTTTACAAAAAGAGGAATTATGAGCATTCACGCATATCCGGGCGGGTGTTCTTCTTTGTGCTTCTCATCATCTTTGCAGCCATAGAACTTTTCATAGAAGGCGGTGAAGTTCTTTTCGCATTTGGTGATGAGTCCTTCATCCACATTCTCCTTTGGGATATTTTTTGCCAGTTCGGCGGAAAGGATCTCGACCAGCTGGAAGACGGAGTCGGGTGTCATGGTGATTTTGGTTTCGGTCCCGTTGTAGAGCACAAGCTCAAGGTTGAGTATCCAGAGGGGGGTTTCACCTTCCCGTTTGTAGGTGTTGACATCGATCATATGCCAATCTTCGTCCATGGTTCCGGCGGAGAGCGTGTATGCCTGCTGGACACGATTTCCGTAGAGCGACGTTAAATGCTGGATGACCCAGACGGCACTTTTCTGTTTTTCATCTTTAATTGCATAGAGCAGATCTTCGAAGAATACCGCAGAGTTGACATGACAGGCCGTCATGAGAACCATAGTAGCATTCGCTCCAAGCAGCATCGACATGGCATTGACGAGTTTCGGGAAGGTTTTTCTATCTATCGGATCCACGAGATGATATTCAAAGACTTCCCTTATGGGTTCAAGAATAGTGGGGTTTGTTTCCAGGATCTCTGCAACTGAACCGAGATCTGTAAGGAATTGTTCAGGAACAGGTTTGTGCGTATCTTCTGGCAGTTCTTCCGTCTGCGTGACTGCCTCTTCTGCAATGACTGTTTTCTTTGAGATTTTTGTGGGTTTTGACTCAGTTGATTTGACCTGTTTGGGTTTTGCCGTTCGTTTTTTCGGCGCAGGAGAGGAAGTATCGTTCATGATAAAGAGGTACATCTTTTAGAGATGAAAAGATGTTCGTTTGAGATCATCGGATCAAAGAGTAAGGTTCAAAAAAAGTGTACCCGAGAGGATGGGTACATGTCGTAATCCATTCTACACGGTTTAGATGTAGGGGTTACGGAGTGGTTTGAGAGCCGGGTGCTCCTTGTGCAGCCTGTGCTCAAGGTACTTCTGGTTCTTGGTGATCTTCTCGGTTGCAAGCTTCTCGACGAGTTCAAGACCTGGCTTGACCCCGTCCATTGACTCAGCAATGATCCAGCCTGCTTCGACTGCCTTGTTGAAGGCTGCCTCACCGGCGGCGGAGCGGACGAAGACGGTTGACCATCCATCCGGAGTTCCGACGGAACCGGTTGAGATATCTGCCATGTTTGCGACGTAGTCAAGACAGACGTGACATCCGGGCTGCTCGTACTTGTGAGTAACCTTTAAGGGGATCTGTGAGTTTACACCGCGTTCGGTGTAGACGGAGAATTTGCCCTTTCCGATGTCCATCTTGGTGACATTGTCGATCTTGGTTGCACAGTGGTCTTCGACCATCTGGAAGAGTCCCTGGTAGGGGAAGTTTTCCATACAGAAGATACCGAGTGCAAGGGCGATCTTGTCGGGGACGTCACGCA
>Ga0265295_1002923_pt1 | contig 25839 bp, 25 predicted proteins | sample Munlansysbiofilm_FD_192503 | JGI IMG/M metagenome (GOLD analysis project Ga0265295, IMG submission 192503) | Leachate microbial communities from a municipal landfill in Southern Ontario, Canada - Methane capture system biofilm | ecosystem: Engineered > Solid waste > Landfill > Unclassified ... | reverse complement strand
GTTTGAGCTCTCCGGCCATGTCGGCGATGGCTTCAACCCGGTTTTCCGTGGCCAGGAAGATCTGCTCCTGGCCGATGGCGAGACGATCGGCCCGCATTCTGATCTGTTCGGCCGATTCTTCGCCGGTCACATACAGGACACGGCGGTTGTCCGCCGCCAGGGCGGCCAGCAGCTGCAGGATGAGGGTTGATTTGCCGATCCCGGGGTCGCCGCCGACCAGCACCACCGAACCCGGCACGATGCCGCCGCCCAGCACCCGGTCCAGTTCGCCGATGCCGGTGACCAGTCTGGACAGGGCCGGCCGGGAGGCATGGATAAGGGGCAGCACGGGCTCGCGGTCTTCGGGGGAGTGCCGCGGACCAGGCTGCTTCCTCTCCGCCATGCTGTCCCACTCCCCGCATTCCGGGCATCTGCCCAGCCATTTGCCGGCCGCATACCCGCAGTGCAGGCAGACAAAGCCCACCCGCTCTTTTCCGTTCCGGTTCATCGGTTTTCCCCGATCATTTTTCCGGGGGGCGCGCAGGGCGGCCGCCGGGGGGCGGTCCGGCATATCGGTTCCGGCCTTTTTGCATGGCAGGAGTAAAGCATCTTTTCGGTAATTTTACAAGTTCGGGAGAGGGAGGACAATCCTGGACGCTTGAAGGAAGGGGTGCGGTGTGATAGATAAATATAAGGGGCTGTCCATGGAATGGTTGTCGCGACACGGGGAGGTGGTTATGCGGGAAGCGTTGTTTTATCAGGCTGAGGAAGAGAACAGGGTAACGTGTAATCTGTGCAGCCACCGCTGCAGGATAAAGCCCGGCAAACGCGGCATCTGCCAGGTGCGGGAGAACCGGGACGGGGTCCTGTACACCCTCGTTTACGGGCTCCTGGTGGCCGAGAACGAGGATCCCATTGAAAAAAAACCGCTGTTTCATTTTCTGCCCGGCAGCCTGTCCTATTCCATTTCCACGGTCGGCTGCAATTTTCATTGCCTCCACTGTCAGAATTATCATATTTCCCAGTATCCCGAAAGCCATGGCGGTCAGGTGACCGGAGAACCGCGCAGTGCCGAAGAAGTTGTCGCCGCGGCGGAAAGAATGGGGTGCCGCAGTATCAGCTATACCTACGTGGAGCCGACCATTTTTTATGAATTTGCCCGGGATTGCGCGGTGCTGGCCCATGAACGGGGACTGAAAAATGTTTTTGTCAGCAACGGCTACATGACCCCGGAAGTGACCCGTGATGTCGCCTCCCTGCTTGACGCCATCAATATCGATGTCAAGGCCTTCACCGACGATTTTTACAAGAAGGTGTGCAAGGCCCGTTTGCAGCCGGTGCTGGACAATGTTTCCCTGATGCATGAACTCGGGGTCTGGGTGGAGGTGACGACCCTGATCATTCCCGGCCTGAACGACACTGATGAGGAACTGCGCGAAATAGCCCGTTTTATCAAGGGGGTCGACCCGGCGATTCCCTGGCATGTGACTGCTTTTCGCCCGACCTACAGGATGACGGACCGGCAGCCCACCCCGGCGGCAACCCTGCAGCGGGCACGGGCCATCGGCCTGGAGGAAGGGCTGCGGTATGTCTATGAAGGAAATATTCCCGGCAGGGGAGGCGAGGACACGCTCTGCCCTGCCTGCGGGGCACGGGTCATCACCCGGTTCGGCTTCAGCATCAGGGACCTGCACATGCGGGACGGCGGATGCGCCGAATGCGGCGGGCCGATCGACGGAAGATGGTAGCCTTGCCCGGCTAATCCCTGCAGGAGGCAGGCAGGCACGAGGAGGCCGGATGAACGGCATCATGCAATTGATTACCGGCCGCCGGAGCATACGGCGGTATACCTCCCGGGATGTCCCGGAGGAGATGCTGCACGATGTGCTGGCGGCGGCGCAATGGGCCCCGTCCTGGGCAAATACGCAATGCTGGGAAATAGTTGTGGTCCGCGACCCCGGGATCAAGGAGCAGCTGCAGGGGATCCTGAGCCCGAGGAATCCCGCCGGCCCCGCCTTTGCCGCCGCCCCGGTGGTGCTTGCCGTCTGCGGGAAAAACAAGGTGTCGGGATACTATAAAGGCAGGAGGGTCACCGCATTGGGCGACTGGAAACTGTATGATCTGGGCCTGGCCACCCAGAATATGCTGCTGGCCGCCGCCTCCCACAAACTCGGAACGGTCGTGGTCGGCGCCTTTGATCATCGCCGGGCCGGGGAAATTCTCGGGGTGCCCGACGGGGTCGAAGTCGTCACTCTGATCCCCCTTGGATTTCCCGACCAAAGCCCGGGAGCGCCCAGGCGGAAAGAGCTGGCCGATTTCGTCCATCAGGACCGTTACTGATGGGAAATTCATTTTCATGAGCAGGGAAGGGCTCGAACGCTTCTGGATACTGACGGCCGCGGCGCTGAATATCTTTGTCCTCTATTCACCCCAGCCCCTGCTGCCGCTGTATGCCGATCTGTTCAAACTCAGCGAGCCAACCGCGGGCCTGATCATGACCGCCACCATGCTGCCGCTGGCGGTGGCGCCCCTTTCCTACGGCTTTATTCTGAGTTACATCCCGACCCTCAGACTGTTGCGGGCCTCTCTGCTGCTGCTGGCTGTGTTCACCGGCCTGACGGCCCTGGTCCAGACCTTTCCGCAGATGCTGGCGGTGCGGTTCCTGCAGGGCATGATCATTCCCGCCTCCCTGACGGCGGTCATGGCGTTTCTTGCCCAGCCGGGCAGATCGCCCGACTGGAACCTGCAGAGAAGGATGTCCCTCTATGTCGCCGCCACCATTTCGGGCGGCTTTCTGGGCCGCCTCCTGGCCGGGGCGAGTTCCACGGTTGTGGACTGGCGGCTCTACTTCCTGGCCCTCGCCGTTCTCCTTCTGGCGTGCTTCTTCATGGTCGGGTCGACGACCACCGCGTCGGAGGTGGCCAGAAAAGGGGCTCCGGTGGAGGCCAATCCCGCATCGATGGATGTCTTCACCCTGTGCCTGCCCGTCTACCTGGCGGTTTTCCTGATGTTTTTTGTTTTCTGCGGCATCCTCAACTATCTGCCCTTCCGGACCATAGAGCTTTCCGGGAGCATGTCCGGGCTGCTGACAGGCAGCATGTATGCCGGGTATGTGAGCGGCATCATCACCTCCATGGGAGCCGGAAAAATTATTCGCCGGGTCGGATCGGAAGCAAAGGTCATGTGTGGGGCCTACCTTGTTTTTCTCCTCTTCCTCTTCGCCATGCTGCTCCCGCTGACCTGGGCGCTGTTCCTTCTCCTGTTCCCCTTCTGCGGGGCAATGTTTCTGGTGCACTGCGTGGCAACCGCCGTGGTCAACGGCCGGGCCGGGAACAGGAGGGGGCTTGCCAGCGGCATTTACGTGGCAAGCTATTACGGGGGCGGGGTAGTGGGCACATACGTGCCGGGGCTGATATTCAAGGGATCCGGCTGGACAGCCATGGTTTTCGTGCTGCTGGCCGCCGGCGTGGCCGGACTGGCCATGCTGGTCCTCTTTTTCAGAGGAGGAAGAGGCGGCTGAGGAGAAAAATGCGGCCTCATGGTTGACAAAGCACCGGCCGGTACTGTACAAAAGGGTATTTTCACAGGGCCGGTTCCGTTCAATCCCCCTCACAGCAGCCGACAATGGCTGAACAGAAGGCTGAGTCCCTCAGCAGCCCGCACTGATCCTCTGTTCGCCAGACAGGCTGCAGGAACCGGCAGCACCGGGCAACCAAAATACGTCGCGATGAGGAACAGTGAACTATTGGAAGCATGAAAAAAGGATAAACCGTCGTCGTTTTCTCTGGGATTCAGCCAGGGCGGCCATGGCCGCCTGCCTCTTGCTGAGCGCTCCCGTTTCGCTGGATGCCGCCGCTGTCCCCGGCAAAAGAACCATTTCCCTGTATCACACCCATACCTCCGAAGAACTGAACATCACCTACGTACGGCAGCGGATCTATGATCATGAAGCCCTGCAGCGGGTCAACCGTTTTCTCCGGGATCATCGAACCGGGGATATTCATCCCATTGACCCGCGGCTGCTGGATCTCCTGTACAACGTGCAGCGGCTGAGCGGCAGCCGTGGAGTGTTTGAAGTCATTTCCGGCTACCGTTCGCCCGCGACCAACGCCATGCTGCGCCGGAAAAGCAGCGGGGTGGCCGGACGCAGTCTGCACCTCGAGGGCCGGGCCATAGACGTCCGCATGACGGGGTTGAAGACAAGGGAATTGAGCAGAATAGCACTCCACCTGAAACAAGGCGGGGTGGGGTACTACCCCAAATCGGATTTTGTCCATCTGGATACCGGGCGCTTCCGCACCTGGTAGGAACTGGTTCTCCCGGCCCTGTCAACAGGCCGGGGCCGATGGGCGCTCCGTCAGTTCAACGAGCAGCTGGCCCTGGAGGGCTGCACCGGGATCGCGGTTGGGGGAAATCGACCCGCCGGTTTTCGTCCCGGGTTCCGGGGAGCAGGTGCGGGAGGCGAGCTACACCTCGTCATCTTCTTCAAAGTCATTGGCGAAATCCTCGTCTTCGTCCTCGTCGCGCGCAACTCCCTCTTCTTCATCTGGAGAGATTTCCGGGGTGGCCTCCTCTTCCTCGCGCTCGGCCTTGGGGATTTTTGATTCAGGCAACACGAAATCGCGGATTTTTTCAATTTCTTCGGCGAGACCGGAGTCCTGCCGGCACACTTCGCAATGACCGATATGTCTCTCGGCAAACTGCATCATGCGCGCAGGGGCCATGGTTTCTTCCTTGACGTGAAGGTACCAGTCTTTCATGAGACGAATCAGATGAGTACACTGCATGGGTTTACGGAACGGGGCCGTCCTCTCCTGAAAAGTTGTTAGAAGCGTATGTAAATGGTTTTCCCGATTTCCGACATTAATAATAAGTTGTTTTTCAGGTCAACAATTATTAAACTTCATCCGCGGGTGGAAGTGGATAGGGCACTGGTGGCCCTCCCGGACTTCAAATCCGGTGTGCCGGGTGAACAGCCTGGCGGGTGGGTTCGATTCCCATGCACTTCCGCCATCTTCATGCCTCCTGTTCGATCCTGTTCTTCTTCTCCGCCGTACCGCCCAGCATGGGGAACCCCATCGCTTCCCGCTGTTCGAGATAGTTCTGGGCGACTTGCCGGGCGATATGCCGGATACGGCCTATGTATCTGGTGCGTTCGGCCACGCTGATGGCCTTTCGGGCATCAAGCAGGTTGAACGTGTGCGAGCACTTGAGGCAATAGTCGTAGCCGGGCAGGATCAGCCCTTTGTCAATGAGCTGCAGAGCGTCCCGTTCATAGTTGTCAAAGGCGAGGGTGAGATCGGGGACATTGGCCTCTTCAAAATTAAAGGCGGAAAATTCCTTTTCCGCCTGGTGAAAGATCTGGCCATAGGAGACGGATTCGTTCCAGGCGATGTCGTAGACGGAGTCAACCTTTTGCAGGTACATGGCAATCCGTTCCAGGCCGTAGGTGATTTCAACGGTAATGGGGCGCAGATCAATGGATCCGGCCTGCTGGAAGTACGTGAACTGGGTGATTTCCATGCCGTCGAGCCAGACCTCCCATCCCAGTCCCCAGGCCCCGAGCGTCGGGGACTCCCAGTCGTCCTCCACGAAGCGGACGTCATGCTCAAGCAGGTTCAGTCCGAAACGGCGCAGGCTTTCCAGGTACATATCCTGTACTTCCCGGGGCGAGGGCTTGAGCACGACCTGGTACTGGTAGTAGTGCTGCAGCCGGTTGGGGTTTTCGCCATACCGTCCATCGGTCGGTCGCCTGGAAGGCTGCACGTAGGCGGCTTTCCACGGTTCCGGTCCCAGGGAGCGCAGCAGGGTGGCCGGGTGAAAGGTGCCGGCGCCGACCTCCATGTCATAGGGCTGGAGAACGACGCAGCCGGCGGAGGCCCAGTAGTTGTTGAGTTCCTTGATAATGTCCTGAAAATACATGGGTAAAAAATCGCTTCCGAGTTGATTCTTTGCAAAACGTGGATACAGTAATCTGATAAATTACCATAGCATTCCGGCAGGGTAAATGATTTTGTTCAGGATATCGACGTCATGGTGCAGCTTGTTTCCCTTCAGAAAATCAAGGAAATATTACAGCAGAGCCGGCGCATAGCCGTGGTCGGTCTTTCGCCCAAGCCGGACCGGCCAAGCCACCGGGTCGCGGCCTATCTCATCAACGCCGGCTACGAAGTCGTTCCCGTCAATCCCGGGCACGAAACGATACTCGGCCGGCCATGCTATCCGGACCTGAAATCGGTGCCGGGAAAGGTCGACATCGCCGACATCTTCCGCCGGTCCGAGCAGGTCATGCCGGTGGTGCTGCAGGCGATCGACAAAAAAATCCCGGTGGTCTGGATGCAGCAGGGCATAGTCAACCGGGAGGCGGCGGAACTGGCGGAGCAGCAGGGCATCACCGTGATCATGGACCGGTGCATTCAGATAGACCACCGCAATTCCATCGGCTGACAGTTCCATGGAACCCCAATTTTTAAGTATCCGCGGGGCGCGGATGCATAATCTCAAAAATATCAGCATCGATCTGCCCCGCAACAGGCTGGTGGTGTTCACCGGGCTTTCCGGATCGGGCAAATCGACCCTGGCCTTTGATACCCTGTATGCCGAGGGGCAGCGCCGCTACGTGGAATCGCTGTCGACGTATGCCCGGCAGTTCCTGGGACAGATGGACAAGCCGGACGTCGATTCCCTGGAAGGATTGTCCCCGGCGGTTTCCATCGAGCAGAAGACGACCAGCCGGAATCCGCGATCAACCGTGGGGACGGTCACGGAAATCTACGACTACCTGCGCCTCCTCTTCGCCCGGGCCGGGATTCCCCATTGTCCTGACTGCGGCCGGGAGATCCGCGCCCAGTCCATTGAGGACATGGTCAATGGTCTGCTGCAGCTGCCCGAGGGCGAACGGGTCGTTCTGCTGGCACCCCTCGTCCATCGCCGCAAAGGGCAGCATGAAAAACTCTTTGACCGGCTGCGCCGGGAGGGTTTCGTCAGGGTGCGGGTCGACGGGACAATTGAGGACCTTGCGGCCGGAATTGCGCTGGACAAAAACAGGCATCATACCATTGAAGCGGTGGTCGACCGCCTGGTGATCAAAAAGTCGGTACGGCGGCGGCTCGAGGAGTCAACGGCCACTGCCGTGCGACTGAGTGAAGGGTCCCTGCTCGTGCATTTTCCGGATTCGGGGCGGGAACAGTTGTTCAGCGAATCCGCCGCCTGTCATCATTGCGGGATATCGGTGCCGGAGTTGACCACCCAGCTTTTTTCCTTCAACAATCCCCTCGGCGCCTGCCCGGAATGCAGCGGACTCGGAGTCCGCCAGTACTTCGATCCGGCACTGATCGTGCCCGATCCCTCTCTCAGCCTGAAAGATGGGGCGATAGCCCCCTGGGGGTACAGGTCCCAGTCAAGCTACAGCGGCCAGATGCTGGCCGCCCTGGCGAACCATTATTCCTTTGACCTCGCCACCCCGTTCAACCAGTTCCCCGCCCGGGTGCAGCGTATCATTCTGCATGGTTCGGGCAGGGAGGCCATCGAGTTTCAATACCGCAAGGGCCGCCGCAAGCTCATTTCCCACACTCCTTTTGAGGGAGTGATCCCGCAGCTTGAGCGCCGCTTCCATGAAACCGCCTCCCCCATGATCCGCGAAGAACTGGGCAGATACATCAACGAGCAGCCATGCCCGGTGTGCGACGGGGCCCGGTTGAAGCCGGAAGCCCTGGCCGTGCGGGTAGGACCCTGGTCCATCATAGAATTGACCAGATTGTCCATCACCCGGATAATCGACGCCACCAGGACGCTGGCCCTGTCGGATCGGCAGCGGCTCATTGCCGGCCCCATTCTCAAGGAAGTGGATGACCGGCTCGGGTTTCTGCGGGATGTCGGCCTGGGCTACCTCTCCCTCGACCGCCGGGCCGGGACCCTTTCAGGCGGAGAAGCGCAGCGCATCCGGCTTGCCTCGCAGATCGGCTCCAGGCTGGCGGGGGTTCTCTATATCCTGGACGAGCCGAGCATAGGCCTGCATCAGCGGGATAACGCCAAGCTGATCAAGACCCTGCTGAGCCTGCGGGATCTCGGCAATACGGTCATCGTCGTCGAGCATGACACCGACACCATAGCCTCGGCCGATCACGTGCTTGACATGGGGCCCGGAGCCGGGGTGCACGGTGGAGAGATCGTCTATTCCGGCGATGTGGCCGGATTGCTCGACTGCCCTGAGTCGCTGACCGGCGGCTACCTGTCGGGGCGCCTCTCCATAGCGGTTCCCGGCAAGAGAAGAAAGGTCCGCAAATCGCCGAAGTCATCGGTGACCATCCACCACGCCGATGCCAACAATCTCAAGGACCTGACGGTATCCTTTCCCCTGGGGGTGATGACCTGCGTGACCGGGGTCTCGGGCTCCGGCAAGAGTTCACTGGTCATTGAAACCCTGTATAAACGGGTATATGCCGTCCTGGCCGACCGCCGGTCCGGGAAAAGGGACAGCCGCTCCGTGACGGGGATCGGCGCCATCGACAAGGTGATAGATATCGATCAGAGCCCCATCGGCAGGACTCCGCGGTCCAACCCGGCCACTTATACCGGCGTCATGACCCCGATCCGGGAACTCTTTGCCCGGCTTCCCGAGGCCAGGGCGAGAGGGTACAAGCCCGGACGGTTCAGCTTCAACATCAAGGGCGGCCGGTGCGAGGCATGCGAGGGTGACGGCGTGATCAGGATCGCCATGCATTTTCTCCCCGATATCTATGTGACCTGCGAACAGTGCAGGGGCAGCCGCTACAATCGCGAGACCCTGGAGATCGGGTACCGGGGCAGGAACATCGCCGAGATCCTGGCCATGACCGTCGAGGAGGCGCTGGAGTTCTTCCGGAACATACCCCCGATCAAAAGGCGGCTGCAGACCGTCTTTGATGTCGGGCTGGGCTACATAACCCTTGGGCAGTCGTCGGTCACTCTGTCCGGCGGGGAGGCGCAGCGGGTAAAGCTGGCCCGGGAATTGAGCCGCCAGAGCACCGGTCGGACCCTCTACATCCTCGATGAACCGACAACCGGGCTGCACCCGGCCGATATCCAGCATTTGCTGAACGTCCTGAACCGGCTGGTGGATGCCGGCAATACGGTGGTGGTGATAGAGCACAACCTGGATGTGATCAAAACGGCGGATCACATCATCGACATGGGCCCGGAAGGAGGCGACGGAGGCGGATTGATTGTCGTCAGCGGGACCCCGGAGGAAGTCGCCGTGGCGGCCCATTCGTATACCGGCATGTTCCTGAAGCAGACCCTGCAGCCGTAAGGAATGCGCGGAGCGGGGATAATTCCGCTTGCGCAGATTTCATTTTCGGGTAAAACAGAAGGCTGTTGCCCGCACCAGAGACCTCAGAATGAAAGGATGAATATGACTGAAGAGAAGGAAGCAAAACAGGCAGTTCCGGTCTTCCGCCTGCAGAAAATGTATATCAAGGATCTTTCGTTTGAAAATCCAAACGCCCCCAATATTTTCCTCGTTCGGAACCAGGAGCCGAAAGTCGATTTCAACCTGCAGGTCAACAGCAAGAAAATTGACGACGACCATTGGGAAGTCGCCCTGGGCATCACCGCCAAGGTCATGGACAAGAACGCCGGAGACACGGTCATGTTCGTGGTGGAGATTGAGCATGCCGGCGTCTTCCTGCTGAAAAACATTCCGGCCGAACACGTGCGGCGGGTCCTGGCGGTGGATTGCCCGATCATGCTCTTTCCCTTCACCAGGCAGGTCGTCTCCCAGGTGTCGGTTGAGGGGGGATTCATGCCCTTCCTGATGGAGCCGATCAATTTTATTGCTTTGTATGAAAATGCCCAACGGCAGGGCCAGGAGAAGCAGCAATAATTTTTTAGGACGCAGAAGAGCCAACAAAAAAGCCTGTCAGCAATGACAGGCTTTTTTGTTGGTGCGGTCAGAGCTTCCGCTTACAAGGCCTGGGTGACGAAGTTGTCCATCAGGGTGGCAATCGCTTTTTCGGTGGCGCTTTCGAAGAGCGCGTCAAGCTGGGTGTCGCCGAACACGGTTTCCGATGAAACCTTGACATCGACCCGGTTGGTCCAGATTACGTCGCCGGAATAGGCGTCCTGCACCCACACCCGCATCTGCACGGCGGCCTGGGGATTTTCCCCGCTCTTGTGCCCCAGTCGGCCGAATTCCGCGCCGGCCAGCCCCCAGAAGATGGTATTGGCGTCGTCGCCGCCGGAAATGCCGAGGATGGTCTGGTCAGCCTTGTCCTGTTCCCACGGCCATTCGGCGTTGGAGCCAAGGATGCCGCCCCAGAGGGCACCGGCGATCATGCTGCCGTACATGTCATATTTGTCCGCGCTGGCGTTCCCCCAGGCGAGCTTGCTGGTCGCCCCGGAGATAAAGGTGAGCACGCCTTTTTTCAGCGGACTCCAGGAGGGGTCCTGGCGCGTCTTGTATTCGACGATGCGCCCGCGGATGATATAGTCAGCCTCGAAGTAGCGGCCGATCTTGACGACTTCCTGCTGGGTCAGGGCGTGGGTGCCCGGACTGTCCAGCACCGGCTTGCTGCCTGCCCTTTTTTTGCTCAGGTTCATGTAGCGCTGCAGATGGGCCTTCATTGTCGGCGACCACTCATCCTGCAATTCGTCATCCATGACGGAAGTATTGCCTCCCTCGTAGGCGACGGCATTGATGATATTCTGGCTGACCAGGTAGCCGAAGACATCCTCCTGGACGGAGACGCGAAAACTGTTGCTCACCAGCTGGTCGGTCAGATTTTCGGTGATGGACAGGTTGCGGCGATAGGCCGTCTCCAGGTCATCCCCGTACGAATAATCGGCAAAGGGCAGGATGACTATGGATTTCTCAGCACCTGCCGTACTCTTGAGCGCCGGTGGCACCTTCAGGGATTCCTTCACCGTCTGTCCGCAGCCGCCGACTAACATGGCCAATAGTCCGTAAAGCAGATAGCGACAGTATTTCATTCTTCTTCTCCTGTTATGTCTGGATGAGTTGACGATCCTGTGATTGTGTTAAATTATCTTGGGCGTAAGGAGAATAACAAGCTCCCGTTTCTCCATGCGTTTTTCCTCAACGCCGAACAGGTACTTGACCAAAGGGATATTGCCGACAACAGGGGCAAACTTACCGTCTTTGGCCTCAATGGAATCGATGAGACCGCCGATAATGAGCATTTCGCCGTTTTTGACCTGCACCATGGTAGACATCTCCCGTATTTGCACCTGAGGCAATCCAACCGATTGACCGCTACCAAATTCCCTGTATTCAATTACGTCGTTCACCAAGTCAGTTGTTATGGGTGTTAGATGCATAACTACAGAGTCGTTATCAATTATTGATGCTGTGACCCCGAATGCAATACCTTCAACAACGCTGTCAGTTTCAGTTGTATATGTTATCGTGCCTGTATTGCCGTCGACATCTGATGTTACTTCCTTGATATATGCAACATCCTTACCTACACTGAGAAGTGCAGGTTGACCATTAAGTACTGTTAGTTTAGGGTTGGAAAGGACTGTCACGTCTCCCTGCTCATTCAAAGCATTGAGCATGGCGGTAAAAGGTAATCTGTTCAACCCCACAGTGTAGACAAAACTATTTGGGTACTCTGAAGGATAGGGAGAATCAGATTTTCTTTCATCGGGTGGATTCCAAGGCCAGACTTGGCCTAAGACTCCTCCAGTTCCAAATTCAACTTCTCCTTTAATTTCAAAATTTTTAAGGACTGCGCTCCAGTCTATACCAATTTTCGAATTATCTTTCAAAAAGACTTCTATGATTTTTGCTTCGATGACGACTTGACGGTACATTTCCTTGACAACTTGATTAAGGTAGTTTTCAACTTTCTCAATTATTGAAGGTGGAGCCGTTACGCTTATGATTCCCAGGGTTTTGTCAATAGTAAAAAAAGGGCTCTTTGCGGACTGTTTTACAGTGGCTTTATAACTTTTGTCTTGTTTTCCTGCCGGATCTGTGACGACGAGTGCTGAAGTTTTGTCAAATTGATCTTTGGTGGTTACGAGAGCAGCCGTTTCTGGTTTTGTTTTATCCTTAGTTGAGCTGGATTCGCTTTCTGCCTGGAAAGTACCCCATTGAGTCATGATGTTGCTGAGATTATTTTCAAGAGTTGCCCAGAAATCATATTCATTGTCAGCACTTGTAATTTTGACTATACCATCTGTACCTGTTGCTGCTTCTCTGTCAGTTAAAAAATTGCCACCAACAGTGGATGTAAACTTTGATGCCATAGTGGGCATCGGAACGTTAAAGTGTTTAGTTTCTCTATATTTTACAACTATTGTGTCTTTTTGAATTTCGTAGGTATAATCTAGTTGGCGTAATATATTTGTAATAGCTTCTTCAAAAGTATTGTTAGATCGTATATCAACATCAACTTTTGACTCAGGATCTACATCACTTTGCCAGCTGATACTTTTGCCCCACCTAGACGCCAATTTTTTAAGTATGATCCATAGAGGTTGCACTTCAGTTGAAGAAATGTCTGCACCAATTTTTGGCGTATATCTATCTGTTTCTTCCCCAAGTATATCTTTAGTTTCCTCATCATGTGCAAAGTATCCTGGATTATTAAATCGAACCGGAAGTTGTACCAGTCCTGGCTGTTTATCCTCTGCAACAATATGATCAGAAGTTGTTTTTATTTCATTTGATGGAAACGCACTTTCCTTTTTCATGCATGACACTTGGAGCATCATGATGATAGTAAGGACAATAAGCGCCAGTTTTTCGTTATTTCGTTTCATTCACTTTACCTCTGTGATTGGCTCATCTACTGCTACGTTTACTGGTTGAGTGCTATTCTGTTTTGGATATATTTTGCCAGATCCGGCGGTATCCGGTAGCCGGATAGCAAAATGGCCTTGTATTTTTCCGTCGCCGCCTCATGGTTTCCCTGCTTATCTAAGATCCGGGCAGAGGCGATCATGGAATCGACACTACGGCCGTACAGGCTCTCGAATTTGTCAAGGAGTTTCATCGCTTCCTCGTACCGCGCCTGCTCCTCGCTGAATACGGCGTAGCTGAGCAGGGCCTCGCGGGAAGGAGTGCTCACGCTGACGCTCTGATCGAAATACTGCTGCGCCTCGTTGAATTCATGCATGTTGGCCAGGGCAATGGCGGCGTTGAGGGCGGCATTGGCGTTTTGCCCGTTTATCTGCAGGGCCTGCTTGGCGAAATGCGCCGCCTGGGCGTTCTGGCGCAAATACACAAGGCATACTGAGGCAATTTTGTTAGCTAATTTATCATTCGGCCATTTTAATAATGCTTCAGTGTATAACTTTATTGCTTCTTCATAATTGCTATTTTTTTCTGAATCTATGCCAGCTTGTATTAGCTGTTTAGCTTCCACTTCTTCAGGAGTAATTGTTTCCATTTGCCTGATTTTAATTTCGCTTTCTTTTAAAATTTCAGCATCAAATTTTACTTCAACACCTTGTTGTGACTTATCAGGCCAATAAAATGTTTTTTTGTTCGGCAGAATAACTATTGTATTATGTCGTTCTTCCTTTTGCAGGTCTTTGAGATTGAGTATAATGTCGAGGGCAAAATCCCATGGAACGTCATTCAGTGCAAGGGTCAGGGAACCTTTTACCGATTCGTCGACCACGATATTAACATCACTGATTTCTCGAAATAACCTGAAAACATTGTGTAAGTCTATTTTATAGAAATCAACAGAAATTCTTTGTTTGTCATAACCACCGAAACCAAAATCTTCATTCAACGATTTATCTTTAGACGAGATTTTAGAGCTTTCCATTCGGCTACCTGAACTGATATCAATCTGGGGCAGCTGGCTTGCAACGGAAGCGGTTGTTCCCATATCAACCGTCAAAACAATCTGGTTGGTCACCGTTTGGACATTGTAGCCCGTATATTCACTGTCAAAGGTGAATTCCAACCGGGTCAGGGCCGGGTCCGAATCCGAGATGGTGCTGGTCGAAAGCGAGTAGGGAAGATCACCGGGCAGTTTCAGCTTATCGTTGTCGGCGACGGCTATGTCCGCAATGTCGACCACGATTCGTGACGGATTGAAGAGTTCATAGACCGTATAGGCCGGCTCGTCACTGGTATGTATGTTGATGGCATGCGTTGAGCCCTGGGGGTTCACGGTGACGGAATTGATCATGTTGGCAGCGGCGGCCGGGAACGCGGCAAAAGCCGCAAGCGTGAAAAGAGCGGACACTGCTATGAGCCGGTTTACCTTGAGGAAACAGGGTTTCCTTTTATTGCTGGAATATTGACGCATGGTTTACTTGTCTCCCTCTTTTTTCAGGCGCATGACAACCGTGGTGACTATTTCATTGCCGGCACGCGTGCGTGCCGTTTCAGTGACGATGACCTGGTCTTCCCGTATCTCGCTGACCACTCCGTGCCGGCCGATGAGAACGCCTTCGTGGATGACGTACCCCTTACCCGTTACGTCCTCGACCATGGCAATTTTTTTTTCACCGGCGAACATGACGGCGACCAGTGCCAGCTGGCCGGGCTCGAAGAGCTGCATCCCGGTGAGCTCGACTTCCTCCTCGATTATCTCATTGGGGTCCACCTTGGTGGCCACCTCGGGTTCGATGAACGGCTTGAACGGATCAGGCCGGCCTTCAAGCAGGTAGTTGAAATCATTGTTGCCCGTGTCCGGGGCCGCCGGGGCCGGTCCCTCCGCCTGTTCCGCACCCTGGGCGTGGCACCGGGGAGCAGGCCAGAGGAGAACAATGAAATTGATGAGCAGCAGGCCGAGAAATAGTTGGGGTATCTTTTTCCGTAACATTGTGTAGCCGGTCTGTGTAATTGTTTACCTGCGTCGTCCCTTTTGCTCCGGAGCCTTTTGCTGCACTCCGGTGAATCGGTAGGTTTTGAGCCGGCAGGATGATTTGAGAAGCATCTCAGCCCCTTCCTTCCTGGCGCCGCTCATCTGAATATTATCAACAGTGACGATCCGCTCCAGTTTGCTCACCTGGTCGAGAAAATATCCCATGTTATGGTAGGGACCGTCGATCTGGATGTCGATGGGGATTTCGGCATAGAAATCCTTGGGCACCTCGGCGCCGGGCTTGAAGGAAAGGAAGTCCAGCCCGGCTCCCTTGCCGAGATCGGATATATTGCGAAGCAGCGCCGGAATTTCCTTGGTTTTGGGGAGCAGGGTCGCAGTTTCCTTGAACAGCTCCTCTGTTTTGGCTTTGTCCGCCTCGATCTTGCTTAATTCAGCGGCCGCTTTTTTCGCCTTGGCGATTTCCCCCTGCAGACTTTCTTTTTGTTTGGTGAGCTGTTGGATCTGTTTGTCGGTCGGCGAGTAGAGAAGGAAATAGAACAACGCGATCGGAACGATGATCAGGGCCAGAGCAATGACAATTTTGATTTTATTGTCAAGGGGGATGTACTTTTTGTCGATAAAGGCGTTGAAGCCGGACGCCTTTTTTGGTGTTTTTTTATCAGCTGCCATAAATAAAGCCTTCTATTGCTGAGGAGTTGCTGCGGCCGTGACAGGCTCGGCAGTATCCGGAACCGCTATGACGCATGAAAGGGAAAACGATTTCAGGTTCCTGCCGGCATAGGCCGACTGGGAACTGGATACCAGGTTCACATCCGTTACGTATTTCGACGACTTCAAGCTCTCCATGTAGCCAGCGACGGTCTGGTTGTCCAGGGCCATGCCGTTGAGCTGCAGGCTCGAGCCCGACTGGTTCAGCGAAGTGATCCAGACGCGTTTGGTCGGGGTCAGGCTGGCGACTTCATCGAGGACACGGACCGTCAGGGCCGATGATTTTTTCAGCGCCTTGATCACCGCTATTCTGTTCTCAATTTCCTTTTTGTCTTCCTCGAGTTTCTTGATCTGCTCAAGAACCTGGTTATAATGCTGTTTTTCCTTGTTGAGCTCAGCTATGTTCTTCTGCAGCTGGGAAGCGATGCTTTTCTGGTACACGCCGACAATTCCCACGGCTATGAGCACCGCGGCCAGGACAAAAGCAAAGAGGGTCAGCTGCCGGACAGCGTTTGCCCGTCGTTTAATCTCTCGGATCGGTAATAAATTAATGTAAACCATATCTTCAAATCTCAGACGGTCGTATTGCCAGACCGGCGGCAATTGCCATTTCCGGGGCAATGCTCTCTATGTAGTCCCGGTCAATTTTCTTTTCATTGATCTTCATCCCGGCGAAGGGATTGAAGCGCACCACTTCAATCCCGGTCTCCCTGCTGATAAACTCGGCTATGCCGTGCACTTTAGATCCGCCCCCGCTCAGCACGATTTTTGTAATCGGCTTGTCCGGATTTTTTGACCGGTAGAGGTCAATGGCCTTCTGCACCTCAAAGACCCAGTTGGTGCAGACCGAGGTGAAAATTTCCTTCAGTTCCTTCTCCCGGTCACCCGCCTCGATGAGGCCGAGCTTCAGCTTTTCGGCCTCATCTTCGCTGATGCCGAAGGCGTTGGCGATCTTGTTGGTCAACTGCTGGCTGCCGACAACGATGTCTCTTGCCAGCACAGAGGTGCCGTTGATGATGATGTTGATGTTCATCTTTTCGGCCCCTATGTCGATGAGGGCGATGTTCTCCCTGGATTTCTGGGTTGTGCTCCAGATGTTCTCGAGAGCAAAGCCATCGACATCCACCAGCAGCGGGACAAGCTTGATCTGGCGGAGCATGTCGAGATATCCGTCGACGACATCCTTTTTGGCCGCCACCAGCATGATATCGGTCTGGTCAAATTCCTCCCTGGCGGTTTTCAGGTCCTGAAAGTCCAGATAAACGTCGTCGATATCAAACGGAATGTACTGCTCGGCCTCCTCGGCGAGGTAGCGGGAAAGCTCGTTTTCGTCCATGACCTCGAGTTTGATTTTTTTGACGATAACCGAGTAGCCGGAAATGGAGATGGCAACCTGGGTATTTTTTCGTAATTTGAGATTTTTGAAGAGATTGGTGACAACCTCTCCGACCCGGTCAGGCTCGTGCAGCACTCCGTCTTCCACGGAGCCGGGAGGCAGGGTCGCGCTGCCCAGTGCCATGAGGCTGTATCCGCTGCCGGTTTTCTGCAGCTGGCAGACTTTTACGGCATGCGAGCCGATATCAACACCAACGAGGAGTTTTTCTTTTTTTGCCATGAAAGGGTTCTCGCCTTGGTCCGTCTTTCCTCTGTAGTTTATTTAAATTATTGTACGCTTGGAGGGGAAAAGTACAAAAATTTTACTTCAGTTTTAATATTAAGGTCATAAAAAAAGTGCTTTGTCAAGAAAATCGGAAAAATTTTTCCATGTTATTTCATTTAATTACACAGGGTAATCGGCCGCGTTGGCTCAAGTTCGCACAATATGTGGTATTTTGCCGGTGAAAATTGGCTTATTTTGTATATTCCTGGCCTGTCGGGCCAGGGCGGCAAGGTTAAATTCGCTTGAATTTTCTTTTACTTTCAAGTAGTTTTTCCCACAATAACTTCTGATCAATCCTTCCTGCAGGAAACAATATCGTGGCAAAAACGCAAACGGGTGCCAAATCAACAGTACGGGAGTATGCGGAGGCAATCATTATTGCCCTCATCCTCGCCCTCATCATCCGCACCTTCATTATTCAGGCCTTCAAGATTCCCTCCGGCTCCATGCTGCCCACCCTGCAGATAGGGGACCATCTCCTGGTCAACAAGTTCATGTACGGCTTCAGGGAGCCTTTCACCGGCACGGTCATCATCCCCGTCAAGGATGTGCAGCGCAACGATATCATCGTCTTCAGATTTCCCCGCGACCCCAGGCTTGACTATATCAAAAGGGTCGTCGCCGTGGGAGGGGACACGGTGGAAGGCCGGGACAAGGTTATTTATGTCAACGGGGAGCCTTACGATGACAAATACGCCGTGCACCTGGACAGCAACACTTTGAACGCCGGCAACAGCCCGAGGGACAATTTCGGCCCCGTCACCGTACCGGAAAGCAAAGTCTTCGTGATGGGCGATAACCGTGACAACAGCTTTGACAGCCGGTTCTGGGGATTTGTCGATGACAAGGCCATTCTCGGCAAGGCCTTAATCATCTACTGGTCCTGGGATGTGGAAAAGCCGCTGTTGTCGTTCGACCGGCTGCAGTCCATCCGCTGGAGCAGGATCGGGGACCTCATTCATTGACTTTCAGGCACAGCATGACCACCGGATACAATTTCACGCAGAAACATATCCTGGGCATTCATCATCTTTCCGTCGATGACATTGATTTTATTTTAAAAACAGCGGATTCCTTCAAGGAGATCTCGACCAGGGCGATCAAAAAAGTGCCCACCATGCGGGGCCTCACGGTTATCAACCTGTTCTTCGAGCCCAGCACCAGGACCCGCCTCTCGTTTGAAATAGCCGCCAAGCGGATGAGCGCCGACACCTACAATATCTCGGCCACCACCAGCAGCGCCGTCAAGGGTGAGACCCTGATCGATACGGCCAGAAACATTTCGGCCATGAAGCCCGATATCATCATCATGCGGCACTCTTTTGCCGGGGCTCCGGAAATGCTGACCAGGTATATTGACGCCTCGGTGATCAACGCCGGCGACGGCTCCCATGAGCACCCGTCCCAGGGACTGCTCGATATGATGACGGTCCGCGAGCACAAGGGACGGCTTGAGGGACTGAAGGTGACGATAGTCGGAGACATCCTGCACAGCCGTGTGGCCCGTTCCGATCTCCTCGGCTTTACCAGGATGGGCGCCAGGGTCTTTGTTTACGGGCCGGCGACGATGATCCCGCCCGGACTTGAAGAGCTGGGCGCCACCGTCTGCTCGAGCCTGGAAGAGGCGGTTGCCGATGCCGACGTAGTCATGACCCTGCGCATCCAGAAGGAACGGCAGAAGGATCCTTTGTTCCCCTCCCTGCGCGAGTATGCCCAGAAGTACGGCATAAACAGGAGGATTCTCGATCGGGCCAGGCCCGACGCCATCGTCATGCATCCCGGCCCCATAAACAGGGGGGTGGAGTTGATGCCCGATGTGGCGGACGGCCCCCGCTCGGTTATTCTCGACCAGGTCACCAATGGGGTTGCGGTGCGGATGGCGCTGCTTTATCTGGTCATGGGAAATACCTGATACGCTTTCGAACAGGACGGAACAATGGCGGAAAGCTTGATGTTACAGAACGGACGAATCATTGATCCGGACAACGGCGTCGACCGGCAGGGAGACCTGCTCATCGTCGGCGGCCGGATCGCCGCGGTTGGCACGCCTCCGCCCGAGGATGTTCAGACCGTTGATGTCGGCGGCTGCTGGGTGGTTCCCGGCCTCATCGACATGCATGTACACCTGCGGGAGCCGGGGGAGGAATATAAGGAGGATATAGAGACCGGCACCAGGGCCGCCGCGGCCGGGGGATTTACTGCGGTCGCCTGTATGCCCAATACCCGCCCGGTCAACGACTGCCTGGCGGTGACGGCGTTGATTCTTGAGCGGGCCACCAGGGGTTCCGCCCGGGTCTACCCGGTCGGTGCCATCAGCAGGGGCTGCAAAGGGGAAAGCCTGGCCGATTTCGGGGAAATGAAAGAGGCGGGGGCCGTCGCCGTCTCGGATGACGGCATGCCGGTGGTGGACAGCCAGCTTATGCGGCGGGCGCTGGAGTATGCCGCCGATCACCGGCTGACGGTCATTTCCCACAGCGAAGAGCTCTCCCTGTCCCGGCACGGGGTCATGAACGAAGGGCCGGTTTCCACCCGGCTCGGTCTCAAGGGCGTCCCGGCGGCGGCGGAAGCGATCATGGTGTACCGTGACATCGCCCTGGCCGAATATACCGGCCGTCCGGTCCATATCGCCCATGTCAGCACGGCCATGGCCACGGACCTGATCCGGGCCGCCAAGGCCAGGGGAGTACAGGTCACGGCGGAAACCACCCCCCATTATTTCACTCTGACCGATGAAGCCGTGCAGGGGTACAATACCAATGCCAAGATGAATCCGCCGCTCCGGTCGGAGGCCGACCGCCGGGCCGTTCTGCAGGGGCTCGTCGACGGAACGCTTGATGCGGTGGCCACCGATCACGCTCCCCATTCGACCCTGGAGAAGGATGTGGAATTCGACCTGGCGGCAAACGGGGTCATCGGCCTGGAGACGGCGGTGCCCCTGACCCTGGAACTGGTGCGCCAGGGAGTGATTGATGAACAGCAGTTCGTCCGGCTGCTTTCCGTCAACCCGGCCCGGATCCTGAACGTGCCCGGCGGTTCGCTCTCCGCGGGCAGACCGGCCGATGTTTCGGTGATCGACCCGGCGGAGCATTTCGTCTACACCGCCGACAGCGTGATGTCCAAAAGCAGGAATACTCCCTTCCTCGGCCGGTCCATGCAGGGGCGGGCCGTGATGACCCTGGTCGACGGCCGGGTTAAGTTTTCCCGGCCCCGGTAAAGCCCTTAAACGTTTGCATAGCGGACGGGATCGGCAAATCCGGCCTCGGCGAATCCACGGAGCCGCAGACGGCAGGCATCGCAGCGGCCGCAGGCGAGGTCGCCCTGGGGGTCGTAGCAGCTGTGGGTCAGCGAATAATCAACTCCCAGTGCCTTTCCCGTGAGCAGAATTTCTTTTTTGTCCAGGTGCATCAGCGGCGCGTGGAAGGTGAACGGCCTGCCCTCGATGCCCGCTTTGGTCCCCAGATTGGCCATGGCGGCGAAGGCGGCGAGGAAATCGGGCCGGCAGTCCGGATAGCCGCTGTAATCGATGGCGTTGATGCCGAGGAAAATATCGGCGGCGCCGATGACTTCGGCCCAGGCGACCGCATGGGCCAGAAAGATGATGTTCCGTCCCGGCACGTAGGTCGCCGGCACTTCCTCCCGCATCTCCTCCAGGGGGCGGTCCTTGGGCACGTCTATGTCCGCGGTCAGCGCGGAACCGCCGATCGCGCCGAGATCGAGGCGCAGGACCAGGTGGCGGCGGACACCCATGCGTTCGCCGATGAGCCGCGCCTGCCGTAGTTCCCTGGTCTGCCTCTGGCCGTAATTGAAGCTCAGGCAGGAGCAGGAGTAGCCCTGATCAAGGGCGACGGCGAGCACCGTGGTCGAGTCGAGGCCCCCGCTGAGCAGGACCACCGCCTCTTTGCCGTTTGTATTTGCCTCGTTCATCTTCATGGCTGGTATCACTCCTCCGCAAAAACGGGGATTTTCTCCGTAATTTCAATCTGCCCGGGCTGGACATCGGCCCGATAGGCGAGGACGGTCAGGCCTTTGCGGTACAGGTCGCGGAGGGTTTCGGCGTAGACCGGGTCAATGGCCGCCGCCGGCAGGAAGCGGCGGACATCCGCTCTCTGGACGCAAAAGATCAGGGCGGCCCGGTGTCCCTGGAGACGCAGCCGGTCAAGCTCCCGCAGGTGTCTGACCCCCCGGGCGGTGACCGCGTCGGGAAACAGGGCGACGTCGTTTTCAGCCAGCGAGCAGTTTTTCACTTCAATATAGATTCCGCGGCCTCCGGCCCGGACAAGAAAATCCAGCCTGCTTTCGGCCGAAACCCGAATTTCCCGGGTGATGGAATCAATGGGACCGAAATCATTGATGACCCGATTTTCCAGCGCTTCCCGAACCAGCCTGTTGGTCAGCGAGGTGTTGACCCCCACCCAGACCCCGTTTGCCCTGACCATCTCCAATGTCCAGGGATATTTGCGTTTGTCGTTGCCAGACCGGGAGACAATGACGGGGCTGCCGGGGGTGGAGCAGCCTTTCATCGATCCGGAGTTTGGGCAGTGAGCGGTCAGGACACTGCCGTCCGCCAGGCGGATGTCGGCCAGAAATCGTTTGTAGCGCTGCAGAAGAATGCCTGACCGGCGCGGTTCAGGAAGGTTCACGGTTCGGAGCCTGGCAGTGGGACAACGGGCGCATGTGCAGAATTTCTGCTGGTTCGTCTTTCGGAGATAATCAATTTGGACTATAATAGTCATTGTTGCCGGAAATGTCCATCCGGACCTGTGGAGAACGAATCACGGCAGTTTCCTGCGGTATTCCCTCCAGAAAAAATTGCCTGATCGGGAATCGATACTTACTGTTTGAAAAATATGTCGGACGGCATCGCGCCGGAAGGATTTGCTCAAAAAATTTTTACCGCCTAAAGGAGACGCGCAACAATGAAGCTTGGAATCAATGGCCTCGGCAGAATCGGCAAACTTTCGCTGTGGCATCATGTTTCCCGTCGTTATTTTTCCGAAGTCGTCGTCAACCTGGGCCGGGATGTCGGTTCCGGTCTGGAGGACATTGCCGGGGCCATTGAAAAGGACTCCACCTATGGCCGGCTGGCCGTGTATCTGCATGGCCACAAGGGCGGCAGGGTCATCGAGGATTTACGGGAAGACGCCGGCACCATGGTGGTCAACGGCGTGCCGGTGACGATCCTGCGCCAGGCCAGGAATCCCAAGGATATCAAATGGCAGCAGAACGGGGTGCGGCTGGTGGTCGATACCACCGGAGTCTTCAAGGACCCGACCGCGGATGCGGACGACCCGAAGGGCTCCCTGCGCGGTCATCTGCAGGCCGGAGCGGAAAAGGTGATCCTGTCCGCGCCGTTCAAGATCAAGGCCAAGGGCATCGACATGCCCGCCGACGCCATCACCACGGTCATGGGAATCAATGACGACGATTATGATCCGTCCAGGCACAGTGTTCTTTCCGCCGCCTCCTGCACGACAACCTGTCTGTCCTACATGATGAAGCCGCTGATCGATCATTTCGGCGGCAACCGGCTTCTTTCCGCTTCCATGGTGACCGTGCATGCCGCCACAGGCAGCCAGCAGGTTCTCGATCGGCTGCCCGGTGCGGGGGCCAAAGACCTGCGGAAAAACCGGTCCATTCTCAATAACATCATTCTGACCACCACCGGCGCGGCCAAGGCCCTCGCCCTGGTCATCCCGGAGATGAAATCCATCGGCTTCATCGCCGAGTCGGTCCGGGTTCCGACGTCCAGCGGCTCCCTCATTGTCCTGGTGCTGAACCTGCAGGATGACCTCGAGAGCCCCGTGGGTCGGGCCCTGATCAACTCCATCTACCGCGATTATGCGACAACGTCACCCTATCTGATCTATTCGGAAGAACAGAATGTCTCCTCGGACATCATCGGCTTCCCCAGGGCGGCGGCGGTGATCGAGTCCACCGAAACCCACACCCGGACCGCCTCCATCAGGGTGAACCTGGAACGGGTCAAGAGCTGCAACTTCGAGCCCGGCCAGGCCCCGCCGATCCTGGAGGTGCCGGTTACCCAGGCCGTTATTTACGGCTGGTACGACAACGAGCTCGGCAGCTATACCAACATGCTCGGCGACCTGACCGTGGCCGTTGCCGAAAAACTGGTGTAGAAGAATTCAGCACTTTTTCAAATCCGGAGGAACGGCATGAAGACAATCCGCGAGTTGGACGTGCAGGGCAAAAGGGTCCTGATCCGGGTGGATTATAATGTCCCCCTGGACGAGGCCGGCAGCATCACCGACGACATCCGCATCAGGATGTCCCTGCCGACCATCAGGTATGCGGTCGAGAAGGGCGCCAAAGTTATTCTCTGTTCGCACATGGGACGGCCCAAGGGCAAAAGGGTGGCGGAATTTTCCCTTGCCCCGGCCGCCAGGGCTCTTTCCGTCCTGCTCGACAAACAGGTCGCCCTCGCCCCCGACTGCATCGGTCCCGAGGCTGAGGCCGTGGTCAACGGGATGCGGGACGGCGATGTCGTCCTGCTGGAAAACCTCCGCTACCACCCCGGCGAGGAGCAGAATGACCCGGAATTCGCCCGTGGGCTGGCCGCCCTCGCCGATGTGTACGTCAACGACGCCTTTGCCGTATCGCACCGGGCCCACGCGTCGGTGGAGGGCGTGACCCGCTATTGCGCCGAAAAGGCGGCGGGTTTTCTCCTCCAGAAGGAGATGGAATATTTTCACCGTTCCATGGCCGAACCGGTTCGGCCGCTCGTGGCCATCATCGGCGGCGCCAAGGTGTCAAGCAAGCTCGGCGCCCTGGAAAACATGCTGGACAAGGTTGACCGGCTCCTCATCGGGGGGGCCATGGCCAACACCTTTCTGAAGAGCCTGGGCCTGGATGTCGGCGCCTCCAAGGTCGAGAACGACCTGCTGGACGCGGCGCGGCAGATCCTCGACCGGGCCGGGGAAAAAGGGGTGAAGGTCTATCTGCCGGTCGATGTCATTGCCGCCGACCGCTTTGCCGCCGATGCGGTCAGCAAGCAGGTGCCGGTCCAGGACATCCCGCAGGGATGGATGGCCCTTGATATCGGACCGGCCACGGTGCTGCTGTTCACCGAGGTGCTGGCCGACGCCAGGACCATTGTCTGGAACGGGCCCATGGGAGCTTTTGAAATGGATGCTTTTTCACGCGGCACCATGGCCCTGGCCCGTGCGGTGGCATCGGCCCATGCGCTGAGCATCACCGGGGGCGGGGATTCCAATGCCGCCATCAAAAAATCAGGCGAAGCGGAGTACATTTCCTATATGTCCACGGGTGGAGGGGCCTTTCTCGAGTTGATGGAAGGCAAGACTCTGCCTGGCGTGGCGGCACTGGAAACCGCCTGAGAACCTGCCAATCAAGGGGGAAAACGATGCCCAGAAGACCGCTTATGGCCGGAAACTGGAAGATGCACCTCACCGCCGCCGAGGCGGCGGCACTGGCTTCTTCCATTGCCCAGGGATGCCGGAACATGGAGGACCGGGAGGTCATGATCGCTCCTCCCTATACGGCCCTGGTTGCGGTCGCGGCGGCCGTCCAGGGCACCCCGGTCATTGTTGCCGGTCAGAATGTGTGCTGGGAAAAGGAAGGGGCGTTCACCGGGGAGATTTCACCGCTGATGCTCAAGGACGCCGGCGCTTCGATGGTTATCCTGGGGCATTCGGAACGAAGGCATATCTTCGGTGAAAACGACGCCCTGATCAACCGGCGGGTCAGGGGGGCTCTGCTGCATGATCTGGTGCCCATTCTCTGCGTCGGGGAAACCCTGGAGGAACGGGAGGCTGGTCGGACCTTCGCGGTCCTGGAAAACCAGATGAAGACCGGGCTGGCCGAGGTGGGCGCCGAGGATGCCGGACGGCTGGTCATCGCCTATGAACCCGTATGGGCCATCGGCACAGGCAGGACGGCGACCCGGGAACAGGCCCAGGATGCCCATTTTTTCCTGCGCGGCGTGCTGGCCGCGCTCTATGAGAAAAAACTTGCCGATACGGTCAGGATACTGTATGGTGGCTCGGTTAAACCGGAGAATATTGACAGTCTCATGGCTGAGCCCGATATTGACGGAGCGCTGGTTGGCGGCGCTGCATTGAAATCCGAATCATTTCTCCGGATTATTCAGTACACTGCATGACTACTTTACTGATTATTATCCATATTCTGGTCTGTTTTTTTCTCATCGGCATTGTCCTGCTCCAGCACGGCAAGGGGGCCGATATCGGCGCCACTTTCGGCGGTTCCAGCCAGTCCCTGTTCGGCACCGAAGGGCCGCTCCCCCTGCTGAACAAGATCACCACCCTGGCCGCCATCGTTTTCATGGGGACGTCCATCACCCTCGCCTACCTTTCCGCCAACAGGAGCACCGGAACGGTCATGGAAGAGGTGAAGATCGAAACTCCTCTCCAGCAGCAGGCGCCCAGCGAGCCGATTGTTGTTCCTGCACCGGAACCTCAGGTCGAGCCTTCGACAGCTCCGCAGGAGATGCCGCTCGAGCAGACGCCCTCCCAGCAGCAGGCGCCCAGCGAACCGATTGTTATCCCCGCTCCGGAAGCGCAGGGCGAGCCTTCGGCAGTGCCCCAGGACATGCCGCTTGAACGGAGTTCACAATAGCAGTAGCAGCCGAAGTGGTGGAATTGGTAGACACGCTATCTTGAGGGGGTAGTGACCCACGGTCGTGCGAGTTCGACTCTC
>Ga0265295_1002922_pt1 | contig 25842 bp, 17 predicted proteins | sample Munlansysbiofilm_FD_192503 | JGI IMG/M metagenome (GOLD analysis project Ga0265295, IMG submission 192503) | Leachate microbial communities from a municipal landfill in Southern Ontario, Canada - Methane capture system biofilm | ecosystem: Engineered > Solid waste > Landfill > Unclassified ... | reverse complement strand
TCCCAGCTTCATCGCGATTTCAGGCGTCATCATCCCCCTGTTTGCAATGTCCCTGACACCGTCTGTGCCAAACATGCGCCTAACTTTTGTATTTTCCACCCAAGCCACCCCTTAATAAATAGCAGAACTGCGGCAAGAACATGCCGCTTGAGTCGGTTGCAAATCAGTCGGGAATCAGTGGGGAGTCAGTGGTTAAAATACCCAAACCCCAAATCACCATAATCCCGGCATATCACACTCTCTGCATCTCCGTGTGCCCTTGATCATAAAAACAGTGTTTCTCGTTAGATAAACTTATAGAAAAAGATTTATTTCAGCCTTACTACAAATGCGTTCTTGAATCTGAGATTCGTCTCTTTTGTCTCCCCGGTATGCCTCTGGTGTAACTACCAGCCGATTCGTGCAACTTGTAACTCGTTGGCTCTCTGTCCGTCAGCCGGGATGACGGAGATTGGGCTTAGGTCTTACCTATTGACTACCAACTGATTTGCAATTGATTCCCCACCGATTCCCGCGACAAGACTATAGTCGCTGTCCCCAATAACCGCTTGCCAATAGCTTGCCCGTCCTTACAATCGCTTCACGGCGATATGATCGCCGCTTCACGCAGGAGACACAAGTCCTGCAGTTTAGCCATTGCTTAGCCATGTCTTTAATCCACTGCTGTTACCGTTACCTGTTCAGGTTCTATCCTCAGGACTTTAAAATCGGAGCCAAGATTTTTCACGAGTACCGGCAGGTTAAGTTGCTTTGATACTATGTTGGATACGTCAACATAAAGATCACAAGGGACAGCGCCAGACGAAAGCGCGTCAATTTCTGACTTTGTACCCTGGATAGTAAGCTTTACAAACTGCGGTGAGATCTTCCATTCTTTTCCCTGTACGGAGCCCTCGGTCATGACCCCTACGTTGTTGTATGTCTTCTCTGCTATTTTTTTCCGTATGTATATTTCTACCCTTGCCCTGTCCGGACCGCTGATCTCTACTTCAGGCGTCATTTCTACGGGCTGGAGGGGAAGCATCAGGTTCAGGTTCTGGTCCAGACCGGAGATATCGACGGGGGGAAGAACAAGCGACGTCATCTTTTTGACTGCAGTGCTCTTTCCTTTGATAGCGACGCTCTCCGGGATCACCAGTACAGATTCGAGTTCATATCCATCGGCGGGTGTTCCAACGACAGAGACCTCGACAGGAATACTCTCCCTCAGTATCTCGTTTTCGAGATTGACTGTGACTCCCACCTGCTTTGGCGTTATTGTGATCCTGTCGGCACTGCCGGAAGTGCTTGAAACTGTGACCGGAAGCATCATGCTCTCACCGTCTTTTATCTTTGAACCTGGAATAACGGTCTCTAGAGCCTGAACGGCAAGTACATCGGATTCCGGACCGCTTATCACAGCCTCTTTAGGAAGGATGTTTAATGAAGAAATGGCCATGCCTTCCGGTAAATTTCCTTCGACTCTGTGAGAGATACTTACCGTACGCTCTACATGCCTGTATATTTCAACATCTGCTGTTGATGGCTGCCAGCTTCTTAATCTTACGAAAGGAGGTGTGCTGATGTTGATGGGGAGGCTGTATTTTCCGGGCTGCAGTCCCTGAAGGTCCACCCTCGCAGTAATGTCTGTCTGTTCAACTCTTGAAAGAGCATTTAGCCTTCCTGCAAGTCTTATTTCCACCTTCCGTGTGTTCTCGTACATTGAGTATCCCCTCTGAAGGTTCAGGTATTCAATGCTTGCGGACATAGAACGAGTTCCGTCACTGTTTCCGTCCCATGCGACAAAAGCCCAGAGCATAAGTGAGATCGCAAGAGAGACAGCAAAAAGGCCAAGGTTTGACCTAAGCCTGCCCGTTCCGCGTATACTGATCCAGCGGTTGAGCTTTTCAGCATATTTTTTACCAATATCCTGTATCATCTGGAATTTTTTTGGACTGTCTCCGTTGTTAATGCTGTTATTCTTCATTGGGAACACTCCCCGGCCACTGCTGTACTATCTCTTCCCTAAGCCTGTCCATAAAGTTGGAACCTCTGCCTTCGTAGCTGAAATAATGTCCGCAAATGCTTCTTAGCTGAGCCTCGCTCAATGGTTTGGAAAGCCTGCCGCCAACAGCAACTGTGATCTCCCCTCGTTCTTCAGATACAGCTATTGCCAAAGCGTCAGACATCTCTGTAACACCAAGGGCAGCTCTGTGCCTGGTCCCATACCATCTTGAAATGTCGGTTTTTTCCGTGAGGGGCAAATAACAGCCTGCTGCTATGATGTTGTTCTGGTCGATAACTACTGCACCGTCATGAAGAGGCGTCCCCGGCCAGAAGATGGATACCATCAATTCCTCCGTTATGTCCGCCTTGAGTGAGACAGCAGTCCTCCAAACCTCTTTGAGGCTGGTGTTTCTCTGAAGTACACAGAGGGCTCCTATCCTCTGGGATTTGCAGTAAAGCATGGCCTTGGTAAGATTCTCGGCTTTTATGTCTACCATCTCTTCGTTGTTGTCAACTTTCCACAGGTGTCCCTTGCCAAGCTCTTCAAGCATGTGCCTCAGTTCCGGCTGGAACAGGATTGGAATGACGATAATGAAAGCGCTCAAAAGTTTTCCAATTATCCAGGAAAGGCTTCTCAGTTCAAGGATATTAGCTAAGGCGCCGATCAGTCCTATGATCATTACGCCACGTATGAGCTGCATGGCACGTGTTCCGACGAGGAGCAACAGAACTCTGTAAATGATAAAGGCAACAATAAAAATGTCAGGCATATCCTGCCAGCGTAAATCAAAAAAGGGCAATGGTACCACCTCCTTTTAAAAGCTGCGGCGTAAAATATGCCGCGTGAAGTTGCCAGGTGTAACATCTGGCGTGAAACTGCGACAGAAATCAGTCGCGTGAAGCAATGGTGAATCAGTTGTTAAGGGCTGCCAGGTGGAACGTCCGGCGTGAAGCTGCAACGTGAAACGTGTTGCGTGAAGCCGTGGTAAAGCAATTGTTAAGGACGGATCCAATTCATTGCGCTGCTTTGGGTCGCAGTCTTTACAACCGCTTCACCATTGCTTCACGGCGATAAAATCGCCGCTTCACGCCAGTGGTCTTCCGGCAGCTTCACGCCTGCTGCTACTGCCCCCTCAGTTTTCTTAGGAGCGCAATATTACCCTCATCTCCCATTCCCTCTTTGGGTGTTTCAAGTATTGCAGGTACATCCTCAAACCTGTGGTCATTTACCAGCATTGAAAAGGGGTTAAGTCCTATCGCTCCCTCTCCCAGGTGCTGATGCCTGTCTTTTTTACTTCCTTTCTCCATCTTGCTGTCACTCAGATGCCAGCAATGTATCCTCTCCAGCCCAACATGTTTCTGCAGTATGCCTACAAGCCTGTTGTATGACTCATGCGTCCTTAATTCATATCCTGCTGCAAAAACGTGGCAAATATCCACACAGAAACCTATTCTGGGATGATCTTCCACAAGATCCAGAAGGCCGGAAAACTGAGCGATGTCACCGCCAAGCACTGAACCTTGCCCGGCCATCGTTTCGAGCAATATCCTTACCTTGAACTCCGAGGTAATATCAAGCACTTTAAGAAGTGACTCAGAAACCTGTTTCAAAGCATCTTCCCAGGTCCCGTTGACCGCAAATCCCGGATGAAGGATCACGTCTCCGATGCTCAGATGATGACATCTATCCAATTCTTTGATCAATGCATCTTCACTTTTTTGCCTTATCTCATCAGATCCTGCAAGATTAATAAGATATGAGGCATGAGAGACTACTTTTTTGACAGAGCTCTCTTTAGATGCCCTGTAAAAATCCTCGATCTCCTGAAATGAGAGCGGCTTGTTGAGCCATTGACGCTGGTTCCTCGTAAAGATCTGCATAGACTCGCAGCCTACTGCATCTGCCCTCTGGTAGGCTTTGTGGAGACCTCCGGCAGCTGATATGTGCGCACCGATGAGAGCCACTATTGACTACGCCCCAGATAAACAACGCCGCGTATCCCGTCAAGTGTTATTAACATCCCATCCTCTACCGTGTCGAAAATTCCTGATACTCCGACTATCCCCGGCAACCCCATATCCAATGATGCCACTGCCGTGTGACAGGAAAAACCTTCCTCTTCACTGATTACACCGGCAGATCGCTCCATGGAAGGGATAAAATCCTTGTCTGTCTTTCTTACGACCAGAATTGAACCTGGTGTCACCTTTTCATTTGCTTCCTCATAATTTTCTGCTTTGCAAACGACCCCTCGGACCTTTCTTTTTATTAAGGAGAGGCCTTTTCCGATAATTTCTCCGACAGTATATACCTGAACGAGGTTAGTACTGCCCGGAATTCCAAGAGGAATGCCAGATGTGAATACTACGTTGTCTCCGCCTTTGATCAACCCTTCTTCCTGTACTATGGAGAGGGAATTTGAGACAGATTCTTCAACATCGGTAGTGAAGGGACAGATCAGAGGATATACGCCCCAGACAAGTGCGAGTTCACGCCATGTGGAGAATGAGGGGGTCAGTGCTATGACCGGACAGTCCGGCCTGTACTTGCTTACCATTCGCGCAGTAGCGCCGCTCCTGGTCAGAGAAAGGATAGCAGCTGCACAAACTGTTTCAGAAATGTCTCTTGCAGCACGGCTTACCGCGTCCGCAACTTCTCCGCAGTTGAAGAAGATCTTTGGAGTTCTCTGCCATTCCCTGAGATTTTCTTCTGTTCTCATTAATATCTTATTCATTATCTTTACTGAGGCGACAGGATATCTGCCGCTTGCTGTCTCACCTGAAAGCATGACTGCATCTGCTCCGTCGATCACTGCATTGGCTACATCGCTTGCCTCTGCCCGGGTCGGTTTGGGATTACGTATCATTGAATCAAGCATCTGAGTTGCCACTATGGCCGGTTTTCCCTGTGACCTGCATTTCTCAATTATCTCTTTCTGAACCATTGGGACATCTTCAGTGGGCATTTCAACACCAAGATCTCCCCTTGCGACCATTATTCCGTCTACAACAGCAAGTATTTCATCAATATTTTCAACCGATTGCCTTGTCTCGATCTTGGCTATTATCTTTGACTCCCCTAAATGTTCCTCAAGAACTTTTCTAACGCCAAGGATGTCTTCCTTTGTCCTTACAAAAGAAACCGCGATATAGTCAACTTTATGCTCAACACCCCACCGAATGTCGCTAATGTCTTTATCTGTGAGAGTTGGGACAGAAAGGTTCGCTCCCGGGACATTGACGCCCTTCTTTTCTCCGAGCTCTCCGCCCACCAGAACACGGCATTTGATCGCTGCGGGGTCAAGAGCCTCCACTGATAGGAGGAGGGAACCGTCGTCAATAAAAATTTCCTGACCAACAGATACTTCTTTATAAAGATCGGGATAATCTACGTGTACTCCGTCTGCATTTCCCTCTACGGCTTCAAAAAAGAGATAGAACTCTTTCCCCGATTCAAGCTGGATCTTTTCGTGGTTTGGCAGCATTCCTGTTCTTATCTCAGGGCCTTTTGTGTCAAGTAGTGTCGCCACCGGCCTGCGAAGTCTCTCTTCGACCTTGCGGACATTGTCAATGGTCCTTGTGTGAGAGGCATAGTCTCCGTGGCTGAAGTTCAGACGGGCAACATTCATCCCCGAAACTACAAGCTCGGATATTGTTTCCTCATCCCAGCACGCAGGACCCATTGTGCATATTATTTTTACTTTTCTTTCGAGTCTTTTCATAATAGGTACAGGCACCTTTTACTTTCCGCTCTTGATCTCACCGTATTTAGTCAATATTGTGGCAGAGCCCCTTATCTTCATTGCCGATATATGTTCGGTAAACTGGGCGATCCAAACTTCTCCTTCGTCCAGCTTCTCAGTGTGGAGAAACCTGTTCTCGGCACCTCTTGTCACACCTATGACAGTAACTCCGTTCTCAAGCGCTTTCACCGTTATATAGTCTCCTCCGGTGAGGCGTCCTTCGCTCTCGCTCTGAGGCATTTATACCTCTCCTCTCCTCTGCTTTTGTTCGTCAGGAACAATATGCTCTGCCCTTCGAATAGTCTATTATCTCTTCACATAATTTCTCGTTAAGGTCTACCTTTATCGATTTCAGCATTGAGACGACTGTCTGTTCGGAATTAACTAATTTAAGCAGTACCTCGTATTTGCCGGGATGTTTTCGAAGCAGTTTACAGAGATCTCCGTAAAAAGCCTCTCCCAATCCGTCTGCTTCAATAGTAATTGTAACATGTGGCGTCAGGAAAGACTGAAAATCTTCTTCCGGGAGTATCTCATCTGCAAGAATGGAAAGTCCCCTGTCCTGCCTTACCTGCCCCTTTATAAAGTAAAGGGATCCAATATTCAGGATCGGTTTGTATTTACTCCACTGTTTGGGGAACATCACAGCTTCGATGGTTGCTTCAGAATCCTCAAAATCGAGGACTCCCATTGGGTCTCCCTTTTTTGTATAGCGCTCCTTGTACGAGGTGAGCAGACCGGCTGTGACGACCTGCTGGTTTCCTGCCTGCCAGAGCTGCATATCCGAGAAAGAACAGTTGATATAGTTTTTTATGATCGGGAAATAGTTATCGTAAGGGTGTCCTGAGATGTAAAGCCCCATGCTCTCCTTTTCAAAATCAAGCTTTTCCCTGACAGAAAAATCTTCGCATTCATCCATCACCGGATCTAGAACAGCGTCCTCTACGTTGTCAAAAAGAGAGCACTGGTTGGTATCGGTACACCTCTTTGATGCGTACTCCAAAAACGAAGGCAACGCATTCAGAAGCTTTGCCCTGTTCTTTTCAAGGCTGTCGAAGGCTCCGGATTTGATAAGGTTCTCAATTACGCCCCTGTTTACGACCCGAGTGTCTATCTTAAGGAAGAAATCCCAGAAGGATTGAAAGGCTCCCTCTTTATCACGCAATTCAATAATATTTTTTACTGCGCTGTGTCCGACCTTTGCAACGGCAGAGAGTCCCAGCCTGATTATCTCGCCCGAAGCAGAGAAATCTTCCTTGGATTCGTTAATATCAGGAGGCAATACAGAGTATCCAGCCTCTCTAACGCTTCTTATATACTGCCCTAAGACGCTCATCTTAGATCCAACGATACTGGAAAGGTATGCCGCCAGGAACTCAGGCCCGTAGTTGGCTTTTAACCACGCCGTCCTATAACTTATAAGCGCATATGCAGCGCTGTGGGACTTGTTGAATCCATAGCCGGCAAATTTTTCTATGATGTCATATATCTCTCCGGCCTTTCTTGGATCGACATTGTTTTTGACTGCTCCGCCAATGAATTTCTCACGCTGCTCAGCCATGACCTCTGCTTTTTTCTTCCCCATGGCCCTCCTGAGAAGGTCGGCTTCGCCAAGTGAGTAGCCCGCAAGGGCAGATGCACTCTGCATTACCTGTTCCTGGTAGAGGATGACTCCGTATGTCTCCTTCATGGATTCTGCTAGTGCCGGATGGAGGAAATGAACAGGTTCTTCCTTGTGTTTACACCTTACATACTGGTCCGCCATTCCGCTTTCCAGCGGTCCTGGCCTGTAAAGGGCGACAAGGGCGATCAGGTCTTCAAAGCAGTCAGGTTTCATCCTTATCACTAGGGCGGTCATGCCGCTTGATTCAAGCTGGAATACCCCGAGTGTGTCGCCGCGCTGCAGCATTTCGAATGTCTTTTCGTCATCCATTGGGATCTCTTCCAGATCAATGGTGCCCTTGCCGTTTGACTTAATATTTTCAAGAGCTCCCTCAATAACTGAAAGTGTTCTGAGACCAAGAAAATCCATTTTTACCAGCCCCAGCTTTTCGACAGGATCCATTGAATACTGTGTCACTATCTGGCTTTCACCGAATTTTCTCACAGGGACCATTTCAATTATCGGTTTAGGAGTTATAACTATACCCGCCGCATGCTGTGAACAGTGCCTTGATATCCCCTCTATGTTCGCAGATATGTCGAGGAGTTTTCTTACCGCAGGTTCGGTATCGTATATTGCCTTCAGGTCGGGAACTCCCGCCAGTGCCTCGCCAATGTTCGTGATCCCTGATTTCAGTGAATCGGGTATCAGTTTCGTGACCCTCCGGACGTCAGGGACAGTCATTCCCAAAGCTCTGCCAACATCGGTGATCGCACCCTTGCTCTTCATGCGGTCGAAGGTGATTATCTGTGCTACTCTGTCGCTGCCGTACTTCTGCACTATATACTCAATAAGCTCGTCCCTTCTTTTATCAGAGACGTCGGTATCGATATCAGGCATGCTTATGCGTTCAGGATTAAGAAAACGTTCAAAAAGCAGATTGTATTTGATGGGATCAAGGTCTGTTATGCCAAGAGACCAAGCTACCACGGAACCTGCCGCTGATCCTCTGCCGGGGCCGATAGGTATGCCTCTCTCCTTTGCAGCTGAAATGATGTCGGCAACAATACAGAAATAGCCGGGGAATCCCATTTGTTCGATCACACCAAGTTCATAGTAAAGACGTTCAATATAATTTTCCGGCGGGGTATCGCTTTTAAGTCTCTTTTTGAGACCTTCTTCTGCTGTCCTTCTCAGATATGACTCCAGGGTCTCACCCTCGGGAAGCGGAAATTCAGGAAGGTAATAATGTCCCATTTCAAGTTTTACGTCGCATCTGTCCGCTATCTTCTGCGTGTTGAGAAGACATTCAGGGATCTCTGTGCCGAAGAGGTCCCACATTTCCTGCGGAGACCTGTAGTAAAAGTCATTTCCCCTGAACCTGTACCTGTTCGGATCATCTACATTGCTGTTTGTCTGAACACAGAGAAGAACGTCATGCCACTCAGCGTCAGTTTTACGCATGTAATGAACGTCGTTTGTTGCTATCAGTGGATAATTATCTTTCTTTGCAATTTCAATAAGCTTTTTATTGACGATGGCCTGCTCAGGAATACTGTTATGCTGAAGCTCGAGAAAAAAATTACCTTCACCGAGTATGTCCCTGTAGAGGGCGGCCCTGGAGACTGCGCCCTCCATGTCACCTTTTAGTATAAGTCCCGGTATCTCGCCTCCAAGACAGGCGGAGGCGCCTATTATCCCCTTACTGTATTTAGAGAGGAGTTCATGGTCTATCCTTGGTTTGTAATAGAATCCGTCTGTGTTCGCAACAGAGACTATCCTCATAAGGTTGTGGTACCCCTCTTCATTTTCGGCGAGCAGTAAAAGATGATACTGGTTTTTGCCCTCCCTGCAGGTATAGCCGTTAGGATCAACGTAAACCTCGCATCCAAGGATCGGTTTTACTCCCTTTGCCCTGCATTTGTTGTAAAACTCCACACATCCGTACATCACTCCGTGGTCGGTGATCGCTATGGAGTCCATTCCCATTTCGACAGCGGCAGATGCAAGGCTGTCGCATTTATTTGCGCCGTCCAGCAAGCTGTACTCACTGTGGACGTGCAAATGTACAAAAGGCCTCTCACTCATCAGTCAGTGCTCCCAAAATCATCCGTCTCGCTATCTCCGTTCGCATCCTTGACATAAAGAACTTCAGCTCCAAGTAATTTAATTATCCTGTCTGTGTCAGAAATTAGAGATCCCTTCTGAGCTTTCTCGCGGAGATTTGAAGTGTCCTCCCCGACTCTGTTTTCAACAGGGAGGTTCTCGGGCAAGGCCGCTGAATTTTCCTTCCCGGCCGGGTCTTTAGCTCCCCAGAGTTCTTCCAGGGCCTTCGAGAGGAGTTTTCGGTTCTGTGGCACCATCAGGTATGTGTGCGATGGGGAGTGAACATTCGTAATAAATTTCCATTCTGAATTCTCTATTTGGATCCCGCAATTCAGGAGGGCTGCCCCAATTGCTATCCCCCTGTTTCCTAGCTTCGAAAGGAGTTTTGCATAGTTTTTGTCGGACAGTTCTTCAAAAGATACTGCTTCTGTGGTTTGCGCAGGAGGGGCTTCTGCCGCTGTTTCAGAACCCTGTTTATTGTTATTCACTGACGGTTCCGTCTGCCTGACCATGCTTTCCGGTTTTGGCTGCTCTGTCTCAGGTGATCGATTTCTTTCCTTAGGCTTGATGCCTTCCCGGACAGAGTACACTGTCTCGTTCTTTCCTTCTATGATGTTCACCAGCTCCAGCATGATAAGTCCGGAAAAAACCTCCATGCGCATACCATACCTGGCCCTTGGAAGAAGACGGTTGCAGAAAATACAGGCAGATCTAAGCTTTTCAGCACTCCAATGAGGTGTTTCTTCGCGGAGAAACTTGCCCTCCTCTTCGGATATTTCGAGGGCTTCCATCCCCTTTTCTCCCCAAAGGGAGAATATCCACATGTCCCTGAATACTGCAAATAAAGATTCAGTGAGCCTCTCTACCGAAATTCCCCTACCCAGCATTTCGTGAAGTGCTGCATTTGACGCTTTAGGGTCGAGACGAAGGTTTATTACCCATTTCTCCAGTTCGGTCCTGTTGCTTCCGCCAGTCAGTGCCTTAACGCTTTCAAGGGTAAGATTTCCCTTTCCAAGGGAGACAGCCTGTTCTGTAAGTGAGAGCGCATCCCTCAGGGCACCGTCTGCCTGTCTTGATATCTCCCATACCGCTTCCATATCGGCCTGGATATTTTCAGTGGCGCACACATAAGCAACTCTGGTCACCATGTCCGCCATGGATATCCGGTGGAACGGGATGTGCTGACATCTTGACCTTATTGTGACAGGCACCTTGTGGGGCTCGGTCGTTGCTAAAAGAAAGACCACGTTTGCAGGCGGTTCTTCCAGAGTTTTCAGGAGCGCGTTGAAGGCTGCTTCGGTAAGCATGTGGACTTCGTCGATTATATAAACTTTGTAAGGCGCTATCAGTGGCTTGAGGTTGACATGGCTCTTCAGGTCACGTATTTCATTGATGCCCCTGTTTGAAGCGCCGTCTATCTCTATAACGTCAAGATGCTCACCCTGGGCGATCGAGCTGCATGCTTCACATTCACCGCAAGGTTCACCGTCAGTTCCGAGATTTTGGCAGTTGAGCCCTTTTGCGACAAGACGGGCAGCAGAAGTTTTACCGCAGCCGCGCGGACCTGAAAAGAGATATGCATGACCAAGGTGGCCTTCTTTTAAAGCTTCACGCAGGACGCTGACAGCTGCACTCTGTCCTACCATTTCAGAAAATTTCTGGGGTCTGTATCTTCGATAAAGTGAAATGTACATTCTACCCCTCCTATTCAGCACTATCTATTTTACAGGAAGAACAAGAATTATTCTCCTATGCCTAAGTGAGCAAATATTTAGAATTTCACAATAGAGTTTTTCATGTAGTTTTTACTGAGGATATTAAGATTGAGTGCATATAAAGCTATTCATAGTAATCTGCCAAAGGGTTTTCCCTTCTTGCATCAGCAAGGGCAGTGATAACTCTCTCTCTTATTTCCGTGATCGAGGGCATTTCTTCAGGCATTTCCTTTTCACTCAATACTATCCTTCCCTTTACGATAAGAGCCTGATCTCCCGGAACACCATGGACCGTCACATCATAAGGAGCGAGCTCCAGTGCAAGTGTATCGTCCAAGCGCATTTTCATCTCGTTTAAGAATTCAACTGATCCATCACCGGCTGTCAGGTCTGCAAATGTCTTTCCGTCGATCATCAGAACTGCCCTGCCGTCTTTAACTAAGACCTCGGTTTTGAGCTTCCGGACGACATCCTTTCTGTCGACCTCGATGCCATTGTCTTTCATATACTTGAGGGCTGCTTTAACCCTTTCTTCTACCTCGGGATGAGTCTGGAATATTCCCGGATCCACGTATGCCCTTTTCATTCGCTCGACCTGAAGGCGTTCCATCGTTGTAAGCATTGCGGCAGGGTTATAACCGGCCCTGTACATTATGTCTATTCCTCTTGCATCGGCCTCTTTTTCAAGCTCAATGCTGTATGCTCCCATTATCGCCGTCTGAATGGCGCTTGACAGCATCGCGGCAGCCATGCCCCCGCCCTGGGTCGCTGCTATCATCCCTGCCAGTGTCAGCAGGCTGAGCCTGTTGTTGCGGGCAGCCTGAATTATTCCATGAGCCCTGTCTGCGTGGACAAATTCGTGAGCAAGTATCGCTGCTATTTCATCCTCGCTCTTAAGAAAATCAAGCATCCCGGTCGTAATGTATGTAAAACCTCCCGGAAGTGAAAAGGCGTTTGGCTCTTTCATGTCCAGGATCTTGACATAGTACTGAAGATCACGCTGGAGATAGGGCGTCATCCTGTTCGCGATCATTGCAAGCTTTGCCTCCTGCGAAGGGTCATGGACACGTGGGATCTCCTTCTCCACCTGTTCAGCAGTTTTCTTCCCGATCTTTATCTCTCTTGGGATGGTCTTGTCCGTAGGTTCAGGGGAAGCAGCTGCCCATGACTGGGCAACACAAGAAAGGAGCAGCAATAATACTGCCGGGATGAAGATGAAAAATTTTCTCACCATGTTTTACCACCTGCCTTTAACGATGGTGGAAGAGCAATTACAGTTGTAAAGACTGGCAAGCGATCGGCAAGCGTAGGCAAGCAATTGGCAAGCAGTCGTTAAAATACTGTCAAACAATGGTCAAACGGTCGTCAAACAGTTGTCAAACTATTGTGATAACCATTTTTATCTTTATCGTCTTCCCGGTATGCCAATATCATTGTGGAACTGCGATAAATACGGTCGCGTGAAGCCGTTGTGAAGCAATGGTGAAACGGTCGTAAGGGGCGGCTGAGCAATGGCTGAGCGCGGCTGAGCTGTTGCTCAGCAATAGCAAGAACCAAAAGAGCCGTCTGCCCCGAGTGCTTCTCTCCCCGTCATCCCCGTATGCTCTTGAGCGGGGATCCAGTGTCTCTAGGTCTTTACTATGACTAGCTTTTTAAAGCCTAAACAAAAGCCGCTCAGGTCCATACGGGAATGACGGTAAGGGGCCAAGGTCAATGAATTATTGTCTAATTCACCGCCGGGTGGAGTTTCCAGCAAATTCTCCGCGATGCGAAGCGAGCAAATTCTCCGCAGCATGAGCTATGCTGCAAATTCACCAGCGAACATGGTTCTCAGTTCGCGAATTCCCCGACCCTGCCCTTGTCCCCTCACAACCGTTTGACTACTGTTTGACAATTGTTTGACGATCGTTTGACCGTCTCTACAACTGCTTCACTACCGCTTAACTATTGCTTCACGCCGGTGTTATTCCGGTAGTTTCACAAAGATATCCCATGCATCACTCGTAATAATCCGTCAGGAAATTTTCCCTTCTTGCTTCTGTAAGGGCTTTTATTAAATTAGTTCTGATAATTGAAAGGTCCTGGACCACATCGGTCAGGTCTTTTTCGTAAAGGACCGGCCTGCCTGCTATCAAAAGGGCATTGGATCCAAGGACATTCTGTACCTGTATGTCATACGGGGCCGTTTCAAGCTGAAGGTCTCGGTCCAATCTTGCTTTAAAAACTTCGAACATAGTCTCTGTTCCGTTGTTTTTCTCAGCTGACAGCACTTCTGTCTTGTCGACACTAATGCTTATCCTGCCGGAATAGTCCTTCTTATTGACCCGAAGTATGTTAACTGCATCCTTTCTTCTTATCTCAATATTATTGTCTTTAAAGTACTTTAATAACAACTCCACCCTTTCTTCCATGTCCGTATTGGCCCGTATCATATCTGTCCGGACAGGATCGGTTGGCTTATTGTTATCTTTTTTCTTCAGGAATTTCATTGTTTCCATAATTGTTTCCAAAGGTTTGAATCCGCTGCGGTACTTTATGTCTATACCTCTTACATATATCTGCTTCAACCTTTCGATCCGCATCCGTTCAAGATAAGTCAGCATGGCCACCTCGTTGTAACCGGATTTTTCCATAAGACCAAGGGCTTTGAGATCAGTCTCTTCTTCCAGGTCAATATCGTAAAAGTTGATCACTGCCCTGTTAAGATACGACCTGACCATATTTCCTGCAACCTTCCCGCTTTGGGTAGCCGCGGCGACTTCTGCCATGGTCTGGAAATCTATCTTTTCGTTCCTGGAAGACTGAACCAGCCAATGAGAGAGATCAGAGTGGGTAAACTGGCGTGCCAGGACTGCGGCTGTCTCATCCTCACTCTTAAGGAACTGAAGCATCCCGGTCGTTATGTATGTCAGTCCTCCCGGCAGAGAAAAGGCATGGGGGTCTTTTCTTTTTATTATTCGAACCTCGTAATTAAGGTCCCTTTCCATATGAGGCCTGATCCTGGCGGTCAGATCAGAAAGCATCTTCTCAAGCTCAGGATCCCTGACCCGTGGTATTTGCTTCTCTACCTGTTCAGAAATGTTTACTGTGATCTTTTGTTCCTTTTCCCTTATGTCCGCAGAGGTAAGGTCCTTATCAGAGGCTGAGCTCTGAGAAATGTTGAGGACAGATATAATTATGAAAACGAAAATAAACAGCAGGAACTTCTTCATTAGATTTCCCCCAGGAGTTATATTGGCATTCGCTTATTCTAGCTGTTAGTCCGTGATGAAACAATCAGGGGAAATACGGCAATATGGTGATGCAGGAAATTGCGGCTTTCAAGCCACGGAGAATTTGTCGCCTTACAATAGTGAAGCTGCCGGAAGCCCCTCAGCGTGAAGCTGTGGTGAAGCAATGGTGAAGCCGTTGTAGGGGCGGACAAAAATCTGGCAAGCAATAGGCAAGCAGTTGGCAAGCAATAGGCAAGCAGTTGTAGAACCCTTAAGACACGAACTAAAATCTCCGTCGTTCCCGAATGGGTCCATCGGGAATCCAGCGGCTTTTGTTTAGGCTTTAAAAAGCTAGTGATAGCAAAGATCTAAAGACACTGGATCCCCGATATAAGCACTCGGGGAAGACGGAGTGAGAAGCATAGGGGGACCACGGGTAGAGAAAAATGGTTATCACAATAGTTTGACTACTGTTTGACAACCGTTTGACCATAGTTTGACAGTATTTTTAAAACGACTGTTAGACAACTGCCGTTTGACCATTGTATGACAACATATTAAATAACTGCTTCACAATTATTAAAGGATCAAGGGGTGTCTTTATTGGAAAATTCAAAGGTAAGGCGCATGTTTGGCACAGACGGTGTCAGGGACATTGCAAACAGGGGGATGATGACGCCTGAAATCGCGATGAAGCTGGGAAGGGCATTTACGCTTTTTCTTTTGAAAAGGGGCAATTCTAAGCCTAAGATAGCTGTTGGCAGAGATACCCGCCATTCCGGACACATGATCGAATATGCGCTCTGTGCAGGAATAACGTCGGCAGGAGGGGATGTTTACACGATCGGTGAGATCCCGACTCCCGGAGTAAGTTATTCCGTTGCAGCCGGTGATTTTGACGGAGGAGCCGTCATAAGTGCTTCACATAACCCGGCGGAATATAACGGCATTAAATTTCTTGACGGAGATGGTTTCAAACTCTCTGACGATGAAGAACTGAAAATTGAATCTCTATTCGATTTAAAAGAAGAAATTGAGAGGCCGGTCCATGGGAGCATTGGCAGGATCACTGAGGTCCCCGGCCTGACTGATGATTACCTGAGATTTCTTATTGGAATTATGAATAAGGTTGAAAAGAGAGAATATTCGATCGTGATCGATGCTGCTAACGGTGCCGCATCAGCGCTGGTAGAACCGCTTTTCAGGAACTGGAAGGGTAAGGTCTCAATTTTCGCAAACGAACCAGATGGCTTAAATATTAATTTGGGCGTTGGGGTCACAAACATGGGTTTTCTGAGGGAAAAGACTCTTACTGAAAAGGCCGATATTGGAATCGCTTACGACGGCGACACGGACAGGATCCTTATGTGTGACGGAAAGGGTAGGGTTATCGACGGTGACATCATGCTCTGGGTGATAGGACGCTGGCTTTCAACGAAGGGGACTCTGGGCTCCGGTGTTGTAGCTACCGTTATGAGCAACATGGTGCTTGAGGACCTACTCGGGAATGAAGGGATAAAGGTTTTCAGGTGCGGTGTAGGTGACAGATATGTCCTTGACACTATGCGCAAGGAAAAAAGCCGGGTCGGCGGGGAACAGTCAGGGCACCTGATCGCCCTTGACTTTGCTAACACAGGAGATGGACTATGTTCAGGCCTTTTGTTTCTAAGGGCGATCTCTGACCTGGGTGAAGACATATCCACACTTTCTGACAGATTTGACAGATACCCTCAGGTACTCAGAAATCTCAGAATTGAAAACAAAGATATAATTTTGGGCAGTTCCAGGCTTAAGAAAGCTGAAAAAACGGCTATGAATGAGCTTGAAGGGAAGGGTAGGATGCTTCTGCGCCCATCTGGCACCGAACCTTTGATCAGAATATTTGTTGAGTCGAGGGACCGTGAACTCATGAACGCTACAGCTGACATGCTTGAAAATACTATACTTGAAATAGCATCTACAGGGGGTAATTAAATGACATTCCACCACATCAGAAAGGCGGTCTTTCCTGTTGCCGGACTTGGCACGAGGTTTCTGCCGGTAACTAAGGACATTCCTAAGGAGATGATGCCTCTTATAGACAGGCCCCTTATCCATCATGGAGTTGATGAAGCTGTTGCATCAGGATGCAACGATATAATATTCGTTACAGGCACGGGAAAAGAAACTATATTCCAGTATTTCCAGCATTCACCGGAGCTTGAGGCTCATCTTACGGAAACAGGCAAAGAAGAACTGGCAGAACAATTGAGAAAGATACCTGAACTTGCCGACTTTCATTACACTCTTCAGGAGAAACCGCTTGGACTTGGCCATGCGGTACTTTGCGCAGAAGAATTCTGCAAAGATGATTACTTTGGGCTTTTGCTGCCTGATGATGTAATGCTAGCCGAACCAACAGTGCTTGCTCAGCTTGAATCAGTGAGAGAAAGATACAGCGGCTCAGTGCTCAGCCTGGAGGAAGTTGATAAAGATGATACTTCCAGATATGGCATAGTTGATGCAGAAGAGGTAGAGCCGGGGGTTTTCAGAGTCAAGGGGCTCGTAGAGAAGCCCGACCCGAAAGATGCCCCGTCAAACCTGGCAATAATGGGAAGATATGTGCTCTCACCCTCTGTTTTCAAGCATCTTAAGAGCATAAAGCGGGGAAGTGGGGGCGAATACCAGCTGACCGATGCTATCGCTTCAATGCTGGAGGAAGAGCCTGTTTACGCGCTTTTGTACAAGGGAAGAAGGCTGGACTGCGGAGTGAGGGAAGGCTGGATAAAAGCAACCATTATAAAGGCACTTCAGTACCCGGATCTGAGGGAAATAGTAATTAACACTATTGAAAAAGAATTGAACGTGAAGATATGAAGAAGCAGGGCTCTCGCCCTGCTTCAATTTTACTGTCCGGCCGTTTCTGAATATATTAAATAGACGGCTCCTCTGTGAACGGAAAATATATCCTAAGATGCGTCACATCTTTAAGCGCAAAGTCATTTCTCCCTGAGACTTCAGGAAATTTTTCCCATGGTCCTCCGTTTCTTCTTGCCAATATGAGAGATCTTCTTCCGTAGGTCGACCAAACGTCCCACAGCAGTTCCCCTTCTGATGGACCCGAAACAAGAACACCTTTGAAAAGAGGGAATGTACCACCCATCATTGCTTTTCCGTCAACAGGGCCAATTATCATCCACTGGGTCATGTCCCATGAACCCTGCATTTCTTTTGACAATAGTGCGTGGTCCCAGGGAATTATCTGGAATCCGCCGATCTTGCCCCTTTGCGAGGAACTGAAATCCATCACACCACAGTGATTTGCCCTGAGTGCGCCGGTTTTTTGGAACAACGTTCCTTCAAAACGGCCTGTTCCCGCAAGAGGCCTGATGACACGGCCTATGATGTGATATCCATCCTTGCTCCACTCCGTTACCCTTCCTCCCGGTCTGTTCTCGATCTCAGCCATGTATCCATGATCCAGTTTCTGAACAGTAATGATCAGAGTGTCTCCCTTTTTGGGGAGATCACTGGGCGATAACGCATATCTCTCACCTGTATTGCCTTTTATTACTGAGACCTTTGATCCTACAGGAGGGGCCCACGCGCCAAAAATTCCGTTCCCGGCCGTTGAGGATATTACCACGGATGCTCCGGGTCCTGCAGCGGGGGCAATAGTTTCGCGCGGAATGATACTGAGGGTCCTTCCTTTTTCTTTCTCGACAGAAACAAGCATGTGCACTGCGTTGACAGCAGATGCGCATACTTCCCCGGGAGTGCCCCATGCGCTTGCGCTGTAGCTTGGCCATCTGGTGGTCTGAGGTAAGGCGACTACCTGTCCGATAACAGCAGTTGAACCGTCAGTAGAGCGTACGGTAACATCCTGTCCTGGTTCCATGGGGATCTTTATCTCGTAAAGGATGGAAGTTGTTGAGTCTGCACTGGACTGAGAACAAAAAACAGTAGCAGACAGCAAAATTATCGTTACAAAAAGAAGTATGTTTGTGGTTTTTGATACGATATGCTGCAGAAGAGAGAACCGGTTATCAATTGTAAATAGAGCTGTTATTTTTTGCTGAAACAATCTGTGCAAAGACCGTAGAGGAATACTTCTGCATTGTCGATCTGTGCAATGCTGTTCTGGGCTGTGCTGGCAGATTTAAAAAATCCCTCTTCGTCAATATCAAGGTCTACAAGCTTTCCGCATTTTCTGCAGAGGAAGTGACCGTGCGTCGATGTTGTAGGGTCAAAATATACCCTTTTGTCGTCGATGCTCAGTATCTTGATAAGACCCGCGTCCGCAAGAAGCTGTGCTGTGCTGTAAACAGTTGCGACAGACATTGTCGGGTAATCGACGGCTAGCTCTTTGTAGAGCGTGTCAGCTGACGGATGATCTGTCCTGCCTTCAAGCTGCTTCAGAATAGCGATCCTTTGAGCGGTAATTTTCGCCCCTCGTCCTCTTAGAATGTTTATGCCTTCACTTATTGTCCACATAAATAGATACCTCCGGTTTAAATAGAATCCGACTTAGGAGTCATTATAAATCATATAGAAATAATTGTATATATTAAGAGGAAATTACTGAAATTATAACAGGTTCCTTAATGACAATAACATAGCCCCTCCATCTACTTGCCTAATTTTCTATATACAGGCTATAATGTCCGTTGCACGTAATGGGGTGTAGCCAAGAGGAAAGGCAGCGGACTTTGGATCCGCCACCGATGGTTCGAATCCATCCACCCCAGCCAGTATTTTTTGACAGGGTAGGCAATGACAGCGCCTTCTCAATGTTTTACTGTGTTTTATATAAATTCTAAGCTTTTCATGAAAGGAGCCGGAGTCATGCAGCATGAGCAGAAACGTTTCTGTGTATTGATATTGGCGGCAGGCAAAGGTACACGTATGCGCAGTAAGACGCCCAAAGTCCTTCACAAAATAATGGAAGAACCGCTTCTTTATTACCCCCTTTCAGAGTTAAGGTCCGCAGGTTTCAATGACATTTCTGTAATGGTCGGTTTTTCTGGTGAAACAGTTGAGGAATGGATAAAGAACGAGTTTCCCGGAATCAATGTTCTGTGGCAGAGGGAACAGCTCGGGACCGGACACGCTGCCAAGCTTGCCCAGGAATGGTGGAAGGATTACGAAAACGTAGTCATCCTACCGGGTGATACTCCGTTGATAAAGGCTGATACCCTTAAGAAATTTATTAATGCACATGTGGAAAAAAATAACAGATGCAGCTTTCTTAGCTTTGACCTCACTGATCCGACCGGTTATGGCAGAGTAATCAGGGACGGCATGTCAGTAAGGATAGTGGAGCACAAGGACGCTACTCCTGACGAAAGGAAATGCCGTGAAGTCAACAGCGGGATGTATGTATTCAGCACAGAGGCTCTCTCTGCTGTCATAGATGATTTGAAGTGCATGAACAGCCAGAAGGAATATTATCTTCCGGATGCAGTTGCTCTGATAGAAAAAAACGGCGGACGTACCGATGCAGTTAAAGCCTCCGATCCAACGGAGTTTCTTGGGATAAATGACCCAAATCAGCTGGCAGAGGCTGCTGCGGTAATGAAGAAAAGGATCCTTGATAAGTGGATGGGTTCCGGCGTAAGGTGCAATGACCCCCTTTCAATATGGATAGGCCCGAGAGTATGCATTGGCGAGGATACCGAAATACAGCCAAACGTCCAGCTCTGGGGTGAAACATCGATAGGCAGCGGGTGCAGGATAGGAAGCTTTACTGTACTCCAGGACTCCGTTCTTGAGGATAATGTGGAAATAATCGGATCGGTGAGGATCAAAAAGAGCAAGGTCGGTGAGAGTTCGATAGTCGGTCCCTTCGTTTTTATACGTGACGGCGCAGAACTGCATCAGAAGGTTCACGTAGGAAGATTTGTCGAGATCAAAAAGAGCATTGTGAGGAAGGGTGCAAAGGTCCCTCATCTCTCATATGTGGGTGATGCTGACATTGGGGAACATACGAATATCGGAGCAGGGACCATAACATGTAATTATGACGGAGAAAAAAAGAATTTTACAAAAATTGGCAACAATTGTTTTGTCGGCAGTGATACAATGTTTGTAGCGCCGGTCAACATTGGGGATAATGTCGTTACGGCGGCAGGTTCTGTGATAACACAGGATATACCCGAAGGTGCTCTCGGTGTGGCAAGAGCAAAACAGAAAAATATTGAGGGCTGGAGTTCCCGCAGAAAGATCCATAAGGGAGGAAATTAACATGTCTGCAGGTTTGAGGGAAGTCAAAATTTTTTCGGGGAGTGCTCATAAGCAGTTTGCTGAGAGCATATGCATGAATCTGGGTGTTCCCCTCTCTGCGTCTAAGCTGTTCAGGTTTTCTGACGGCGAGATAGGCGTTTCAATAGAAGAAAGTGTCAGAGGAGCCGACGTTTATGTAGTACAGCCTACTTGTGAACCCGCCAACGAGCATCTGATGGAACTCCTAATAATAGTGGATGCACTGAGAAGGGCATCGGTCTATCGCGTAAACCTTGTAATGCCATATTTCGGCTACGCCAGGCAGGACAGAAAGACACGCTCGAGAGAACCGATCACATCGAAATTGATAGCAAATCTTCTGGAAAAGGCCGGAGCTGACAGGGTCATTTCTGCAGACCTACATGCAGGCCAGATTCAGGGTTTTTTTGATATCCCGGTCGATCACCTTACGGGAGTTCCTCTTCTTGCTTCTTATTTTCACAGGACGCTTAAAAAAGAGGTCGATCAGGGTTTGGTAACAGTTGTATCGCCAGATATAGGGGGAGTCGTGAGGGCAAGAAAATTTGCTGAACAGATCGGAAATGCGGAACTGGCGATCGTTGACAAGAGACGCTCACACGAAGTGACAAATGTTTGCGAAGTGATGGAGATCATAGGAAACATAGAGGGCAGGACCGCTATCCTTGTCGATGACATAATCGATACTGCCGGTACAATGGTAAAGGCAGCTGAAGCCCTCCGGGAAAGAGGCGCCAAGGATATTTACGCATGCGCGACGCACGGAGTCCTTTCCGGACCCGCAATAGACAGACTCAAAGCATCTCTGATCAAGGAAGTCGTTGTAACTGACACGATACCGCTCAAGGATGAAAAGAAATTTGACAGACTTACCGTACTGCCAATAGCACCTCTCTTTGCGGAAGCACTCAGAAGGATCCACTCTGAGCATTCGGTAAGTATACTTTTCCGTTAGGATCTAAAGAAGGTATCTCTGCGACGGATCCCGTCGTTGAAAGACATAGAGCAAAAAATATTACCAAGCATATATTATCTGAGGAGGAAACATTCAATGGCAGCAAAAAAACAGCAGCAGAAAATTGAATTTACATTAAGAGAGAAGACGGGAACCGGCGTCTGCAGGAAGATCCGGGCTAAGAATCTTGTCCCTGTTATCCTTTACGGTCCCGAGCATAAGGAAGGACTTGCCGGAACTGTATCTGCAAGAGCTATCGCACCCATCGCCAACAGCGTAGCAAGAGAGACGACAGTCATTGAACTGGCGATGTCTGACGGCAAAGAATGTATGGCCCTTATCAGGGACGTACAGCGCCACCCCCTTACCCAGAACATTCGTCACATTGACTTCTACCAGGTACTCAAGGGACACAAGATCAAGGTCGAAATACCGATCAGAGTGATCAACAAGGAACTTGCTCCCGGATTGAAAGAGGGCGGACTTCTCAACCAGATCACAAGGTCGCTCTTCGTTGAGATCAAGCCCCGCGACATCCCAGAGGATATCGTTGTTGACATTGCAGAACTCATGATCGGAGGAGAAATCTTCATTAAGGATCTTGCCCTGCCGGAGGATTGTGACCTTCTGTCCGCAGAAGACACGCTGGTGCTTCATATTTCTCAGCCAAGAGCCGTTGCTGAAACAGAAGAAGAAGAGATCCTTGAAGAGGAATCAGCAGAGGTTGAAGTGCTGGCGAAAGGCAAGGCCAAAGAAGAGGACGAGGAATAGCATCGGAGAAGATACGAAACCGTTATGAAATTAATAGTGGGGCTCGGCAACCCGGGCGTTGAGTACGCATGGACCAGACATAACGCCGGATGGCTTATGGTTGACTCTTTTGTTTCAAGACTGGGGCTTTCCGAACCTCAGGCAAAATTTAAGGGAGCCTTTTGGGGACCTGTACTTCATAACGGAGAAAAGATATCACTTCTTAAACCTTACACTTACATGAACCTCAGCGGCTTATCTGTGGCAGAAGCAGTACGCTATCAGAACATTGAGCCGTCTGAGGTCCTTGTGATATATGATGATGCAGCACTTCCTTTCGGAAGGGTAAGGATAAGGGAAAAAGGCTCTGCCGGCGGCCAGAAAGGCATGATGTCCATTTTGGGTGCCCTCAAAACTTTGGAGGTCCCAAGGCTCAGGATAGGAGTCGGTGAGCCTCAGGGGCCTATAAATATGGCTGACTGGGTGCTTGGAAGGATCCCTCCCGGTCAGAAGGAACTTTGGTGTAAACTTGAGGATGTTGCATGGGAAGCATTAAATATCTGGCTGAAATATGATATCCAAAAAGCCATGAGTACAATAAACGGACTCAGGCTTGATGATCAGGAAAAAGCGTGACCGGAGGTCGCGTTTTTTTATGGAGTTTTGAGCAATGATGGATAAAGAAAAAGAAAGTATGCATTTAAGCAGCCTCTTTGGACTCGACAAGGAGTTCTGGCTGCGGAACAAATCAGTTCATCTGGCGTCAAAAGGAGCAATGAGGAGCTGGGCTGTAAGAGGCCCTGACACTTCATTGCTTGTTTTGCTTCCTGACCAGAGACAAGTAAGGGATTTTGCCGCAGATTGTGAGATACTGGAAATTTTCAGCAGAGTAGAGATGCTCCCGGATATGCCTTTGACTGAGGATGAATCGAGGTCTGAGGCCCTTAAAGTTCAAAGGGGAGGCATACTTGAAAAGTTCAGGGACGAGGGCGGCGTTATGGCTGCAACTCCTGCATCCCTTCTTGCCCCGTTTTCTGCAGGCGGAGAATATTATGAGTTAGAACAGGGAAATGAGACATCAAGGGAGAGGCTGCTCGGATGGCTTTCCCGGAACGGCTATGAAAGAAACGAGCTTGTCTGGTCGCCGGGCCAGTTTGTCTTAAGAGGCAGCATCGTTGACATATTCAGCCCCTCCGATCCTTTTCCGATCAGACTTGAATTTTTTGATGACGAAATTGAAAGCATAAGGTTTTTTGACCCTGAAACACAAAAAAGCCTTCGTACCCTATATAAATGTTCTTTAAAGAGCCTTATCTCGAAAAAAGAGGTCGAGCTTGAAAGATTCCTTCCCGAAGAGATGAGGATCATTTTTTTCGATCCCAAAGGGCTGGACACCACAGCTGAAAATTCTGTATGGCTATGGCAGAACCTTGATCGTGACAAACAAAATTTAGTTCCCTGGAAAAAATGGGAAGATCTTTGCAGTTACTTCACAAAATACCGTCGCATAAGGGTAACAAGAGATGTAAAGAATACCACAGTCAGGCTCTCAATAAAGCAGTTCCCCCTTTTCAGGGGAAAGTTGCGGGATGTTGACCACTTTTGTGAGGATCTTTTACGCGAGGGTCACGAGATACAGGTCTTTTCTGAATCAAAGCTGAACCTTTCCTGGGCAGAGTCAAGAGGTTTCAAAACTGTAAAAGGTGTTCTTTCAGAAGGGTTTATCGATACAGAAACGAAAAAGGCCGTCCTTACAGACCTTGAACTTTCCGGCGTCTCACTTTCGAGGCACAGGACAGAGGTCATAGCACCGAGCGACTGGGGGGCAGGCCTCATCCCCGGCCAATGGGTAGTTCATGATGATTATGGCGTTTCCAGGTATCTGGGACCCCAGTCGATCGGATCCGAGGATGGGGAAGAGGAATACCTTATCCTCCAGTTCGCTGAGGACAGGCGTCTGCTCATCCCGATACTTCATTTTTATAAGATATCTCCCTGGACGCCCCTGCCCGGGCAGGAGCCGGCACCTGACAGTCTAAGGGGGACACAGTGGAAAAAGGCCTCTGCCAAAGCAAAAGAGATGGCGGAAAAGGCTGCGAAGGAACTTGTTCAGATATATGCAGCCAGAGAGCTTACGAAAGGTTTTTCCTTCCCTTCGAACCGCGAGTTGATGAAAGAGCTTGAAAATAGTTTTGTTTACGTAGAAACTAACGATCAGATAAAAGCAATACAGCATGTGGAAGACGACATGGAAAGGCCTGTGCCCATGGACAGGCTCCTTGTAGGGGATGTCGGCTTTGGGAAAACAGAGATTGCGATAAGGGCCGCAGGCAAGGCAGCTTTCAGCGGCAAACAGGTGGCCATTCTGGCACCGACGACACTTCTAGCCCAACAGCACTACGAGACATTTTCTTCAAGGTTTGGCAATCTCCCGGTAAGGGTCGAAGTCGTATCAAGGTTTGTTCCATTTTCCGCCCAGAAAAAGATCCTTGAAGACCTTAAAGATGGAAAAGTGGACATCATAATTGGTACACACAGACTACTTAGTCAGGATGTTGCATTCAGGGACCTGGGGCTTGTAGTAGTTGATGAAGAGCACCGTTTCGGAGTAATGCACAAAGAACATTTAAAGAGAATAACACCCGGTGTTGATGTGCTCATGCTCTCGGCGACTCCCATTCCCCGTTCACTTTCGCTTTCCATGAGCGGACTGAGAGATATGTCTGTCCTCCAGACTCCGCCACAAAGACGCCTTCCCGTATTGACTGTAGTCAGGCCATGGTCTGAAGAGCTTCTGAAAAACGCTGTTTTGAGGGAGAAAAACAGGGGAGGACAGGTCTTTTTCGTTCACAACAGAATAAATGACATCCACGAACGTACAGTCATGCTTAAAAGGCTTTTCCCAAAGCTCAATATCGCGGTCGCGCACAGCCGGACTCCCGAAGCCCAGCTTGAAAAAACAATGATGAGGTTCTCTCTTGGAGAAATAGATATACTTATATGCACTACCATTGTTGAGAGCGGGCTTGATATACCAATGGCAAACACATTGATAGTCGACGATGCCCAGGAGCTGGGACTTGCACAGATGTACCAGTTGAGAGGGCGTGTCGGCCGCAGAGAGGAACAGGCATACGCGTTCCTGTTCTATCCTCCTGACGTCCATCTTTCAGTTGAAGCGAGCGAACGCCTTGAGGCGATAGCTGAACTGGATGAGCTGGGTGCCGGTTACCGGCTTGCCCAGAGGGATCTTCAGATCAGAGGCGGTGGAGACCTGATAGGCATCGCCCAGCATGGCAGCTCAACAAGGGTCGGATACCAGAAATACTGCGATATGTTGGCTGAAGAGATCGCAAAGATAAAGGGAGAGAAACGGAAACAGGCTGAGGTAGAGATAGAATTTCCGGCAGCAATACCCGCAGATTACCTTCCTCAGGAAAATCTCAGGGTCACACTTTACAGGAGGATGCTCAAGACTGATTCTCCAACAGAGGCGATAAACCTGAAGGAAGAAACAATTGACCGCTACGGG